>Ga0247725_1000507_pt1 | contig 27839 bp, 34 predicted proteins | sample OKSTACKMCFT3sol_FD_183021 | JGI IMG/M metagenome (GOLD analysis project Ga0247725, IMG submission 183021) | Subsurface sediment microbial communities from gas well in Oklahoma, United States - OK STACK MC-FT3-sol | ecosystem: Environmental > Terrestrial > Deep subsurface > Rock core/Sediment...
CGGGAGAACAGGCTCATGGTTCGCTCTCCTCAGCGCCAATGCCGGCGAAGGACACGCGGCAACGCGCGACGCCCTCACCATCGGTTTCATGGGACAGCTCCACGGTGTCGGAACTGAGGCGGGCCAGCACCATCCAGCTGATCAAGCGGATGGCACTCGGCTGCAGGGCGATGCCGTGCGGCGCGTCAAGCTGCAGGAACTCCCGCTGTGGATCCATCTCTGTGGCCTCGATCAGCTGCCGGTACAGCACCTGGCCACTGAACAGCTCGATGCGTAGGTGACGACGGCCTGCCTGGGCGCGCCCGAAGCGGGCCACGCCTGCCCAAGCCACCACGATGCCGCTGGAGGTGGTCAGGGCTGGCTCGACCAGCTCCAGGTCATCGGCCCAAGACGGCACCCACAGCGCAGCCGCGCGGCCCTGCAACCAGTACAGCAGGCTGCGCAGATTGGACTGCTCGGTGCGCCCCCAGGTTTGCCAGGCGTGCGACTGCAGTGGCCATACCTTGCCGGTGATGTCATCGACGGCAACTGGGCCGATATCGCCATCGATCACCACCAGCTGCCGGCCGAACTCGGCCGTCTGCGCCTGGTCGAGGTCGGGGCGCTGCTCCAGCACAGGTCGACCGCGATAGACCGCCGCCGGCGCCGCTGCCGGCCAGTCGCAGGTCTCCACCGCAGCCAGGCGCACGGTCGACCGCATGACCTGGTCAGTCACCCGTTCAAGGCTGGGGGTCTCGGCAATACGAGCTGTCCTGCAGGGCAGCACCCGTGTGCCAGGTGCCCAGGCGTTGGCCGTGGGGCGAGCCAGCTGCAGACTGTCGGCGGCAATGTCGGCCACTTCCACCAGCTCGTAGGTGGTGACGTCCTTCCAAAGCATAGCCAGGCCGCCTGGGCGGTAGTCGCGCTGCGTGGCGGCCTGTACCGGAATGGACTGCACGCCCAGCGCCAGGCGCGCACTCAGCCACGACACGTCGTTCCACACCGGCAGCGCCCAGGTACGTGCCGACCAGTCGAACAGTGCGTGTTCAAGCACCTGGCGCTCGCGCCGGTCGGCCAGCACGCTGAACTCCCAAGAGCGCCTCGGCGAGCCACGCAATGGGAATCGGGCTTCGCCGCCGCCGATCGACTGCTGGACGTCGGTCGCCCAGGCCAGCGTTTCGGTGACAGGCCGCTCCCAATCCGGCGGCAGCATCCACGCCGACATGCGATTGCCGGTAATCGTGACGGTGCGGCGCCCCAGGGCGACGAAGTCGTAAGACAGCGACGCCGCGATTACCGGCGGGCCTTCTGTCGTGACCGACAGCTGCCAACGGCGCAGCTGCAGGGCCGAGAATGCCAACGGCGGGGCGCCAGGACCTACCAGCTCAACGCCTTCGCCGTTCTCAAGTGTCACCGAGGCCAGGGTCTGCTGCTGAAGGTACGCGTTCCACACTTGGACGTAGCGCACCTGGTTGGTGACCAGGTTGCCCAGGTCAATGCGCAGGGGCAGCACGTGGATGCGGTAGTACCAGTCATCGAACGATGTGCGCTGTTGGGGGCCGCTGGATCGCTGTTCGGGTTCCTCGATGGTCGATTCTTTGGTCGACCCGGCGTAGAAACCCAGCCGTGCAGCTGCGCCGCGAAACTGGAGAGGAATGCGGGTGCGCGGTATCGCCAGATTGCCACTGCGCCAGTTGGGCCCTGTGCTGCTCTGCGTGGTGAGAATGATGGCCATCAGGACTTCTTCACGGCCCAGCCATAGTTGCCGCTGGCCGGCGGCGCGTTGGTGACGCTGCTCATGGCCAGCTTGCGCAGCCACGGAAATACCATCCACGTGTCTTCGCCGATGGTGATCTCCTGCTCGGGCTCGAGCTTTTCCAGGTAGCAGGCACGAAGTCCAGACACTCGCCCGATCGGTGATAGGTACACACCGGTACCGGGGCGGCGAATGCTCAACTGGATCGGATGAAGCACGCTGCGGCCAGAGAAAGTGTTCTCGTCGCAACCTCCCAGGGCGTAGCCCAACCACATGCTGTCGTAGCTGGAGGAAGTGGTCGACTGGTAGATAGATCCGACCCCCGATCCTGCCTGACCCTCGGCATCCAGCGTGCTGTTGTAGTAGTTGCAGATCCTGCTGTAGCTGTTGGCGCGGCCATCCTCAGCCGAATCCGCACGCACGTGCCCACACCCCGTGGTGCTGGTGTTGTGGCCGAAGAGAACAACGTTGCTGCCATTCGATGCCAGCATCCCGCTATAGCTTCCCGTTCGCGCCCAGTAGGTTCCGTCGACGTACGTGCCGCCCGCGTACGCGCCTGCCTTCTCAAGAACGCCGAAGGTGTGATGGCGGTACTCGCCGGCAACGGCCTGTGCGATGGCGACGTGGATCGCGTTGCCGTTGGCGAATAGCTTCAAACGTGGGAATGGCCCAGCCAGCTCGTACGTCAAGATGTCGCGCGGGGACACGAGCGGCTGTACCGACGGTGTTGCGCTCCCGTCATAGCCAATCGAGATGCGAGATCTCAGGCTCAGCTGGTCGGTGTTGAAAAGATGGACGTAGTCAGAGACGCCAGGAATACGGAGCGTGGCGGTGCGATTGGCACCGACCAGATTGTTGCGCTCGACGGTCCAGCCGTTTGCCTGCGCGAACTGGACCACCAGGTCGATCAGAGTCTGTACGTTGGGGACGTTGGTGAATTCGGCGTAGGCCATCTCTTACTCCAGAGCAAATGCGGCGTACTGCCCATCGCCTGTTCGATAGACATTGGGCACTAGCAGGTGGTCCACGCTGTTCACCGTGGCGATCTGTTCAGCCGTGGCCCCAAAGGCCGGCGTGTAGAAGACGCCGTCAAAGCTGCCGTAGAACTGCCCGCCCTCCGGAACCTCGCTGACGCGCGACCCCCGATCAACGCTGCCCGAGGTCCAGCCGACCGCCATAAGCTGACCGCGCTGTAGCCAGCGCTGACCATCCAAGCAACTGCGGACGTTCTGATTACCCACGTATGGGTTCCAGGGCATCGTGATGCGGCCCGTGGCCGTGTTCGTGGTGTTGTACCCATTTCGAACTGGTAGCCACGCCTGCATCGGCGTGAAGAGATAGCCTTGACTCAACGCGGTATTGCTCTGCCCATCCGCGATCGCATTCCAGAAATTGGAATGCTCGTAGGTATCCAACGACGCTACGCCGTTGCTGCCCAGGAAAGAGCCACCGATGAAAAGCGGGTAGCTCCAGTCGCCCGGCAGGTGCTCCGGCAGGATGAAACCTGCATACAGAGCGTCATAGCGCCCGTTGATGCGGGTGATCACCTTGAAGCAGCGGCCGTTGGCAATAAACCAGTATTTGATGGGTGAGTTGACGCCGAGGATCGACACGTAGTTGGAATTCGCACCGGGCTGCGTGAGGATGCCTGGCAGATCTGGGTTGTACGCCGTGTGGCCGCGCATGCGCATGTTGTAGTAGTTGCTGGCCGGCACTACCCACGCCTGCAGCGATACGTAGATCTCATCCTCTCCGGAGAGCCCACGGCCCTTCAGTGACACGAAATCGTTGGCCGCGATCGGGCCGCTGGCAACGCCGCCCACCACCTGCCACTGCTGGTTCGCTGCCACCAGGGCGGCGTTGGTGGTCAGGAAGTCCCGCAGGCGGGCCATGAGGTCGGTGATGTTGGCTGCTGTGTCGGTTGCCCAGGCCATGTTCAGAGTCCCAATACTTGGCGGATCGCCGCAGAGTTGCGGTTGATCTTGTTGATGACGGTGGTGTCGCTACCGGGATCGTCCAGGTACTGGTCGAGAAGATCCGGCGACACCTGATTGATCACGCGTAGGCCCAACTGCGCCGCGGTGCTCGGTGGCGCCGAGGCTGGGCTGGTGAACACAGGGGAGCGCTGCAGCATGGGCATCGATGCCACATGTCCTCCGTCGGCATAACCGCGCCATCGTTCAAGCGCTGCCATACCCACCCGATTGAAGTCATAGAGGAACGCCAGGGCACCGGGCTGGCGCACCACTTCCTGGCGATGGACGAATTCACCTGCGTGGACCGTGCCGGCCTCCTGATACTTGCTGCCGGGACCGGTGTAACCGCCGACCGCGTAGCTTGCAGCCGCTTTCACGGCCGAGGCCGCGGCCATTGCCTGTGCGGCAGCCTGCATCTGGATGGCCGCTGCCGTCACTGCGGATGCTCCGGTGATCAGGCCGGAACCAGAGGTATTAAGAGCGGCCGCGCTCGTGGTAACTGCCGCGGCGCCGGCGGTGACACCCGCGGCCGCAGTCGATAAGGCTGCGGCTGATGCCTGCGTCGCAGCTGCGGCGGCCGCTTCAGTTCCGACATCGACGCCCTTGTCGAACACCATTGAGGTGATTCGATTGGCCAAGGCCTGTGACCATTGATCGGCCACAAACTCAGCCAAGCCGCTGGAGACGGACAGGAAGAACCCGCGAACCGCGTCGGTCAACGAGGCGCTCCCATTGGCCAGCGACATGAAAGCTTCCTTGAAGCCGGTCTGAAGCGTGGTCCTAACGGTTTGCTGAAGTAGGTTCGTGGTCTGAACCATTTCTTTCAGCTTCAGGTCGATCTGATCGACCGCGGCAATCGCCTCCGGCGTTCCGAGTGCAGTTGCTGCTGCCCGCATTTGTGGAACGAGATCCCGCAAAGCCACGCTCTGACGCTGATACAGATCAACCACACGCTGCTGTGCATCAGCTTGGGTAATCAGCCCCGCCTCCAGTTCTACCTGGATTCTCTGCTGCCCGAGCGCAATGCCCGCCATCACCTGGTTGTAGGTGTCCTGAAGATTCTTCAGTTCGGTGCTTGCCTTGCTCAGATTGAGGAGCTTGGCCACATCCGCGGCGTCGGCGGCCCGCCCGGCGGCCTCCAGTTCTTCCTTCAGCTTGGTCAGTTCACGTGTGGTCTTGGCCAGCTCTGCATCAGGCCCCCTTCCTTGCAAAGCAACAATGCGGTCACGGATATCCAGCATCTTGCGGTCGGCCTCGACCCGCAGGTTGGCCAGATCCAGCTTCTTGGCTTCGTCCAGCAACTCCTGCTTTGTCTTCGCCGACGCATTCTGGAAGTTGCCTTCCGCAATAGCGGCCTGGATGCGGGCAGTCTCGGTCGCCTTCTTACGGCTCTCGTCCAAGGTGCCGACCAGGTCGATCTGCTGCTTGAGTCGCTCCAGCTCCCGCTGAGCTGCAGCCTCATCCTTCTGACTCTCCGTTTTCGGCGTTTTCCGGGTGCGCTCTTTGAACTTCTCCTGCAGCTGCGCAATCCGCTTGTCGTAGGCGCCGCCGCTGACGCTGCCATCGTCGCCAAAGGTCACGCCTTTGAGGAGATCACTTCCTGGATTGGCTTTGCGCAACTCGCGGAACTGCTTGGCGACCTCTTCGGTCGCCTTCTTCAGCTTCTCCGCCTTGCTGGCGCCCTCTTCCAGACCCGACGCGATCGCCTTGGCCGCCTCGACACCAGCATCCTGGATCCGTTGAGCCTGGCCGGCACTCTCGGCGGCATTGACGTCACGATCGTAGGCTGCCCGAGCCTTGCGAAGCCGGTCGATCTGCTTGATCTGCAGGTCGTAGTAGTACCCGATCGCCGGAGCATTGCCGTTCTTCAGCGCCTGCTGTAATTGCTCGGTCGTACCACGCATCGCCGCAGTTTCTGCGCGGAGCATCGCTTCGGAGTCGGTGCGACCGATGTCCTTCAGGCCTTGCCACACGCGCTTGAGCGTACGAGCAACAGCATCCCATGCCCGCTCCAGAGAGCCGGCCCGCGACTCCATTTCTTTGACACGCTGGTCACTGACATTTGCGATGGCCTCCAGCGCTACCTTGGCGGCGTCGGTCGCCTTGCCCTGGTCCTCGAGTGCCCGAACCTGTTCGTACACCGCCGCAGTGAGGAAGTGATACTGCTCGTTGAGCTTGGCCAGTGTGGCCGAAGGGGCCTTGGACACCTCAGCCACCTTGGCGGTGGTGCCCTCGATCGACTCGCCTGTCAGTTTGGCCAGGTTGACTGCGACGCTGATCGCTGTAGACAGGGTGTTGGCGGTCAGCTTCCCGCTGGCCGCCAACTGTTGGGCGGCCGCTGTGGCATCGGAGTACTCACCGGTGACCGCACCGACGGCATTCGCCTGGGCATAGAGCTGACCGCTGGACACGCCAAGTGAATGGCCGGTCGAGATCACAGCAGCGTCGAAGGCTCGCAGCTGCTTGTATCCCTGCAGCGCGGCGAAGCCAACAACACCCAGCCCGGCAGCCACACCGCCTAGGACGACCACCGCGGGATTGAGCGCACTGGTGAGCGCGCGCGCGGCGGGCACGACACCGCCGAAGGAATCCTTCAGCTGGCCGCCCTGCTGGATGGCCACCATCCAGATCGGCATGCCGCTGACGATGCTGGTGGTGATATCGGTGATCTGCGCCGGCAGCTGGCGCATGGCCATCTGGTACTGGCCGGCCGAGATCGCCCCGGCGCCCAGGCTGCGGCTGGTCGCTTCGGCAACCTTGACGGCGTTGCGCTGGACGTTGATGCCCGCCAGGGCGCGGTTGTACTGTTCGCGGCTGATGCGGCCGGCATCCACCGCCGCCTTGAGCTCCTGCTCGTCCCGCTCCAGCTTCTGCAGCTTTACTGATGCACTGTCATAGCGGCCCAGGGCGCCCTCAACAGCGCGCTGACGCTGTTGCTCCGACCGAGCCAGGCCCGCTTCCTGCTTATCCAGCGCCTTGAGCGCGCTGTTGTAATCCTCGGTGGTGATCAGGCCGCGCGCCATCACCCGATCAAGCATCGCCTCGGTGTCGGCCAGATCGGACATGCTCGCCGCGCCGCGCTCCAGACGTGCATCGAGCTCGGAGATCAGACGGATCTCATCGGCCACTGTTTTCTGCACTGCCGCGCCGGACGTTCGGACGCGATCTGCGGCGGTGGCCACATCCGCCGACATGGCCTTGGCTGATTCTCCTGCCGTGGCCATGCCCGCTGCGCCGGCGGCCGCCTTCTGGCCAGCATCCTCCATTTGGCTGCCCGAGGCGGTACTGCTGCGGGCAGCCCTATCCAAGGCATCAGCGGCCTTCTTCGCCTCTTTCGTGACGTCGCCCAGGCTGGCGCCGGCATCCTGGCCGGCGCCCTTGACCGAAGTCAGGCCTTTCTGGACCACTGGCAGCGCCTGGCGCACCTGCTCGATGTCCAGGGCGATACGCATCGCCAGTTCGAGGTTGCGCGAGGAAGCCATTGTTATTTCAGATCCTTCAGCAAGGTGGTCATCGGATTACCGCCGGCATAAGCAGCGTTGGCGTCGGTAATGCGCTCCCGTCGCGCCCGCCGCTGCTGAGCCTGGACGTGCTCCCAAGCGAGGGATATCTGGCGCTTGGTCATGCGACCGATATCGCCGAAGCTGCGGCCGTAGCCCGCGTTGATCAGGTCGGTGAAGACGCGCCCGTAACCGACCGGGGTTCCCTTTGACTGACGGCGTTTCGAAGCAGGCGGCGGAGAAAAAAACTGCTATTGGCCTGCCACCACAACAGCAGCATCTGCTCGCCGTCGGTTTCGTTGAGTGTCTCCAGCCACGCTTCCTGCCCCTGAACCTCGGCTGCGTGATCCTTGGCATCAGCCGGCGGCGCCGCGATCGAGCACGCCAGGAGATGCCGGATCAGATCCGGGTGGGACATCAGTGCATCCATGACTTGCAGCATGGAAGGCGGATCGGCGCCCTCGAACAGCGGCTGCAGGTCCGCAACCAGCGGTGCGGCGGTCTGCAGGATGCGGGCGGCCTCAAAGAAGCCGTACTCGCGCACCGTGATGGTCTTTCCGCCGAGTTGACCGTGCTGCTGGCCGGCCAGGACGTCCAGTTCGCTGGCTACGGCCTCCGGACCCGTTGATCCGGATCCGGAGGGCTGCTGACCGACGTTGCCGATCACCTTGGCCATCAGGCTGCATCCACCAGCAATGCACGGGCGTACAGGCCAAAGCGCGGATCGGCCTGGCGCACCGGGTCGATCTTCGCTTCGCCGGTGAGCGCAATCTCACCGAAGGTGTCGTTGATCAGCGACAGCGTCTCAGAGGCCGGGAAGGTGACGCGGTGCACCTCGCCGCGGAAGCGCATGGTGGTGCCATCAACACTGTTGACGCCGTCGAAGAGCACGTAGTACTCGGACTTGGTGCTTTCGAAGACCTTCACCAGGCTGTGCGCAGCGTACTCGTAGGTCTTGGCCACCACTGCCGTCTTGTCGGTGAGGAAGGTGACGATGCCGGTGGTCAGGTTGACGGTGTAGTCGGTGTCCAGCACCAACGGCGCGGCTGGGGTGCCGCCCTCCAGAACCAGTGCACTGATCGCCGCATACTCCAGCGCGACCACATCGCCCGGCTTGACCGTACCAATGGCCTCGTTGGCTGCTGAGCCGGCAGCCAGCTCCATGCGGGTGCCGTCCGTGGCCAGCGCCAGGTGATCGGTGTTGAGCTGGCCCAGGGTCAGATTGACGCCGAGGTTGCGCTCGGTGGTCATGGTAGCGCCGACACCGCGCACACCGGACCAGCTTTCCTTCTTGGTTTCACGAGTGCTGGACATGGTCAGCTCGAGGACGCTGGCGTCATACGCCCAACGCGCCGGTGCGCGGCTGCCGTCGGCATTGCGCAGGCCCAGGTACACACGACCCTGCAGGGAGAAATACTCGGTATCGGACATGGCTTACTTCGCCTCCTGGGCGATGGCAGGAGTCGCCTGGCCGTTGGCCTTGCGCGACGGATTGGGGGAAGAATCGGCGTCGGGAGCGTCGATGAAGCCGCGCTCAACCGCCCAGGGCACCAGGTCGGCAGGAAGCTCCACCGTTTCGCCTTCCGCAATGGGCTTGCTCGCAAGCGTCAGGCCCGCCTTCTTGATCGTGTGCTTCTGAGTGGTCTGGGTAGTCATCGCGGAATCTCGGGTTGAAGAACGGCTTGGGTCTTCCATACGTCGACCCACAGGGCGGTGGCAGCGTCGTAGTCCTCGAGGTTGCCCTCGATGAGCTGGCAGGCACGGCCACCAGGAATGGGCGGTGTCCAGCCCAGCAGCGGCTGACGAACCTTGCCCAGCAGCAGGCGCAGCTCATCGATCACCTGCGCCCCACGCTGCTCGCGGTAGTTGCGGCAGACGGTCACCACCGCGAAGTTCACTTCGACCAACTGCGCCAGGCGCGACTGCTGGCCGGGGATCGAAACGCCGGTTTTGGTCTCCAGCGGCATCTCCCGGGCCAGCAGCACGTAGCAGCACGGCGCGGGGAAGTCGCGCAGCGCTGTAACGGCGGCGTAGTCGGCGCTGCCCTGCACCTGGCGCAGCTCCTTCTCGCTGACGCCCTGTCGGATGCGATCGCGCACCAGGCCAGTGTCGAAGGGCTGGGTGCTCACCGGCCGTAGTCCTGCAGGGTTCGATGGCTGAACTCTCGCGGTGGTGCACAGACCTCCGGTGCACCGCCGCTGGGCGCAGGCAGCGGGTCATCGGCGCCGAGGCTGAACTTGCCATCGCGCACCAGCTCCAGAAAGCGCAGCGCTTCCTTGTAGTCGCGCACCACCGGATCGGTGCGTTCCTCGGTGTTGACCCGGTCCTTGTGCAGCAGGTAGCGCGCAATCCATCGGGCCCAGGTGGACACGATCCCCGGTACCGGCGCTGGCAGCGGTACCGGATAGGGCTTGGGCTTGCGCATGACCAGGTAGCCGTTGATCACGCCATCGGCATCGTCCAGGGCGCTCTGCACGTGCGCGGCCGCCTCATCGGCGATCGCCACGTCGGCCGGGTCGAATGCGCTGCGATCGCTGCCGAGCAGCGTGGCATCCATCAGCGCATCGTCCACAACCGGATAGCGCTCCGGCGTGGCCACCTGCGCCAGCTCCTGGGCGAGCTTGGCCGCCGACAGCAGTGCGAGCGTGCAGTAGGACATGACGGCCGGTTACTCCAGCTCTTCCGGGGCGACCGGGTCGTCACCGAGGACACCGGCATCCTGGTAGGCCTGCGCCTCTTCCCACGTCATCTCGATCCACGCCGGCGGCTTGACGACGACGTCGTTGTGCTTGAACGGGCTGAGTACTTCAAAGCATGCAGACAGCCAGAGACCATCAGAAACCAGTGCATCGGGCAAATCGCCCCCACCAGCGGCAACCCCAATTGTGGTGTCGGCTTCCGGCGACGGAGCGCCCGCGTCGATGGCAGCGTCCTGGTCCGCTGTAGGATGGTCAGCCTGCAGCGGGTCGCCGGCAGCACCATCGGCTGCAGAGACAATCGACGCGGCGGACTGCAGCTCGCTCTGGCCTTGCTCCGGTACCGAGTCATCCGCCGCCGGCGGCGCGTCCACAGTCTTGTCTTCCGTCACGACTGGCACGCCGGCCGGCTGGTCGTCCTGGACGGTCTTGGGTGCGCTGGGCGGCGCAGTGCGGGGCTTGGCCACGACGATATCTCCGAATAGGTGTGGTGCCGTGCTCTCCGACTGTCACGCATGGTTCTCCTGTGCTTTGCACGGACAGGCCCGCGTTCGCCTGCTGCTGCCGCTCGCTGGGTTGTACGGGTAAGGCGGCAACTGCGCCGACTATCCTTTGCCGGCGCCGGTCATCAGTTGCCTGCGCCGCTGATCAGATAGCCGGCGGCCATGCCTGCCAGGACCGGGGTGGCATCGTTGCTGACCCCGTAGATCCAACTCTTGGCGCTGTTGTCCCAGTAGGGAACTTCGACCAGGGGCATGCCTTCGATGCGATAGCCATAGCCGTAGCTGGGCTCCTCGACGTTGGCGTTCACGTCAGCGCCAGGGCTGACGTAGGCCAGAACAGCCGAAGTACCCCAGACATCACCGAATGCGCCATTGTCATCGGCCACCACACCGCCGCCGACGACGATGTTGTCGATCTCGAAAACCTGCTTGAGCAGATCCAAGGTGACCTTGCGAATGCCGGTGCTGGCCGAGCGATCAATCAGCTTTGGATGCTGCTTGAGCTGCTTGAACGCCTTGGCAGACAACAGCATGGTGTTGGGATACAGACCGATGCTGTCACGCACAGCTTCCTTGCCGGTTTCGACGTCCTGCGCAGGATTCGAAGCAGCGTTGGACCACACGTTGTTGCCAGCCAGCGCGACTTTGTGGTCGTTGTCGTAGTTGGCTGCATTGGTGGCGATCTTGGCGCTGTCCACCTCGTACTCCAGCAGCAGCGAGCGCAGCACGATGTTCACGGCCCGGGTGCTCAGGTTGATCCCCGGCACCTGGCTTGCATCTCGCATATGTTCACGCGGTACCGGCGCTTCCAGTGCGCTCGGGACGATGGCGTACGGCTTGCCCTCATAGCCGAAGCGGATGCGCTTGGTATTGGCACCGGGGGCACGCTTGGCGTTGTAGATCTTGAAGGACTCCTTGCCGAACTCGATCACCTGGCCGCCATAGGCGGCGACGTCGGCGAAGGGGAACAGCGCGGTGGCCACGAGCTGCGCCTGGCGGTAGCCACGGGCGTGTTCGGAAAGGATCGGGTCAACGACACGAACCTGGCCGGGGGTCATTTGTCCAGACATGTAAATCTCCTGCGGCGCTAGCCGGTCAGTTCGGGATGAGGATCACTTCGAGGACGTCACCGTCAGCGACCGCTGTGGCGCCGGGCGCGGCGCGGGCAACGACCTTGCCTGCGTCAGCCGTGACGGCCTTGCCGTCAGCGCCGACCTCAATGGCAGCGCCCGCAGCAATGGCGGCACCCGCGGTCACCTGGGTCGTGCCCAGCACGTCAACCGGAGCGAGTTGTCCGATGGCAGCATCCGAGCGCGTTACCCCGCAGGCGTTGCCGCCGGCAGCGGCGACTCCACCGGTCGGCGAGACGAAACGGTTGTGGGTGAGGGCTGCCGCGGCCAGCACGGACAGCGTGAGCAGAGCGATGTTCTGGGACATGGTGGGCTCCTGGATGGGAAGGTCAGCCGCCGACCGCGGCGACTGCAGCCGCCCAGGACATGCCGGGGTGCTGCTGCTGGTAGGCCTTGGCCTGGTTGAACAGATCCGCGCGGCCGGCATCGACATGCGTGCCCGGGGGCGCGGCGAAGTTCGCCGCTGCGTTGGGCGCGTCGCCACCGGACTTCTCGCTGAAGTCCACCGCCTTGGGCAGGCTTGTCAGCAACTCGCGCAGCACCGACTCGGCCGGCTTGGACACCGTCGTTTCGCCCTCGGCGAAGTTCAGCGGTTCCTTGCCATTCGGCTGGGCCAGCAGCAGCTCCACCACGGCCGGCTGCTGACGGGGCAGCAACTTGCCTTCCTTCACCAGGCCTTCGGCGAACGCCACCGCGTCTTCGCGTCGGGCCGCCTGCTCACGGGCAGCGAGGGCCTTCTCGCGAGCGTCCAGGGTGGAAGCCTGCTGGTCGAGCTGCTGCTGGCGCTGGGCGTGCTCGGGGTTGTTCTGCTGGGACATGGGGTCGATCTCCGATTTGACCTGTTCACGAGTAGGAGGCGTTGCCGGGATGAGCGCAGGCGCGCCGATGGCGCTGCGCGGGAACTGGGTGAGCAATGGCGACGCAAAGAGGGCCGAGTTGCGCGCTCCGTCGTCATCGCGTGTGCTGCTCTCGATCCCACGGATCTGCCAGTCGGGAATGACCTGGTCGGCCGTCTCAAGGCCTTGGGTGTCGATCAGCCAGTCGCGGAAGCGGCGGAACAGATCCGTCAGCGTCCAGCCCAGCGGGGCCAGCGACATGGCAAAGCAGGCGGCATCGTCGCCCTCAGCGAACGAGGCCGACTTGAGCCCTTTCACTGCCGGCGGCTGCGCGCCCAGGAAGCCGATGTGGCGCAGGTAGTACTTGCCCGGCGTCGGGTTGCCCGGCGAATCGGGCATGAAGATCGAAGCGCTGATCTTCTTGAAGCGACCGTTGTTGGCCAGCTCCGCGAACGCAGGATCGACCTGATGCGGTTCGGCCATCAGGAGGCCGTCCTTGGCCTGAAGGGTTTTGCCCCAGCCATAGGCCGGATCGTCGGTCTTGGGATGGCCCACCACGATGGGTGCTTCATGCAGTGCCGGATCGTAGCTATCGGCGATCTGCTGCACATCCGCTTCGCTGAAGGTCAGCGTGCGGCCGTCTTCGGCAACGTGCGTGCCGGCTTTGAAGATCTGCAGGGTGGCGGCGGGCTGGTTCATGCCGCCAGTTTTCCCGCGTCAGAACACGCTGTCTTTGAAACTGGTTTCCAACTTTCCCGGGCAGCGACAGATTGGTTCATGTCGCCAGTTTTCCCGCAGTGCCGTCTCACGCATTGGGACCGCATCCTGCAAGAAACGTCTAACAGAGATGGACGATCCGCGTGCAGTGATCTTGTTGCGCGGATGCAGGCACCGACGTGGCCTTCAGAGGCGTGTCAGACACCAAGCAGCCGCCGATGACGTCCGAGTGTGGCGGCCCCAGCATGGAGGCGTACACAGCGCCTCCTGCGCGATGATCACTCGAAGGCGCCGCTCAAGTGATCCTGGGCGATATCCAGCAACTCCTTCTCATCCTCGCGACTGACACCAAGCCACGGACGAGCAGCGATGGTGTTCGTGTACGAGGGCATTGTGACCGAGCGCTTGTAGCGCGCGTTCCTACGACTGGCTTTGACGAACCGGCTGCCGCCCTTACCCGTCTTCAGGTGGATACTGGCCGGACGCGCGGCGCGTTGGATGGTGCCGCCGAATTGGTGGATGGCGCCATAGGGTGCATTGGTACCGACCAGGACGGCATCGTTCCCGTCCGTTTGCCATGAAGCCATGTCACCGAGCATGTGGAAATCGAACTTCAGAATCGGCACGCCGGGGCGCTTCTTCTGTTTCCAGCGTTTGTAGCTGGGCTCAAGCGCGCGCCATCGACGTCCAGTCGGGTCCCGCTCCTTTGCGGCCCGCTCGCGCGTGGACCTCAGCAGGTACTCGCCCCAGTCCTTCAAGATCAGTTGGCGCGCCTCGCCCTCCAGCTGCCGCAGCGCATCGGCCAGACCAGGTGTTGCCGAATCAAGGGTGACTTCAAACTGCGCCATCAGATCTCTCCCTGCAGCAGCTGCAGCGTGCCATCGGCAACGCCGCGCTGGAGTTCGGCGGGCATCAGCATCTGCAGCTGGGACTGCACCGTGCTGACGCCCGTTTCCGAGATGGCCACATCGACCACCATGAAGGCAGGACGCCCCACCGCCAGCACATAGCGCAAGCGGCCTGCGGCAGCGTCCAGCAGGATGGCCACCGCATCGAGAAGGCGGATGGGCAGCTCGGCTGCGGCGATGGCCACCGCGCCAGGTCGAGTGATGGGGAGCTGGTCGGCCAACACAGCAAAGGCCGCCGTCGCTGGGCGAACGGCGGCACGCTGCAGCTGCGAAACCAGTCCGGGCGACAGTGCTCCGGCCAGGTAGCGGGCAGCGTGGGCAGCATCGCCATCAATGCTGGTCAGCCAGCTGGCATAGCCGGCCTGCAGCGCATCCCTGGCGCGCGGCCGCGCCAAGGCCTGAGCAGCGCTGGCAGCCGCTGGCGCCGCCGGCAACCGTGCTCCCGTCTCCAGGGCGTTCTGCAGAGCGGAGGTCAGTTGCCCAGTCAATGACGGCGGGGTGACCGGACCACCACGCCCACCGGGCCAGTGATCGGCCGTTGCGCCGGGTGCGTAGCCGAACCCAGGATCGACGCCTGCCGGCGTCAGCACAGTGCGCGGCCCACCAGGACTGCGCTGCCCGATGGTCACCGACTGCATCACGATCTCGGGGGCCGTGTCAGGACCATCCTTGCCCAACCGGCGCAGGTCGCGCTCGTTGAGCGCATCGACATAGCACTGGCAGCCCCAGCCGTTGGCTGGATAGTGATAGCGCCACCACGGATCGTCGTGGCGCAGCACCAGGCCATTCCACGACACGTGCAGCGGCCGAGGGTGCTCGACGGCGTCGTTGTGGTTGTAGCGCCAGAACGGCCGCACCTTGATCAGCTGCTGCAGCTGGGCCCAGCGTCCGGCGTTGTAGCTCTGACGCAGGTTGGTCTCGTAGATCACCCGTGAGCGCCAGTTCCGACCGCCGTTGTAGTCCCAACCATGCGTGGCCACGATCCGGTCGAAGTCCTCCCGGAACTGCTGAAGAGTCCGCCCCTCAGCAATGACCCGATCGATGGATTGCCGGAAGTCCGCCAGCAGAGCGTCACGGTTGGCACCGGCCACCATGAAGCTGGAGTCGTGCTCCGACTCCCAAACGTCGAGGTAGCTCTCGGTGAGCACGTTCTTTTTGCGACGGAAGAACTCGATCTGCTCCCGGAACGGAAGTTGAGCGTAGGCGACCCCGGCCATTGATCAGTCTCCCGCGCCCTGGATGTCTGTACGGCCAGCCAGCGTCGCTGCCGTCATCGCATCGGCCATCACCGAGGCGTAGTCGTCCAGGGTCATATTCGGATGCAGCTCGAACAGCCGGTCGCGCAACTGCTCCAGCGAATCGACCTCATCGACCAGCTGGCGGATCTGCGCGACCCATCCAGCACCAATGGGCGACAGCCGGCGATCGAGCTGCTGGCCCAGCTCGACAGCGGGATCGGGCGTCTTCGGGGTGCCGTCGGCAAAGGCGGCGGGATAGTGCCTGCGCAGCAAGCTGATCACCGCACCGCCGGCGTCGGCGAACTGGGCGCCATCGATCGCCGTCGGTACCGCAGGCGGATCCTGCGGCGCCCGGACGGGCTCGTAGTTGTCGCCATAGGTCTGATCCATGTAGACCTGCTTGGGCTTGTAGCCCAGGTCGAGGATCTTCTTGTCGCGGCTGGCGGTAGCGTCCAGATCCTCCGGCTCTTCCGTGACGCGATAGACCCGAGGAATGGCCGCGCCAGGGAAGTTCCATTCGGTGAGCCAGCGCGCTGGCCCCTTGTTGAAGGACTCGCACACCAGGTCGGCATCGGAGGTGATGATGTCGCGGCGCACCTCGCGCTGCAGCTGGTCGTTGCCCAACTTGCCTGGCGTGCCTTGGGTACTGGCGGTCTGGCCCAGCACCACCTTCTGGATGGTGGCATCCATGTAGTCCTGCAGGGCCTTGTAGTCGGCCGTGCCACTACGTCCGGCCTCCAGCAACGCCAGCTCCATTCCCCTGGGCATGATGATGCCGCTGTCGGTCTGGATCGCGCGAGTGGCCTGCAGCAGCTTGGCCTTCTCCGGATCGGTTGCGTTGGTGTCGTACTTGCCCACCGCGGTGGGCATGCCGAACTTCTCAAGGAAGATCAGCCAGAACTTGAGCCCGTTGCGCTTGAACAGCACCGGCCAGTACAGCCAGTGCGCCAAGCCGAGGCCGTACGGCTCATCGTCGTGGTCGGCACCGGAGCAGAAGTTCCAGAAATAGGGCGCGTGCGCCGGCACGCCCTCGGTCATCTGGGTCTGGGTGAGCAGGCGCAGATCACCTTCCTTGCCGTAACGGAAGCGCCGACGGTTACGGACCTTGATGTCCTTCAGGCCGATGCGAGTACCGTCGACCTTGTACAGGATCTCCGCCACGCCATAGCCGTAGAACACCCCGAAGAGCATCTTGCGGGTGACGTTGTCCCAGCCGATGCCATGCAGCTGCTCCTGCAGATACTCTGCCGCCTGGCGGTCGATGCGCTTCTCGCCGCCGGGCTCCACCTGCCATTCGCAGGCCACCACCGAATCCTGGCGAGAGCCGAAGGTGGTCTTCACCTCCGGGTCGGACAGCACCTGTTCGTAGATCTGAAGGTCGTAGCCGCCGCGGTTGCGCAGGACACTGTCAAAGGGCAGCAGCAGTGGCCCGGTGTAACCACGGGTGATGTCGATGCCATCGGCAGTGGTGGCAATCTCGCGGCCGATCTCTGGGCGGGCGGTGGTCATGCATATCCTCCAAAATCATTGCCGCCGCTGACCGTGCCGAAGGCATCATCGGTCACGACGGTGGCCACGCCGTCTGCTCGGCCGTCGCCGATGTAGGCGCGCGCGCCGGCCGCCTGGAACTCGATGGGCACCGAGGTGACGTGGTTGAGTGCGGCAAACTGCATCAGCACGCCGGCGATCGCGCCGTCGCCGTGGCGCACCAGCTCCGGATCCTGCAGGTCCTTGCGCTCCAGACGCGGCACCATCGGGATACCGTCGACGTACTCCACCGCGCGGTGGTCGTCTTCCAGGGACGCGTCCCTGGGCAGGCTGAGGAAGCCGTCTTCGAACAGCGCGATGTACTTGGGCATCCATTCGCCGTACCAGGGGCGCGACAGGGTGACCTCGTGGATTGGGCCACCGATGTAGCGGCCCGTCTCGGTATCGAGCTCAGCCCGGCCGTAGCGGTCGCCGGTGTACTCCATCAAGGTCTGGCCGGGACCAGTGGCATCGCCGGCGAATGACCAGCGACCAGGGAATCCTTCCTTCAGCGCGTCCAGCAGCGCCCACAGGATCTGCTCCTGCTGGCGGGTGGGCGCGTTGGCCATCTCGATCAGGAACGGCACGTCGCGACGCAGATCCTGCCCGACCTTGGCAGGCTTGATGACCGAGAAGTGACGGTGGCGCGCGAAGTCCATGCCGATTGCCCAGCGCCCGGTGAACCCGGCCACTGCAGCGCGCAGCGCTGGCAGCAGCGCGGTGGCGATCCAGACCGAGCACCAGATCTCACGCTCCTTCTCCGAACGCTTGGGGAAATCATCATCGAAGACCAGGCGCAGCACCGGCCGCACCTCGGGCATGGCGCGGTCGATCCACACCGAGGGAATGGCCGAGCCATCGCCGTCGCGCGGGATGACGTCCAGCTCCTCGCGCATGGCGGCCTTGCGCGGACCGTAGGCGGAGCGGATACCGGTGTACCACTCCTTCTTGCCCTCGGCGGTGGCCACCTTGCCACGCATGGCGCAGACCCGCTCGTACAGGCCGTTGGCCACGGCATCATCGAAGCTGATGCGGATCACCCCGGCCTTCTTGCCATAGCGGCCAGCCTGTACGTCCTGGACAAGCTGGTTGAACGGGTTCTTCTTACCCCGATGGGTGGACCACACGCGGATGCGACCGCCCCAGATCAGCAGCGCGGTGGCCGATTCGAGCACCTTGGCCACGTCCTTGTGAAGCGCCGCTTCGTCGATGTTCACACGGCCCTGTAGGCCGTGGATGTTCTCCGGGCGCGAAGACAAGGCGGTGATCCGGAAACCGCTGGCGAACCGAACACGGAATGCCTGGATCTGGCGGCTTGTGCCGTCAAGCAGCTGATCGTGGAAGATGTGCTGCTCGATCCTGGTGGCTTGGCCACGCGCAATGATCGGCGCGAACTTGGCGACGTAGCCGATGTACTCCAGGCCTTTTTCCCTGGTATCGGCGATGTACCAAATGTTGTCGCCGCCGTCCTCTTTTGAAGTGGCAGCAGTGATGGTGTCGTCCAACGCCTGGGCGAAGGTGATACCGGTACGTCGCCCCTTTTCGCAGACCGCGATGTCGAGCAGCGCCTGCATCCGCAGCCACGCGGTTTGGTGGGCCATCAGAACACCGGCCGCCAACGGGTCGAAGTCGGCAGGGATCTCACGGACGCAGTCGGGCAGCTCGTCCCATTCGACGAGGCGCTCGGTATCCGGCAGAGGCCGCAAACTGTCGACCACGGTCAAACTCCCATCAGCACTTGCTCGCGCCAGAACCGCGCATCCTCAGCGGAGAGGCCACGCGCCTGCGCTGCGCTTTCCACTCGGGTGGCAGCATCCAAGAGCGCTTTCTGGCGGACCTCGCCCGCCCATTTCTCGCGAACGATGGAAGAGCGGGTCAGTTCGGCAATGGCCTTGGCCGCCTTGCTGTACAGCGCAATGCGATCGGCTGGGGAAATGCTCTCATCGTCCTGGTCGGCCGCTTCCTGGAACTGCAGCAGCGCTTCGAACAGGTCGGTCTGCAGCAGGCCCAGCAGTGCACTGCCGCGCTCGGCGGCATAATCCGGCGCCTGCTCGGCCACCAGCTTCATGGCCTCGGTGCTGGCACTGATCGAGGCCAGGCGGCGCTTGAGCCGCTTGGCCCGCTCGTTGACGGTGGTCTTGCTGATCTCATAGCCCTGCTCGCCCAGCCATTCGGACAGCGAGATGCTGCCGCCGAAGGCATTGGCGACCAGGCGCCGATCCAGCTCGTCGCGCACCTCGGCCGGCAATAGGTCGATCTTGCTCACGGGAGGCATGGGATCACCAGTACTTCGGCGGGCGCGCGATGCCCGGCCCGCAGTCGATGCTGTACTCGACAATATCCACGCCGTGGCGCGTCAGCTCAGCCGACCACGGCCCCGAAGGGGATTTGGTGATATCGATCAGGCGACGGGTGTCCAGGTAGTCCAGCTCCCGGCGAACCTCCAGCGCAGTGGCATCGGGATACATGTCCTGGGCGGCGCCGGCCAGGACGGCTTCGCCGATCGGATAGGGGCGAGAGCGATCCAGCACCAGCAGCATCAGCCAGCGCAGCTGCTCCCGGCGCAACTTGCCCAGATCGGGTCCCTGATTTCCGTGACTCACGACTTGCTCCCCTTGTTCTGCATGTTCTTGATTTCCGACGCCACGGCATCGAGCTTGGCCTCGATGACACTCTGCCCACGGGCGTAGTCCTCGCGGCGCACGTAGTCCTTGGCCACTTCGAGCCGGAAGTTGGTGAGCTCGCCCTCAACTTCGCGCCAGCGCTTGCTGTCGTTGATCAGGATGGCCAACTGCTGATCAGTGCGTTGCTGCAGTTGGTTCACCAGCCAGCGGCCGCCGGCGATCAGACCGCCGAGCAGCGTGATGCCGATGCCGGCAAACCACACCAGGTAGAGCGGTTGCACTTCAACGATCATGGGCTGGTCTCGACGGAGAGGCGCTGTCCAGTGAGGGCGCTGATGGAGCGCTGACAGGCCCGGACGTGTTTGTCGGCGTCGCGCCCGACTCGAACAAAATCGCCCGCAACCTCTGCTCGTAGTTGGGCGCTCGCATCACGTTCGACGGCGCCAGAGACGGCTTCGGACAAGCGGGCGGTGTGGCAGGTGGCAAGGTCGTTGCGCAGCCTGAGATTGCCAGAATGCACGTCAGCCACAACAGCAGCTGGGATGGACGCGGACGCCTCCCGATCATGTTCATGTTCGTCTCCGATCTGGGCCATCACCGTGGCCTGGGTGTGCTCGGTGTCGCGAGCGCTGCGCTCGTCTTCCAGCTGCGATTGAAGGGTGGTCACGCGCTGCTGGGACGTGGCGTCGCGAGCCTGGGCATCCAAGGCATTGCCGCGGTAGAGAAGGGCCGCGGCAATGGCCACCAGCAGGAGCACCAGCAGCAGGGCGATCGTTACGATCAGTGCGCGAATCATCAGTACCGGCCCTCGCACATCGCGCGCTCAGCCGTGCGGCGGCGTTCAAGTCCTTTGTATGGCCGGCCGCCGGCGTTGGCCCAGTTGCTTAGCTGGGCACATGCAAGATCCCAGCGACCTTGGTTGGCGTAGACGCGGATGCGCGGCTGCTGGCCGTTGCGCAGGGTACACAGGCCGTCCTTCACCCCGGCGCCGCCAGGGCCCACGTTGAAGGTGAAGGACGTCAGGGCAGCCGCCTGATAGTCCGTCATCGGCGCCTTGATGCAGCTCTGTACGGTGTTCCAGGCAACACCAAGGTCCGACTGGAGCAGGCGCTCGCATTCGGCGCGGGTGTAGGTGCGCTGTTCGACGTTTGCCGTATGGCCGTAGCAAACCGTCAGTTTGCCGACTACATCGCGGTAGGGCTGGGCCGAGTAGCCCTCAAAGGGCTGTACCAGCCCGAGCAGCAACGCCAGCATGGTCGCCAGCATTCCACCCGCGATGGGCAGTGCTTTGTTACCGGGTTGCTCTGCTGCCATGCGCCATCTCCAGGGAAAGATGGCCGACGGGCAGACGAGGATGCCCGTCGGCCAGGTGCGCCATGCGCACACCAAACCGATGGGCAGAGTTTCAGTCTTTGACTGATCGTCGTCTTTGAAACTGGTTTCGAGGAACCTCACGCGCGCGCGTGAGAGTGTGGCCTTTCATTGCGATCAACATCACAACGGGCGGACCGTCAGATCTCGATCGCCCCGAGTCAGTCTGGAACAGCTCGTGAATTCACTTGGTTCTGTTGCCTGTGCGCGTGCTCGGCAGCAGGCTGACTGAAAAGCCTCTCGAGATCCTCAGGCGGGAGCTGGATGCCATCCATTTGGAAAATTCTCTGGAATGTTCCATCCGTATTGAAGACCAGGATGACCTGCTTACTGGAGCTACGCACATTGCCAGTCCAAAGACTGGCTTTCGACTGGATGTATTGCCAGGTGTAGCCAGTAGCGCCGCTTGCCCCAACCGATGATCGCAGTGGCGGCGCTTCCAAGAGGGCGGCCGCCTCGCTCAGCGTTGTTTTTCCGATGACTAGATGCTTGAGATTCTGGTCTTTGAAGTCCTGGCCAATTACCGCCTTTGCACCGAGCAAGACCAACAGAACCGCGAGCGAAAAAACCAGCTTCTTCATGACGCCTCCTTGTCCGATTTGAATTCTGCGCATTGAAAAATGCGCCCTTTAAAGCTCAACAGCAGGTCATCTACGGACTCAGGTCTTTGGCTTACGCAGTCCCCGAGAAGACCCTTCTTGGGTTTCCTTTGCCAGCAGTGCAGTCAGCATGTTCAAGGCCATTACGCGACCGGGATCGGACAGCGCCCAGAACGTATCCACCACGTCATTGAACTGCTCTATCTCAGTGTCCGTCATGCCAGGGCGCGCGATGCTGCGTTGCCCCGTCAGCACGTAAAGCGGATCCACTCCCGCATCAGCAAGCGCAGCCAGCTTGGCGGCAGGAGGGCTGGATGCATCTCTTTGCCAATCAATCACGGTGTTCTTCTTCGCGCCAGCGAGTTCTGCGAACTCAGGCAGCGTGAGGCCCAAGCGTTCCCGCTCGCTCTTCAGACGGGTTCCGATCGTCATACGAAATTCCATGCCATATGTGTTGACAGGCACGGAAATCCGTACCATGATTACTTCCACTGGCAGCGCCCAAAGCAGCCAACCAATGGAACAAGGATCAAAGGATACACGCGATGAGCGAACCCGCCCCCAGCCTGGATCTTCACCTCAAGGTCCGCACCGCCTTCGTTGGCAAGGGCACCAGTCTCCGCGGCTGGTGCATGGAGAACGGCGTCCCGCCGCAGAACGCCCGAGACGTCCTCATCGGACGCTGGAATGGCCCGAAGGGTCAGGCCCTGCGGCGCCGGCTGCTGAAGGCCGCAGGCCTGAGCGCCTCAGCATGAGCACCGCCGGTCGCCCCCTGGACGAAGTCCCGACCCGCGAACTGGAGCTGTTGCTTGCCTCGGCCCGTGACCAGTACGCCACCGCTGTGAACAACTGGCAGTGCGCCGTCAAATCGGACGAGCCGCTGGCCAGCACCCTGCCGCTGGCTGGCGCCGTGGACGCGGCCGATCGCCGGGCCGTTCGCATCCTGAAGGAGCTGGCCCGCCGCCAGCAGGAAGCTGCGGCATGAGTGAGCAAAGCATCTTCGCCCGCCTGCTGTTCGCCTTGGCCGGGTACAGCCGCACCGGCTTGCGCCTGAAACCCATTGCCGACGGCATCGGCGAATCCCCCAGCACCACGCTGCGCAACCTGCAGCGATTGGCCGAGGACGGCCTGGTCGAGCGCTCCCCCTTCGACCAGGACAACTGGCGCCTGTCCCCCCGAATTGTCCAGATCGCCCTGGCCCATCAGGCCGAGGTGGCCCGTGAAGAACGGCAGCTGGACGACTTCAAGAACCGCTACAGCCGTAGCCCCAACTGATGACGAGGATCGAAATGGCAGAGAAGCAACCCACCAAGCGCGGTGCCAAGCCGCTGGCGCAGGCCGAGCCGGTAGGCACGGAACTGGACACGGGCAAGCTGGTCGAGCGCAACCAGGAACTGCAGGTCATGGCGCAGGCCGAGGCGCAGGTGAAGAGCCTGGCGACCACGCTGGGCTACGTCGGCGCCTTGGACACTGACTCGCTGTGGAGCATGGTGGAGTACCGCCACCGTCGTTCAGTGGAGGACATTCTTGAAATGGGCCGTGGCCTGCTCCTGATCAAAGAGCAGACCGCGCACGGAGAGTTCGAAGGCCAGCTCCAAGCGCGAAACATTCACCCGCGTGCAGCACAACGCCTGATGGGCGTGGCGCTGAAATTCTCCAAAAGCGACACGATGTCGCTTTTGAAGGCGGCGGGAACCCAGGCAAAGGTCCTGGAACTGGCGGTTCTGGACGACGAAGACCTGCAAGCCCTGGAGTCCGGCGACTCGGTTGCAGGCATCACCGTGGACGATGTGGAGCGCATGAGCGCCAGCCAGTTGCGCGCCGCCTTGCGCGAATCCAGGGCAGATGCCGACGCAAAAGATCAGCGCATCAACAAGTTGAGCGAGGATCTGAATAAAGAGTCTGAAAAGACCCTCAAGGCACAGCGTCGCTGGAAGTCCGCCACTCCTGACGAGCAGCTGGTCACCCTCAAAAAGTCGGTCACAGAGGCAGAGCAGAACGTGTTGGCCGCCATCGGCAGCCCGAACAGCGGCCTGCGTGCCTCGATCCAAGCACTGGCCGACTTCGCCTGCGACAACCACGTCGAGGAAGATGCAGCGCTGTTCCTGAGCGACGTGATCGGCCGCCTCCTCACTTCGGTGCGCATCGCCCGCGACGATGAGGAACTGGCCATCGCGATCCCTGTCACCAACGACGCGGGGATCTGACGTGTCCGAGGTCCTCATCCAGGCTGCGGCCAGCCAGTTGCTGGCGGCGCCGCACGGCAGCAAGGGGCGCATCGCCTCCGCGCTGGCCGAGCAGCTGGGATGCTCGGTCCAGACGGCCTACCGTCACCTGTCGAAGGTGACGGCGGCCCTCAAACCCCGCAAACGCAGGTCCGATGCGGGCGAACTGTCACTTACCCGTGACGAAGCGGCCTCGATCGCGGCCATCGTGGAGGAAACCCGTCGCCTGACCGGTACCGGCGCGCTGCCGGTCGAGGAGGCCGTGGATGCCTTGCGTGCCAACGGCAGGATCGAGGCAATGCGCGTGGACAAGGCGACGGGCGAGATTGTCCCGCTGAGCACCTCGGCGATCTGTCGCGCCATCCGCCATTACGGCTTCCACCGTGACCAGCTGGCGGCGGCCACACCGGCTGCACGGCTGTCCTCCCCGCATCCCAACCACCTGTGGCAGATCGATGCCTCGGTCAGCCGCCAGTTCTACCTGGCTGATGACGGCACACGGGTGATGGACAAGCGCGAGTTCTATCGCGGCAAGCCCGGCAACTTCACCAAGATCGCAGAACGCCGCCTGTGGCGCTATGCCATCACCGACCACGCCAGCGGTGCGATCGAGCTGTTCTACGTGCTGGGTGCCGAGAGCAGCGCCAACCTGCTGTCGGCCCTGATCCACGCAATGACACGGCGCGAAATCGGCACGATGCATGGCGTTCCCAAGCTGCTGATGATGGATCCCGGCAGTGCCATGACGGCCACCAGCACCAGCAGCTTCCTGGCGGCCTGCGGCATCGAAACGATCATCAACGAAGTCGGCAATGCACGCGCCAAGGGTCAGGTCGAGAACGCGAATTACCTGATCGAAACCCACTTCGAGGCCCTGCTCAAGCTGCGTGCACCGGTCACCAGTCTGGAGGAAATCAATACCCTGGCCCAGCAGTGGGCACAGGCCTATAACGCCACCCGCATCCACAGCCGCACCGGCTACACGCGCCGTGATGGGTGGCTGCGCATCACCCAGGACCAGCTGCGCCTGGCACCGGCCGTGGAAGTGCTGCGGCAGCTGGCCACCAGCGCGCCCAAGGCCTGCACCGTACGCGATTGCATGATCCGCTTCCGGGCACAGCAGTACGACGTGCGTGGGGTGCCGGGACTGATCAACGGTCAGCGCGTAGACGTGGTGGTCAATGCTCTGGATCCGGAGGGCAGCGTACGCGTGCTGATGCCGGGCACACAGGACTGCGCGCCTGTGCACTACATCGCACCGCGCATCGGACGCGACGACTGGGGCTTCCTGGACAGCGCTGCCCGGGTTGGCACGGAGTACCGGACCGCTCCGGAGACGCCGGCCGACGCAGCTCGCAAGGAACTGGATCGGCTGGCCATGCAGGTTCACACCGATGCTGAGGCCGCTGTGGCACGCAAGGCCAAGCGTGTGGCCTTCGGGGGGCAGGTGGATCCGATGAAGCACCTGCGCGAAGCCAATGTGACGCCGAGCCTGCCGCGCTCGGGCCGCATCGCCCAGGTCGATGCACCACAGGTGCTGGCGGCCCAGCGCATCGAGCCTGCGCCGATCCGCGCCGAGCTGCCGCCACTGAACCATGTGGAAGCGGCAATGCGCCTGAAGCCACTGGTGGAGGCAGCCGGTTCGACCTGGTCGCCCGACCACTACGCACGCACCGCCCAGCGCTGGCCTGAGGGGCTACCAGTGGATCAGGTCGAGTCCTGGGCGCACGCCCTGGCAACGCCGGAGCGCGGTGGTCTGCGGCTGGTGGAAGGAGGTGCCGCGTGATGGCTTCGCTCGACAGCATCAAGAAAGACGCACGCCTCATCCAGGAACGCGACGGATTCGGCTACTGCCAGGCTCTGGAGATCGCTGCGCGAAAGGCTGGCTTCAATACCTATGCCGCGGCGAAGGCTGCCCTGCAGGGACGGAGGGCCCGCCCATGACGTTGCGCCTGAAGCGCCTGCTCACCGATGCCGGCATCAAGCAGGGCGTGCTGGCCACAGCCGCCGGCCTGAGCCGACCGGCCCTCAATGCCCTGATCAATCACGGCCAGCTGCCCACCAGCTGCGATCCGGCAGCGGTGCGCGCTGCCATCAGTTCCTGCCTGACCCAGCACGGCGTGACCGACGCCCACTGGCATGAAAAGGAGGGGCCGACGTGCTCCAACACGCCGGCCCCGGTTTCCCCACCGCAAGACCCCGATAACGACAACGAAATCCACGACGAGGAAGATCCTATGCTACTGCGCTTTCAGGCATTGACCCCACAGGCCAAGCGTCACTTCGGCCTGACCACCAATCCTTTCGCCGATCCGGCCAGCGCCGAAGAGGTGTTTCTCTCCCCGGATATCCGCTATGTCCGCGAGAGCATGTACCAGGTCGCCCGGCACGGCGGCTTCGCTGCGGTGATCGGCGAGAGCGGTGCCGGCAAGAGCACGCTGCGCGAAGACCTGGTCGATCGCATCCAGCGCGAGGAGCAGGCCGTCATCGTGATCCAGCCCTACGTGCTGGCCAGCGAAGGCAGCGATGCGGTCGGCAAGACCCTGCGCAGCCACCACATCGCTGAGGCGATCATGGCCGCCGTCGCGCCGCTGGCCAAGCCGAAGAGCAGCCCCGAAGCCCGCTTCCGCCAACTGCACGAATCGCTGCGTGACAGCGCCCGCGCCGGTCACAGCCACGTCCTGGTGATTGAAGAGGCCCACAGTCTGCCGCTGCCGACCCTGAAGCACCTCAAGCGCTTCCGCGAGCTGAAGGACGGCCTGCGCCCACTGCTGTCGGTGATCCTGATCGGCCAGCCCGAGCTGGGCGTGAAGCTCTCCGAACACAACCCGGAGGTGCGCGAAGTAGTACAGCGCATCGAGATCATCACGCTGCCGCCGCTGGACAACGAGTTGGGCGCCTACCTGGCGCACCGCTTCAAGCGCGCCCAGGTTCCGCTGGACAAGGTGGTGGAACAGAGCGCCATCGACGCGCTGCGCGCCAAGCTGGTTCCTTCGCGTGGCGCAGGCTCGCTGCTGTATCCGCTGGCTGTTCAGAACGCGCTCACCGCCGCGATGAACCGCGCCGCTGACTTGGGCGTGCCGACCGTCACCGCCGACGTCGTGCGGGGGGTGTGAGATGGCCATTCGAACTGAAGGCTGGCCGGCCGTAGAAGGCATGGTGGTTGAGCCGATGACGGCGCAGTGGCCGCTTGCAACGCGCGTTGTGGCGGTTCCCTTCGAGATGCAAGACCGTCCTGCACCGGTAAACGTGGACATCCTGCAGGTAGTGATCGTGCCGCGCGCCAACTGGGAGCGCATCACTGCCCATGTGCCGGCCGAGGTGCTGCAGCGTGAAGGGGTGGCTCATGGCTGATTTCAACAGCTCTGGGTCGCAGTACCTGCGCAGCTTCGCTTTCTACTTGATGCGCGATGCCGAGCTGCCCGACCGGCAGGTAACGGTGATGCACCGCGACCTGTTCCGCCGTGCTGGCATCGAATGGCGCGACGGCCAGAGCATGGCCTCGCTGCTGGACAGCCTCAACCTGCAGCAGCTGCGAGCGCTGGTCGACCAGCTGCGCGACGGCGATGACGACGAGGAGGAATGATGGCCGTTCCGACCCTCCAGCGTTGCCTTGGCCAGGTGCACAACCGCAAGCGCCACAGCGCCCAGCACCCTCAGCGAAAGAAGTCCATCGGGGTGCTGGTGCAGGACTGCCACATGTTCCCCACAGCGTCGCGAGTGGGGGCTATCCAGGTACAGGACCCTGACTCCAGGCGTGAGTACCTGATCGAGGTGTGGATCCACACCGGCGTGCTGGTGATCTCGCAGAGCACCGACAAGCGCTGGCTACTGGAACTGGACGAGATTCTGGACCTGGCGATTGCCGCCGGCATTGATCGGGGGGCCATCTGACATGCAGCTGGCCCTGCTACCGCAAGAGCTGTCCCCACAGACGGTGCTTTTGCAGCTGCAGGGCCGTCGCGGCGCCGTCAACGGCATCACCGCCCGCGACCTGGTGCAGCAGATCACCTCACGTACCAGCACCGCCGACGAGCGCCGCCTGCGCCAGATCATCGAGCAGCTGCGGCGCGAGGGGCACCCGATCTGCGCCCACCCGGCTCACGGTTACCACCTTGCCGCCAGTGCGGCCGAACTGGACCGCGCCTGCACCTTCCTGGTCGGGCGCGCCATGACCTCCCTGGAGCAGGTCAGCGCGATGAAGCGCGTTGCGCTCCCGGATCTGTACGGACAACTCGGGCTGGACAAGCCCGC
>Ga0247725_1000508_pt1 | contig 27787 bp, 30 predicted proteins | sample OKSTACKMCFT3sol_FD_183021 | JGI IMG/M metagenome (GOLD analysis project Ga0247725, IMG submission 183021) | Subsurface sediment microbial communities from gas well in Oklahoma, United States - OK STACK MC-FT3-sol | ecosystem: Environmental > Terrestrial > Deep subsurface > Rock core/Sediment...
TACTCATGTTAATTACCTCTTTTGACTCCGCGAAAAATCAAAACGGCAATTAGCATGGGTAGGTCTTTACAGGCAAAGCCTTTTGAATGATAACCACCTACTGAAGTAGGTGGTTTAGGGCCGAAAACAAAAAAACCAACCCTAGGGTTGGTTTTTTTATGGTCTGAATTAAGTCGAGCTGGCCGTTTAGCTCTGTGCGCTATTGATCAACTTTCTACTGTAATCATGTTGTGGATTATTGAATACTTCGTTGGTCTGGCCGTAATCAAGAGCTTTGCCCTGGTGCAGTACCAGCATACTGTCACTGATATGCCGAACCAATCGTAAGTGGTTGGTGATCAGTAAGTAAGACAAGCCGGTATTTTTTTGTAGCTCCAGCAGCAGATTTACAATTTGAGCTCGCAGGGAAGGGTCCAGCGCTGTTAAAGCTTCGTCCAGTATCAACAGCTTCGGATCCATAATAAGGGCTCTGGCAAGCGCTACACGCTGTAATTGCCCCCCTGAGAACATATGGGGGTAATAGCCGGCGTGTTCTTCCATCAGACCCAATTGCTCTAGGGTTTGATGAATTTTATCCTGACGCTGCTCTTCATCAAGTCCAGTGCTGTAACGCAATACGTCATCCAGCATTTGGCCAACTTTATGCTGAGGGTTTAGTGAGCGGGCAGGGTCCTGAAAAATATAGCGGATCACATGATTGTATTTCTTGTAATCACTGATAGTGACAGCTTCTCCATCCAGCAGTATTTCACCGCTGTCAGGTTTTTCTATACCTACCAATAATTTAGCCAGAGTACTTTTGCCTGAACCTGTCTCGCCTACTATAGCCAGGGTCTGGCCTGGGTAGAGACTGAAGTTTATGTCTGCCAAAGCCTGAATAGTTTTGTGACCGAAAATGCCCTGAGCTTTCTGATAGCTTTTGTACAGCTGGCGAATTTCCAGCAATGGGATAGTCATAACTTTTTACCCTGCAGCGGAAAATGACAGCTAAAATAGTGGTTTTGTAAGCGTTCCAGCACTGGGGTCTTTACACATTCTTTGCGCGCATTCGGGCATCGTGGCCCTAATCGACAGCCTATAGGTAAATGCTGCAAGGTCGGAATACTGCCGTGCAAGGCGTATAGAGGTTGTTTACTGGCGAGTTCAGGTTGAAACTCTGGCACGCTTTTAATCAGCGCATCTGTATAAGGGTGCAGTGGCTGCTTTAAAATAGCGGCGGTTTCGCCGGCTTCAACCAATTGGCCACAATAAAGCACACTCAAGGTTTGGGTGTTACGGGCTACAGTTTCCAGCTCGTGGCTTATTAATAATATCGACATGCCTTTGAGCTGATTGAAGCTGGCCAATAACCTGAATAATTGAGCCTGAGTAGTGCTTTCCAGCGCTGTAGTGGGTTCGTCAGCAATCAGCAGTTTGGGCTTTTTCGCTATCGCCATTGCAATCATAATTTTTTGACAAACCCCTTCCGGCAACTGGTAAGGGTATGAATTAAATATGGCCTGATGGTCGCGAATACCCACTTTGTGCAGCAAAGCTATGGCTTTTTTCCTGCGCTCAAATGGGCGGCCCCACCAACTGCTTTCCAGCTCTGAATCAGGAATAGATTCAATAAGTTGTTCCAGAATAGGGGCTGTTGGATCCATGCTACGGCTTGGCTCCTGATAAATCATCGCTATATCGCGTCCGATGATTTTGCGCTGATCTTCATAAGATAAACGTAACAGATCCTGACCTGCCCAACTGAAACGGTCGGCCGTGATGCGCCATCTTTTGTTCAGGACACCTACTATGGCTTTGGCAATCAAACTTTTGCCTGAGCCTGATTCGCCAACTAAACCACGGATTTCTCCTTCCCTTATGGTCAGGTTGATCCTGTCGACAGCGCGAATTAACCCTTCCGGAGTTTCCAGCTCTATCGTCATATTTTTTATATCGAGCAGAATCATCAGTTTTCCCGCCGCTTTTTCATCGCTGTGCGCAAGCCATCACCTACCAGATTCACAGATAAAACTGCGGCAAAGACCAAAATACCGGGCAGCGCAATAGCCCAGGGGGCCAGATAAATTAAATCCAGCGCGTCCGCTATCATCACACCCCATTCAGAGGTAGGAGCTTGTGCGCCCAACCCCAGGAAGCCCAAAGCCGCTATATCCAGAATAGCTGTAGACAACGCCATAGTGGCCATTACCGTTAAATGCTCCCAAATATTAGGCAAAACTGCATAACGTAATACTTGCCAATTGGAGGCGCCATCTAATCTATAGGCGGCTACATAATCTTGTTTAAGCGTATCTTGTATCGCATTTCGAATGCCGTGCACAAACTGTGGCAATAAGGCCAGCATAATGGCCCAGGTGGTATTCCAAAGCCCAGGGCCTAACACAGCCACTATAATGATTGCCAATAACAGCGAAGGTATAGTCAGAGCCAAGTCCAGCACATGGTTAAAGATACTGGACTGAACCCCTCTACTCATGCCTGCCAGAGCACCCAGCGCTATGCCCATCAGCAATGAACCTAATACAGTGACCAAGGCAATACCAAAAGTATAAGTGGCACCTTTCATCAGGCGTGACATCAGATCACGACCTAAGTCATCTGTGCCAAAAGGATATTGCACTAATCCCTGATCGCTCCAGGACGGCGCAAGCAGCAGCAGATCCGGATTCTGTAAATAGGGATTATGTGGAGTGATCAGCGGTGCTAACAGGGTCAGCAACAGAAAAAACGAAAACATCACCAGACCAAATACTGCCGCATGCTGGCGCTGAAATTGCTGCCACAGTTGGGTTAAAGGCCCACGGTTTTGTTCTTCAAAATACAGCCGGAATTTTCTCATTTTATGCTTTCCTGGCCAGTGGATTAAACAATGTATGCAGAATCTCAGTCAGCATATTCACCACTATCACTAAGCAGGACACTATCAATAATCCACCTTGAATAGCCGGATAGTTGCGCTGATAAATACTGTCCAGTAACCATTGACCTATACCAGGCCAGGAGAAAATTACTTCGGTGATCATAGCTAAGGTAATCAAAGTGCTAAATTGTAAGCCAATCTGCCTGATCACAGGCAGTAAAGCATTACGCAGTCCATGGTGATACAACACCTGAGCCCGGCTTAGGCCTTTGGCTCGTGCTGTTTTAATGTAGCTTTGTTCCAGTACTGCCAGCATCGAATCACGGGTAAAACGTATCATCACAGTCGTAGGGAAAGTGGCAAGCACTACCGCAGGCAACAGTAAGTGCCTGAGCGCGTCGATAATGGCTTCAGATTTATAGCTGATGTCTGACAACCAGATGTCGGGCAACATAAAACCTGTTGTAGTAGGTATATCAAACAACACGCTGATGCGTCCCGCTGTTGGCAAAACACCTAAGGTGAGCGAAAACAGCATAATAAGCAGCAATGCCCACCAAAAAATAGGGATAGAGTAGGCAATGAGGGTAATACCTGAGATCAGCCGGCCAAAAAAACTGTCAGCTTTTACTGCGGCAAATAAGCCCAGAGGAATACCCAATACAAAAGACAACAGCAGCGCATAACTTGCAAGTTCCATTGTGGCAGGGAATACGGCGATAATTTCCGAAAGCACCGGTTGCTGGCTGGAAAACGACAGCCCCCATTCACCATCCAATATACGGTTTAAATAAGCAATGTATTGCTGAAGCAGTGATTGGTCTAATGCATAGTACTTGATTAATGTCTGGCGTTGCTCAGGTCTTATTTCGGTCAAGCCTGAGACATTGGTCAGTACGTCACCCGGGAACAGATAACTTAAGCTAAAAGCAAGTACTGTCAGTGCCACAAAAACAAAGCTAATTAAAAAACAACGACGTAAGAAGTAATGCAGCATCATAAGGATTTTCTCGCCGCTGCCATTGAAATACCGCCATAGGGGTTAATAGTGACACCTGTCACTTTTACGCTTTTGGCCTGAAAACGTTTTGAGTGCGCAATACTGACTAGAGGCATTTGTTCATCGATATAAAGCTGAGCTGTTAAATAAAAACTGCGGCGTTGTTTGATATCCGCAGTAAGCAGCGCCTGATTAATTAGATTGTCAAAGTTCGGGTCGCACCAGTTGGCTCTGTTGCTACCGGATTCAGCCGCACTGCAGCTTAACAGTGGGCGGAAAAAGTTGTCTGGATCTGCATTATCTGCCGCCCAACCTATCAGCACCGAGTCATGTTCATATTCTGACAGTTTGCGTCTAAAACTATTCCATTCAAAGGATACTACTGAAGCCCGAACACCAATTTTGGCTAAATCCGCCTGCATCAGCTCAGCCATTTTTAATGCATTTGGGTTATATAGCCGCTGCACTGGCATAGCCCAGATATCCATACGAAAACCCTGAGGATAGCCAGCTTGTGCCAGCAACTCTTTGGCCTTCACCGGGTCATATTGCTGCTCAGGTAAGTCGTGATAAAAGGCCCAGGATGTTGGTGGCAGCAAGGTTTTTGCTTTGTCTGCATAACCAAAATAAACCGCATCTAAAATCGCGTCCTTGTTGATGGCATAAGCTAAGGCTTTTCTAACCAGCACATTATCAAAAGGAGGTTTTTTGGTGTTAAAAGCCCAGAAGCCAACGTTCATGCTGGTTTGGCTTTGCACTTCTACGTCTGGCCGTTCTGTAATGAGTTTCAGCTCAGCATTGCGGGGATAGGCGACAACGTCACATTCATGAGTCAGCAGTTTTGCCATACGTTTGGCATTATCCGGCACCAGGTCAAACACCAGCTGTGTCAGTTCGGTTTTGCCACGCCAGTACTCTGGATGACGGTAATAACGAATAAATTGGTCTTTTTTATACTCTTTAAAAAAAAATGGTCCTGTCCCTATAGGCCGTTGATCCAGCAGCTCAGGTGTCCCCTGTTGTAATAAAGCTGCAGCGTATTCGGCTGACAAAATAGAGGCAAAGTCTGTGGCTAAATTGGATAAAAATGAACTGTCTGGTCGGGTCAATTCAAAGCGCACAGTATTGCTATTTTCTGCGACAACAGCCTGGACCAAAGAACCCCAGTCGACACTCTGAAAATAGGGGTAATTGCCACCACCTACGCCATGATAGGGATGATCTGACTGCAAAATCCGGTTGAAGGTAAAGGTGACGTCATTCGCATTAAACGCCCTGGTCGGAGAGAAAAAACCAGTGTGATGAAATTGGACCTGCGGGCGCAGAGTAAACCAATAGGTTTTACCATCCTCACTTAAACGCCAGTCAGTGGCCAATGCGGACAGTAATTCACCTGTTGCCGGGTCTATATCCAGCAAGCGGTCGTAGAGTTGCTGGCTTATGGCGTCAATGGTGGTACCAGAGGTCACTCTTTGCGGGTTAAAACTCTCTGGGGAGCCTTCAGCACAATACACCATACCTTGTTGGATAGTTTCAGGAATATCAGGCTGGCAGGCGCTGAGTATCAACACAGATCCACAGGGAACCATCAGGCTCAATAAAGCTTTGATCATTGTTGGCTGTCCAGCAGTTTGTACTTTTTCATATAACCACGTAACTGATGATAGGTCAGATTCAGAGCTTCAGCGGTTTTCTTCTGATTGAACTGACAGGCGGCAAGCGCTTGTTTTATCAGATCCATTTCAAAGTTCTCAGATAATACTTTGAAGTCCTGTGTCTGATTAAAATCAAAAGCTGAAGGTACTTTCACTAAAGACTGTTGATTATCGCTGCTTTGCTCTTTAATGGCTACCACAGCATGTTCAGTAGCTGGTTTGCGGTCTAAAGTACGAACTCGGGTTCTGGGTCTAAACGGGGATTCAAAAGGATCTAACTGAATATGGTGCACAGGCACATAAGGGTTGTTGGTGCGATAAACGCTACGTTCCACTACGTTTTTAAGCTCCCGCACATTGCCCGGCCATTCATGCTCCAGCAAGATACGTTTGGCTTTTTCACTAAAGCCGCTAAAAAGCTCAAAACCTAACTCACGCGCCATATTGACGGCGAAATGTTCGGCCAATACCAGAATATCTTCCTGTCGCTCGCGCATTGGCGGCAGGGTGATGACATCAAAGGCTAGTCGATCCAGTAAGTCGGCACGAAACTCGCCTTGTTCTGCCATAGAAGGTAAGTCTTCGTTGGTAGCACAGATCAAACGCACATCAACTTTTACTGAGCGACTACCACCAACCCGTTCAAATTCGCCGTATTCAATGACCCGAAGCAGTTTTTCCTGCACCATGGCTGGGGTATTGGCGAGTTCATCCAAAAATAAGGTGCCGCCATTGGCCCGTTCAAAGCGACCTTCATGACGTTTGGCTGCGCCGGTAAAAGCTCCGGCTTCGTGGCCAAAGAGTTCACTTTCCAACAAATTTTCGTTTAATGCGGCGCAGTTTAGGGTTAAATAATTTTGATCCCAGCGCTGAGACAGGTAATGTAGACGAGCTGCGATCAACTCTTTACCTGTGCCTCTTTCGCCTATGATCAGCACAGGTTTGTGCAAAGGTGCGATTTGAGAAACCTGGTCCAAAACGTTTAAAAAGCTATTGGACTGGCCTATTAAGTTATCTTGCTGAAAACTTCTGCTCATCTGGATTCACGAAGTGGTGAAATTAACTAATAAGTAGTGTATTTCATAACATGAACTTGGCATAGTCTTTTCGCAATATAAATAAAGTGTATTTAAAACAATGATTTAAAATATTTTGGCAAGTTGGCAAGAAACCTGAATAGCTAATAGCGAATCCAACAAGTCATTTAGAGGTAAATAGTATGGGTATCTTCTCTCGCTTTTCAGATATCGTAAATTCCAACATCAATGCTTTGTTAGATAAAGCAGAAGATCCGGAAAAAATGGTCCGCCTGATTATTCAGGAAATGGAAGACACATTGGTTGAAGTGCGTTCTACTTCAGCGAAGACCATTGCAGAGAAAAAAGAACTGCAACGTGTCGTCGCTAAGTTAGAAGCTGAAGTCGCTGACTGGCAGGCAAAAGCTGAGTTGGCTTTAAGCAAAGAACGTGAAGACTTAGCACGTGCTGCTCTGGTTGAACGTCAAAAAGCTGCGGATCAGGCTGCGGCAGTTGCTGCCGACATTACGCACTTAGATGAACATGTCAGCAAGCTGCAGGACGAAGTAGGTCAGTTGCAGGACAAACTGGCAGACGCTAAAGCCCGTCAGAAAGCTATGCTGATGCGCCAGAAAACTGTGTCATCCCGTTTGGATGTAAAACGTACCTTAGACAGCACCCGTTTAAACGATGCCATGTACAAGTTTGAACGTTATGAACAAAAAATCGATTCGCTGGAAGCTCAGGTTGAATCCTACGATTTAGGCAAAAAGACCTTAAAAGATGAGTTTGCAGAACTGGCTTCATCTGACAAAATCGACAACGAACTGGCTGAATTAAAAGCTAAAATGTCTAAAAAAGATAACGCCTGATCATCAGGCGTTATAGGAGCTAAAGATGGAAATTACTGAGGTCATTGGTGTACCACTTATTGTATTCATGATTTTTGTGGCGCCGCTGTGGGTTTTTATGCACTACAGAAGCAAAAACAAAATCGGTGAAGGTTTGGGGGACAGTGAACTGGCTCAACTGAATGAGTTGTCTCATCGAGCCGAGAAAATGGCAGACCGCATTAAAACGCTGGAAGCGATTTTAGATGCGGAGTCACCTAAATGGAGAGAGAAGCATGACTAAAATACGCAAAGAGCTGTTGCGGGACGACCGCAACGGCAAACTGGCCGGGGTCTGTGCTGGTATTGCAGACTACTTCGGCTGGGAAGTCTGGTTAGTACGGTTAATAGTGGTCACTTCAGTGTTGCTAGGTTTAGGTGGTTTGTTGCCTGTATTGTACGTGGCAGCCTGGTTTATTCTTGAGAAAAAATCAGTACATGAAGCGAAAAAAGGGCTGACTGAACCGTCTTATGATGAGCGGCCAGTTGAAGTCAAAACCCGGGTATGGCAACGCGGTGAAGTGCCAAAGTCGGCCTTACATCATCTGGTGAATCAGTTTAATAGTCTGGAATTACGTTTACGTGATATGGAAACTCATGTGACCTCTGCCAAGTTTCAACTGAACAGAGAAATCAGCAAGTTATAGTTTTAGCCCAGACAGAATTTGTCGTAAAGACGCCAACTAGGAACACAGCATGGATTGGTTACAAAAGGCGCGCTGGCATTCAGAACAACTGACAAAGCGCACCTTTCACCGTCAGCTCAGGTTGGGGGTGACAGGTTTAAGTGGCGCAGGCAAAACTGCGCTTCTGACCGCCATGGTGCATCAACTGACACAAAGTAATTCATCTGTTTTGCCGTTTTTTTCTGTAATGCAACAGCGCTGGTTAGGTGCTTGCATTGATCAGAATCAGTCTCCACAGTTGCCGCGATTTAGCTTTGAGAAAAACTTAAGTTACCTGCAGCAACAGCCTGCCGTCTGGCCTCCGTCTACTGTGGGCTGGAGTCAGTTGACCTTAGCGTTGCGTTATCAACCACAATCCAGCTTACGGGCTCGTTTTCAGGATTATCAGGACACTGAACTGGTGCTGGTGGATTATCCGGGTGAGTGGTTGCTGGATTTGCCTATGCTGCAACAAAGTTATCAGCAGTGGTGTGAACAAAGCTGGACTTTGTTTGCAAAATCCCATCGGATAGCCGCAGCGCAAGACTTTAAACAACGCTTACAAGGCGTTGATTTAAATGACGCTTCAGTACTGTCTGTGCAGGATTTGTGCAGTGACTACTGTGCTTTACTGCGTAGTTTTCGTGATTTGGCCGGAGCTTATTTAAATCAACCCGGCCGGTTACTGGTGCCTGGTGAATTTGAAGGCACGCCTTTGTTGCAGCTATTGCCTTTGTTGCCAGAGCAGTTGGATCAAGGTGGCGCTTTGGTCGATTTAATGCAAAAGCAGTTTGCCAATTACCAAAGCAAAGTGATTGAACCTTTTTATCGGCAGTACTTTTCAGGTTTAGACCGTCAGGTGGTGTTGGTGGATATTTTGGGGGCTCTGAACGCGGGAGAGTCTGCATTATTAGAGTTAAAACAGAGCCTGTTATTGATTTTGCAAAGTTTTGATTATGGCCCTGAACATTGGCTGAGGCGTATTTTTAAGCCCAGGATTAGCAAAGTACTGTTCGCGGCGAGCAAGGCCGATCATGTCACACCGGATCAGCATCAGGCGCTGACTTTGTTATTGCAGCAGCTGCTGTTGCAGCATCTGCAGGCTGTGAAGTTCCAGCTTTGTCCCTACGAAGTCATGGCGATAGCTGCGATTAAAGCCAGTGAGGCAGGTTTTGTGAAACAAAATGGTCAGCAGCAACCTTGTTTACGCGGCCTCAGTGCACAAACAGGAGAGGCGCTGACTTATTATCCGGGTGATGTGCCACGCTACTGGCCGGATCATCAGCTATTTACCGAACATCATTTTGAATTTCAGTCCCTGGCGCCTTTGCCATGGCCTAAACAGCAAGTGCTGCAACATATCCGTCTGGATCATCTGCTGGAGTACCTGTTAGGAGATAAACTGACATGACAGATTTAAAACAAGCCAAAAGCTTTAAAGAGGCCGATTTTATAGGCTCTGATGCGGTTTCAGAACTGCCTATGGCTAAGGCTGTGCAGTTTGAGCAGGCAGATTTTATGGTTGAACCCCAAATTGAACCGGAGCAACCAAAACGCAAACCTGTGTCGGCGCTAATCTGGGCAGGGATCAGTAGTGTTGTACTATTAGTGGCTGTGGCTTTGTACAGCGCCGTGACTACCATCCAGCAAGCTTTTATAGCGCCTGGTATCAGTACTGTGCTGGAAGCCTTATTTTGCGCCGCTTTATTAACTTTAGGCAGCCTGCTGGTTTTGCGCGAATGGCGCTTGTGGCGACGTTTAGCCAAAACCCGCAGCTGGCAGCAGGCCCATCAACGTATTCATGCCAGTATTCAATACGGTGAAGCCGAACAGCTCTGTCTGGATATTGCTGCAGTTCTGCCTGAATCAACAAAACAAGATGTGGCGGACTGGAAAGCACAAAAACAAACAGAACACAGCGACCAGGAACTGCTGGATTTGTTTGAACTCAGGGTGCTTAGTAAAGCCGATGCAAAAGTGCGTCAGCAGATACATCAGGCTGCTGCCGACGCCGCTTTGGCTGTCGCTATCAGTCCTTTTGCCCTGGCTGATATGCTGCTGGTGCTGTGGCGCACCAGTAAGTTATTACGTCAAATGGCTGAAACTTATGGTGCCTCCTTGGGGCAATTGCGCAGTTTGATCCTGATTAAACACTTGTTTGCTACTTTGTTATGGGCAGGCAGTTCGGAGCTGGCACTGGATCTTGGTTCAGATATGTTGGGCGCTGAACTGACAAGTAAATTATCGATGCGCTCAGGGCAGGGCTTAATAGCGGGTCTGCTGGTGGCCCGTTTAGGTTTAGCTGCGCAGCAGTTGCTTCGTCCCTTGCCACTGGCGAAAAGCCAGAAACTAAGTCTGCTGGATCTGGGCAAAGCTCTAGTGCGGCGTTTGCTGGGTAAGACTGAACCTTTGTCAACTTAACGCTACATCCTCGGGCATTTTTCTCAAGAGTGGCGGTGTCAGTTCAGACCGTCAGATGTCTATATGCCTTGTTGCTGATATAACCTTTTGTTTAGATGCATTAAAAAAACGCATAACAAATAAATACATACCCAAAGTAATTGGTGCAGCAGCTAAGTGACAAGCGAGACCCCATATGCATAGTTTTGTTCTATGTGAATGGGGTCAGGAGTGCGGTCAACAACGCTGCAGCTTCAAGTACGAAGGGTATCCAGCAACAGGTGTTTTATGAGCAAGCAGTACAGTCATCCTGATACGGTATGTATCCATGCCGGCAAAACCGGTTTAAACCCACATGGCGCTTTAGCCACGCCATTGTATCAAACCTCTACTTTTGTCTTTGACAGCGCAGAGCAAGGCGCTGCGCGTTTTGCCGGTGAAGAACCTGGTTACATCTACACCCGTTTAGGTAATCCAACCACAAGGGAGCTGGAGCTCAAAGTTGCAGCTTTGGAAGGCATGGAAGATGCCGCAGCAACGGCCACAGGCATGGGCGCTGTGGCAGCAGCTACTATGGCCTTTTTACAGCAAGGCGATCATCTGATTGCCAGCAAAGCCATTTATGGCTGTAGCTTTGCGCTGTTTAATCATCAGTTTGCCCGCTACGGTATAGACGTCAGTTTTGTCGATATGACAGACCACAAAGCCGTCAAACAAGCGCTCAAAGCCAACACTAAAATGATCTTCGCTGAAACGCCAATCAACCCAACGTTAACAGTGCTGGATTTAGACTTTATTGGCCAGTTTGCCAAAGAGCACCAACTGATATCGGTGATTGACAACACTTTTCTGACGCCTTTACTGCAAAAACCGGCTGACTATGGCATAGACCTGATTTTGCATAGCGCTACCAAGTACCTGAACGGCCATGGCGATGTGGTGGCAGGTATTATAGTCGGCAGCACTGAGCGTATTACCCAGATTAAACTGACCACCTTAAAAGATATGGGGGCAACCATCAGCCCTCATGATGCCTGGCTGATTATCCGTGGTTTAAAAACCTTGTCGGTACGAATGGAAAGGCATTGTCAGAGTGCACAAAAAGTGGCCGAGTTTCTTGAGGCTCATCCGGCTGTAGGCCAGGTTTATTACCCAGGCTTAAAATCGCATCCTGGTTATCAATTTATTGGCAAACAAATGAAAGCCGCTGGCGGGGTTGTGGCCTTTGAGCTCAATGGTAGTCTGGACGATGGCCGCTATTTTATTAATCAATGCCAGTTATTCAGTCTGGCGGTTAGCCTTGGCGATGCGGAATCACTTATCCAACATCCAGCTTCTATGACTCATAGTCCTTACACCGCAGAAGAGAGGCAGATGGCGGGTATCAGCGATGGCTTAATCCGAATCTCAGTGGGGCTTGAGCATCTTGACGATATTATTGCGGACCTGACGCAAGCACTGAGTCTGATGCAGCAACGCCAGCGGCTTTAGCCAGTTATTGTAACCATAGCTTTACAAAAATCACAGAGTTGACGTGAACGTCAACTCAACCATGGGTTAACAGCTGTTGTCCAATCCTCTAGTATCGGCCGCAACTAAAGGGCGATGCCCATTTACCCCGACTCAAGCTGCTCTAAAGCATCGCAGAGAGCAGGGGTAAAACAAAAATTCAAACAACAGGGTTCTATGAGCAAAACAAGTAAATACGTATCGCATCAGTCGGATGAGGATGGCTTTATTCACTGGTCGGCTGAAGAAAATCAAATTTGGTCTGAGTTGATGCAGCGCCAACTGTCTTGCATTGAAGGCAAGGCCTGTGAGGAATATCTGGATGGGCTGAAAAAGCTCAACTTACCGTTGGACCGGATTCCGCAGCTTAGCGAAATCAATGCCGTATTAGAGCCTGCCACTGGCTGGAAAGTAACAGAAGTGCCTGCTTTAATTAGTTTCGATCGATTCTTTCAGCTCTTGGCCAACAAAGAGTTTCCGGTCGCCACTTTTATCCGCAGCAGAGAAGAGTTTGATTATCTGCAGGAACCTGATGTATTTCACGAAATATTTGGTCACTGCGCCATGCTGACCCATCCTGCTTTTGCAGAATTTACCCACACTTACGGTAAATTGGGGCTGGCCGCCAGTAAAGAAGACCGGGTGTATCTGGCTCGTTTGTACTGGTTTACCATAGAGTTTGGCTTACTCAACAGCAAAGACGGTTTACGCATCTACGGAGGAGGTATTTTATCTTCGCCAGGTGAGACTCAATACGCTTTCAGCTCTGAAATACCGGAACGTAAAGTCTTCGATGCGTTGGACGTGCTGCGCACGCCCTACCGTATCGACATTATGCAGCCTGTGTATTTTATGATTAATTCGATTAATGATTTGTTTGATGTATCCCAGTTGGATCTGATGGCCTTGGTACAACAAGCCCGTGCTTTGGGTTTACATCCTGCCAAATTTCCGCCGAAAGAAAAAAAAGCCAGCTAAAAGCTGCCGATAACAGAGAAGATACCCATGTCTGAATTAAAACAAGCCAAATGTGAAGCCTGCCGTGCCGATGCACCCAAGGTATCGGATGAAGAATTAGCACAACTGATGCATCAAATTCCGGATTGGACCCCAGTGGCTCGTGACGGTATTTTGCAATTAGAACGTGAGTTTAAATTTAAAAATTTTAAGTTAGCCTGGGCTTTCCATCAGAAAGTGGCACAGTTGGCTGAAGACGAGGGCCATCACCCAGCCTTGTTGCTGGAATGGGGCAAATTAACAGTGACCTGGTGGTCGCATTCGATTAAAGGCCTGCATAAAAACGATTTTATCTGTGCCGCCAAAACGGATGCCTTGTTAGATTCTTAACACCGACCTACATGGCCTGCCTCGGCAGGCCTTTTTCCCTATCGCTCCTAACCCTATTTATTCCCCAAAGTAATTGATGTTGCAGCAAGGCGACAAGTGAAAGAGTCCCCAACATACATAGTTGTCCTATGTGTAATTGGATTGAAGCGAGAATGCGCAAGTCACGCTAAAAGTGATATGTGCAAACTATTGGGGCGAAAGAGCGTAGGCAACGCCGCTGCGGCGTCAAGTACGAAGGGGAATGTGCATATTTCTTTACAAATAATACTGGTCTGCCCGAGCCTCTTTACCGTATCATTAAAACTAGGCAAAAGCATAAGGTGGTTTTGTATCATGAGGTTAGAAATTCATTGCCAGGACCGACTGGGGATCACCCAGGAAGTGTTGAATATCCTGGTCAGTTATCAGCTGGATTTACGCGGAATAGAGGTGGATCCAACCCTTGGACGGATTTTTGTCTCTTTTCCTACAGTGGAATTTGAAAAGTTTCAGGAGCTGATGGCCAAAATCCGTCGTATTCCTGGAGTTGATGATGTGAAGACCACAGCTTTTATGCCGTCTGAGCGCGAGCACAACGAACTGAGTACCTTATTGCGCACCTTGCCTGATGGCATTATTGCCGTAGACACCCGTGCTAACGTCACCGTTATTAATGAGGCTGCACTTGAAGCTTTGTCGATGGAGCGCAGTGCTATTGAAGGTCAGTCGCTGACGGCTATGGTGAAAGGCTTTAATTTAAGTCGTTGGCTGGAAAGTGAGGATGTGCTGGCGCAAACCCGCAAAGTAGAAATCCAGAACAAGAGATTTATCGCGGATTTATTGCCTGTGCTGGTACCTGATGATTCAGGTAAAGATATTCTTGCTGGTGCCGTGTTAAACCTGAAATCTGAAAGTCGTTTAGGCGAACAGATGGTGGTATTTAAAAAAGGCGATCAGGAAAGTTTTAACAACCTACATGCACACAGTAACCTGATGCGTAAAGTGGTACGCGAAGCGAAAAAAATGGCGCAGCTGGACGCCCCTATTTTGATTATGGGTGAGACAGGCACAGGCAAAGAAGTATTAGCCCGAGCTTGCCATGCCGCCAGTAGCAGAACAGGCAAACCTTTTTTAGCTGTGAATGTCGCTGCTATGCCTGATTTAGTGGCTGAGTCTGAGCTTTTTGGCCATGGCCCCAACGCTTTCCCTGGTGCCAGCGAGGCAAAAAAAGGTATTTTTGAGCAGGCCAACAAAGGCACAGTGTTCCTTGACGAAGTGGGGGAGATGTCGCGGGAGCTGCAGACTAAACTAATCCGCTTTTTGCAGGATGGCAGTTTCCGTCGTGTCGGCGATGAAAATGAAGTCAAAGTGGATGTACGGGTGATTTGCACCACTCAAAAGGATTTACCTGCCATGGTGCAGGAAGGCAAATTCCGCGAAGACTTGTTCTACCGGTTAAATGTACTGACACTCAACCTGCCGCCACTGCGCGAGCGCAAGCAGGATGTTGTGCCTCTGGCTGAGTTTTTTATTGCGCGGTTTGCCGCCCGTTTAGGCCGCAAAGCGCCAAAACTAACAGATCCCTGTGCCAATTTTTTACAGCAATACCCCTGGCCTGGTAACGTCCGGCAGTTAGAAAATGCCTTGTATCGTGCTGTGACTCTGCTGGAAGGTTATGAGCTGGATAAAGAACATATGCAGCTGCCAAGCTATACCAGTGACTTTGGTTATCTGGAAAAAGACTTCGATGGCACATTAGACGAAGCAGTGCGAAATTTTGAAGCTGACCTGCTTAGGAAACTTTATCCGGCTTATCCAAGTTCACGTCAATTGGCGAAAAAACTGGGTTTAAGCCACACTGCTGTTGCCAACAAATTGCGTGAATATGGTATCAATCGCAAGAGCGTAAAAATTTAGATACGCATTGTGTGATTTGCTCTACAAATCAAAGGCCCTGAACTTCGTTTTAGGGCCTTTTTGCTTCTTATTTCAGCGAATTGGTGTTTTTGTCAGGTATTCTGTACGAAATTGGCCTTTTTCAGCATTTTAGTCATCCTTGTGGCCTCTCTTTCTTTTTTTTCCGGCAAGCGCAAGATAAGCACAAACTTGCCTTATTTTTGTCTGGAGACACTTTTATGTTTGACCCTATCAACCCTTTGGGTACCGATGGTTTTGAATTTGTTGAATACACTGCAGCGACAGAGCAGGGTATTGCAGATCTGAAGCAACTGTTTAAATCCTTAGGTTTTACGGAAGTGGCCAAGCACCGCTCGAAAGAAGCCTGGTTATTCAAGCAAGGCGACGTGAATTTTATTGTGAACGGTCAGCCAAATTCTCAGGCTGAGCAATTTGCTGCAGAGCATGGCCCAAGTGTTTGCGCCATGGCATTCCGTGTCAAAGACGCTGCTGAGGCGTTAAAGCATGCCGTTGCTAACGGTGCTAAGCCTTATCAGAACCAGGTCGGACCTATGGAGCTGAATATCCCTGCTGTGTATGGCATTGGTAGCAGTCTGCTGTATTTTGTTGACCGCTACGGTCAGAATTCTGTCTATGACGTCGATTTCAAGTTCCACGATAACTGGCAGGCTGAGATGGCGAAAAACCAGGTGGGTTTAGAAGTCATCGATCACCTGACGCACAATGTTCGTCGTGGCAACATGGCGCTGTGGGCCGGTTTTTATGAGCGCATAGGTAACTTCCGCGAAATCCGTTATTTTGACATTGAAGGCAAGCTGACAGGTTTAGTCTCTAAAGCAATGACAGCTCCTTGTGGCAAAATTCGTATTCCAATTAACGAATCATCGGATGATAAATCACAGATTGAAGAATTTATCCGTGAATACAAAGGCGAGGGCATTCAACACATAGCTCTGACCACGGACAACATTTACGAAACAGTCCGCACTTTACGTCAACGCGGTATGGACTTTATGCCAACCCCTGATACCTACTACGAGCGTGTTAATGCCCGGGTTGAAGGTCACACTGAAGATTTGGAGCTGTTGAAACAGCTACGTATTCTGATCGACGGTGCGCCAATGAAAGACGGTATTTTATTGCAGATCTTCACCCAAACTGTGATTGGCCCTGTATTCTTTGAAATCATTCAGCGTAAAGGCAATGAAGGTTTTGGTGAAGGTAACTTCAAAGCTTTATTCGAATCCATTGAAGAAGATCAAATCCGCCGTGGAGTGATTTAACTATGCGTAAATGGGCGTCTTTTCCGCTAAAAGAAGGCGAAGTTTCCCGTCAGGCTCATGCCGATTTTCCGGACAGAGCCATCTATGAGCGTGAAGTAGGTCGCAGTGGCTTTTTTGGCCCAGCGACTCACTTCCATCATACTCATGCCCCAACGGGCTGGAGTGACTGGGAAGGGCCGTTAAAACCACGTCTGTATAACTTTAACAACATAGCCGGCAATCAAAATGTATCGCCATGGCAAGTCCCGACTTTATTGCACAATGCGCACTGCAAAATGCGCACCTGGCGTTTAACAGAGTCGATGGATTATCTGGTGCGTAATGCTGATGGTGACGAGCTGTTATTTGTGCACGAAGGTGCTGCAGAGCTTTATTGCGACTACGGTCATTTAACCTTACGCGATGGTGATTATGTGGTGATCCCACGTTCCACTATGTGGCGTTTAGAGGTCACAGAGCCGCTGTTTTTATTGCTGATTGAAGCCACTAATGATTCTTTCCAGTTACCGGAAAAAGGTTTGGTTGGCAATCACGCCATTTTTGATGCGGCGATGATCGATACTCCAAAAATAGATGAAGCCTTCAAAGCTCAGTACAGCGAACAGCAGAGCAGGGTGCAGGTGAAGCGTCACGATCAGGTGTCGCAGATCACTTACCCTTACAACCCGCTGGATGCCATTGGCTGGCACGGTGATTTGGCCGTGATGCGGATTAACTGGCGAGATATCCGGCCTTTAATGAGCCACAGATATCACTTACCGCCGTCAGCGCACACTACTTTTGTCGCGCAGCGTTTTGTGGTCTGTACCTTTGTGCCTCGTCCTATTGAAAGCGACCCAGGCGCTCTTAAAGTACCGTTTTATCACAATAACGACGATTACGATGAAGTGCTGTTTTACCACGCTGGTGATTTCTTCAGCCGCGACAATATTGAACGTGGCATGGTGACCTTCCATCCTGCAGGTTTTACCCATGGCCCACATCCAAAAGCTTTTGCAGCTGGTCGTGAGTATAAAAAGAAATTCACTGACGAAGTAGCGGTGATGCTGGACACGCGCGATGCGCTTTATGTCGGCGATGCCGCCTTAGCTACAGAAAACCCGGACTATGTGAATAGCTGGAAAATCAAACCGGCCAGTGTGTAAGGATTAAAAATGAAGTTAGCAAGTTTGAAAAATGGCCAGCGCGATGGCCAGCTTGTGGTGGTTAGCCGTGATTTGTCCCGTTACATGGCTGTGCCTGCTATTGCGGCCACTATGCAACAGGCGCTTGATCACTGGTCTGTGGCTGCGCCACAGCTGTCTGAAGTTTATCAGGCGCTAAACAGTGGCTCTGTGCAAGGCGAACAAGCCTTTGATCAAGCCCAGTGTGAATCCCCATTACCACGTGCTTATCAGTGGGCGGATGGCAGTGCTTATGTTAATCACGTTGAATTAGTGCGCCGTGCCCGCAACTCAGAAATGCCACCCAGTTTCTGGACAGATCCGTTAATGTATCAGGGCGGTTCTGATGACTTTATTGGCCCACGCGATGCTATTGAAGTGGTGAGCGAAGACTACGGCATTGACTTTGAAGGTGAAGTCGCTGTGATCACCGATGACGTGCCTATGGCCATCAGCGCTGAAGACGCTCGCCATAAAATCCGTTTGGTGATGCTGGTAAACGACGTGTCGTTACGGGGTTTAATTCCAAATGAACTGGCCAAAGGTTTTGGCTTTTTCCAGTCTAAACCTGCATCTGCGTTCAGCCCTGTGGCAGTGACGCCTGATGAGTTAGGCAGTGACTGGCAAGATGCCAAGCTGCACTTACCTTTAGTGTCGCATTTAAACGGCAAGCTGTTTGGTCAGCCGAATGCCGGTGTGGATATGACCTTTGATTTTGGTCAGTTAGTGGCACATGCGGCGAAAACCCGTAATTTAGGGGCTGGTGCTGTGATAGGTTCTGGCACAGTGTCGAACAAACAAGGCACTGATTACGGTACTTCCATTGATGAAGGTGGTTTAGGCTATAGCTGCATCGCTGAAATCCGTATGATTGAAACGATTCGTGATGGCGCGCCTAAAACCTCTTTTATGAAGTTTGGTGATAGCATTCGGATTGAAATGCTGGACAAAGCTGGCCAATCCATCTTTGGAGCTATTGAGCAAAAAGTCGTGAAATACGGCGCTTAATTTAGTTTGATTAAAAAGGCCAGTCGTATGACCATAGTGGGACGACTGGCTTTTTTGTAGCTGTGTTACAAGGACTTAGATGATGAAATTACATGGTTACTGGCGTTCCAGTGCTGCCTACAGAGTGCGTATTGCGCTGAATTTAAAAGGGGTGCAGGTCGAGCATTGTCCAGTTCATCTGATCAATAATGGCGGTGAGCAGCACAGTGCCAGTTATCAACTGCTTAATCCATCAGAACTGGTGCCTACGCTTGAAGAAGGTGAGCTGAGTCTGAACCAATCTTTGGCCATTATTCAATACTTGGAAGACAGTTACCCGCAGACGCCTCTCTATCCAAAAGATCCAGCGCAGAAAGCTGCGGTAATGGCCTTTGCATTAGATATTGCCTGCGATATTCACCCTTTAAATAATTTGCGGGTGTTGCAGTATCTGACGGGCCCTTTGGCATTGTCCGAAGCAGAAAAAATGCAGTGGATTCAACACTGGCTTGCAGTAGGCTTCAGCGCGCTGGAGAGCAGGTTGCAGCAGACAGCCCGGCGCTACTGTTTTGGCGATCAGATCACAGTGGCTGATTTATGTCTGGTTCCCCAAGTCTATAACGCCCTACGCTTCCAGTTGGACATGACAAATTATCCGCAGATCAGCGCTATTTATCAGCGTTGCAATGAAGTTGAAGCCTTCGCTAAAGCCGCGCCAGAACGACAAGTTGACGCGGTTTAAGTCGCATCAATCCGATGTTTTTGTTACTCTGACGCTATGAGTTGTAGTGAGAATCTGACTTATGTTGAAACTGCCTAAAAAGCCAGTGAATGCCGTACTGTTTTATATGGGAACTCTCGGCCTATTGACGCAGGTGCTAGTCAGCTTTTATTTGTTAACGCAGGGACGGACTATGGATTGGCATTGGTGGTTTCACTGGCTGGCGCCAACTTTATGTCTGATATGGGGCATAGTTCCTGCGCTGCAACTGCAAAAAGAACACTAGTTAGCCTGAGATAGGGTCAACGTCCTGGCGTAAACATACCTTCTATGCGGATTTCACTAACGCCTTCTTTGTTAAAATGAAATTTGATCTGCGCCATATTTTTGTGAAAGAAGTAGGGCGTTTGATCAAAGAGCAGTACATAACCTCCACGCGCCTTATCTTTGTATTTCGGGTCAGAGTTTTTACTTAATTTAAAACTGTGTTTGCCAAGCGACCAGTCAAAGCCTTGCAAAGGTTGGTTGATCCAGTCCGTTACCCAAATTTGCTTGTCCTGATGCAACACCAAAGCTAACGTATATTTATCTGGCAGCTCTGCAACTTCGACTTCCTGGATACCAGCCTGAAAGATTTGGGTACCGTTTTTTTGCGTAAATGCAAAACCAAATTGCAGGCTTTGTTTAGTGCCGTCGAGTAAAACCAGTTGTCCTTGTCCTGGCAGAGTAAAATAGGCCCAAGCTTCGGGAAGCCAAAACAGTAATAGAAGCAACGCCATGTAAGTCTTACTCATACAACACCTCAAACATCATGTGCAGCTTCAACCCGCCAGATACAAAGTTAGTTCTTGCCCAGGCTGTAAGTACTTATTTGCTTTAATTTTATTCCATTTCACGATATCGGCAACTTTTAAACTAAAACGTTGAGCTATGCTAGCCAGCGAGTCTCCTGCCTTTACTTTATAGGTCAGGGTTTTTGTCGAGTTTTTCGGCTTCTGTGGGTTCACTGTGTAATAAGTCAGACTTTGGCCTGGCTTGAGTTGAGCCTTGGCGCCTAACTTGTTCCACTTCACTAAGGCGTCACTACTGACTTTTAGTTTTTGTGCAATTTCCCATAAATTGTCGCCAGATTTGACGATATAACTTTGGGCACCTGACTTTGTCTCTGATTTTTTGGCTGAACTTTTTGCGACTTCGGTGTCTGGGCTTGGCATTAATCCCGGAATAACCAGTTGTTGACCTACTTTTAACTGACTGTTACTGAGCTTATTGGCCTGCTGTATAGCTTTGACTGATGTTTTATGCACAGCTGCTATCTTGCTCAGGCTATCGCCAGATCTCACTTTATAGCGACCAGTGGCAGCAACAGGAGCTACCTTCACCGCAGGTAAGGAAGCAAGTTGCTGCTCTATATCGTCGACACTGTCAAAAGGCACGACTAACTGATAACTGGCACTGGGAATTGTGGTGCTCTTAAAGCCAGGATTCAGTCGTCTGAGTTCAGCAACACTGACGTTTAACAATGCAGCTGCTCTGTTTAAATCCAGACCTCTGTTGATTTGGATAATTTTAGTCTGTGGCTGATTAGCAAGGACAGGCAGTGCTATGGCGTATTTTTGCGTGTTTTTCAGCAGGTCTGCCAAGGCCAGTAATTTTGGAATATAGCTGGTGTTCTGTTTCGGCAGATTGAGTGACCAGAAATCTGTTGGTTTTCCTCTGTATCTATTGCGCTCTATGGCTTTAAATACACGGCCTTCACCTGCATTAAAAGCCGCGACAGCACTGAGCCAGTCCTGGTCTACATTACTGTACAGATACTGCAAGTAATCTAAAGCCGCCCGACTGGATTCAATAACATCACTACGTCCGTCATACCAGGCGTTTTGCTTTAAGCCAAAATTACGACCTGTGCCTGCGCTAAATTGCCAGATGCCAAGCACTCCGGAAAAGGATCCCGCTTTAGGGTTATAGGTACTTTCGACTATAGGCAACAGCGCCAGCTCAAGCGGCATATTACGCCGTTCTAGTTCTGTCACTATGTGATACAAAAATGGCGCTGCGTTTTCTGACGCAGTTTTTAGCAGCTTCTGATTGCGGATAAAAAACCGTTTTTGACTTTCGATATCTTCATTGTCGGGAACAGACAAACTCATCTGATCCGCAATACGCTGCCAGATATTATCGTACTGAGCCAATTTAGTATCAGGTTGTAATGGCGAATTGTGCTTGAATAAAGCGTTGGCTACTTGTTGGGCTGTGGCCGCTTTGTCCTGAACCGAGTCCGTTGGATAAGGCCTGTCATCCTGGCCTGCTGTTTTATGCTGTTGAGGTGGAACGGCACAACTGGCCAGCAGTGCAGCCGCTACCGCGACAGATAATTTATTCAGCATTGATGTGTCCCAAAATCAAAAATCCGCCTTATGTTACCTGCTCAGCCTTCAAAAGCAAGGTTAGTGATCAAAAACGATCTTTGGCGGATCGTAATGCGGTGAATAGATCCACAGCATTGGATTGTTGCCAGCGGTGTTGCAATACAACATCCTCAGCCCTTAAAAAAGGATTGATCTGTCGCTGCACAGACAGGGGAGTAGGCAAGGTTGGTTGTTGCATGTCCCTTTGCTGTTGACACCATAGTTGGTAACTGGCCAGCTCTTTATTTTCTGGGTCAGCCCAAAGAGCGAAGTCCAGATTGGCCAGGGTATATTCATGTGTAGCATAGATTAAGGTTTGGTCAGGCAATTGCAAAATGCGCGACAAACTGTGCCACATCTGCGTTGCTGTGCCTTCAAACAATCTGCCACAACCAGCGTTAAACAGCGTATCACCAGAAAACAGAATGGGCGCTGAATAGTAAGCAATATGACCTAAGGTATGACCCGGAAGTTGCATCACCTGAAAAGTTAAATTGAACTGACTCAATTCTAACTGGTCGTTATCCTGCAGCCAGCGATCGGCATAGGGGATTTTGTGTTGTTCTAAAGCTGGAGCATACACCATAGCATCAGGCCAGAGCCGTTTTAGTTCGGCTATGCCACCTGTATGATCGGGATGATGGTGGGTGATGAGGATCACCTCTAGTTGTAACCCCTGTTGTTGCAAATACAGCTGGACTGCATTGGCGTCACCCGGATCAACAATCAGGGCCGACTGTGCTTGGCGCAGGCACCAAATGTAGTTATCCTTAAAAGCCGCTATGGCGGTGATGTCAGACATATAGAATTTCCATGGCCTCTGTTCTTATAAGGTGTAGTGTACCGGATGAAACCAGCTTTAAGTTACCACAGTACAACAATACCCCGACAATGGTCACAATTACCTCAAGGTGAGCAAATGGCCAGAGCCATAGAGCTGCAGCTGAGTCAGTGGTGGCCGAAAATTTTTGGTTATCATCTGCTGAAAGTTGGCAGTCTAAGCAGTGCTCTGGATACATCTTCCTGCGCTATCAAGCATCAAATCAGTTTAAATGAACAACAAGATCAAGCCTGTGTTGTGGCTGAGCCTGATGCTTTGCCTTTTCTGGAACATTCTATAGATGCAGTGTTACTGGCACATTGTCTGGAATTTTACCCAGACCCACATCATATAGTGCGTGAAGCTCACCGAGTTCTGATGCCAGACGGCTATCTGCTGTTAAGTGGCTATAACCCGTTAAGTAGCGCAGGTTTACTAAAACTTTGGCCAGGCGTGAAGCAGCAGTTGCCCTGGGCTGGACGATTTTTTACACCTTCACGGGTGAAAGACTGGCTGCATTTGCTTGGTTTTGAAGTGATGTACGAACAACGTTTTTTCTGGTCAAGTCTGCTTGGCAAGCATAAACCTGACAGCCGTTGGCAGAAATGGTGTGAAACTTATTTGGGGTATTTTGGGGCATCCTACTTACTGGTCGCCCGTAAGAGGGTATTGCCATTAACACCTATCCGACCTAAATGGCAACGAGCTCCAGCTTTCCAGGCTGCGGTGAAAGGCATTAGCGCTCGTCAGGGGCTGTATCACGATTAATTTGTTTTTGGTTGTTTTTGTAGCCACTGATCCAACTGATTGGCAAACTGCTGCTTATCCTGTGGACCCAAAGGCGCAGGTCCGGACAGCTGGACACCGCTGCTGCGCAGCTCTTCCTGTAAGTTTCGCATCGTTAGTCTGTCACTGATATTGTCTGGCGTCAGCAAGCGGCCTTTACTGGTGATACAAAGTGCTCCTTTGGCAACAGCAGCAGCTGCCAGTGGAATGTCGTTGCTGATCAATAAGTCTCCTGATGCGATACGTTCTTCAATATAACGATCGGCCACATCAAAACCCTGTTCAACCTGCACTGCTCTGATATAGGCGCTGCGCGGGATCTGCAGGCTATGATTGGCGACCAGATACAAAGGCACTTGTTTGCGTTCTGAGGCCTTAAATAGCATCTCTTTGAGTACTTTGGGGCAGGAGTCTGCATCAACCCAGATTGGCATCCTGATGATCCTTTAATAATTGTTTTGCAGCCTTGCGGCTTAGTTTCATAAAAAACAACAAGGGGTCTGCCACACCGGGCTGCTCGGCTTCGACAAAGCCTAATTGTTGATAACATTGCACTGCGATGTGATTTTTACGATAGACAAAAAGTGAAAAATCCCGCTGTGGTTGCTGTTGTAAGCCTTGTGCAATCAGGCCTTTGATTAAAGTTTTACTATGGCCCTGGCCTCTGCTTTCTGGATGCACTAACAAACGTGCCAAATGGTTGCAATCAAAACGATCACAAAGCTGACCAAAGGCTACACGTTGTCTGTGCTGATAGAGCCAGTAACTTTGTGTACCAGGCAAGTATAATTGCTGCAAAAATTGCAAAGCTCGGATTGGAAAATTAAAGCCCTGACCACCCCATTGATCCAAATCCTGTTGTGAATCAAACCAATTATGTAAATAGGCTGATTGCTCTGGGGTTACTGGAGATAACTGATAAGGTGGATGTTTCATAAACTGCCCTGGACTAAAGTCAATTGATAACCCCGCTGTTTAAATTGTTCAATCAGGCCTTGATCACCAGCCAGATGTAAAGCGCCCACCAAAACAAAAACAGGCTTGTTGTATCGGGTTTCCACCAAATGTTGAATCCAAGCCTTGTTTCTCTTGACTATCAATGTCTGATACAGAACCGGGTAGCTTTTTAAGTCATCCAGGTATAAGTGCTCAAGTTGTTTCAGGTCACCACTACGCCAGGCTTTTCGCATCGCATCGAAATCTTCGGCGCTGTCGCTTAAATCCTCCATAGTACTTTGGATCAAAGTTTCGGCGCCTGCATTGTTAAGGTCAGTCAGCACGGCCAAATGCTGTTGCATAGTCTCGAGACCTTTTACTAATTTACCGGATTTTTTCGCCTCGTCCTGCAGAAACATATCAACACCAGGGGCAGTCGCGCCTTCAGCTTTTAATTGAGAACTGGTTAGCATTACAGCTGCAAAGGCTGGTTTAAATCTGGAAATTTGTTCAAGCGGTAGCTGATGGTCTCTGCAGTATTGCGCTAGTTGTTTAGCTAAAGGCTCAGACAAGTGCTGCAACAAGTTTTCGCCTGAAGGGTAGGAATTCAGTGCAAGCATTTGCTGTATACCCTCAGGGCTTGATAGCTGCGCTAAATCTGTTTCCAGCAGCAGGATATCGCTTTGTTTCAAAGCCTGCAGGTATTCAGTAGGTAAAGGGTAATCGTCAGCACTAAGCATGTGGATAGAACCGGCCAGATAAAATTGCTGCTTTCCTTTGCTGACTTTCCAAACTCCATCTGCCAGTAACTGACTGCTAACCAGCAGTAAAAAGCAAGAGACTACAATACGGATCACTGCTGACAACCTCTGAGATAAACCACCTGACTAATCAAAAGAGCCTACTTTGCCTCGTAGCTTTTTGCGTTCTTTATGCTGTGTTTTTTCCTTCAGCCTGTCCATGCGAGCGCCAAAAGTAGGTTTAGTCGCCCGCCTTTTTTTCGCCTCAAAACTAGCCGTTTGTAGCAGTTGCACCAATTTTGCGACTGCATCTTCTTTATTCATGTCCTGACTACGGTGAGCCTGAGCCTTAATCACAATAACGCCACTTTTGCTGATCCTGTCATCTGGATACTGCAACAGTTTCTGTTTAAATTCTTCTGGCAAGCTGCTGCGAGCTATATCAAAACGCAGCTGTACCGCAGTAGATACCTTATTGACGTGCTGGCCGCCACTGCCCTGAGCCCGGATGAAACTGAATTCCAGCTCATCCAGATCAAGCTCAAGGCCCGGTTTCACCTGAATCAGAGTTACCACATCAAATCGTCCGGAATTTGATAGGCGGCGTATGGATCATCTTCAGCCTGAACTTCAGCGCTTTGTCCTGTGTTGTGCAGTACTATGATGGTTTCGGCTAAACGTTGCTGAATTTTTTCCGCCACTTTTACCGGGATCACATAATACTGTTCAGCCAGTTTAGCGATAGCAGCCTGACCTTTGGTTAGTTCAGCATGGATACGGTTGCTGACATATAAGCGCTTGACCAGATTGCCGTCAGTAAAGTTAAAGGCGGTCTCGCCTTTGTGTGCGATAGTATTGAGCTCTATCAGCTGTTTGACTTGAGCAGCTAAGGCTTTTTTATCCTGTTCGGCTTTACGCTGGCGGTTTAATTCCTGATCGCGTTGTAGCTGCTGTTGCCGACTTTGTTCTGCAAGTACAGAAGCTTCATTGACAACAGTACCGTTTTTTCCTGCTTGTACACGTTCTTTATGTTTTTCTTTTTTAATAGCTTTTAGCTTTTTCTCGTTACCAAGGCCAGCCTTGAGCAATTGTTCCTGCAGTGATTTACTCATAAAAATATCCTGTCGATCCGATAGCACTATTGTTTCATGTTCAGGCAGCGCTGCAAAGAGCTGAAGTCCAGACTAACTGCCGATGCGAAAAATGCGTTATGATAAGGCACTTTTATTGAATTTGTGCGGGACCTTATCTTGTTATTTCACGATCTTGCGTTAGACCCTCGTTTAGTCCGTTCCATCCAGCATCTTGGCTTTGCTAAACCAACGCCAATACAGCAGGAGGCTGTGCCCGCTGCTATGACGGGCAAAGACTTAATGGTTTCTTCGCAGACAGGTTCAGGAAAAACACTGGCGTATCTGCTGCCGATGATGCAGCGCCTTCTGCGTAGCAGACCTTTATCTAAACAAGATGCCCGTGCTGTGATTCTGGTACCGACCCGAGAGTTAGCGCATCAGGTGTACGCCAAGCTGCGTTTGTTTGTTGCCAATACGCCTTTGACCAGCGCTTTGATCGTCGGTGGTGAGAATTTCAATGAACAGGAAAAAATCCTAAAGCGTCAACCTACTATCATTGTCGCCACCCCTGGTCGTTTTATTGATCATCTGCAGCACAAAACCTTTTTTATTCAAGGCCTGGAAATGCTGATTTTAGATGAAGCTGACCGGATGCTGGATTTAGGCTTTATGCCTCAGCTTAACGAAATTAATAAGGCGGCTGATCATCGCTTACGTCAAACCCTGATGTTCTCCGCGACTCTGGATCACGCTGAAGTAAACGAACTGGCCATGTCTTTACTGAAGTCGCCACACCGGGTATCTGTGGGGGCTTCGTATCAGCAACATGAAGATATAGAGCAGCGTTGTTACTTCGCCGATCATTTATCTCATAAAGAAGCGTTATTAGCCTATTTGCTGAAAGAGGAACAAATAGGCCAGCTGATTATTTTTACTGCAACCCGTGAAGACACAGATCGACTGGCAAAATTATGTGATTCAATGGGCTACCCTGCTGTGGGTTTAAGCGGCAAATTAACTCAAGGACAGCGTAATTCGGTGATGCAAGGATTTTCTGCCAATAAGCATCAGGTCTTGGTCACTACAGATGTCGCATCCAGAGGATTAGACTTATTGCAGGTCAGTCACGTGGTGAATTTTGATTTGCCTAAACATGCCGAAGAATATGTACACCGCATAGGCCGCACTGGCAGGGCAGGCGCTAAGGGAATAGCTATTTCTCTGGTAGGGCCAAAAGATTGGGCTGCTTTTTGTGCCATAGAGAGCTTTTTACGCCGCCCTCTGCCGATGCTCAAAGTCGATTCATTACCTGCGAAGTTCAAAGGTATAGATCTGAATGCGCCAGTAAAAGCGGTGAAGAAAGCTAAAGCTGTGGTGAAGAAAGTTAAAGCTAAATCCGCCGATTCAAGCACCAAAGTAAAGGTAGCGCCAAAACCTAATTTTTATCAGGCAGGCGATGATGGTATGACCCCAGTGAAGAAAAAGATCAAATAATTTACAGCAGTATGTTTTTTATTCGGAAAATAGTGCTACACTCAGGTCGTTACTTTGTAGATTTGTTCGACAGTTTTTATTGCAAGCAATTGTTTTGGCTGAAGAATTATTTAGAGTAACTGGAACGGCCAAAAC
>Ga0247725_1000509_pt1 | contig 27713 bp, 29 predicted proteins | sample OKSTACKMCFT3sol_FD_183021 | JGI IMG/M metagenome (GOLD analysis project Ga0247725, IMG submission 183021) | Subsurface sediment microbial communities from gas well in Oklahoma, United States - OK STACK MC-FT3-sol | ecosystem: Environmental > Terrestrial > Deep subsurface > Rock core/Sediment...
CCTCACCTGCGTCGAGGCAGGTGTGCTCGCCCCCGTGGTGGGTCTGGTGGGCAGCCTGCAAGCGTTGGAAGCCATCAAACTCTTGGCATGCATGGGCAAAAGCTACAGCGGCCGCCTGCTGATGATCGACGGCCTCGGTGGCACCTTCTGCGAGATGAAGCTGCCCAAACGCCCCGACTGCCCAGTCTGCTCCCATCCTTGACGCGAACGGGATCAAAAAAGCCGAACCCTGTGGTTCGGCTTTTTGCATCCAGCTTGCGCAGATTAACCGGCGCAGTAGACCCGAGCCTCGCGTGGGGTGTAGATACCGAAGGTCACTACGGCCAGTAGGCCATTAACGAAGGTATGCTGTGCTTCGACACGCACAACCTTGTCGGCACCATTGCAAACGGTGGCAGCATCGATAGTTTTGCTCTGGCCCAAACCGGAAATGAAGAAGTGATGAGTCACTTCTTTAGTAGGCTCTACTGCATTACCGGAATGTACGGTAAACCCTTGCTGAGCACAGCCGGCCATCATCATTGCAACGGCAGCAGTTAACACCATTTTTTTCATTTTATTATCCCTGACAATATTATTTTTCCGGCTATGCCGGTGCTACACCAAGATGAATTCATGTTTATTATCAATAAAATAAACATAAAAACCCCAAGCTGCGGGCACACTATCAAAATCTGGAGAGGGCAACAAGGCTTTATTTGAGACTTGATATTGCCAGATAGCATGTCACAGATTGCAATAAACTCGGGCCGTTCTTGGGGTATAAATGCCCAACGTCAGGATGGCCATCAGCACATCTTGCGGGCTCTGCTGCATCTCCACACGCACCACTTTTTTCGGGTCACCATGGCAGGCCTGTGAAGCATCAACCATCTCACTCTGGCCAATTCCCGCCACAACAAAATCATGGCGCACTTCTCTTGTTGGCTGACCCGGGTTGCTCTCGTGTACGACGACGGTCTGCCGGGCACAACCCGACAACAGCAAGGCGCAACACGCCATCCATACTACTTTTTTCAGGCTTCTTATCCTGGCTACAACCATGGTGGAAACCTTAGAAGATCCCCTTGGCTTTGACCTTTTTCATATTCGCGACCTGACTCGAGAGATCCTCGATCAAAGGTTCTGCCTCCGTGCCAACCGCACTCTGTCGAGCGGGGGCACTGGCCAGTCGCTGGATCAATCTGTGCTGCTCGCGGATCAGCCGGGATTGCTCTTCCAGTTGGCGAGAGAGCAGCTGGATACTGCTGGCAAGGGGAGCCAGATCCTGCTCGGCCCCTGCTGATGGCAGCTTGCCAGCGATGGCTTCGGCCAGTTGGTCATGATCCAGCGCGGCAGGCAGTCCCTGTCTGAGTTCATCCCACATCTCGGCGGGTTGCTGCTCGCCAAGCCGGCTGACAATCTCGTCCACCAGGGATGTGGTATCACTCTGCCCCAACTGAGGTGCGAGCCTAGCCACAATCTCGTCAATCATCACATCTGCGGCAGGCTGCGCCTCGCCAGCGACCTCCCCCAGATTGAAACCACAGCTGGCAAAGGCATGACGCAGGGTCGTCATGCTCACCTGCTCCGGCCCCAGCGCATTGGCAATCGCTTTGCAGAGGTTGGGTGCCAGCACGTACATGAACATGCCGGAGAGATAGATATCCTTGTGGAAACGGCTCTTGGAGAAGTCAAACTCCTCGCTGCCCTCCTGGATCTTGCGCGCCCGTTGATACCAGTTCTGCAATACCCCGACCGCATAGCGATCAGACTCCAGCGCACCCGGATCCATGTAGATGGAGAAGGTCATGCGCTTGAGTTGACTACTCATCGTCAACCTCGGCCATCACAGGCGCTTCGCGATAGACTTCATCCTCTTCCGTGGTGTAGAGGCAGATTTCACGAGCCAGCGCGGACTGGGCATCGTCCAGTAGCTCGACACGGTCACCCAGGGTGGGATAGGCCGCCTTGATCGCGTCATAAATCAGAGATGCACCGCCACCGACCAGATAGACACGGTTCGGGTTCTTGGCAAACTTCTTCGCTTCATGTGCAACCTGAGTGCCCAGCTCGTCGATCTTGTTTTGCATCTTCTCGAGGATCTTGGGGATCTGGCTCTCATCGTTGACCACATCGCGTACAAAACTCATGTCGTGACGACGCTTGATAAACTCGTTGGCCACCAGATAGCTGGAGTCGCTGTCTGCTGCGGCCAGCGCCTTGCGGGTAGCGTCGGTCACCATGGAGACACCGATCTCGTTGTTACCGTAGACATCGGAGACATCGTCAAACTCGCCGACGATGATTCCCATGTCCAGGGTGGTGCCGCCACAATCGATCACCAGCGTCTTGGTGAACTCGTTGCAGCCCGAACCGATCAGACGGGAGAGCGCCGCAGGCAGGCTCTCCGGCATCACTTCGACGCTGACGATGTTGAACAGTTCACCCTTGTTGAGGGAGATGGCCCGCATCAGGTTGCGGCGTTTCTTCTCGATCTTCTCTTCGTTACGCTGGCAATCGTCCGGGTTGTAAAACTCGGTGATGGGCAGGGTTACGGTGATGGCGACATCGCACGGCGTCACACCGGTCTGCAACAGGGCATGATGTACGGAGAGCAGGTTGAGATCGTCATACTGGTACTCCACGTGGGTGGTGGCCAGAGACTTGTCGGAAGTCGCGTCGTAGGTGTACTTGGTGTTGCCTATCTCGTAGTTGTAGATCTTCTTGTCTTTACGCAATGCGGCGCTCTTCCAGTCCTTGCGAAAGGAGTTGGGAGAGATGATGGTCTTGAGCACCTTGTTCTCAATCCAGCTCACCTTGACGTTGGTCGAGCCATCATCGATGGCCATTTTCATTACTTCAGACATGAGGAAACACCTGTTAATAGATCAGAAATGGGTCCGATTGCCTTGCCTTATGCCTTTGGCAAGGCGATCGAACCAATACATACACGGGGTAAAAGGGCGACAAGTTTAATGGGTTTCTAAAATCCGGTGAAGCAAATGATTAAATCCTGAAGGATCTTCCGCGGGCCAGGCGTGGTGGCCGTTGGGGGTGTGGATGGTAGCGTTGGGCAGGGCGGCAAACTGCTCTACCCGTTTGGCCAGCGGCAGGTAGTCGTGACTGGTGGAGATGATGGCCACTGGCTGCCAGATGGCGCCGAGCCGGGCGCGTACCGACCAGCCGGGTAGCGCCTCCAGCAGCGCCTTGTAGGTTTTCTTTTTATTGCGCACGAAACGCAGTCGGAAGGTGTGGCGCACCTGCGCCAGATCCGGGCCCGGGAAGAGCTCGCGTCCCAGCCACCAGGCGAGCGGGCGCATGCCAAACCAGCGCAGCCATTTGAGGCGCTGGGCGTAACGCTCCTGCTCTTTGGGGGTCTCCAGCAGAAACTCGCTAAAACCGTTGACCAGCACCAGTCCCTGCACCTTGTGGGGCAGTTGCAGCGCCAGCTCCAGCGCTACCATGGCCCCCAGCGACAATCCGACAACCCAGGCGGGTTCTGGCTGTGCATCGAGCCAGTTCACCACATCGGCTGCCAGGGTCGCCACATCGAACGGCCCCTCCTGCATGCTCTGGCCGTGGCCGCGCAAGTCCAGCGCCACCACCCGGTAGTGCTCGGAAAACCGTTCGATCTGCGCCTGCCAGTCGAGGCTCGAGGAGCCCAGCCCGTGCAGCAGCAACAGCAAAGGGCCCTCCCCCGCACTGCGCAGGGCAAGACCGTTGAATTTCATCACCTGATTGCGGCGCATCAGTGTATTGCCTCTCGACTCATCACCTGAACCATCTCTTGTTGTTATGTTGCCCGTGGCCATCCTGCCACGTTATCAGCACGGCGCCCAATCAGCCTTCGCTGACCAGACTCACCGCCTTGATATAAGCGTAGATCTGCTGCTCCGGCGCCAGCGCCAGCCGCCTGGCGGAGCGGCTGGTGATCCGGGCCAGCAGTATCTGCTCACCCAGCGCCAACTGCAACAGGGTCTGGCCGGGGCGCACCTCGCGCACCGCCAGCAGACGGGTGATGAGACAGTTGGAGAGACTGGAGTGCTCGATAGGTGCTGTGGCAATCACCACATCGCGCCCCGCCACCTTGATCTGCAAAGGGCCGCTCTCATCCGGCACCTGGGTCATGGTGACCCGCAGTTGCTGCTCACCAAGCTGCAGGGTCGCCATCTGCTCCTCTTCATCGTAGTGAGAGAGGGTCGCCGCCAGCATCACCCCTGCATCGTCACGGCTGGCAAGCGAGAGATCGGTTCGGGCGAAAATCTCGCTCGGCCTACCTTGCGCCTCCACCCTGCCACCTTCCAGCAGCACCAGCTGATCGCAGAGCAGGCTCACCTCCTCCATGGCGTGGCTGACGAAGATCATCGGGATGCCGCTCTCCTGCTGCAAGCCCTTGAGCACATGGGCCTGATGGATGCGGCTGCGTCGATCGAGCGCCGAGAAAGGCTCATCGAGCAGCAGCAGATCAGGCTCGGCCAGCAGCGCCCGCCCCAATGCCACCCGCTGGCGTTGACCGCCAGAGAGGGCATGAGCAGGCTGCCCCAGCAGATCGGCAAAACCGAGCCGAGCCGCCAGCGCTTCGGGCTGCCAACGCCCTCGCCCCTTGCGGGCCGCCAGTTGCAGGTTGCCGAGCACCGTCAGATGGGGGAAGAGGCGCGAGTCCTGAAACACCAGTCCGATCCGGCGCGCTTCGGGCAGCAGTTGAGCATACTCCCGATCGCGCCACCACAAGCGATCCCCGCTTTGGCGATCGAGCCCGGCGATGATGCGCAGCAATGTGCTCTTGCCACAGCCGGAGGGGCCAAACAGGCCGAGGATCCCACCCAGTTCGAGGGTCAGTACGCAATCGAGGGTAAAGGAGCCAAACTCGCGCCGAACATGGAGGTTCAGGGCATGGCGGTGCGGCTCGTTCACTGGCGGCATAGTAGCGGACTGGTTCATCCAAACACTCTCCGCTGTCGGCGCTGCAACACACCATAGACCAGCACCAGCATCACCAGCGAGAAGGCCATCAGGCCGCCCGCCAGAATATGGGCGTTCTGGTAATCCATCGCCTCCACATGATCAAACAGGGCTATCGAAAGCACTTGGGTCTCGCCGGGTATATTGCCGCCAATCATCAGCACCACGCCAAACTCCCCCAGGGTGTGGGCAAAGCCCAGCGCCGCCGCCATCACAAAGCTGGGCAGGGTCATCGGCAAAATGATGTGGAAGAAGCGCTCCAGCGGGCCGAGCCCCAAGGTAGCGGCAGCCTCCAATTCTTTGTTGCCCATGTTGACGAAGGCGGAGGTGAGCGGCTGCACCACAAACGGCAGCGAATAGAGGATGGAGGCAAACAGCAGGCCGAGAAAGCTGAAGGCGAGCGGGGCGCCAAAGGTGTCGCGCCACCAGGCGCCGAAACCATATTCGGGGGAGAAGGCGAGCAGCAGATAAAACCCCAGCACTGTGGGGGGCAGCACCAACGGCAGCGCCACCAGCGCCTCCACCAGCGGCCGCAGGCGGTTCTGACTGCGCGACAACCACCAGGCCAGCGGCGGAGCCAGCAACAGCAAAATCGCTGTGGTACTGGCTGCAAGCTTCAGGGTGAGCCAGACCGCCAGCAGATCCCCTTCACTCATTGCCGACCTCCCGGTTGATAAATGCCTCCAACGGCATGGTCTCCATCCTCATTGCAAAGAGTGGCCGACCCGAAGGCCGACCACTCAGGGTATTGCGTCAACCCCATCCCCTTATTGGGGCAAGGCATAGCCCGCAGCCTTGATCTGCGCCTGACCTGGCCCCTTGAGCCAGGCGACCAGCGCCTCGACCGCACTCCCTTTCTTCAATACCAGCCCCTGCTGTTCGATGGGGGGATAGAAGTCAGCCGGTACGGCCCAGGCTTCACCGGTCTTGTCCGCTTCCACCAGATTGGCCCAGGCGACAAAGCCCAGCTCGGCATTACCGGTGTCGACAAATTGCCAGGTCTGGCCGATGTTGGCGCCGGTCAGCAACCGGTACTGCTTGGGATCGATCTTGAGATGGGTGAGGGTCGCCATGGCGGCAGCACCATAGGGAGCTGTGCGAGCATTGGCGATGGCGAGGTTGCCTTTCCAGCTACGCAGGGTCGTCTCGTCAGGGGCCGGCCCCCCCTTCTTCCACAGCCCCAGCTGGCCGATGGCGTAGGTGAAGCGATCGCTCCCCTTGCCCTCTTTTTCCAGCTTCTCGGGGGTCGCCGCATCGGCGGAGAGGAAGAGATCGAACGGTGCGCCGTGACTGATCTGGGTGTAGAGCACCCCAGTGGCGGCAGACGAGATGGCCAGGGTGTGGCCGGTCTTGGCGGTAAACTCCTTGCCAATACGCTCGATGGTTCCCTTGAAGTTGGCAGCCACAGCCACCTTCACTTCATCGGCCTGCACGGCACCGGTATGCAAGGTGGCGGCGCAGACGCCTACGATGACAACAGATAACAACGGTTTCATTCCCTTTCTCCTGATGGGGCTCGCACATCCGCGCCCCTTGGCGGGGCCGTGGTTCCCGTTGAACCTGTGCCCCTCGTGATGAACAGGTCAGGCTTGCCAGCGGGCAGCGGCGGCGTTGTCGCTCTCCTTGGCCTCGACCCAGCGTTGCACACCCTCGGCGGTCAGCTCTTTTTTCCAGAACGGCGCCCGGGTTTTCAAGAAATCCATGATGAAGTGACAGGCGTCAAAGGCGGCGTCGCGGTGGGCACTGCTCACCGCCACCAGCACGATCTGATCGCCAAGCCACAACTCGCCGATACGATGAATGAGGGTACACTCCTGCAGCGGCCAGCGGCGACGGGCCTCCTGCACGATATCGGCCAGCGCCTTCTCGGTCATACCGGGGTAGTGCTCGAGGGCCAACCCCTTCACCTCCTCCCCCTGATTGAAGTCGCGAACCTTGCCAACGAAGGTGACGATGGCGCCACTGTCGGGGCGGGTGGCGAGACGGGCATATTCGTCCGCCAGCGAGAAATCCTCCCGCTGCACCATAATGCGATCGGTCATGGTTGCCTCGCTCATCCTTAACCTCCAGTCACCGGCGGGAAGAAGGCCACCTCATCGCCATCGTTGATAGGCGTGTCGAGGGGCACCAGGGTCTGGTTGACCGCCACCAGCAGTTTGCCAGCCTCGAGAGCCAACGCCCACTTGTCGCCGCGTTCACAGAGCGCCGCGCGCAGTTGTTCGGCAGTGGCGTAGTCGCACGGCAGGCTCAGCTCATCGCAGGCCACCAGCTCTCTTACTTGCGCAAAAAACAGTACCTTGATCATGCTTGCTCCCCGCTATTTGACCCCAACTGAAAATGGCCAGACTTGCCGCCTTTTTTCTCTACCAGCCGCACCTGTTCGATCACCATGTCCTTTTGTACCGCCTTGCACATGTCGTAGATGGTCAGCGCCGCTACCGACGCGGCGGTTAGCGCCTCCATCTCCACCCCGGTCTTGCCGGAGAGCTTGCAGAGAGTGCGGATATGCACCCGATTCTGCTCGGGCAGCGGCACTATCTCCACCTCGACTTTGGTCAAGGCCAGCGGATGGCAGAGGGGGATGAGATCGGAGGTCTTCTTGGCGGCCATGATGCCGGCGATACGGGCGGTGGCGAACACGTCACCCTTGTGGTGCTGGCCGCTCAGGATCAGCGCCAGCGTCTCGGGGGCCATGGCAACAAACGCCTCGGCGCGGGCTTCACGCTCGGTTACCTGCTTGTCGGTCACATCCACCATATGGGCTTCGCCGCTCTGGTTCAGATGCGTCAGGTTGGGCTGGGTCTGCTTGGGATCGGTCTGGTTCATCGTTTGCTCTCAGAGGTGGGAGACAAAGTTGCACGGCTTGGTGCGGGCATCGAGCTGATCGCGGATCAGTTGCTCCCAACCCAGCTGGCAGGCGCCGGTGGAGCCGGGCAGACAGCAGATCAGGGTGCGATTGGCGAGTCCCGCCAGCGCACGGCTCTGCATGGCGGAGCCTTTAATCTCGGCAAAAGAGAGCTGACGGAACATCTCGCCAAAACCCTGTACTGTGCGCTCGAACAGCACACCGACCGCTTCCGGTACCCGGTTCTGTTCATTGAAGCCGGTACCGCCGTTAATCAGTACCACCTGCACCCCCTCATCGGCGATCCACTCGCTCACCCGCGCGCGGATGCGAAACAGGTTGTCCGGGCAGAGTGCCCGATCGGCCAGCTGATGGCCCGCGTCGGTAAGGGCCGAGACAAGATAGTCGCCCGAGCTGTCATCGGCGGCGGTGCGGCTGTCGGAGACCGTCAGCACGGCGATCTTGAGGGGAATAAATGCGTTGTGTTTCTGTCCCATCGGGCAGCTCCTTGTGGCTATGGGCCGTCAACGAGGCAGGAAGAGAAGGGGTATGAAAGGCCAGCTGTCAGAGCGCAAAAACGGACGCAGACAGGGGTGACCAACTTGCTCAAGCGTGTGACGGCGGGCTGATTCTATCAAAGGTTTCACGAGATATGGGATTTAAAAGACACACAAATCTGATGCTTGTCCCATATATGAACAAAACGCAGGCCGGGGAAACCCGGCCTGTCGTCGCAGGATCAGAACCCTTTCACCCCGGTCATGTCGGGCAGCTGGTGAGCTATCCCCTTGTGACAGTCGATGCAGGTACTTTCACCACTGGCCAGATTGGTAGAGTGCATCTTGGCGGCACGCTGCCCCTGCAGGGAGAAGTCCATGTACTCGAAGTTGTGGCAGTTGCGGCACTCGCGCGAATCAGTCTCTTTCATCCGCTGCCACTCCCGCTCCGCCATCTCGCGCCGGTGCGACTCGAACTTCTCACGGGTATCCACCTTGCCGGTGATCATGCCCCACAGCTCCTTGGAAGCCTGCACCTTGCGGATGATCTTGTAGGTCCACTCGTGCGGTACGTGGCAATCAGGGCAGCTGGCGCGCACACCGGAGCGGTTGGAGTAGTGGATGGTGTCGCGGTACTCCTCGAACACGTTGTCCTTCATCTCGTGACAGCTGGTGCAGAAGGCTTCGGTGTTGGATGCTTCCATGGCGGTGTTGAAACCACCCCAGAAAATCACGCCACCGAAGAAGCCCATCAGCAGGATGACCCAGAGAGCCGCCTTCGACGGTGACTTGAAGGTGGTCCACAGACGCTGGATAAAGCCGGGTAATTTCATCTATGGATTCCTCAGTTCAGCGCTTCAACCGGTTTAAAGGTATTTTCCACCAGCGGCTTGGCATCCGCTTGCGGCACATGGCACTGCAGGCAGAAGTAGCGACGCGGCGACACTTCACCCAGGGTCAGGCCATCGCGGGTCTCGAAGTGAGTCGGACTGATCTTGGGAGCCTTCATGGCACTGGCATTCTTGAAGCTGTGGCAAGCCAGGCACTTGTTGACCTTGGTATCCACCTCGTAGTTGCGAATGTCGTGGGGGATCAGCGGCGGCTGATGCATGTACTGGCGATCGTAGGGCGCACCATCCTTGCGGAAGTTTTTCAGGGGCGCGGCGGTGGCATCGGTCACCAGATCGGTGGCGCCACGCTCGGACTTGAGGCCACCGGTACTGTTGGTGATCTCGGGGGCCGCTGCCATCAAGGATCCCGCCATCAGGCAGGCCAGCATTGCTCCAATCAGCTTTTTCATTATTTGTTCTCCGACGTTTTTTCTGCCTTGACGGCAAAACCTACAGTGATTTCAAAAACTTGTTCCGCGCAGACATCGATGCAGCGGCCACAGTTGGTACACTCCTGAGCCGCAATCAAGGGCCCGTGACCGCGCTTGGCACCGTGAACAGGCCCGCGCAGGATGGGACGCTCCGGGCAGACCGCATAACAATCCATGCAGTTGTTGCACCGCTCGCGCCCCTTGGCAGAAATCTTGATAAATCCGACCCGGTTGACCAGGGCATAGAAAGCCCCCACCGGACAGAGATGACCGCACCAGCCCCGCTCAACCACGAAGAGATCGAACAGGAATAGCGCTGCAAGCAGGGCCCAGCCCGCTCCCATGCCAAACAGCAAGCCGCGCATGGCGAGTGACACCGGATTGACCAGCTCCCACGCCATCACCCCGACAACTGCTGGCACCACCAGCACCATGGCCAGCAGCCAGTAGCGGGTCGCACGGCTGAACTGGCCATTGCCCTTGAGGCCAAGTCGCCCCCTGAGCCTGGCTGCGGCATCCGTGATGAGGTTGACCGGACAGACCCAGGAGCAGAACACCCGCCCCCCGACCAGCCAGTAACCGGCCAGCACAATGGCAGCCCCTAGCCAGAGGGTGGTGATGGGCCAGTGACCCGCCGCCAGCGACTGCAACAGCGTGAGGGGATCGGTCAGCGGCACCGTCTCCAGCAACAGCGAGCTGGAGAGGTTGCCCTTGAGGATCCAGATGCCCGCCAGCGGTCCCAGCAAAAACAGCCCGAGCACACTGAACTGACTCAGCCGACGCAGCAACAGGAAGCGGTGGGAACGCCACCACCCCAGCTTGATGCGAGCCTCTTCCCCCGGATAACGACTCATAACCCCTCCGGTTTGCGGGTGGGCAGGGTGAGCCTGTCGCCGATGAGCGACTTGTTCCCCGCCTTGGCCTTCTCTTCCCAGCCGAGCCGGTAGTGATGACCCAGCTCACCTTTGGCGAGCTGGCGTGGCACCACCTTGATGGCCGCTTCCTCCAGCACGCAGGCATGCTCGCACTTGCCACAGCCGGTACAGACATCGCTGTGTACCGTGGGCAGGAACATGGCGTGTTTGCCGGTACGCTGGTTATGCTGCAGCTCAAGAGTGATCGCCTTGTCAATCAGCGGGCAGACCCGATAACAGACATCGCAGCGCAGCCCCAGATAGTTGAGGCAGGTCTCGTGATCGATGAGCACTGCCACCCCCATCCGGGCCTGATCGATGTCGGTCATCTGCTGATCCAGCGCCCCGCTCGGACAGGCCACCACACAAGGGATGTCATCACACATCTCGCAGGGCACGGCACGCGCCTTGAAATAGGGGGTACCAGTGGTCACAGGGTCAAACAGCCGGGCGAGCTTGAGGGTGTCGTAGGGGCACGCCTCGACGCAGAGCCCGCAACGCACGCAGGCGCTGAGGAACTCTGTTTCATCGAGAGCGGCGGGCGGGCGCAGCGCCTGGGCAGGCACAGCTTGCGCCTGCTGGCGGGCCACGCCACCGAGCCCCACGCCAAGCAGGCCCACACCGCAGGCCCCCTTGGCCATGTCGGCCAGAAACTGGCGACGACTACGACTCATCTCGCACTCCCCCGCCTTAAGCCTTCATCACCTTGACGGCGCACTTCTTGTAATCGGTCTCTTTCGAGAGCGGATCGGTGGCATCCAGGGTCAGCTTGTTGACCAGCTGGCTCGCATCGAAGAAGGGCATGAAGACCAGTCCTTTCGGCGGACGGTTGCGACCACGGGTCTCGACCCGGGTCTTCACCTCGCCACGGCGGGAGGAGACGATCACCTCTTCACCACGACGCACGCCGCGAGCCTTGGCATCGTCCGGGTGCATGAAGAGCACCGCATCCGGGAAGGCGCGATAAAGCTCGGGTACCCGACGGGTCATGGTGCCGGTGTGCCAGTGCTCCAGTACGCGACCGGTAGAGAGCCACAGGTCGTACTCTTTATCGGGCGACTCGGCGGCGGGCTCGAACGGCAGGGCGAAGATGACCGCCTTGCCATCGGGCTTGCCATAGAAGCGCACCCCCTCGCCCGCTTTCACATAGGGGTCGAACCCTTCGCGATAGCGCCACAGGGTCTCTTTGCCATCTACCACAGGCCAACGCAGACCACGGGCTTCGTGGTACTGATCGAACGGCGCCAGATCGTGACCGTGGCCACGACCGAAGGTGGCGTACTCTTCGAACAACCCTTTCTGGACGTAGAACCCGAAGTGCTCGGCCTCGTCGTTCAGCAGACCTTTGCTCTGCTCTTTCGGGAACTGGTTGACCTGACCGTTGGCATAGAGCACGTCGAACAGGGTTTTGCCCTTCACTTCCGGCATCTTGGCAATCAGCTCAGCCGGCCATACTTCCTCAACCTTGAAGCGCTTGGAGAACTCCATCAGCTGCCACAAGTCGGACTTGGCCCCTTCCGGCGCTTTCACCTGCTGGTGCCAGAACTGGGTGCGGCGCTCGGCGTTACCGTAGGCCCCCTCTTTCTCCACCCACATGGCGGTGGGCAGGATGAGGTCAGCGGCCTGGGCAGTGACGGTCGGGTACGGGTCAGAGACCACGATGAAGTTGCGTGGATCGCGATAACCCGGCAGGCGATCGGTATTCATGTTGGGACCGGCCTGCATGTTGTTGTTGCACATCACCCAGTAGGCGTTGAGCTTGCCATCCTTGAGCATGCGATCCTGCAGCACGGCGTGGTAACCCACCTGTTCCGGGATAGTGCCTTCCGGCAGTTTCCAGATCTTCTCGGCGATAGCGCGATGCTTGGGATCGGTCACCACCATGTCGGCCGGCAGACGGTGGGCAAAGGTGCCCACTTCCCGCGCGGTACCGCACGCAGAAGGCTGGCCAGTCAGGGAGAAGGGGCCAGAGCCCGGCTCGGAGATTTTGCCGGTCAGCAGGTGGATGTTGTAGCAGAGGTTGTTGGCCCAGACGCCACGGGTATGCTGGTTGAAACCCATGGTCCAGTAGGAGACCACCTTCTTGCTCGGGTCGGCATAGAGCTTGGCCAGCTTTTCCAGCTTCTCTTTGGAGACGCCGGAGAGCTTGGAGACAGACTCCACATCGTAATCCGCCACGAACTTGGCAAACTCTTCGAAGGTCATCGGAGTGGCATCGCCGCTGTCCGGGTTCTTCGCTTTCTGCTGCAGCGGGTTGGTCGGACGCAGACCATAACCGATATCGGTGACCCCCTTCTTGAACACGGTGTGCTTGTTGACGAAGTCCCAGTTCACCTTGTCGTTCTGAATGATGTAGTTGGCGACATAGTTGAGGATCGCCAGATCAGTCTGGGGCGTGAAGACGATACCGTTGTCCGCCAGTTCGAAGCTGCGGTGCTCGAAAGTGGAGAGCACGTGCACCTGTACATCCGGATTGGAGAGACGACGATCGGACATCCGCGACCAGAGGATGGGGTGCATCTCGGCCATGTTGGAGCCCCACAGCACGAACGCATCGGCCTGTTCGATATCGTCATAGCAGCCCATCGGTTCGTCCATGCCGAAGGTACGCATGAAGCCGACGACCGCAGAGGCCATGCAATGGCGGGCATTGGGGTCGATGTTGTTGGAGCGAAAACCGGCCTTCATCAGCTTGGCGGCGGCGTAACCTTCCCAGACGGTCCACTGGCCGGAGCCGAACATGCCAACGGCGGTCGGCCCCTTCTCTTTCAGGGTCGCCTTGAACTTCTCGGCCATGATGTCGAACGCCTGATCCCAGCTGATGGGGGCGAAGTCGCCATCCTTGTCGAACTGGCCGTTCTTCATCCGCAGCATCGGCTGGGTCAGGCGATCCTGGCCATACATGATTTTGGAGAGGAAGTAACCCTTGATGCAGTTGAGGCCACGGTTGACCGGCGCATCGGGGTCGCCCTGAGTCGCCACGACCCGACCATCCTGAGAGCCCACCAGCACGGAGCAGCCGGTACCGCAGAAGCGGCAGGGAGCCTTATCCCAATGGATGGCAGTCTTGTCGGTACTGGTGATGAGATTGGCTGCCAGCGTGGGGGCACTGACACCGGCCACGGCAGCGGCAGCTGCCACCGCATTGGCCTTCATAAAGTCGCGTCGACTCAGCTTCATGGCATATCCTCACATTGCTTATCGCGTAATAGTTGTCGAATCTGTCGAACGGGAGCCAGCCATCAGCGGCAGAGGGCACGCCCGGCATCCCATCACTCTTTTCAGTGACCGCCCAGTTCATCGAACTGGTGGTAAATCAGGGCGGCTGAGAGCACGCCCGGCATCGCCTGTATCGCATCAATGGCCGCCATGATCGGCCGCTGGCTCGGACCTTCCAGGGTCACGACCAGCTTGCCCTCGTCACTGACGGCGTGGATCTCGGCCCCTTCAAGGGCGCCAATCTGCTCGGCGAGCTGATGGCGCAAGGGGGGCTGGGTCAGCACCACCAGACTCGATACATGGAACTCCTGATCCATTGTGGCTTCTGTATCACACGGCTTCTGACTCATTCTGACTCCTGCTTGAGGGTGGGCTGGCTCGCACCACCGGATAGGGCGGCTCGCCCGTCGACCTTGATGCTGCCAACCGGACAATCCTGCACACAGGCGCCGCAGCCATTACAGCGATCCGGCTCGACCGTCGGGGTGGGCACACGCCCCAGCACCGGAATAAAACGAATGGCATTGGGCTCACAGCTGTCCTGACAGCGCTGGCAGAACACCTGACCATTGGCCAGACAGTTGGCCTCGATATGGGCCTTGTAGTGCCAGGGGGACTCGCTGGTCGGGCGAAACACAGGCGCCTTGCAGACCGTGACGCACTCGGTGCAGAAGGTGCATTCGCCACGCTGGAAATCGACCACCGGAAAACCGCCCTCGCCATTCACCAGGATCTGCTCCGGACAGGCCGCCAGACACTCCCCGCAGCGGGTGCAGTCGGTGACAAATGCCGACCAGTTGACTGACCAGGGCAACTGCACCGGCGGTTCGGCGGTTCTCAGCCGCCCCCGGAACAGGCCGCGGCGGGCAAGATCGATCTCATCCGGCATGTTGACTCCTGTTCTGGTGAAAAAGGGGACAGTGCGAGTCCATGATTGGCATTCTTGATACCAATTATAAGAGTGGGTGTATATTGCGGCCCTGACAAGGTAAGGGATATACCACCAGGGAGATAAACAGGGGGGATTCTTGCGCCAGATCAAAGCCTTGCAGCGCAATAAAAATGGAGGTATCGGTTAAAATACCTCCATGTGAGGATTGCTATTTAATCGTTGGCGATTTTTTGCGGTTATCCGCCGATCGAGGCGAGATGAGGGGTGATGCCGGCATTGCCCTCATGGAGACGATGGGTGGCACTCTTGCCCGCCAGTGCCGCGCGAATGCGCTGTTGCAGCTCATCAGATTGTCCATCTGCGCCGAGCAGATCCCGCAGGTCGATGCCGTTGTCACCAAACAGGCACAGATGCAGCTTCCCCAGCGAGGAGACCCGCAGCCGGTTGCAACCGGCACAGAAATCCTTGCTGTAGGGCATGATAAGCCCCACCCCACCTTGCGAATCGGGGTGCATAAAGACCTGCGCCGGACCGTCATCCGTGCCCCGCAACTGCTGCACCCAACCGCTCTCCAGCAAGCGCTGTTTGATCTGTTCGCCGCTGACATGGTGGTCACGAAACAGGGTATCCATCTCGCCGGTCTGCATCAGCTCGATAAAGCGCAGCTCGATGGGCTTGTACCTGATCCAGCCCAGAAAGGCATCGAGCTGGTAGTCGTTGAGCCCCTTGAGCAGCACCGCATTGATCTTCACCGATTTGAAACCGGCGGCCAGTGCTGCTTCGATCCCCTCCATCACTTCGTCCAGCTTGTTCTCGCCGGTGATCTGGTGAAACTGGCGCGGGTCGAGACTGTCGACACTGACATTCAGCGCGTTGAGTCCGGCATCAAACCACTCCTGAGCCCGCTCCTTGAGGCGATAGCCGTTGGTGGTCATGGCGACCTTCTCGATGCCCGGGGTGGTGGCAATCACCTTGACGATCTCGGTGAAATCGCGGCGCAGGGAGGGCTCGCCCCCCGTGATGCGCACCTTGCGGGTGCCCATGGCGGCAAAACCGCTGACCACGCGGCGGATCTCGTCAATCGAGAGAAAGGGTTGACGCCCCGCTTTGTGACCTTCTGGGGGGCGATAACCGTCAGGCAAGCAATAGGTGCAACGGAAATTGCACACATCGGTCACTGACAGACGCAAATAGTAAAAACGACGGGAAAAACCATCTTCAAGTGGCAACATAAACACCTTTCCAAATACGGGAGGCCAGGGCATTTCTTTCCTGACCCTTACAGCTCGAACGTCGGCTGACGGCTGGTTTCCCCCTATCGCTAGGACTTAGGCAAAACCGCTCGGAGTTCATCTAGTTTTTCGATGCTAACACAAGTTGGAGTACACTCCCACGCATCTTGCGGGGTCCTTATCACTATTCAGAGGTGCGCATCAGTATGGGAAAACGGTTCAGGGTCCATTCGGTCAGCAGTGCCATTGGTCGCGCCATGGTGTTGATCCTCTTTATGGCCAGCCTGATCGCGCTGGTCGCCATGGTCACCCTCTTCTACTCGGTACCCGATGCCAAGGCGATCAACCTCTCCGGTTCGCTGCGGATGCAGGCCTACCGGATGGCCTACGAAATCGAGCGGGGCGACAGCGTGCTGGGGCGCCTCTCCCAGTTTGAAGAGACCCTGCACGCCGAAGAGCTACAGGAGACCCAGCGCTGGATCACTCCTGCCTCCCTGCGTCGCACCTATGGCGAGGTGCTCGGCCAGTGGCAGGTGATGCGCCAGCACATCGAGGATCGCACCCCCAGACGGTACACCGATAACACCGAGCAGTTTGTGGCGGCCATCGACAATTTCGTCAATCAGATGCAGTACCACGTGGAATTCAAGGTGCGGATGCTGGCACTGGCGGAGGGGCTCGGCCTGCTGGCCATCATCACCATCGCCTGGTTCACGGTGCGCTTCACCCGTCAGCAGGTGGTCGCCCCCCTCAACCAGCTGGTCTACTGCGCCCGCCAGATCCAGCGGCAGGATTTCGATCTTAAGCTGCCCGCCCACGGCGAAAACGAGCTGGGGGAACTGTCACGCGCCTTCGTCACCATGGCAGACGAGCTGGGCAAGCTCTACCGGGAGCTGGAAAACAAGGTGGAAGAGAAAACCGCCAAGCTGCAACAGGCCAACGACACCCTCTCGTTTCTCTACTCGACCGCCCAGAAGCTGCACGCCGCCCCGCTCAGCACCCGCACCCTCATCAAACTGCTGGACCGTGCTGCCGCCCACCAGCATATCGACCACATCCGGCTGACCCGCTTCGAGCACAACGCCATGCCGGTCTACATATCGGGGCGCACCGGCTGGCCCGGCGATCTCGATGCGGTGGCCAGCTTTTATCTGCAGATGGATGAGCAGGAGTTCGGCCGCCTCGACATCATCAGCCAGCACCCCATCGATGAGCGGTTGATCAAGAACTTCACCATGCTGCTGGCTCAGGTGCTGCACAAAGACCAGACCCTGCTGCAACAGCAGCGACTGCTGCTGATGGAGGAGCGGGCGGTGATCGCCCGGGAGCTGCACGACTCGCTGGCGCAGGCCCTCTCCTATCTCAAGATCCAGTCCACCCTGCTCAAGCGCTCTTACGCCAAGGGGCAGCATGACAAGGCGCAGGAGGCGATGCAGCAGATCGACGAGGGACTTAGCAATGCCTATACCCAGTTGCGTGAACTGCTCGGTACCTTCCGTCTCACCATTGGCGATGCCAATCTGGGGGAAGCGATCCGCGTCATGCTCGATCAGCTGCAACCCCAAACCCAGGCCGAAATCCGGTTCCATTACGGACTGGCCGACAACGACCTAGAGGCGGGCCAGCATATCCACATTTTGCAGTTGATCCGTGAGGCAGTGCTCAATGCCATCAAACATGCCAACGCGCAAGTGATTGATGTTAGCTGTGAGACCCTCGCCAGTGGTAACATTGAGGTTCAGATTTCAGATGACGGTGTCGGGATCGGACTCGCCAGCTCGGCGATCAACCATTACGGTTTGAGCATCATGAACGAGCGCGCCAGCAAACTGCACGGTCTGCTGACCATCAACGAGCAGCAACCACAAGGCACCTGCGTGCATCTGACCTTTCCCACCAGTCTAGCGAGAGACGCCTGATGGACGAGATGAAATACACAGTTCTGGTCGTAGATGACCATCCCCTCATGCGCAAAGGGATTGTGCAGTTGCTGGCTCTGGAAGAGAACATGGAGGTGACCGGTGAAGCCTCCAACGGCACAGATGCCGTGGCGCTGGCCAAAGAGTCCGAGCCGGATCTGATCCTGCTCGACCTCAACATGAAGGGGCTCTCCGGCCTCGATACCCTCAAGGCGCTGCGGGCCGAAGAGATCACCTCCCGGGTGGTGATCCTCACCGTCTCCGATGCCCGTCAGGATGTGGTTGCTTTGCTCAAGGCGGGTGCTGATGGCTACCTGCTCAAGGATACCGAGCCTGATCTGCTGCTAGCCCAGCTGGCCGACGTGATGACCGGCAAGCAGATCCTGAGCGAACCGCTGCGCCCCTATCTCGAAAACATCTACGAGCTGGATCACCTGCAGCAGAAGCTGGAAAGCTTAACGCGTCGCGAAATGCAAATCCTGCGCGAAATTGCAAAAGGCCTCTCCAACAAACAGGTCGCCTCGGTACTCCATATCTCCGAGGGAACGGTCAAGGTTCACGTGAAGAGCCTGCTGAAGAAACTCGAGGCGCAAAGCCGCGTGGAAGCGGCTGTCATGTATCTGGAGCAGCGCAACTAAGCGCCCTCAACCGCCCGAAAAGCCACCCTCCGGTGGCTTTTTTCATTCTCTGGCACAGTCGCTGCATTGTCATATTAAGCAACTACTCAATGGAGGATGGAACATGAAACTACAACCTTTGGCACTGTTCCCCTTGCCTTCCCACATACTGCCGGGCGGCAAGCTTCCTCTGCGTCTGTTCGAGCCACGCCACCTGCAGATGCTCAAGGAGTCATTCATCAACGATCAGGGCTTTGGCATCGTGATGGAAGAGTCGACCACCTCGGGACAATCCGGCCGCATTCTGCCGGTGGGCACCCGGGTCAAAGTGACCGACTTCTACACCCTCAATGATGGCCTGCTGGGGGTGACGGTGCTGGGACTGGAGCGCTTCTGTATCCACGAGATGGAAACAGACGAGATTGGCCTGCGCCGGGCCAAGGTGGAGATGCTGCCCAACTGGCCGAGCACCCACTCAGATTTCAACGACAAGCTGCTGGTCAATCGCCTGCGGGAAGTGTTCGAACAGTATCCGGAGCTTGATGAGCTCTATCCGGACAAGCGCTTTGAAGATGCCGCCTGGCTCTGCCAACGCTGGCTCGAGATATTGCCGATGCCGATTTATGAAAAGCAAATGCTGATTGCCAAACAAAACAGCGAAGCGGCCCGTAAATTCCTGCATCGCCTGATTTCACAATGACAAAAACAGCGTTGCAAAATGCAATTATTCCAACAATGAAAATGTGAAATTCGCATTTTGCGAGTGAGTAGGAACGCAGAACGCCATAACAAGAGAGAGCCGCTGCGCTAAACGGCCAAAATTGAACACAAAAGAGTCTAAAAAAGTTGGCACAGATTTTTCATATAGATTGATACAACCCGATTTATCCCGTGCTCTCTTCAGTATTTGCTGAAGAACTGGTCAACCCACAAAGTTGACCATTTTTTTTATCCGCGCGTCGGCAACCGCTGACCAAAGTGACGCTGCAAACACTCTCTCAGCCGTGACAAGGTGATCGGTTTGGCGAGAAAGTCATCCATCCCCTGCGCCAGACAGCACGCCTTGTCCTCCGCCATCGCATTGGCCGTCAGGGCGACGATAGGCATAGTACATCCCAACTCACGCAAGCGCCGGGTGGCTTCCAGTCCGTCCATCAGGGGCATCCGCATATCCATCAGGATCAGATCCGGGAGCTGCTCATCCACCTGCGCCAGCGCCTCCAGACCATTGGCTGCCAGCCGTACCTTGCCCACCAGTTTTTGCAGCATCAGCGACACCACCAACTGGTTCACCGGGCTGTCCTCCACCACCAGCACATCCAGTGGCAGTAGTGCCGAAGTCCCCTCCTCCCGCTGCGGCTGGCTATGGCAAGGCAACGCCATGCCAGGCAGTTCGAACCAGAAACAACTTCCCTTGCCCGGCTCGCTCTTCAGGCGGATCTCTCCCCCCATAAGCGTCACCAGACGCTTGCTGATGGCAAGACCGAGGCCGGTACCGGAAAAACGCCGGGTGGCCGAGTTGTCGACCTGGGAGAAGGGTTCAAACAGCAGCGCCTGATCCGCATCGGCGATCCCGATCCCGGTGTCGGAGACCGAGATCAGCAGCTTCTCATCCTGCCAACCCAGGTGCAGAGTCACCTGCCCCTGCTCGGTAAACTTGAGGGCGTTGTCCAGCAGATTGCCCATCACCTGTGACAAACGCATCGGATCCCCCTGCAACTCCCGGGGAACCGACTCATCGACCCGATAAACCAGCGCGATCCCCTTGGCGGTCGCGCGAGCTTGCAGCGGCTCGACCAGAGATTGGCAAAGCTGGACGGGTTGCAGGGTCTCGCAGTGAAACACCAGGGTTTGCGACTCGATTTTCGAAAAATCGAGCACGTCGTCGATGATGGTTTGCAGCAATCTGGCCGAGTGGGTGGCATGGCGCAGCAGGCTCTGTTGCTCCGGCGCCAGCTCGGCATGCTGCACCAGATCGAGCATCCCCAACACCGCATTCATGGGCGAGCGGATCTCGTGGGTCATCATGGCCAGAAACTGGGACTTGGCACGGTTGGCCGCTTCGGCCTCATCCCGTGCCCGCGCCAGCTCCTCCTCACGGCGGATCTGGTTGCTGATATCCCGGGCCGTGCCACGATAACCAATAAACAGGCCATCATGGTCAAAACAGGGCTCAGCGCTCACCTCCATCCAGCAGGGGCCGTGTTGCAGCGCAACCTGCATCCGCACCCCTCGCACCGGCTGGCGCAGCTCCAAAAGCTGCAGGTATTTCTGGGCATCGCAGCTCTGCTTGTTGCAGACGTAGTCATAGAGGGTCGGCCGGGTCGCCTGCGGGGTCATCTCATCCAGATAACCCGGCTCAGAGGCATAACTAAGGCGATGCTCGGCATCTGTCTCCCAGAACCAGTCCGAAGCCATGGCGGCGAAGCTGCGAAAACGGCGTTCGCTGGCCTGCAGCGCTTCGGTTTTTACCGCGACCTGCTCCTGTAAGCGGGCCCGATAGGTGATGTTGACCAGCGCCTGGGCGATAAGCGGACGGCAACGCTCCATGGCGGCCTTGCTGGTGAGATCGAAGGTGCCCGCCCGAGCGTGGCGGCAGATGAGGGTGGCGGTAAAACCGGGGGCCTGCAGCCCGGTCAGCATCACGCTGGCCCAGCCCGGCTCGCTCGCCAGCGGCGCCAGCTCGGGCAGTTGGGCGGGATCGTAAATCACCAGGGTTTCACCCGAGATGGCGCGGGTAAATGCCGGGGTCATGCGCCAACTACGGGCTGATAGCATTGGCTCGGTACTGAGGTGGGTACTTCCCTGCTCCCCTTCCCAGGCCACCACATCGGCGTGCTCAAAGCCGATAAAGGGTTTGAGCACCTGGATAAGGCTCTCCAGCACCTGCTCCAACGTCTTGGCATCAGCGAGGGTGGCAACCCCGCCCAGCAGGGTCTGGGACTCGTGACGATACTTGGCCTCGCGCTCGCGGCAACGCATAAGATCGACCAGTGTGGTCTGCAATTTGTCGCCGAGGGCTTCCAGTTCACTGTTGCCAATCATCTTGTTGCCTGCTCTGTTATGTTCTACCGACTCAACGGGTCAGGAAAATCACGCTCGATACCATCAGGTTGCCGTGGGCCAGCTCGCCATTGGGCAGCCGCCCCTGCTCGCCGAAGGTAAAGGGGGTGATAAAAGGGATCTTGCCGAGGCGAGCCTGGCTCTGCTCGACAAATTGGCACAACATATCACCTAGCGCCAAACGGCAACCAGCACAAAAGATGATGAGCGCGCCGATAGGCTGCAATTCCACATCGACCCCATACCCTGGCTCGACGCGCATGGCATTGAGGCTGCGCTGCAACAACCCTTCCTGACTGCTGTACATCAACAGCAGACGCTCCCCTTGCACCACATCGGTAAAGAGCCGCAGCCCGCCCTGTTCGGTCACCGCTTCGGGATGGGAGAGTTTGTAGTAAGGAATGCCATCCAGTGCTCCCACCTGACGAGCCAACGGGGTGAGCGTGGTCTCCCGCAAAATCGCCCCCACCGGCCAGGGCTGCTCGCGACCGCACCAGCGGGCATAGACCTCGGCAGCAGGTTGGTGATCGATGGTGAGTACCTCCCGCCCGTTGCAGGTGGTGATCTCACCGCTGAATTCGGCAGGCACATAACCGGAGTGAAACTGAAAAGCCAGCTGGCAATCGGGATAGAGCACCGCCAGACCGACGCCATCCTGACTCACCGCCTCATCCCAGCAGAGCTGCCAGTCACCGCTGACGCTGCTATCAGCCGCGGATCCACCGACCACCGGCACCGAGGCACCGAGTTCGGCCTCGATACCGGCCAGCAGCCCCTCTTCCTTGCCGGGACTGGCATGAAACAGGATCAACTGGGGCAGCTCGCCCGGCCGACCACAGTCGCTCATGGCTCGGCGCAGCAACTGCCGCACATCAACCCCGTCACCGCTGGCACCGGCTACCCCGAAGGCCCCTTTCTCATCGTACAGAGCAGCAACGGCCAGCCCATATCCGTCTCGGGCGTGGTGTCCCATCTCGGTCATGACACCACCGCAAGAGCTGCACCCAAGCAAGCGGGTCGTCGGGAACTGGCGTTTGAGCGCGTCGCGCAGTATCGCCCCCTCATGGGCTTGGGTAAAATAGAGTAACAGCAGGGAGGGGGCCTGATCGGCATGGTGGCGCAGCTGCGCACAGATATCTTGGGCCGCCAGCGATGAATTCTGGGCGAGGGAGTGAACGGTCAGAAATTTCAACACCATCTCCTTGTTTTATCGAATGGCAGCCTCAAGCAAAAATCATACCTTTATCAAACAATTATCTCGCTTCGCTTGCTAACATAGCGGTCAACTGAGACCAATGACAGGACGCCCATATGTGGCAAAAAAACATCAATGACTTCGATCGGGTCGTTGCCATCGGTGGTGGCCACGGCATGGGGCGAGTGCTTTCGTCCCTCTCGTTTCTCGGTCAACGGCTCACCGGCATCGTCACCACCACAGATGATGGTGGCTCGACCGGACGCCTGCGCAAGAGTCAGGAGTGCATCGCCTGGGGCGATCTGCGCAACTGCCTGAACCAACTGGTGACCGATCCCAGCATCGGCAGCCTGTTGTTCGAGTACCGCTTCGCCGGCAAAGGCGAGCTGGCGGGCCACAACCTTGGCAACTTGATGCTGCTGGCGCTCGATAATCTCTGTGTCCGTCCTCTTGATGCTATCAAGCTGATCAGTGACATGCTCAAAATCGAGTCACAATTGCTACCCATGTCTGAATTTCCCACCGATCTCTGCGCCCATATGGAGTGTGGCACCCAGATCCTGGGAGAGGTATCCATCGATCAACTGGCAACACCGCCCCTATCCCTCGGCCTGATGCCGGAGGTGCAAGCGACCCGGGAAGCGGTGCTGGCACTGCAGCAGGCGGACATGATCATTCTGGGGCCGGGCAGTTTTCTCACCTCCATCATGCCGCCACTGCTGCTGGCCGAGATCGCCCAGGCCATCAACGAGAGCAGCGCCATGCTGGTTTTCGTCTGCAATCTGGTGGCGGAAAACGGCCCTGCCAGTCAGCTGGATCTGATGAGTCAATGTCGCTGGCTGGAATCCCGGGTCGGTCAGGGTCGGCTGGATGCCATCCTGGCCCCACAAGGCGCGGGTGATGCGGGGGACTGGCAAGGGCGTGTGATCGAAGCCGAGCTGGGCGAGCTTGAGCTGCCCCATCGGCACGATCGGTTGAAGCTGAAACTGGCGCTGGACCGGATCATCCAGCAACTGCTCAACCAGCGTTAGGCAACGGTCACGGCGCCCCGGCATCCCTGCATGGCGCCGTTAATGATAATCGGCAAGAAACGCGAGCACCTGGGGCAAGGAGGCCTCCAGCAGTTGCAACTGGCGCTCTGCCTCGGCCACATCGGCCTGCTTGCTGGCCATCTCCAGCGCCATCACCTGCTGATAGCTCGGCATGGCGCCGTAGCTGCCACAGGATGATTTCATGCTGTGTGCCACCCGAGCCAGCGCCTCCCACTCTCCCTGTTCATAAAGCGGTCTGAGCTGACTCAGCTGCTCACCCACTTCTTCAATAAAGACTGCGATGACCACGGGCAGCATATCCGGACCGATATCCTCTGCCAGCTGCTGCAACACCTTGCGATCCACCCACTCCATGCGAGGCTCCTCCAGAACGGTATTCAAACAGACCATACTATAGATAGTTTTCGATGTCGTGGCTCACGACCAGGCAGTGATGAAGCACCAGATTGGATGGCTCAGGGAATAAAGTGGCAAAAAATGTGATCAGTATCGAAATAGCGATGCTGAAACGCCCGTCAATACAACAACTTGATTGCCACAAATTAACAATTGATCAACACTCAATGCCGTCAGAGTGATGATGCTCAGCAACACCTCTCATCCCTTTTGCCTTTTATGGCTGCTGCGAAGAACCAGGGTAGGTATCTACCCTGGTATTTTTTTATCTTGCTCAAGCGCAACCTGATTGGTCGCCACCCGCTCCCCCATGCGAAACAGATTGAATTCGCCGGGCGCCATTTTGACCCAATTCTCATTGCCGGTCAGCGGACGGGTAGTGATCAGGGTGACCACATCGTTGGGGGTAGTCTCGCTTTGAAAGTCGATCACCACCTCCTCATCCAGCAAACTAGCCTCGCCAAAGGGCGCACAGCGGGTCAGCCAGTGCAGGTTGTTGGTGCAGTAGCTCATCACATACTCCCCGTCCGAGAGCAGCATGTTGAATACCCCGAACGCTCTGAGCTCGTCACACAAGGTGGCGAGATAGCGAAACATGGCGGGAAAGTTGGCTGGACGCTTGGGATATTTTTGCTCCAGCCGATCGAGCAGCCAGCAGAAGGCGTGTTCGCTGTCGGTATCCCCCACCGGCCGATGGCGGCCGGTGGGCAGCTTCTTGTAGCCGGTGAGCTGGCCATTGTGGGCAAAAGTCCAGTAACGGCCCCACAGCTCACGGGTAAAGGGGTGGGTATTTTCCAGTGACACACAGCCACGGTTGGCCTGCCGAATGTGGCTGACCACGGCGCAGCTCTTGATGGGCAGCGCCTGTACCAGTCTGGCGATGGGAGATTGGGCGCTGGGCTCGGGATCCTTGAAGGTGCGAAAGCCCTTACCCTCGTAAAAGGTGATCCCCCAGCCATCCTTGTGGGGCCCCGTCTTGCCGCCGCGCAGCATCAACCCGGTAAAGCTGAAGCAGATATCGGTCGGCACATTGGCACTCATGCCGAGCAGTTCACACATATCCGGCAGACTCCTTTCATGATTTGGCTTGTGTCATATTCGACCAGCACGCTGGTTCGACAGACAGCAGGGGAAGGCGCAATCCCTTCCCCTGTGACTGGCAACAACCGGCCGATGGCGAACCATGCTACCGGCGCAGCCCTTATCTGGTAGTTATGGCCTGATTACTTGACCATCTCTTTTTCGACCAGCTGGATCAGGATGTGGATCACCTTGATGTGCACTTCCTGAATACGGTCGGCATAGCCAAAGTGCGGCACGCGGATCTCGACATCCGCCAGACCCGCCATCTTGCCGCCATCCTTGCCGGTCAAGGCGATCACTTTCATGCCTTTGGCGCGGGCGGCCTCGATGGCTTTCAGGATATTGCCGGAGTTACCGCTGGTGGAGATACCAAGCAGCACGTCGCCACGGCGGCCGACCGCTTCTACGTAGCGGGAGAAGACATAGTCATAGCCAAAGTCGTTGGAGACGCAGGAGAGGTGGCTCGGATCGGAGATGGCGATACCGGCATAACCCGGGCGGTTCTCGCGGTAACGACCGGTCAGTTCTTCGGCGAAGTGCATGGCGTCACAGTGGGAGCCACCGTTGCCACAAGAGAGCACCTTGCCCTCTTCCTTGAAAGAGTCAGCCAGCAGTTTGGCGGCCGCTTCGATGTTTTTCAGGTTCTGCTCATCTGCCAGGAAGGCCTGCAGCACGCTGGCAGCTTCGGTCAGTTCATTGCGGATCAATTCTTGGTACATGATGTCTCTTCCACTGTTTTTAGTGTGCGTGTAGATCGCGACTATTCTCGCACAAGCGAATCGCACAGTCGCCCCCCTGCGAGCCACAGCGCTGGCGGCGCGTGAGCGTTATGGGGATCACAGAGAGAAGGTAATGAAGATGTAAACAGCTTGATAACTTTGTGCGTATGAATTACAACAGGGGCCATATCCAACAGGTCAGACCTCTGGATCAGTTACACCACGTTGGCAATCTTTCAAGCAAGGAGCACGCAATGACGACGACCCTCACTCTGCTCGGGGTGATCCTGGTTATCGGAGCCCTGGCCTATCGCCGGGCATCCCTGTTCATCTCCACCCTGGTCACCGGCGCCGCCCTGGTGCTTGGCGCCATCTATGGTCATGTGCCCTTGCTGGTATGGGCGCTGTTCGCGGTGATCGCCATCCCGCTCAATCTGGTGGAATTTCGCCGCAATCAAATAACCAAGCCGCTGTTCAAGATCTACAAATCGATCATGCCGGAGATGTCCCGCACCGAGAAAGAGGCGATTGAAGCGGGCACCACCTGGTGGGAAGCCGATCTGTTCGCGGGCAACCCGGACTGGAAAAAACTGCACGCCATCCCGGTCAGCGCCCTCTCTGCCGAAGAGCAGGCCTTTATGGATGGCCCGGTCGAGGAAGTGTGCCGCATGGTGAGCGACTGGGAAGTGACCCACGAGCGCGCGGATCTCTCCCCCGAGGTGTGGCAATACCTGAAGGACAACAAGTTCTTCGCCATGATCATCAAGAAGAAATATGGCGGTCTGGAGTTCTCTGCCTACGCCCAGTCCTGTGTCCTGCAAAAGCTGTGCGGCGCCAGCGCCGTGCTCGCCTCCACCGTCGGCGTACCCAACTCGCTGGGCCCGGGCGAACTGCTGCAACACTATGGCACTGACGAGCAGAAAGATTACTACCTGCCCCGCCTGGCGGTAGGCAAAGAGATCCCCTGCTTCGCCCTGACCAGCCCGGAGGCAGGTTCGGACGCCGGTTCCATCCCCGACTTCGGTATCGTCTGCAAAGGCGAGTGGGAAGGGAAAGAGGTGCTAGGTATGCGCCTCACCTGGAACAAGCGCTATATCACGCTCGCCCCTATCGCCACCGTCTTGGGTCTCGCCTTCAAACTGCGTGATCCGGAACACCTGCTGGGTGAAGAGGAAGAGCTCGGCATCACCTGCGCCCTCATACCCACTCACATCAAGGGGGTCGGCATTGGCCGTCGCCACTTCCCGCTCAACGTGCCGTTCCAGAACGGTCCGACTCAGGGTAAGGATGTGTTCGTCCCGCTCGATTTCATCATCGGTGGCCCGGCCATGGCCGGTCAGGGCTGGCGCATGCTGGTCGAGTGCCTGTCGGTCGGTCGCGGCATCACCTTGCCCTCCAACAGCACTGGCGGCGTCAAGATGCTGGCCCTGGCAAGCGGCGCATATAGCCGCATCCGTCGCCAGTTCAAACTGCCCATCGGCAAGATGGAAGGGATTGAAGAGCCGCTGGCCCGCATCGGCGGCAACGCCTACATCATGGGCGCCGCAGCCAACCTGACCGTGACCGGTATCGACCTTGGCGAGAAGCCCTCAGTCATCTCCGCCATCGTCAAATACCACCTCACCGACCGTGCCCAGAAGTGCATCATCGATGCCATGGACATCCACGGCGGCAAGGCCATCTGCATGGGCCCCAACAACTATCTGGCCCGTGGCTATCAGGGTGCCCCCATCGCCGTTACGGTGGAAGGGGCCAACATCCTGACACGCAGCATGATCATCTATGGTCAGGGCGCTATCCGCTGC
>Ga0247725_1000510_pt1 | contig 27711 bp, 23 predicted proteins | sample OKSTACKMCFT3sol_FD_183021 | JGI IMG/M metagenome (GOLD analysis project Ga0247725, IMG submission 183021) | Subsurface sediment microbial communities from gas well in Oklahoma, United States - OK STACK MC-FT3-sol | ecosystem: Environmental > Terrestrial > Deep subsurface > Rock core/Sediment...
CCATTCATCCGGCCCCTACGCTTCGCTCCGGGGTCCCCTCACTCCGGCCTTGCTCCCGGGAGGACCGCGCTGAACGCCCCATCCTGGGGCGCAGCGCTTGACGGGCATCCATGCCCGTCACCTCCCTTCGCAAGACCTGCGTTCGGCCTCCTGAAGTCGCAATTTGTGTCGCCTGAACTATCGCGCACTTAGAAGCAAAAGCAGAGCAAGAGCAAGAGCAAGGGCAAAGGCAAAGGCAAGAGCGGGATCGGGATCGGGATCGGGATCGGGATCGGGATCGGGATCGGGATCGGGATCGGGATCGGGACAGTCTTGCTCCCCAATCCATCCTTTACACGTTTTTTGCAAACCCCCATTGGTCCCCGCCCCCCCGGATGGATTAAAGTATCCCCCCTCGCCCGGCATCCGCTCCCAGCGCGCCAGGGCTCATCCCCAGGAACCGTCAACGATGGAACACCGTGAGGCGCTGATCGCGCTGCGCACCTTTCTCTCTTCCCAGATCCTCGGCCAGGAAAAACTGGTCGAGCGCCTGCTGATCGTGCTCCTGGCCGACGGCCACATGCTGGTCGAGGGGGCCCCGGGCCTGGCCAAGACCAAGGCCATCAAGGAGCTCGCCGAGGGTATCGAGGCCCAGTTCCATCGCATCCAGTTCACCCCCGACCTGCTCCCGGCCGACATCACCGGCACCGAGATCTACCGCCCGGAAACCGGCAGCTTCGTGTTCCAGCAAGGCCCGATCTTCCACAATCTGGTGCTGGCCGACGAAATCAACCGCGCCCCCGCCAAGGTGCAGTCGGCCCTGCTCGAGGCCATGGCCGAGCGTCAGGTCAGCGTCGGACGCAGCACCTACGAGCTGTCGCCCCTGTTCCTGGTGATGGCCACGCAGAACCCGATCGAGCAGGAGGGCACCTACCCGCTGCCCGAAGCCCAGCTCGACCGTTTCCTGATGCACGTGAAGATCGGTTTCCCCGATGCCGCCGTCGAGCGGCGCATCCTCCTGCAAGCGCGGGGCGAGGCCCTGGGCGGCGAGGTCAAGCCCGAGCGACGGGTCAGCCAGCAGGCGATCTTCGCCGCGCGCAAGGAAATCCTCGGCCTGTACATGGCCGATGCGGTGGAGGAATACCTGGTGCAACTGGTGATGGCCACCCGCACCCCGGCCAAGTTCGACAGCGAACTGGCCGACTGGATCGCCTACGGCGCCAGCCCCCGCGGCTCGATCGCTCTCGACCGCTGCGCCCGCGCCCACGCCTGGCTGGCCGGGCGCGACTTCGTCAGCCCCGAGGATATCCAGGCGGTGCTGTTCGACGTGCTGCGCCACCGTATCATCCTGTCGTTCGAGGCCGAGGCGGCGGGGGTCGACCAGGACCGCGTGGTTCAGCGCATCCTCGACGTCGTCGCCGTCGCCTGACCCCATGCCCACCACACAGCTGGCCGAACCCGGCATCCGCATCGGCCTGGCCGACCTGATCGACATGCGCCATCGCGTGCGCGAGATCCAGCTGTTCTCCCGGCCCGGCCAACGCAGCCCGCTGGTGGGCCTGCACCACTCCAAGCTGCGTGGCCGCGGAGTGGACTTCGACCAGGTACGGGTCTACCAGGCCGGCGACGATGTGCGAAATATCGACTGGCGTGTCACCGCCCGCACCCAGGAGCCGCACACCAAGCTGTTCCATGAAGAGCGCGAACGGCCGATCTTCATCATGGTCGAGCAGAGCCAGCGGCTGTTCTTCGGCTCCGGGCAGATGTTCAAGTCGGTCCTGGCCGCCCAGGCCGCCGCCCTGTTCGGCTGGGCTGCGCTGGGCCACAACGACCGTATCGGCGGGCTGGTGTTCGGCGACAACGAGCACCATGAAGTCAAGCCCAGGCGCAGCAAGCAGAGCCTGCTGCAACTGCTCAACCGCCTGGCCAAGATCAACCAGGCCCTGCACACCGAGGCCCAGCCCCAGGCCGACAGCCTGGGCCTTGCCCTGCGCCGGGCGCGAGAGGTATTGCGCCCGGGCAGCCTGGCCATCGTCATCTGCGACGAACGCGCCCTCAGCGCCAGCGTCGAGCAGCACCTGGCCATGCTGTCACGGCACTGCGACGTGCTGCTGATGCCGGTCAGCGACCCGCTCGACCACGCCCTGCCCGCCGCCGGCCTGCTGCGCTTCGCCCAGCGCGGCGCGCAGCTGGAACTCGACACCCTCGACGCCAACCTGCGCCAGGCCTACCGCCAGCAGGCCGAAGCGCGCATCGAGCGCTGGGAGTTGCTGGCACAGAAACTGCGCGTGGTGCTGATGCCGCTGAGCACCCAGAGCGAGATGATCGAGCAGTTGCGTGAATACCTGAATGCACAGCGCCCTGGAGGCGCGAAATGAACCCGCTGGACCAGCTGCAGCCGCTGATCGCGCCACCCGCCATCGGCCTGTGGCCGCCCGCGCCCGGCTGGTGGCTGCTGCTGGCCATGCTGCCCCTGCTCGGCTGGGGCGCCTGGCGCCTGCGCCACTGGCGCCCAGGCAAGCGCAAGGTGGTGCGCGCCGAACTGCCGCTGGACCCGATCCGCGTCGAGGCCCTGGCGGAACTTGCGCGCCTGCCGCGTCCCTATGACGGCGCGCCCGCCGGGGCCTGGCTGCAGCAGATCAACGCCCTGCTCAAACGCCTGTGCCGTAATCACTACCCGGGGGCCAACAGCCATACCCTCAATGGCCGGCAATGGCTGGCGTTTCTCGATAATCGCTGCCCGGCAGCCGGCCTGACCCGCTGGATGGTGCTGGTCGAAGGCGCCTACAAGCCCGAGTGCAAGCTCGATGACAAGGCCATCGCCGGGCTCGCCCAGGCGGTCGAAACCTGGATCCGCAAGCATGTTTGAACTGGGCTGGCCGTGGATTTTCCTGCTGTTGCCGCTGCCCTGGCTGGCGCGCCTGCTGCTGCCGGCCGCCGACAGCGGCGAACCGGTGCTCAAGGTCGGCTTCCTTGACGAACTCGAGGGCCTGGCCGGGCGCCGTGCCCGCCTGAACCTGCCGACCTGGCGCCAGCAGGCACCGTTCATCCTGATCTGGCTACTGTTGTTGCTGGCCGCCGCCCGCCCGCAATGGCTGGGCGATCCGCTGCCGGTATCGGCCAGTGGCCGCGACCTGCTGGTGGCGGTGGACGTATCAGGTTCCATGGATTTCCCCGACATGCAGTGGAAGGACGACGAGATCAGCCGCCTGGACCTGGTCAAGGCATTGATGGGCGACTTCCTGCAGGACCGCCAGGGCGACCGCGTCGGCCTGATCCTGTTCGGCAGCCAAGCCTACCTGCAGGCCCCGTTGACCTTCGACCGGCGCACCGTGCGCACCTTCCTCGACGAAGCGCAGATCGGCATCGCCGGCAAGAACACCGCCATCGGCGACGCCATTGGCCTGGCCGTCAAACGCCTGCGCCAGCGCCCGGCGCAGAGCCGGGTGCTGATCCTGATCACCGACGGCGCCAACAACGGCGGGCAGATCCACCCGCTGACCGCCGCGCGCCTGGCCGCCCAGGAAGGCGTGCGCATCTACCCCATCGGCATCGGCGCCAACCCCGAGGCCAGCGGCACGCCGGGACTGCTGGGCCTGAATCCGAGCCTGGACCTGGACGAGGCCGCGCTCAAGGAGATCGCCGAAATCACCCATGGCAGCTACTTCCGCGCCCACGACGGCGCCGAGCTCGACGCCATCGGCGACACCCTCGACCAACTGGAACCGGTGGCCCAGCAGCCGACCCAGGCGCGCACCGCCCATGAGCTGTACGCCTGGCCACTGGCACTGGCGCTGTTGCTCAGCGTGCTGCTGGTGGTGGCCGTGCAGTGGCCGGACAACCTGCTGCAACGCCTGCTGCGCAAACCGCGCTTCCTGCAGCCTCACCCGGAATGGCGCCAGCGCCTCAAGCGCCTGCGCCTGAGGAGGCGGCGATGATCGAACTCTGGCCGCAATGGCTGCGCCCGCTCTGGCTGTTGGTACTGCCACTGCTTGGCTGGCTGCTGTTCAAGCTCTGGCACCGACGCAAGCGCGCCGGACGCTGGCAGTTGATCCTGCCGCAACCGTTCCACGCGGTACTGCTCGGTGGCGGCAGCGGCAGCACCAGCAAGCTGCCGTGGATCGCCCTGGGCCTGGCCTGGCTGCTGATCGTCCTGGCCCTGCTCGGCCCCAGCTGGCAACGCCTCGAGGAAACCCGCCAGCGCCCGGCCGACCCGCTGGTGATCCTGCTCGAACTGACGCCGCAGATGCTCGCCGAGGACAGCGCGCCGAACCGCCTGGAGCAGGCCCGACGCAAGGTGCTCGACCTGCTCGAGCATCGTCGCGACAGCCAGACCGCACTGATCGTCTATGCCGGCAGCGCCCACACCCTGGTGCCGCTGTCAGATGACCTGGGCACCACGCGCAACCTGCTCGAGGCCGTCGATCCATCGATCATGCCGCAGCCCGGCCAGCGCGCTGACCTGGCCGTACGCAAGGGCCTCGCGCTGCTAGCGCAAAGCGGTCTGGGCCAGGGCCGCCTGCTGTTGATCGGCTCGTCGCTGAGCGAACTTGAACGCGAAGGCATACGCCAGGCCCTTGGCCGCCAGGGCCCGAGCCTGCTGATGCTGGGTGTCGGCAGCGCCGAGGGCGCGCCGGTGCGCCAGGCCAATGGCGAATACCTCAAGGACGACCAGGGCGGCATCCTTATGCCACGCCTGGACAGCGCTTCGCTGAAGACTTTCATCGGCTCGACCGGCGGGCGCTATCGCCATGCCCGCATCGACGACCTCGACCTGCGCGGCCTGGGCCTGTTCGACAACCCGCGCCTGCTGCACAACGACGGACAGCCCCTGCAACTGGACAGCTGGGCCGATCAGGGATACTGGCTGCTACTGCCCCTGCTGCTGCTCGCCGCCTGCGCCGGCCGGCGTGGCTGGCTGTTCTGCCTCCCCCTGCTGCTGGCCCTGCCGCAGCCGAGCCAGGCCTTCGAGTTCAACGACCTGTGGCTGCGCCCCGACCAGCAGGGCCAGCGCCTGCTGGAACGACAACGCCCCGCCGAGGCCGCCCGGCACTTCGCCGACAGCCAATGGCGTGGCATGGCACTTTACCAGGCCGGCGACTTCGAAGGCGCCGCCGCCGCATTCGCCCAAGCCGGCACAGCAGCCGCCCATTACAATCGTGGTAACGCCCTGGCCCGCGCCGGCGAACTGGAAGCGGCGCTGGACGCCTACGAACAGGCACTGGAGCGCCAGCCCGACCTGAAAGCCGCGCTGGACAACCAGGCGCTGGTCCAGCAATTGTTGCAACAGCGCCAGGCCAAGGCCGAGGAACAGCCAAACAACGCCGATGCCCGGGACACGCCCGGCAATGAGACGGAAGGCAATAGCAGCTCGACCAGCAGCCAGGCCCAGGGCGCGCCGGACAGCGAAAACCCGGCACAAGGCCAGCAGAACGGTGACAATCAGGGCAACTCCCAGGCTCCGTCCGGCACTGCCGACGGCGATGACGACAGCATCACCCAGCCGCCCCAGCGGCCGCTCTCCACCAGCCTCGACGCCGAGCAGCGCCAGGCCCTGGAACAGTGGCTGCGGGAGATCCCCGACAATCCGGCGGAACTGCTGCGGCGCAAATTCTGGTATGAACAGCAATTGCATCAGGAAACCCCACGATGAGTCGCTTCGGCGTCTTTCTCCTAGGCCTGTTGTGGAGCCTCGCGGCCCAGGCCGAACCGACCCTGCAGGCCAGTGTCGACCGCACGCGCCTCGAGGCCGGCGAAACCCTGGAACTCACCCTCGAGAGCCAGGACGTGACCCAGTTCGGCAAGCCCGACCTGCGCACCCTCGAGCCGGATTTCGAGGTTCGCGGCACACGCCAGCTCAACAGCCTGCACACCCTCGACGGCGAAACCCGCGCCAGCACCCGCTGGATCATCACCCTGCTGCCCCGGCGCAGCGGCAGCCTGCGCATCCCCGAGCTGCAACTGGGCCAGTCGCGCAGCCAGGCCATCGAGCTGCAGGTGCTGCAGGCCGACAGCCAGCGCCCGGACGCAGCCTCGCAAGTGTTCGTCGAGGCCACCCTGGACAGCAGCGCGGTCTATGTCCAGGCCCAGGCCGTGCTGACCCTGCGCATCTACCATTCGGTCGCGCTATACGACGACAGCAGTCTCAGCCCGTTGCAACTGGAAAACGCCAAGGTTGACCCCCTGGGTGAGTCGCGCACGTACGAGAAAGAGATTAATGGCGTGCGCCATGGGGTGATCGAGACCCGCTACGCCATCTACCCCCAGCAAAGCGGCGACCTTGACGTGCCGCCGCTGCGCTTCACCGCCACCGCCGCCGACAATGGCGAGCAACCCGCCGGCACGCCAAGGGTCGGCCGCCAGGTGCAGGTTAGTTCGCTGCCGTTGCGCCTGACCGTCAAGCCGATCCCGGCCGGCTACCCGGCCGACCGCCCCTGGCTGCCGGCACGCAGCCTGACCCTGGAAGAACACTGGAACCCCGACCCGAACAGCCAGCCGACGCAGATCGGCGACTCGCTGACGCGCAACATCAGTGTGCGCGCCGAGGGCCTTTCGAGCACTCAGTTGCCGCCGCTGCCGGCCACCGAGGCCGCCGGCCTGCGCCGTTACCCCGACCAGCCGTTGCTGCGCAATGAGATCGGCGAGCGCGGCATGGTCGCCAACCGTGAGGAACGCGAGGCGCTGGTGCCGACCCACGCCGGCGAGCTGGCCCTGCCGGCGCTGGAGGTGACCTGGTGGAACACCCGCGAGGACCACCTGGAGCACAGCAGCCTGCCGGCACGCACCCTGAACGTGCAGGACAATCCGGCGCTCAGCGCCGACACCCCGGTCGGCGACAGCAACATGGCCCCCAGCCTGCTCTGGCCCTGGCAGTTGGCTACGCTGGTACTGGCGCTGACCACCTTGCTCGGTTTCACCCTGTGGTGGCGGGCCCGTTCGCAACCGGCGGTACTGCGGGCGGCGCAGACTGGCCCAAGTCCACGCACGCTGCTCGACGACCTCAAGCGCGCCTGCCAGGCCAACGATCCGCAGGCCACCCGCCAGGCGCTGGACGCCTGGGCGCGGCAGCAGCCGGAAACCCTGGCCGAGATGGCGGCGCGCTTCGTGCCGTTGTCCGATGCGCTGGATGGGTTGAACGGTGCGTTGTACAGCGAAAGCGGCCAGTACTGGCATGGCGACGAGCTATGGCGGGCCATCGGCGCCATACCGCCGGCCGAGCAGGAGCTGGCGCCGACGGGCGAGGCCAGTAGCCTGCCTCCGCTTTATCCCAAGTAGCCCCATCGCGGGCCAAGCCCGCTCCCACAAGTCCGCGATGAGTTACCATAGCGCCCGAATCCAAACGCCCCCTGCCGCTCACCCTACGGATCTTCCATGCGTCTGTTTCACACCTCCGACTGGCACCTGGGCCAGAGCCTGCATGGCCAGGAACGCGACTTCGAACACGCCTGCTTCCTCGACTGGCTGCTAGGCCAGCTGCGCCTGCGCCAGCCCGATGCGCTGCTGATCGCCGGCGACATCTTCGACACCGTCAATCCGCCGGTCAAAGCCCAGGAACGCCTTTACGACTTCATCGTCCAGGCCCACGAGCAACAGCCCAAGCTGGACATCGTGATGATCGCCGGCAACCACGACTCCGGCTCGCGCATCGAGCTGCCGGCGCCACTGATGCGCCGCCTGCGCACCCACGCCCTGGGCCGCGTGCACTGGCTCGACGAGGGCCAGCTGGACGCCGAGCGCCTGCTGATCCCGCTGACCAACGCCCGCGGCAAGGTCGGCGCCTGGTGCCTGGCCCTGCCCTTCCTGCGCCCCGCCGAAGTCACCGGGCCGGCGCTGGGTGACGACTACCTGCAGGGCATCACCCAGGTCCACGAGCAGTTGATCGCGGCAGCACAGAAGAAACGCAAGAAGGACCAGGCGCTGGTCGCCATCAGCCATGCGCACATGGCCGGCGGCAGCATCTCGGAAGACTCCGAACGCAGCCTGATCATCGGCAATGCCGAGGCGCTGCCGGCGCGGCTGTTCGACAAGGCCATCAGCTATGTCGCCCTGGGTCATCTGCACAAGCCGCAGAAGGTCAACCGCGAGGATCGCATCCGCTACAGCGGCGCGCCGATCCCGCTGTCCTTCGCTGAAATCAACTACCCGCACCAGGTGCTGGAAGTGGAGCTGGAGGGCGCCGAACTGGTCAGCGTCGAGCCGCGCCCGGTGCCGCGTGCCGTGGCCCTGCAGCGGGTCGGCCCGGCACCGCTGGGCGAGTTGCTCGAACAATTGGGCCAATTGCCGGTGATCGACCTGCTCGAAGACCCCAACCGCCAACCCTGGCTGGAGGTGCGGGTACGCCTGGACGAGCCGCAGCCCGACCTGCGCCAGCAGATCGAGACCGCCCTGCAAGGCAAGGCTGTGCGCCTGGTGCGCATCAGCGCCGAGTATGCCGGCGCCGGGCGCCAGGAGGAGGATGAACAAACCTTTGTCGAACTGGCGCAGCTGACCCCGCAGGACCTGTTCGGCCGTGCCTGGCAACAACAGTACGGCAACCCTGCCGACGAGCAGGCCCTGGCCGACTTTGCCGAGCTGCTGCAGGACGTGCTGCAAGAGGAGGAACGACCATGAAGATTCTCGCCATCCGCCTGAAGAACCTGGCTTCCCTTGCCGGCCCCATCGACATCGACTTCACCGCCGAGCCCCTGGCCAGCGCCGGCCTGTTCGCCATCACCGGGCCGACCGGGGCCGGCAAGAGCACACTGCTCGACGCCCTGTGCCTGGCCCTGTTCGGCAGCGTGCCACGCCTGAACGATATCGCCCGGGAAGCCAAGGTGCCGGATGCCGACGGCGAGATCCCCACCTCCGACCCACGCAACCTGCTGCGCCGTGGCACCGGCAGCGGCTTTGCCGAGGTGGATTTCATCGGCATCGACGGCTGCCGCTACCGCGCCCGCTGGGAAGCCAATCGCGCCCGCGAGAAAGCCACCGGCAAGCTGCAGAACAGCCGCCAAAGCCTCTACGACCTGGACAGCGAGCAGTTGCTGGGTAGCGGCAAGAACGAATACAAGCAGCTGGTCGAGGCCCGCCTGGGCCTGAATTTCGAGCAGTTCACCCGCGCGGTGATGCTGGCCCAGAGCGAGTTCGGCGCCTTTCTCAAGGCCGACGACCGTGAGCGCAGCGAATTGCTGGAAAAACTCACCAACACGGCGATCTACACCCGCCTCGGCCAGCGCGCCTTCAGCAAGGCTCGGGAAACCGGCGAGGTACACAACGATCTGAAGAAGCAGGCCGAGCATCTGCTGCCGATGGACGCCGAAGCTCGTGCCGCCCTCGACCAGGAACTTGAACTGGCCCAGCAACAGTTCAAGGCCGGCCAGGCACGCCAGCGCCTGCTCGAACAACAGCGCACCTGGTTCGAAGAACAGCAGCGCCTGCACGCCCAGCACCATGAGGCCGGCACTGCCCTGCAAGCCGCCGAGCAGGCGTGGCAGCAACTGGCCGAACAGCGCGTCGACCTGCAACGCCTGGAGCGCCTGGCGCCCCAGCGCCACCAGTTCCATCGCCAACAGCACCTGGCCGCGCAACTGGCCCCGGTGCAGGCGGATATCGACCAGCAACAACGCCAGCAAAGCGATATGCAGCAAGATATCGACGCACTGCAGCAGTCCCTCGAAGCCGCCCGCCAGCACCTGGGCCAACAGCAGGCCCTGCAAGGCGAAAACGCTCCGCGCCTGCGCCAGGCCTTCGCCGCTCAAGGCGACATCGCACGCCTGGACAAGGACCTGACGGAACAGCGCGAAGCCTGTAACCAGGCCGAGCAGGAGGCCAGCGCGGGCCAGCAGCAGCTGCAACAGCTGGAGGACCATCAGCAACGCAGCCAGCAGCAGTTGTCGCAGATCGATGCCGCCCTGGCCGAAAGCCAGCATCTGGGCGGCCTCGCCGACGCCTGGCAGGCCTATCTGCCACAACTCAAGCAGGTCATGCTGACCGGCGGCCGCCTGGCCAAGGGCCGCGAAGAGCTGCCCGGGCTGCAGGCCCAGGCCAGCCAGGCCAACGCCCAACTGCAAGCGCAACGCGAGCATTTCGAACTGCTGTTCCGCGAAGCCGGTGCCGAACCCCATGCGCTGGCCGAGCAGGTCGATCTGCTCGGCGCCATGCTTCAGGACAACCGCAAGCAACAGCGCGCCGTCGAAGAGCTGGGCCGCCTGCATGGTCGCGAGCAGGAACTGCGCCAGGCCATCGCCGCCCTGCGTGAACGCCAGCAGCAAGCCATGCAGCGGCGCCAGCAACTGATCGGCGAAGGCACCGCGGCCAAGGCCGAGCTGGAAAGCGCCGAGCAAGCGCTGACCCTCACCCGTCAATTGCTCGAGCGCCAGCGCCTGGCGCGCAACACCAGCGTCGAAGAGCTGCGCGCGCAACTGCGCGACGGCGAGCCTTGCCCGGTCTGCGGTAGCGCCGAACACCCGTTCCACCAGCCCGAAGCCCTGCTGCACAGCCTTGGTCGACACGACCAGGCCGAGGAAGAGGCGGCGCACAAGCAAGTCGAGCAGCTCAATGGCAAGCTGGTGGAACTGCGCACCGAACTGGGCGTGGTCAATGCCCAGCTCAAGGATTACCAGCAACAACAACAGCAGCTCGGCGAGCAGTTGCAGCCTGTGACCGAACAGCTCCACGCCCATGCTCTGTGGCCGGCGCTTGCCCCGCAAGACGACGCGGCCCGCGGCAAGTGGCTCGACGGCCAGTTACGCCGCCTCGGCGAGGAGATAGACCGCGACGAGAAACGTCAGGGCGCCCTGCTCACCCTGCAGAAGGATGCCGCTCGCCTTACCCAGCAATTGCAGGCCGCAGGCGAGGCCCAGCAACAGGCGCAGCGTCACCTCGACCAGCAGCACCAGGCCCTGGCCGCCGACGCCCAGCAACTGGAACAAAGCCTCGACGACCTGGGCAGCGTGCTGCCCCAGGACATTCTCCAGGCCCTGCGCGACGACCCGGCCAACGCCTTCCTCGGCCTCGACCAGCAGATCGCCCAGCGCCGCCAACAACTCGACCTGCGCAAGGACGAACAGGAAGAGCAACAGGCCCGTCAAGTCCAGCTCGACAAGCTGCGGGACCAGCAACAGACACGCCTGCACGTGCATCAGCAACTGCAACAGAAATTTGCCACGCTGGACGCGCAACACCAGCAGGCCCGCGCCACACTTGGCGAACTGCTCGGTGAACAGCCCAGCGCCGAAGCCTGGCAACAGTACATGGATACCCAGCTGGAGCAGGCGCGCAGCGCCGAGGCCGACTGCGTCCAGAAGCTGCAAGCGCTGCACACCCAAAGCGTGCAACTGGCCGGCGACCTCAAGGCCAACCAGCAGCGTCAGCAGGCCCTGGAACAGGAGCATCAGCAGTTGCAGGGCGAAATCGCCAATTGGCGCAGCGCGCACCCTGAGCTGGACGATGCCGGCCTTGACCGCCTGCTGGCCGTCGACGATGCCCAGCTCGGTGAATTGCGTCAGCGCCTGCAAACTGCAGAGAAGGCCATCGAGCAAGGCCGGGTGCTGCTTCAGGAGCGTGAACAACGCCTGCAGCAACATGCCAGCCAGGCCCACGGCGAATTGCCGGCGGAAGAACTGGAGCAAGCACTCAGCGAGCTCCAGCAGCAACTGGCCGCTCAAGAACAAGGCTGCGCCGAACTACGCGCGCGCCAGGCCGACGACCAGCGCCGTCAGCAGGCCAGCCAGGCCCTGGCCGAGCAGATCGAGCAGGCCTACCAGCAATGGCAACGCTGGGCGCGCCTGAATGCGCTGATCGGCTCGGCCTCGGGCGATGTGTTCCGCAAGATCGCCCAGGGCTACAATCTCGACCTGCTGCTGCACCACGCCAATAGCCAGTTGCGCCAGTTAGCCAAACGCTACCGCCTCAAGCGCGGCGGCAGCGCGCTGGGCCTGCTGGTGCTGGACACCGAGATGGGCGACGAGCTGCGCTCTGTGCACTCGCTGTCGGGCGGCGAAACCTTCTTGGTCTCCCTGGCGCTGGCCCTGGGCCTGGCGTCGATGGCCTCCAGCACCCTGCGCATCGAATCGCTGTTCATCGACGAAGGCTTCGGCAGCCTCGACCCCGAGTCGCTGCAACTGGCCATGGACGCCCTCGACGGTCTGCAGGCTCAGGGCCGCAAGGTAGCGGTGATCTCCCACGTGCAGGAGATGCACGAACGCATCCCGGTGCAGATCCAGGTGCGCCGTCAGGGCAATGGGCTGAGCGATGTCGAGGTGTGCGGGTGATTCTCTACTCGTTCCGCCGCTGCCCCTGGGCCATGCGCGCACGCCTGGCGCTGCGCTACGCCGGGTGCGACGTGCAGGTGGTCGAGGTAAAGATGAAGGAAAAGCCCGCCGAACTGCTGGCACTGTCGCCCAAGGGCACGGTGCCGGTGCTCGATACCGGGAATGGCGTACTGGAGGAAAGCCTCGAGATCATGCGCTGGGCGCTCGACCGCCACGACCCCGAAGACTGGCGCCTGCTGGCTGACCCAGCGGCCGCGCGCCAGGCCGACGCGCTGATAGCCCGCAACGACAGCGCGTTCAAGGCGCAGGTAAACCTGTACAAGTATGCCGAGCGCTATCCAAAGTATTCCCGGGCCCACTACCGCGCCCAGGCCGAGCCCTGGCTGGCCGAGCTGGAAAGCCTTCTCGAAGGCAGGCCCTGGCTACTCGCCGAGCACCCTAGCCTGGCCGACGCCGCCTTGCTGCCCTTGATGCGCCAGTTTGCCGGGGTCGAACCGCAATGGTTCGCCGAGGCTGCTTATCCGCGGCTGCGGAGCTGGCTTCAGGGCTGGCTGGGGTCATCCCTGTTCGAGGCCGTCATGGCGAAGCCATAGTGCCCCACGCGACACACTGCAGGCCGCAGGAAAAAGCGTCGTTCGTCCTGTGTTTTTTCCTGCCGCCCGCTACTCACAACGCCAGAATCGGCGCGGACATCAGCAACAGCACTACCGCCGTGATACGCCACATCATGCTCTGCCCCTTTGGCGAGTCAAAAATTTAGCGTCAAATTAAATCATATGGCTTTGTGCTATTACCAATGGCTTTACACACTCAGTTGGAGTGCTTGCTCAAGGCGGCATGGAAATGCGCGCTCTGTTGCAGGTATTTCTGGGTGTAGCTGTGGGTGCTCGAGGCCTTGGTACCCTGCTCCGCCTGGGCGTGGGCTGGCAAAACGACGGAGGCAGAGATGGCGGAGGCGGCGATGAGTGGGAAGAGATTGAAGTTCATGCTGGCAGACCTCGACTTCGGTGGTTGACGTTGGCCCGTCGTGGGCCTTGGGTCAAAACTTACGCCGATGGATCTGCCTGTAAAAATTCATTGCGGCAGTAGCCATTATCATGGCCATTGATAATTGCCGATGCCGCTCCCACGCCAACTCAGTGTCCGCCATTATTCGAGGAACTTGAGGTCCGAAGGCGCCTGCTGCGCCAACTTCTGCAGGGTGTCCCCCAGCTTGCCGCTGCGCGGATCTCGGCGCATGACCACGATCTGGTTGCTCTTCTGGTTCGCCACCAGCAGGTAGTTGCCACTGGGGTCCAGGGCAAACTCGCGGGGATGGTCGCCCTCGACCGAGCGGCGCTGCACCAATCTCAGTTGGCCGTCATCCTTGCCTACCGCATACACCACGATCTCGTTGGCAGTGCCGCGATTGCTGACATAGAGGAAGCGGCCATCGGCCGACAGGTGCAGCCCGCCCGCGGCCCTGGCCGCTGCATCCTTGCTGTCGGTCAGCGGCAAGTGCTGGCGCTCGGTCAGAGCACCGTCCTGCACATCGAATACCACCACCTCGGCGCTCATCTCCAGCGTCAGGTAGGCGTGCCGACCCTTGGCGTCGAACAGCAGATGACGCGGGCCACTGCCCGGTGGCAACGCCACTGACGGCGGAATCGCCGGGCTCAGCGGATGCTCGGGGCTGGCGCCGTCATAGCGGTAGATGAACACCTTGTCCGCGCCCAGGTCGCTGGCATACAGGTGGCGGCCATCGGGCGACAGCACCAGCGAATGCACATGGGCACCGGCCTGGCGCTCGGGGTTGACCTTGCTTGGCGTGTGCCTAGCCTGCTGCACCACCGGTTTGAGCTTGCCGTCCCTGGCCACCGGGATCACCACCAGGCTGCCACCGGGGTCGGGAGCGACGGCGTAGTTGGCGACGAACAGGTAGCGCTGGTCATGGCTCAGGCTGGCGTGGGTCGGCTCGTCGCCCTGGCTGGGCACCTGGTTCAGCAGCTTGATCTCGCCCTTGCTGCTTAGCGAGAAGCTGCTGACGTTGCCCTTGGGCGTTTCATTTACCGCGAACAGCTGGCGCTGGTCGGCAGACAGCACCAGCCACGAGGGGCTGACACTCTTGACCACCTGCCGGGGCTTGGCGTCGATCTGGCCAGTGCGAGCGTTGAAGTCGTAGCGGTAGATCCCTTCGCTGCCGTTGTCGGTGTAGCTGCCCACCAGCAACGTGGCGGCCTGGGCGTTGACTGACAAAGCCATCAGGCTAGCGGTCAGCAGGCGTGTCCATTTCCTGTTCATCGTCTTCTTCATCCGGGGCACGAAAAGCACTCATACAGACTAGACGATGCTCGCCTTCATCAGTGGCCAGGCTCCAGTCGTCGCCCGCGCCAGTGGCGGCAGCGATCTGCTCGGGGGTGAAGGACCAGCGGCGCAGTTGGCGGCCGTCCATGCATTCGATGGTGAGGCCGGATTCGTCGAGGGTGAAGTCGAAGGCGTGCAGGCCGTCGATCAGGAGCATGTCGCAGGCTGCGAGGGCGGTGGCGAGGGTGGTCATGGTAATACCATTTCAGACAAAGGCCGCCATTATACGCAATCGCGGGTCAAGTCGCGGCGGTGCGCCGATGCGACTTGACCCGCGATCATGGCGTCACTCAATGGGCGAAGATCGAGCCGCCCTCCTTGCCCGCCAATTTCTCTGGCTTGATCAGGAACCGCGCCAGCGCCGGCAGCAGCCACAGGGCGCCGAACATGTTCCACAGCAGCATGAAGGTCAGCATCAGGCCCATGTCGGCCTGGAACTTGATCGCCGAGAAGATCCAGGTGCACACGCCGATGGCCAGGCACAGGCCGGTGAACAGTACCGCCTTGCCGGTGGAGCGCAGGGTCTCGTAGTAGGCCTCCTGCAATGGCAGGCCGGCGCGCAGGAAGCTCTCCAGGCGGCTGTAGATGTAGATGCCGTAGTCCACGCCGATGCCCACGCCCAGCGCCACCACCGGCAGCGTGGCGACCTTCACGCCAATGCCCATGAAGGCCATCAGCGCGTTGCCCAGTACCGAGGTCAGCACCAGCGGCAGGACAATGCACAGGGTCGCGGCGAACGAGCGGAAGGTGATCATGCACATCACCGCCACGCAGATGTACACGAGGATCAGGATGGTCAGCTCGGCCGACTTGATCACTTCGTTGGTGGCCGCCTCGATGCCGGCATTACCCGCCGCCAGGAGGAACTGCAGGCCTTCCTTGCTGTGGCTGTCGGCGAAAGCCTTGGCCGCTGCGGTGACCCGCTCCAGGGTCTCGGCCTTGTGGTCGTTGAGGAACACCAGCACTGGCGCCAGCGAACAGTCGGCGTTGTACAGGCCGTCGGCACGGGCGATGGAGTTGTTGAGGATATCCGGGTTGCGCGACAGGGTTTCCCATTTCAGGCTGCCCTCGTTCATGCCCTTGATGACCTGCTTGGACACGGTCACCAGGGAGATGGTCGACTGCACCCCGGGGGTGTTGTCCATGGTCCACATCAGCTCGTCGATCGGCGCCATGGTCGAGTGGATCGAGCAGCTCTCGGCCGGGGTCTTGACCATGATCACCAGCACATCGGAACTGGTCGAGTAATTGCTGATGATGAAGCTGTTGTCCTGATTGTAGCGCGAGTCCGGGCGCAGCTCCGGCGCGCCCTGGTCGAGGTCGCCGATCTTCAGGTTCTGGCTGTACCAGAGGCCGCCACCGAAGGCCAGCAGCGCCAGCACCACCGATACCGGCGCCACCTTGGGGCTGGCGAAGTTGGACAGCAGGCGCCAGAACGGATGCTCGCGGGTCGCGTCCTTCTTGCTGCGGGCGATGGCCTTCTGGCTGATGCCGACATAGCTGATCGCCACCGGCAGCAGGATCAGGTTGGTGAACACGATCACCGCCACGCCGATCGAGGCGCCGATGGCCAGCTCGCGGATTACGCCGATGTCGATGATCAGCAGGGTGATGAAGCCCACGGCGTCGGCGAGGATGGCGATCATCCCCGGCAGGAACAGCTGGCGGAAGGTGCGCCGGGCCGCGGTCAGGGCGTTGTCGGCGTCACTGGATTGCAGGGCGATGCCGTTGATCTTCTGCACCCCGTGGGAAATGCCGATGGCAAAGATCAGGAACGGCACCAGCATCGAGTACGGGTCCAGGCCGAAGCCCACCGCATGCATCAGCCCCAACTGCCAGACCACCGCTACCAGGGTGGTGATGAGCACGGCGATGGTGCTGCGAATGCACCAGGTGAACCAGTACAGCAGCGCCCAGGTGATCACCAGCGCCACGCCGAAGAACATCGCGACCATCACCAGGCCGTCGATCAGGTCACCGACCTTCTTGGCGAAACCGACGATGTGAATCTTCACGTTCGGGTTCTGCGCCTGGAACTTGTCGCGAATCTTCTCTTCCAGCTGGTGGGAGAACTGCTGGTAGTCGAGCTTGACCTGGCGCCCCGGATCCTGCGGGTCGGGATGGTTCTCCAGCAGCGGGATATCGATGATGCTGGACTTGAAGTTGTTGGCCACCAGGCGCCCCACCTGGCCCGACTTGAGCACGTTGTCGCGCAGGGTGTCGAGGCTGTCCTGGGAGCCATTGTAGGTATTGGGGATCACTTCGCCGCCGGAGAAGCCCTCTTCGGTGACCTCGCTCCAGCGCACGCTCGGGCTCCACAGCGATTTCAGCCCGGCGCGGTCGACACCGGGGATGTAGAACACCTCGTCATGGATCTGGCGCAGGGTCTCCATGTAGTCCTTGTCGAAGATGTCACCATTGACAGCCTCCACCGAGACGCGGACGGTGTTGCCGAGGTTGGCCAGGTCGTTGCGGTGCTCCATCATCTGCTCGATGAACGGATGCTGCAGCGGGATCATCTTCTCGAAGCTGGTGGACGGGCGGATCTGCGTGGCCTGCCAGAACAGGAACACGCTCACCAGCAGGCAGATGCCGATGACCACGGGGCGGTTGTTGAAGATCAGGCGTTCCAGCAGGGTGGCCTTGTCCTTGTGCTGCATGTCGAAGCTCTCCCGGCTGGTCATGGACGCGCCTCCTGGGTACCGTCGGCCGAGGCCAGGTGCACGCCCCCTTGCCCGACCAGCAACAGGCCGCCACCGCCCAGGCCGCTGACACCCGACAGGGCGATACGGTCGGCGCGGTTGCGCACGCTGAAGGTCTGCCCGTCATCATGGCTGCGCAGCACGCTGCCGCCATTGCCGACCAGCACCAGGCTGCCGTCCTCGAGAAGCGTAGCGCTTGCCAGGCCGAATTCGAGCGGGCCGCGTTCGGCCTTGAGTTCGATCGGCTGCCAGCTGTCGCCGAAATCGGTGGAGCGGAACAGGTTGCCTCGCAGGCCGTAGGCCAACAGGGTGTTGGGCTGGGCGGTGCCGATCACACCGAACAGCGAACCCTCGTAGGGGCCTTGCACCGTCGTCCAGCTCTGGCCAGCATCGCTGGAGCGGAACATGCTGCCCTGCTCGCCGACGATGAACAGGCCGGCGTCCTTCACTTGGGTGATGGCGTTGAGGTGGAGCTGGTCGGGGTTGTCCAGGCGCTCGGCGACGTCCTGCCAGTGCTGGCCGCCATCGGTGCTCTCCAGCAGCGCGCCATAGGCGCCGACGGCAAAGCCATGTTGAGCATCGATGAAACGCACGTCGAGCAAGGGCGCTTCGCGGGACAGGTCTTCGAACTGCTTGCTCCAGGTCGCGCCGCCGTCGTTGCTGGCGAGGATCTGAGCATCATGGCCGACCGCCCAGCCGCGCTTGTCGTCGAGGAAGAACACTGCGGTGAGCAGTTGCCGGGTGGGCACCCGGGCCTGGGTCCAGGTCTTGCCCTGGTCGTCGGAGAACAGGATATGGCCGCGATCGCCGACCACCACCAGGCGCTGGCCTGCGTGGGTGGCGCCGATCAACAGGCTCTGGCTGGCCTTGGCCGACTCCACCGAGTATTCCTCGGCGGCCACCGCCGCCTCGGCATTGCCGGCGCCGATGCCCAGCACCAGTGCCAGCATCGCGCCTGCCGCCAGCCTGCGGCGTGGCGTTATCCGCTCTCTCATGACTGCCCCCTGTTGTGTTCTTGTGGTGGGTCAATCTATTGCCAGGCACTGCCGAAACCCCTGGTCCAGAGGCCTGGAATAGCTTCTGACCATCGTATCGGGCTTGTCCGACAGAAAACAACGAGCGGGACGTTATGTTTTGTTAACCATAGAAAATGACTGGGGCCGCAAAGCGGCCCCAAACTTCGCCCGACTTACGCCAGGCTCTTGCTCACCACCTCGTACACATCGCTGGACAGCGCCCCGGACGCGAGGATCCGCTCCAGCTCGCCCTTCATCAGCGCCTGACGCTGGTCGTCATACTTGCGCCAGCGGGTCAGCGGGGCGAGTTGACGCGAGGCGATTTGCGGGTTCAGCGCATTGAGCTCGATCACCAGGTCCGCCAGGAAGCGATACCCCGAACCGTCAGCGGCGTGGAAGTTGACCAGGTTCTGCCCGGCGAAACCACCGATCAGCGCACGCACCTTGTTCGGGTTCTTCAGGGTGAAGGCCGGGTGCTGCATCAATGCCTTGACCCGCGCCAGGCCGCCCGGCAGGGTGCTGGCCGCCTGCACGCTGAACCACTGGTCCATTACCAGCGGGTTGTCCTTGAAGTGCTCGGCGAAGGCTTCCAGGGCCTTGGCGCGCTCGGCCCCGAACGGCGAGTTGACCAGCACCGCCAGGGCGGTGAGACGCTCGGTCATGTTGTCGCAGTGCTCGTACTGCTCCAGGGTCGCCTCGAGCACCTGCGGCTTGCCGCTGAGCATCAGGTACGACAGCGCGATGTTCTGCAGGCTACGACGGGCAAAGTGCTCGGCCGAGGCCACGTAGGCGGTCTTGCGCGAGACCTCGCGGTTGGCCTGGTAACGCGCCCACAGCGCATCGAACAGCTGCTCGGCGATCTGCCGGCGGGCGAACTCACGGGCGGCGTGGATGGCATCCACGTCGGCCACCTGGCTGATCTCGGTGAGGTAGGCCTCGCCCGGCAGCGAGAGCATCTCGGCGACCATGGCCGGGTCCAACGACTCATTGCCAACCACAGTGCCCAGTGCAGTGATCAGGCGCTGGTCGAGGGCCAGTGCTTCGCCACGCTGGTGCTGGCCGATCAGCTCCTGGAGCACCTGCACGGCCAACTGCTGCCCTGCTTCCCAGCGGTTGAAGCCGTCGCTGTCGTGTTGCATGAGGAACATCAACTGGTCGCGGTCGTAGGGGAAGCTCAGCTTGACCGGTGCGCTGAAGCCGCGCAGCAGCGACGGCAGCGGCTGACTGGCAATACCTTCGAAGGTGAAGGTCTGCTCGGCTTCGATCACCGACAGGACGCGGCTGGTGCCAGTGGCGGCGCTTTCGCCGGCCAGGCGCAACGGCAGGTCGTTGCCTTGGGCATCCAGCAGGCCCAGCGCCACCGGGATCACGAACGGCAGTTTCTCAACCTGCCCCGGTGTCGGCGGGCAGCTCTGGCGGAAGGTCAGGCTGTAGCGCTGCGCGGCAGCGTCATAGGCCTCGCTGACCTCCAGGCGCGGGGTGCCGGCCTGGGTGTACCAGCGCTTGAACTGGGCCAGGTCGACGCCGTTGGCGTCTTCCATGGCCTTGATGAAGTCGTCGGTGGTAACGGCCTGGCCATCATGGCGCTCGAAGTACAGGTCGCTACCCTTGCGGAAGCCCTCGGCCCCCAGCAGGGTGTGGACCATGCCGACCACCTCGGCGCCCTTCTCGTACACCGTCAGGGTGTAGAAGTTGGAGATCTCGATGAAGCTGTCCGGGCGGATCGGGTGGGCCATGGGGCCGGCGTCTTCGGCGAACTGATGGGTACGCAGATAGGCGACGTCCTCGATGCGCTTGACCGTGCGCGAGTTCATGTCGGCGCTGAACTCGGCATCGCGGAACACCGTGAAGCCTTCCTTGAGCGACAGCTGGAACCAGTCGCGGCAGGTCACGCGGTTGCCCGACCAGTTGTGGAAGTACTCGTGGGCCACCACGCCCTCGACCCGCTGGTGGGCGGCGTCGGTGGCGGTCTCGGCGCGGGCCAGCACGCAGCTGGAGTTGAAGATGTTCAGGCCCTTGTTTTCCATGGCGCCCATATTGAAGTCGTTGACCGCGACGATCATGAAGATGTCCAGGTCGTACTCACGGCCATAGACTTCCTCGTCCCAGCGCATGGACTTCTTCAGGCTGACCATGGCGTGGTCGCACTTGTCGAGGTTTTCTTCCTCGACATAGATACGCAGGGTCACGTCGCGGCCGGACTGGCGGGTGAACTCGCTCTCGACGCACCACAGGTCACCGGCTACCAGGGCAAACAGGTAGGCCGGCTTCTTGAACGGGTCTTCCCAGGTCGCCCAGTGGCGGCCGTCTTCGGCCGGCCCGCTGCCGATCGGGTTGCCGTTGGACAGCAGCACCGGGTAGCGATGCTGCTCGGCGATCACCGTGGTGGTGAAGACGCTCATCACATCCGGGCGGTCGAGGTAGTAGGTGATCTTGCGGAAGCCCTCGGCCTCGCACTGGGTGCAGAACATCTTGCCGGACTTGTACAGGCCTTCCAGCGCGGTGTTGTTCTCCGGGTGGATCTTCACGCTGGTATCCAGGGTGAAGCGTTCGGCCTTGGGATGCACGGTGAGGCTGTCGTCATCGAGCTGGTAGTCGCCGGCAGCAAGCACCTGGTCGTCCAGCTGCACGCTCAGCAGCTCCAGGTGCTGGCCATCGAGCACCAGCGGCGGCAGGCCGGCGCCGCGCTCGGGGTTGCGGCGCATGACCAGCTGCGCATGGACCAGGCTGTGGTCCTCGAACAGTTCGAAGGTCAGGTGGGTCTCATCGATCAGGTACTCGGGGGCCTGATAGTCCTTGAGGTAGATCACTTGCGGTTGTTCGGTACGCATGGTGACGATCCTTTTACTGGAGCACGGCCAGCTGGTAGGCCGTGTACTTGCGAATATTGATCACGCCGGTGTCGAAGATCAGGTACTGGCCCTTGATGCCCAGCAGCGTGCCTTCCACGACGGGATCCTTGTCGAGGTTGAAGCTGACGATCTTTTTCGGGTAGGCCCCGACCGGGTAGCGCATCTGCACCACTTCGGCGTCGGGCAGCGGCTGGATGGCCTGCAGGCCGAAGCGCTCCTGCAAGGCGCGGATGCCGTCGGCGCAGGCGTCGAAGATCTGCTCGCGGATGGCCGGCAGGTCGAGTACCTCGGCGTCGCCCTTGAGCAGCGCGCGCCAGTTGGTGCGGTCCGGCACCTGGCTGCGCAGCACGTCTTCGACCAGCCCGGATTGCTGGCGGGTGGCCACGCGCATGATCGGCAGCGCCTGGCTGGCGCCCTGGTCGAGCCAACGGGTGGGCAACTGGGTGGCGCGGGTGATGCCGACCTTGATGCCCGACGAGTTGGCCAGGTACACCACGTGATCGGTCATGCAGAACTGCTCACCCCACGACGGCTCGCGGCAGGTGCCGGCGTCGTAGTGGCAGCGTTCCGGGGCCATGATGCACACGTCGCACTGGGCCAGCTTGGTCATGCACGGGTAGCAGTAGCCCTGGCTGAAGCTGGTCTTGGTGCGTTTGCCGCAATGGCTGCAGTGGATCGCGCCGAGGTACTCGAGGCGGATCGACTGGCCGATCAGCGGATTGACCGGCACCTCGGTGTCATCCAGGCGGAAACTGTATTGAACGACCGGTGCGTCCAGGCGCACCGCCATCTTGCTCAGAGAGCCACGAGCGAGTTCGATCAATGTACCGAGTCCGATTTGAACAGAATGTTGGCGATCGGCGCCGACTTCGAGGCGCACTCCTGCGGGCCCATGTAGCCGGTACGCTGCTCTTCGGGGAGGTTCTTGATTTCCCAGGCGATCACCGCCTGCAGCGACAGTTCTTTCTGTTCGGCGGTCAGTTTGCGGCCATCGGACCATTTGCCGATTTCAACCGCTGTCTTCAGGCTCTCGTAGATCTCGGGGGTGATGTTTTCGATCATTTGCGCGAATGTGGACATGCTGTCTCCTCAGTCAGGCCGTCAGTTTACGCCTCGCCAGCGCGCCACCCAAGAGCCCCGTCAGGCATCCGATGAGCAACCCACCGACATGTGCGGCGTTGGCGATCTGGCCAAAGCCGAGCTGGCCGACCACGCCACTCAGGCAGATCACCAGCCAGATCAGCATCATCACCAGCACGCCCTTGGGCAGGTTGAACTGCGGGTTCGGCGCCAGCCACTGGTACAGCCAGACATGCCCGAGCAAGCCGTAGAGCACGCCGGACAGCCCGCCGAACAGGCTCGGCCCGCTGGTGAAATGCTGGGCCAGGTTGGATACCAGGCTGAACAACAGCGTCAGCCCCAGCAACATCCACGGGCCCTGGCGCAGCTCAATGCGCTTGCCCAGCTCCCAATACCACAGGCCGTTCATGGCCAGGTGCAGCACGCCGAAGTGCAGCAGCATCGGTGACACCAGGCGCCACCACTGGCCTTCGGCGAGGCCCTGGAGCAAGGGGGTGAAGTACAGGTAGTCGCCCTGCACCTTGAACGACAGGAAGGTGAACCAGCCGATGGTCGAGAGGTTGTCACCCAGGCCGGTCACCCCGGCGACCACCAGGCTCAGGATCAGTACGGCGGCGGTGACCTTGCAGGCCATGGCCTGCTCCTTCAGCGAAGGCGCCGCCGGGGCGGTCGGCATGCCAGCGTCCACAGGTTCGGGTATCGCTTCTAGGTCGGCATTGCCCTCAGGGAAGCGCCGATAGAGTTCCAGTACGTCGTGGGCCATGGCCGGCGGCGCCCACAGCACCTGCTCCTCGCCCTCCTCCACCACCCGGTGCGGCACCTGCAGACGGCGCAGCAGGACGACGAAACCGCTGAGATCGACCGCCAGCGGCAGGCGCAGCACTTCGATCACATTCATTGGCTAGCCTGCGGGCGGTCGACATCGACCCAGACGAACTTGTGCGGATCGATGCGGGTCTCGTCGTCCAGGCGGTAGGCCGCGAGCTTGCCATAGAGCACGGCGCTGTAGTCCAGGCAGGCCAGGTTGTCGCGGATCGGCGCCGGCCGGCCACTGCGCCAGTAATGGCCGACGAACAGCAACGGTTCGTCCTCGGCATAGCGCAGCAGGGCGTTCTTCTGGCTGTGGCTGAGCGGCGTGCGGGCCACTTCATCGGGCAGTGCGTCGGGCTGGAAGACGATGTCGCCGTAGGTCTGCGGGTCCTCCTCCCAGAACTTGGTGCGGAAGAAGGCGCGGGTCAAACCGTCGCCACCGGTCAAGGTCAGGCCGTCCGGCAGGCGCATGTCAGTGCCGCGCAGCAGGCGGTTGCACACCGTCGAGGCGAAGCTGCCGGACACTGCCGAAGCCTGCACGAAGTGCTCGTCGATGCAGCCCGTGGGGTACTGCAGGCGCAACGGCTCGATCAGCCGCGGGTCCCAGCAGGCATGCACCAGACGGAAGCGACCGGCGTCGATGAACAGCGGCAGCTGGTAGAACCACTGGATGAAATCGTGCCAGTCGCCGGGGTGCTGGGCGAACTGGGTGAGGGTCTCGTCGATCAGCCGGGCATGGCGTGGGGTGTGCTCGCGCACGAAGGCCTTGCCACTGCCCGGCAACGCCGGGGTGACCCAGCCCAGGGCGTTGTACTCATGGTTGCCCATGATGCAGAACGCCTGGCCGGCCTCGACCATGTCATGAACGATGTGCAGCGCCTCGCGGATGCGCGGGCCGCGGTCGACGATGTCGCCCAGGAACAACGCCTGGCGCCGCGGGTGCCGCCAGACCCCGCCGATGCGCTTGTAGCCGAGGGCGTCGAGCAAGCGTTCGAGGGTGAGCGCGCAACCGTGCACGTCACCGATGATGTCGAAACTGCGCGCCGGATCGAGCATCAGTCGTCCCTGCCGCCCAGGCGGCTGCCCCAGCCGAGCTTGGTGCGGCAGACCTCGTAGTAGTTATGATCCAGCGGATGGATCAGGCGCAGTTTCTGCGGCTTTTTGCTCACCGTGATGGTATCGCCCGGAGCGCAGGTGAAGTGGTTCTGGCCGTCGCAGGAGACCTGCGGGTAGATCTGCAGGTCCTTCGACACGACGATCTTCAGCTCGCTGTTGCCGTCGACCACGATCGGCCGGCCGGACAAGGTATGCGGGTACATCGGCACGATGACGATAGCGTCCAGCTTGGGGTGCATGATCGGGCCACCGGCGGACAGCGCGTAGGCGGTGGAGCCGGTCGGAGTGGCGACGATCAGGCCGTCGGCCTTCTGGCTGCAGACGAACTGGCCGTCGATGTAGATCTCGAACTCGATCATCCGCGTCGACTTGCCCGGGTGCAGCACCACGTCGTTGAGCGCATCGCCCTGGCCGATGGCCTCATGGTGACGGCGCACCTCGGCCTGCAGCAGGAACCGGTTCTCCACCAGGTAATGACCGTCGAGTACCTCGGCAACCTTCTCCTCCAGCTCGTCGGGGCGGATATCGGTGAGAAAGCCCAGGTTGCCACGGTTGATTCCCAGCACCGGGATATTGTGCCTGGCTAGAGCGCGGGCGGCGCCAAGCAGGCTGCCGTCGCCGCCGACGACGATGACCAGGTCGCAAACTTCGCCCAACAATTTGCGTGTCGAGGTCTGCAGGCCATGACCGGGCAGGACTTCGGCGATAGTGTCCTCGAGAATCACGTGCAGGTGGCGCTCGAGGAGGAATTTTTTCAGTCGGCGAATGGTGTCAAGCACCTGGGAGCTGCCAAGGCGGCCGATGATACCGATATTGCGAAATTGCTCCATGGTGCTCCTGCGAGGCTCTGCGGCGGGGTGACAATGCCGGGATTATGGGCGAAAGGACCGGCCAGCAGCAAACCGGCTATGCTGGCAGGATGATGCCCTTCGCCGAACTTGAGCACCTGCCCCGCCAACTGCATCACCCCGCCGTGCGCGATCTGGCCTGGGCGCTGCTGTCCCCCCCACTGCTGGCGCAGGCCGGCTGCCCTCAGCGCCATCCGCTGAAGGGTAGCGCCTGGGCCACTGATCCACAGCACTTGGACCACTGGCTCGCGGTGCTCGATCGAGCGCCTGCGCCGCTGTCGAGCTGGCTGGAACGCCTGAACAGTCGGCGGCTGGGCATGTACTACGAAAGCCTATGGCAGTTCGCCCTGCACCAGGCACCGGGCGTCGAGCTACTGGCGGCCAATCTGGCAATTCGCAATGGCGGACGTACATTGGGCGAGTTGGACATACTGCTGCGCGACTACGAAGGCGATCATCATCTGGAGCTGGCCATCAAGCTCTACCTTGGTCCGCCTTCTGGCGATGGCCAAGACCCAGCGCGCTGGCTCGGCCCCGGCTGCCACGACCGCCTCGGGACCAAGCTGGCACACCTGGCTGGGCACCAACTGACCATCTCCGGCCAGCCCCATAGCCGCGCCGCACTGGCCGCGCTGGGAATCGCAGAAGTTGAAGCCCGGTTGTGGCTCGGCGGCTATCTGTTCTACCCCTGGCCTGGGTATGCCGAGGCACCCGCTGGCGCCCATCCGGCGCATTCACGCGGGCACTGGTTGCATCGGCGGGATTGGGCGGACTACCTCGAGCGCTGTCCTGCCGGACGCTGGCAGCCACTGCCCCGGCATGGGTGGCTGGCGCCGGCACGGGTCGAAGCAGGCAGTTGCTGGACAGTTGAGCAGTTTGATCGTTGGTTGCAAGAACTGGATCAGGTGGCCCCGGCACAATTGCTCGTCAGGCTTGAGGAGGATGCGCACGGCGCTTGGCAAGAAGCCGAGCGGGTGTTTCTGGTGGCAGACAAATGGCCACATCTTCCCCGGGCTGGTTGAGTAGAACATCCTGTAAGGGGCCATCTTGCCTATCCATATCAACACAATTTTTACACAGCACCCGTACGATGACAGCCAGGCGCCAACAAGAGCGCCCTCTCCGACCTGATGACGAGGACTCCCCATGGTTTCATCCACTCCCGCGACCCATTACGCGCGGCTGTCGATCGCCCTGCACTGGTTGATGCTGGTGCTGCTGGCCGCCGTCTACGCCTGCATTGAACTGCGCGGCCTGTTCCCCAAGGGCAGTGCCGAACGTGACTTGATGAAGGACCTGCACTTCATGCTCGGCCTGACAGTGTTCGTACTGGTGTGGCTACGTCTGGCCATGCGCCTGTCGCGCCCCACTCCGGCGATCGTGCCCAAGCCTCCGGCCTGGCAGACGGGTCTGTCGCACCTGGTGCATCTGCTGCTGTACCTGATGATGATCGGCCTGCCGCTGGCCGGTTGGGCAATACTCAGTGCCGCCGACAAGCCGATCCCGTTCTATGGCCTGGAGCTGCCAGCGATCGTCGCCCCCGACCCGGACCTGAGCAAGTTCATCAAGGGCTGGCATGAACGCATCGGCAGCTGGGGCTACTGGCTGATTGGCCTGCACGCGCTGGCCGGGCTCTATCACCACTATGTACGGCGCGACAACACGCTGTTGCGCATGCTGCCCTACAAGTAACCGCGTCGTCCCTGCAGGCCTCCGGTGTGCAGGAACACCAGGCGGGTGCCGGGGACAAAACGCCCGGCCTCGACCTGGTCACGCAGGGCCAGCAGGGCTTTGCCGGTATAGAGCGCCTCCAGCGGCATGCTGGTTTGCCGTTCGGTGTCGGCGATAAACGCCAGCAGTGCGTCATCGATACGGGCAAAGCCGCCACGGCTGGCGTCGTGCAACTGATAGCCGTGCGCACCCGCCAGCGCCGCGACGGTTTCCGGTACACCGTGGTCGAGGGGCACGGCCAGGGCGCCATGGACCACATGCCTGCCCGCCTCTTCCAGCACCATTCCGGCCAAGGTCGTGCCGGTGCCTGCCGCCAGCCACCAGGCGTCGTAGTCCGTCCAGCCGAGCGTTGCCAATTGCGCTCGGCATTGCGCGACGATCAAACCGCAGCCCTGCGCGCCAGCTTGGCCGCCACCGCCTTCAGGGATGCAGTGCCAACCCGGGTAGCGGGCCTGCCAGGGCTCCCAGAAGCCGGGTTCATGGCGATTGCGGTAGCCGCCGAAACCGAGCCAGTGCATCTCCATGCCCAGGGCTCGAAGGTCTTGTACCGTCGGTGTTTCCCGGGGGTGGCCACGCAATAGCCCGGCGGTAGCAAAGCCGAAGCGCTTGCCGGCGGTGGCCAAGGCGTGGAGATGGTTGGAATGGTTGCCACCCAGGCTGATCAGGCCCGGTGCATCGGCCTTGCGGGCCTGGAGCAGGTGATGACGCAGCTTGAACCATTTGTTGCCGCTGATCAGCGGGTCGATCAGGTCCAGGCGCAGGACCGCAGCTTCGATTCCCGCGTAGCGTAACCAAGATAGGTCGAGGCGTTGCAGGGGGGCTTGGGGGAGAGAAAAATCAGACATGAAGGCAGTTTATCTGATCACGCAGATGCATACGTGCTGCTCGTTGCCGTTGCCGTTGCCGTTGCCGTTGCCGTTGCCGTTGCCGTTGCCGTTGCCGTTGCCGTTGCCGTTGCCGTTGCCGTTGCCGTTGCCGTTGCC
>Ga0247725_1000511_pt1 | contig 27703 bp, 37 predicted proteins | sample OKSTACKMCFT3sol_FD_183021 | JGI IMG/M metagenome (GOLD analysis project Ga0247725, IMG submission 183021) | Subsurface sediment microbial communities from gas well in Oklahoma, United States - OK STACK MC-FT3-sol | ecosystem: Environmental > Terrestrial > Deep subsurface > Rock core/Sediment...
AGCTCCGAGCGATTTGTTCCGGCACCGTTATGGCGGGGGCAACCTGGGCGAACGGGTGATGATGACTCCGAGCGATTTGTTCCCGCGCAGCGGCAGCGGCGGCCAGCTGGGGGCGCGGGTCGAGATCTGGGCTTAGATGCACTTCACTCTTGCTAACAATACCAGATATGATTTGAGGGTCTTAATCATATCTGGTATTGTTAGCGCTAGGTTTCTATTGAAGGGGATGGGGATGGGGATGAGATTATCATCTATCCAAAAAACTGTTTTATTTGTTTTGTTTGCTATCGAACAACGTATGGGTCAGCAAACCTATGTTGAATCACCTGCACTAAATTCTATGATCAACAACAACAGGGATCATGCCGTTCTTCCAAATAATTTCCGTGTTTCATGTCACAAATTGAAAAACAATGGTCTGCTTCTTTCAGAAAGAGCTGAAAACTTGGTTATAAAATTTGCTCTTTCTGATGCTGGGAGACTTATAGCTAAAAAGCTATGTATTGAGAAAGAAATTGAGTGGCAAAAAGAACACCATGTTGCCTGAATACAGAATAAGCCCAATGGATTGATACTATGAACAGCAGAGTAATAGTGAAGCGTGAGGCAGATAAAAAGCCAAAACCTCAGCCAAGCAAGGTCAGTCTTTTTCATGCCAATGTTCTTAATTCAGCGACATTAAATCTTAACAGGGATGAAATTCGCGTTCTGCTTCTGTGCAAGAAAAAAATCACCCAATTAGGTGCGTGGCCGGAAGATGATTTGTTTAGATTTACTCGGCAAGAATACTCCACGGAGTATGGAGTTGGTGAGGATGAAGCTGGACGAGATCTTAAAAAGGCCATCAACGGTTTCCGAGGTAAATATATTACCCTGCGAGAACAGATGGATGGTGTATGGATGGAGGGCGAGATTGACTGGACAACAAGCAGATGGCGATGTGATCAGCGGGGGGTTTACGCCATAAAGCTAAACAGTGATTTAAAGCCATATCTAATGCCAAATTCATATGAAAAGTTATTTACAATAACCCAATTTGAGGAGGCTAGGAGGCTTAACACAAAGTGGTCTCAATTGCTCTATGACATGCTTTGTCAATTTCAGGAGACGGGTATGTGTGTTGCTAGGATTGATGATATACGAATCAGATGGGCGACTCCGAAAAGTTATGATAAGTGGAGCTTATTTAAAACTCGAATTATCGAACCGTCTGTTGATGAGCTAAGGAAGATTGCTAGGTTCAGTACGCTAACATGGGAGGTTAAGCATAGGGAGGGTAATGCGCCGTCTGTTATAATGTTCCAGTTCTGAAATTTTCTCATGAGAAACTGCCGCGCTCCGCTTGCCTCCTCCTAGTCACGAATAAAACAAGTTTTATCCGCGCCTAGGAGGCCCATAAAAAAACCGCCAAAATGGCGGTCTTTTTTTCACTTGTTGTTAATCTCGCCTTATCAGGGCAACTCCGATAGCTCCTATTGCTATCATGGCGATTGATAGTGCTATGCCTGCCGGAGAGGTTGCATCGTTGCGTAGCAACAGTAGGCCTAAGAATACCCCACCGGATAGAACCATCCAGCGAAGGCCTATCAGAAGTGGCTTCTTAGCAAAGTGCCATACCGTCAATGCTATGCCGGAAAAAATCAAACCAAGAGTGCTGATAATCCAGTTTTCATTTTTTTCTGGCGTTGGTGAGCTAGAGATATTATCAGTAGCATTCATATCAACCTCCGATTTAACTTTATCCTTTACTATCTTCATGCTCGCACCTTATAATCAATATTGCAATATTGAGGTGTAAAAAAAATCACCAAATAGAGATCAATATGTCAGCTAGAACTTTAACAGCAATAACAATGGCCCTCAGCCTATCATTTTGCGGGCTCCCTATCCATGCGATGCCGTCAGAGGCAGACATGGCTCAGTGCGCCCCGAAGGTGCCGAAAGATGTGCTCAAGAAGATCTTGAGGCATGAAAGCGGTGGGCAGGCCTTGGCCGTTGGTTTGAACTCAGACCTTTTGCAGTTAAAGAAGCAGCCGAAAAATCAACAGCAGGCTGAAAGGCTGATCCGAATTCTGGATGCAGCTGGTCTGAGTTATGATGTCGGTGTCGGCCAGGTGAACAGCAGAAACCTGAGTCGTTGGGGGGTTGATCCTGTGGCTGCTCTTGATGTGTGTCATAACCTAGAACTGGCACAGCGGGTTTATGTTGACTGTGCTTCTCGCTATAACTCCGTCTCTGAAATTCTCAGCTGCTACAACACTAATGACCCCCTGAAAGGGGTCAAGAATGGTTATGTGTCAAAGGTGCTGAAAGGGGGGGGGAAGGTGCAGGTTGATGTTGTCAAGCGTGAGCGTCCAGGTAAGCCGAGTAAATCCAGTGAACCGAAGTCTAATTCAGAACGTGAAGCTGGGTGGATTGATGATTCGGAAGAGTGGATGAAAGATGATGGGTGGTTGCAGTAATCCACAAGGGGTCGGAGTGAATGAATCAGTAATTTACTACAAGATTCCTGATATAGAGCGTCTTATCGAAAGTGGCGTTTTATCAACTGACGATATGTTGGTTATATCACACAACCCAAAAAGCTGGGTGATTCGTTTTTATAAGGAGGTTGACGGGGAGCAAAAAGAGGTTCGTATTCAGCGACAAAGAGGTGGGGAGCGTTTTTGGAGCGACCCGAGAAAGATGATTGAGTATTGTGTTTCCAGTTGGAAAATTTCTCATGCGAAATTGAGCATAATGTGGGAGAAGTCTTTAGATGAACGTAATTGATAAAATCAAGGCAAATGTGAAGAAAGGTGTTCAGTCCGTTTCTGCGGTTATGCTCGGCACGTTTCTTTTCTGTGGCAATGCTCAGGCAGTAGAGCGCGGCACTCAGGGCCTTAATGCCATCAAGAGCATGATGGAAACTTGGACTCCGATTGCTGCGGGTATCGCGGTAATCATGGTCGCTCTAGGCTACTGGTTTGACTGGGTGAGTCGTGATTTTCTGATCAAATTTGCAAAGGGGATGTTGATTCTTGCGATGGGGTCTTGGCTGATCAGTCTGTTTATTGGGGGCTGACATGCAAAATAGCAAAAATGAAGAGTCTGGCGAGTTTTCATTTGTGCTGTTCAAGGGGGCCACAAGGCCCCCTGAATACAAAGGAATGCCATACATACCCTTTATGTTAAGTGTCTTTTGTGGGGCTGGATTAGCATTCATCTTCAAGTCTTTCATTCCACCTTTTGTTGCTGCTTGTTTCATTGCATTGCTATTTTTCTTTGGTAGGAAAGACCCGAAGTTTCTTTTCCAGATGTACCTGTTTATTCAACATAGCGGGCTAAAGAAGCTCGTTACTCGTCAGCTTGATGAGACCTATGAGCCTAATAGGCCGAAAATCAAATAGGGGCTGTTATGAATTTTGCTGAGGAACACATTCCATATTCTTCGCATGTTGATGTTGATGTTGTTTCAACAAAGTCGATGGGGTGGGTGTTAGGGCTTCGTGTTCAGGGAATCTCTTTTGAAACACAATCAGAAGAATATCTGTACGAAGAGGCGAAAAAGATCCATAACGTTTTTATGGCGATCCATGAAAAAGGGCTTTCCATATATCAGCAGGTCATTCGACATAGAACTAATGATTACCCAGCAGGTGAAGGTAATCAGAAGTTTGCCAGAATGTTTATTGACCAATACCGAAGCGGCTTCTCCGAAAGCGGCATGATGCGTAATGATCTGTTTATATTTCTTCACTACTCACCATATAACAAAGTAAACCGCCCCAAACTGAATAGCTTGGGAGAGATCCAAGATCTACACCATCAGGCCATTAAGTTTTTACGCTCAAAAGTGGACGTCATAAAGGGCGCTCTGAATCGAACTGGTGGGGCGGGATATGATGTGGAAGTGCTTGAGGTAGAGCAGCGGGGTGATGTTTTTTATAGTCCCCTGATGGAGGTTATGGGGTACATGGTGAACGGCTTTTGGTCGCCAGTCCTCGCGTATCCCAAAGAGCGTCTGTGCTCGACCGTTCCTGTATCCAAGCACAACTTTTCTAAGGCGGGTGGAATGCTCCACCTGAGCTATCTTGGCAAAAGTAGCTATGCGGGAGTTGTGGAGGTTATCAGCTACCCTGGCAGCGGCACACACGCTCAAATGCTGGATGAATTGTTGTCTCTACCATATCAGCTAAATATAACTCACTCCTTTACCTGTATTCCGCAAGCCGTAGCCCAAGGATACCTCGATAGACAAGCGAATCACCTCAAGGATTCTGGTGATGCTTCAGAATCTCAAGTGGAGCAGTTCAAACAGGCAAAAGATGATCTCGCGTCCGGCAAAAAGCAGATGGGGTTACACCATTGCGTTATCGTCATTTATGGCGATAGCGTCCAAGAGGTGGAAGAGGGGATAGGTAAGATAGTCGGGGGAATGTCCACCAAGAACATCGTCATGAAGCCTCTAGGCTGGGCGACTCAAGCAGGGTTCTGGTCAACGCTTCCAGGTAACGAAGCCAAACGTCCGCGTCCGAGCGCTATTACTACTGAAAACATGGCTTGTTTCGCACCTCTTCATAATTTTATGACGGGAAAGCTGAGTGGGAACCCTCTTGGGCCTGCTCTTATGATGTTCCCAACGTCCTCAGGATCGCCGCACTATCTTAACCTTCACCCAAGTGGGGCAAAGGTAAATAGTGAGGGGGACAAGCCAGCTGCGCATACTGCTCTGTTTGGTGGTACTGGGGAAGGTAAAACAACGCTGTTAGCGGGCATACTGACTCACTTTGACAAATACAATCCTAAAATGTTGATTTGCGATAAAGATCGCGGCTTGCAGGCTTGGGTTTTGGCAATGGGGGGGCAGTATTTTGAGATCCAGCCAGGAATTAAAACAGGTTGGAACCCATTTCAGCGTGATGGAAGCGCGATAGAAAGGAAGCATTGTAAAGACCTTATTATTGCAATGGCCCAAGCTCATGGTGAAGATTTTACTCACACAGATAATCGTGAGGCAGATAATGCACTGCGCATTCTTTTTGATGATCTTCCAAAACCGCACCGTAGCTTGCGAACTTTGATGGAGAATATTCCTGAGCACAACTCAGATGAACGGGCCTCATTAAGAGAAAAATTGAGTCGCTGGGTAGAAAAGGGTGATTATGCTTGGGTTTTCGACAATGAGCATGAAGCCCTTAGCTTGGAAGATACGCCTTATCATGGATTTGATTTTACCTTTGTATTGGATTTACCAGCGGTGAAGCCAGCGGTACTGGCGTATATATTAAGTCGTTCCCATGAAAAGATTAATGGGAAAGACCCAATGATCCTTTCTATTGACGAATATTGGAAATTCGACAAAGACCCTTGGTTTGCTGATTTCGCAAATGACTTTCTGCTTACAAAGCGAAAGGAAGGGGGGATATTGGTTCTTAGTACACAGAACCCATTGGCTGCCGTTAATTCCGCTATTAGTGGGACGCTACTTACACAGATACCAACCAAGATCTTTATGCGTGATGCTGCGGGTAAGCGTTCCACTTATGTGGAGGGTTTGGGATTGTCTGAGGCGGCATTTGCCAAGTTCAAAGAGTTTGGGCAAGAGGAGCGTAAGTTTATGTTGGTGCAGGGTGAACAATCTTGTGTCTGCATATATAACCTTTCTCATGCGAAAAGTTTCATGAAAGTCATGTCTGGTGATAAAATTCGCGGTGAAGTAGCAAAAGAGGCTATTTCTGTTTGCGGAAATGATGTCGAAAACTGGCTACCGTATTACTTGGAGAAAGTGTGATGAAAAAAATGATATTAGCAGCCGCTCTCATCGTTAATTTTCAAGGAGCTGCGCTGGCCTCCGGCATTCCTGTATTTGACGGGGCTGCTGCTGCAAACTTCCTACAGCAAATTCAGCAGCTTAGACAGCAATATACACAAATGAAGTACACAGCAGATTCCCTTAAAGGGATTAATAACATAGGCGACCTGCTGCGTAACCCCAGCATTCGGTACTACATGCCGGATGATATGTTGGGGGCTTACGATGAAATGGTGCGGGCCGTATACAAAGGTGAGTCTGGATCTTACAAAGGGTTGGATGGGGTGCTTGGCGCTATGGAAGATGCCCAGCGTAACAGAGATACCTGGGAGAAGATGGCTAAGGAGCGTGAGCAGCGGGCAGTGATTGATGTGGCCAGTCTCGATGCTTCGTATCGAGGGGCTATGGAACGCCTCGATGGCTTGGAGCAAATGATGGCTCAGGTTGGTAAGACCCCTACAGCCAAGGAGTCTGCCGACCTTACATCCCGAATAGCAGTTGAACAGGCTCTACTCCAGAGTGAATCCAATCGGATAAATCTCATGGTGGCGATGCAAAACGCCCAGCAACGTCAGCTGGAATCAGAACAGAAGGCGCTGATGAAAAAATCACTGAAAACGGAGGGGACAAGCATCCCTCGCTTCTGATTTTCTCATGCGAAAAAAGGTAGACTATGAAGTTTGATTTTTTTGCGCAATTTTTTGCGAAAATCAATGGTGCTGTGATGGGCTACATCACAGCCATATCTGACAACGTATATGGCATTATGATTCCGGTTGTGAGTGGTTGCATGGGGATCGTCATTATATGGATGGCCTTGAAGTCGTTTATGGGGCAAGGAAACGATCCGTTTGAGGAGTTATTGGGAAAGAGTCTCTGGATGGCTGTTGTTACATCACTTGCAGGGGTTGGTGGTATATATCAAAAAGATCTTGCCCCTGTGGTTCTTAATCTTCCAGAAACAATTTCCCTTGGATTGATTGGGTCTAGTGCAACAGATATAAACATGCTTGATAGCATAGCTATTAATGGTGTGGATAAGGCATTGATAGCTCTCAATAAGTTTATCGACTCTCCTATTTCTGGCCTTCTTTGGCTTTTTGTATCTGCCATTTATATTTTGTGTACTGGATACATGGTGCTGATAGGTGGAGGGTTTATAATGGTGAGTAAGATGATGGTTGGTTTGCTTGCTGCTTTAGGGCCTATATTCATATACTCACTGCTATTTGAGGCGTCCAAGCGTTTCTTTACTAACTGGATAAATCAAATAATGTACTACTCAACTATGATCTTGTTTTTTAGTGTCATATATGGATTTTTCATGAATATGTTTGATACGTACACCTCAAACCTTAGCTGGGATAGTTCTACAAGCAATATGGTGTACTGTACTCTTGCAGCTGTTTTTATGGCGGTTATGGCGCGCAGAGCACTGAAAGAGATACCAAGATTTTCTGCATCCATATCAAATGGATTCCACATTGACTCTCTGACTAGGTTGGGGGGAGGTGGACAAGATAAGGAAAAAAATAAAAAACGAGGGTAGCTTATCTTTAAATGTAAACATCTAACTAAAAAGGCCTCTGGCCTTTTTTGTTTATCAAAATTGCAATCTTGATATTAAAGAAGTAGAATCGGCTTGTCTTTAGTGTAATTGGAGTTTTCACGGTGGCAGAACATAGCAAATCAGAAAGAGATCAGGTGGAGAGAGAGGCAAAGGCTTTATCTGAGGGCAAGATTGAGATGGAGTCTGAGATTGTCTCTCTTCTTTACAATCAGGCCAAAAGTTCCAAACTGCGGGAGGTTATTGGTTGGGCCATTGGTATTATTGGTATCGTTTCTGCGGCGTCCATGCTGCCGCTGCAAAAAACTGATCTGTTTATTATAAAGCCAGATCCGAACACTGGGTACACATCCTTGGTCAAGGTTTCTGGGCCGGAGGATGTTACGGGTGATGAAGTGATGGATGCTTATTGGGCTGAGAATTACGTCATGTGGCGCGAAAGCTATAACTTCGGCGCAGCTCAGGTTAACTATGATCGCACTATGTTGCTGTCCTCTCCAGAAGAGCAGCGTAAATATGACCAGAAGTGGGCTGGTGATGATGCGATAGATAAAAAATATGGTAGTCAGCTTGATATTGAAATTAGCGATATTACGGCAATCGTAGACCCAACTAGAACGCCTATGACTGCTGTGGTTAGATATAAAGCGTCATATAAATATGCTGGTCGTCCTCCAATAGATAAGCGTTATGTTGCTACGTTCTCTTATTCCTATGACCCTACTGCGGTCATGTCTCAAAAAGACAGGAAGGTGAACCCTGCAAACTACAGGGTGGACAGCTATGTGACAAACGAGGAGGGTGGGCGATGATGAATGTCAGGTTGCTCGGTCTGTTTGCTATCGTTCTTTCTGGGCCAGTCTGCGCATTGGTTAATCCTGACTCTTCGCGCTATGACTCTCGTGTCAAGACCGTTACGTATAATCAGGATGATGTTTATCAGATTGATTCAGTAATAGGTGTTGGCACCAGTATTATTCTTGAGCCTGGTGAAACCTACGTCACTCACACTTTTGGCGACAGTGAGGCGTGGGGGATAAAGAACGTTGGCAACTATTACACCATTAAGCCGAAGGCTGAAAATGGTGATACTAATCTGTTTTTGGCTACCAACAAGCGAACCTATCTTTTTGATATTCGTTATCATGACATTCCTTATCCAGCGGGCAGGGGTAAGGCATCCTTCGACAAACGGATGACGTTCGTTATCAAGTTCCGCTACCCAGAAGTTGAGGCAAAAAAGGCCAAGGAAACCATTGCTAAGAATAAAGTAAAGGATGCTTTGGAAATACTCGATAAGTCCAATATCAACCTTGAGTATTCCCGCAATGGCGATACGTCTATTGCCCCTATTAATGTTTGGGATAACGGAATTTTTACTTACTTCAAGTTTGCTCCAGGTCAAATTGTGCCTGTGATAACTGCCGTTGACCCACAAGGTACAGAGCGGAGGGTGAATTACTCGGCCTGTGTCAAGGAGTGTATGGGTAATGTTGTCGTGGTTCATTCGATTAGCAATACATGGTATCTGCGGCGTAATAACGTTGTGACTGGAATCTACCGTGGAAAATATCAAGGGGCTCGGGAATCCCTCACTGGGACTTCTACGCCGAAGGTTCAGAGGGTAATAAAGCAATGACCAAAACAAAAGATCCCATAAATGCGCTCGAACAAATAGAGAGGGCGCGGGCTGCTGAGTTAGAAAAGATGAATGGCCGCTCTATAAAAATGGGTGGGGCCAGACTGGCGGCTATTGCTGCCTCTGTGTTAATTGGCATGGGGATGGTTGGGGCCATTACGTATATGCAATTAAGCAAAGGGGATGGGACTGAGGTTGGTGGGGGCAAAACACCGCCCAAGGGTTTGGAAACAGTTCTCAAGCCGGAGCGCCCCCTGAGCCGGACGGTTGGTGGCGATCCTGCTGGTAGTTATGTTGCCCCGCCAGCCCCCCCTCCTGTTGTTGAGGAGAAGAAGCCCGAGCCTAAAGGCGATGCGATTAACGTTGCAAAACAAAGTAAGGCTGAGACCTATGACGCAGATACGAAGCTGAGAAAGCTCAAGGCGGAAGATTTCGGAGAGCTTGAATCTCCGCCTGCTGCAAGTGGTGGTCAGGGGGTGGGAGCTGGGGGCGGAACACTTTTCGCAAGCGAAAATAATGAAGAGGGGCTGGCAGGGAAGCTAACCCCTGTTCGCTTGGAAATGTTCAAGGCGGGTAAGTTGAAAAACATGGATCTTGTACTTACCCAATCATCCTCAATCCCTTGCGCTTTAACGGTAGCCATTGATTCTACCGTGCCAGGATTTATTTCGTGCATGGTCACGGAAGATGTTTACGGGGCAAGCGGGAAGGTCAAGCTGATCGACAAGTTCAGTAAAATATCTGGTCGGCAAGAGGGGGGGATGCAGCAGGGACAGGCGCGGATTTTTGCGGCATGGGATCGGCTTGAAACGCCGGAGGGCGTAATTGTTGATCTAGGGTCTCCTGCAACAGATGAGCTTGGCCGTTCCGGTGTTGGTGGGAAGGTTGATAATCACTGGCTAGAGCGTTATGGAAACGCCATCCTGCTGAGTGTTATTCAAGATGGAATATCTGCCGCGTTCCAAAATGCGGGCGGTAGTTCTGGTAGCAATAACGTGAATATTTCAACAGGTGCAACGTCTAATACGATGCAGGATATGGCATCAGAAGCCCTCAAAAACTCAATTAATATTCCCCCTACTCTTTATAAAAATCAGGGTGAATTAGTTTACGTTATGGTCGCAAGAGATCTCGATTTTAGCGGTGTTTATTCCTTGGAGTATGTGGAATGACAATTAGTTACGGCAATGCCACTTTGAGTGCTCAATTAGAGCCGCTGTTTCCGTATCTTGATGATGAATCAATTAGAGAAATTGCATTCAATCAGCCAGGTGAGTTTTGGGTTCTCAGGGGGGAATGGGAAAGAGTTGTTGAGCCATTTTTTGACATGGCGAAACTTCAAAATATAGCGATCGCCCTAAGTAACTTTGACGGTGGTAAAAAAGACAATGCCATTATGTCTCGTGTCGGGCCAAGAGGTGAGCGCATCCAAATAATGAAAGCTCCATCCTGTCTGGATGGAACTTTTTGTATGAATATCCGTAAGCACGTTACGGTATCCTTCACAATCGATCAGCTTATTGATCAAGGGGTATTTGAATCGGCGCGTTTTATCACTCGTCAGAGCGCCGCTAGTGAAGGCATCGAAGGGATGGATGGCATAACAGATGCTGATATAGAGCTGCTTAAAATGAAAGCAGAAAGGGACTTTAAAGGCTTTTTGGCGGCGGCGGTAAAGGCTAGGAAAAATATCATTGTGGTGGGGGCTACAGGATCAGGAAAAACTACATTTTTCCGAGCTGTGATGGATTTGGTAGACAGGGATGAACGGGTGGTAACGATTGAAGATACCCATGAGTTGTTCCTAGAGGATTTTCCAAACAAGGCGCATCTTATCTTCGGTAAAGGGGAACTTGATGTTACATCTCAGCAACTACTTGAAGCGGCCATGCGCTTATCACCAGATCGAATTCTTCTCGGGGAACTGCGCGGGCACGAGGCTTGGGATTATCTTCAAAGCCTGAATACTGGGCACCCTGGCTCGATAACAACCGTTCACGCAAACTCCGCAATGTTGGGGTTTAATCGTATTGCAATGCTCATAAAGCAGAGTCCAGCTGGAGCTGACCTTGCGTTCAACACAATTCTCGATGAGGTTTTGTCGAGCATCGAGATTGCCATCTTCCTCAGTGATAAGAAGATAAAGGAAATATATTACGACCCCACTTATATCATCAATAAATTTAGTAATCAAAATTGAAAAAATGATTCTTATTGTTTAATATAGAGCCTGTTTGATTGTGGGGTGATTATGAAAAGTAAACTGTTTATTGCTATGAGTGCGATAATGCTCGGTGGCTGCTCAAGTGGCCCTGACGCTACGCCGTATCCAGAGGGTGAGCTTGTTTCCGTTAATGGGAATAGCTTACCGATAGAGCTGATTGAGTACATCAAAAAGCCCGTTGCTACTTACAATAAACCACCTGTTTCCAGCGGTGGTTTCTTGCTTAGTGCTGCTCCTGCCAGCAGTGCCAATAATGCGTTGAGTGATGAAGTTGCCCGTAAGGTTGCCGCTGCCGCTGCCTCTGGTGAAAATGTGAAAGTGGGGAGCACCAAAGCTGTTGGTAGTCAGCAGGCCTCTGTGCAATCGGTGGGGAGCATATCCAAGCCAGTATCCAAATCAGTAGAGGAAACTAAACCGCAGAAGGCTGAGAAAGCGCCTGAGTTGTGGCCGACCCTGAGAGTTGGGTATGGTGAAAGCCCGTTAATTGCCATTAAACGCTGGGCATTGCCTCGCGGATATTCTCATGTGATTACTGACGTGTCGCATGAGATTAATGCCAAGTTGAACCACAAATTTGAGAAGGCCCAATCTTTCGCTGATACGCTGGATGTTTCTCTTGCGAAAATGTCAGATCAGTTTGCTAAAGACCGTGCCTCATTGCGTTTTTATGTTTCAAAAATCGCAGATGAAAAAACCATTGTTATCCATGACAAGGGTATTGGTCGGGACGCCAAGTTGTTTAAAGTTGAGCGGGGATCTTTGATGGATAACGCCTATCGTTTGGCTGAGGTTTTGGGTTGGCAGACCAATATCAATTCCTGGCCGATGGACACCCCTAATCCTGATGTTTCCATTCCATTCAATATCGTGGTGTTTAACGATCCCCTAGATGCGTTCCAGAAGTTATTTGCAAGATACCAGATCCAAGCTCAGTTGGTGCAAGGCTCCAACGAGGTTTACTTTGTTCAGGCAGGATATTGATTATGAAAAAAACTCAAATTAAGAAAGTTGCGTTGCTTGTAGCCCTTGTCCTGTCCGGTTGCGCAACTCAGCAAAAGGCCGACTCCATTATTGATCAAGCGAGAAAAGAGCTTGCTCAAAAAGATGCGTATAACCCTGCTGGGAAGTCAAAGGCAAGGTACGTATCTGCTGCGCCCACTTTTTCTCAAGAGAAAAAAAGCGGTGAAGTTCCGGCATGGGCGCATCGCAAAGTCACGGCAATTAATGCCAACGGTATTCCATTTGGCCTTCTGGCAGATCAGCTTGCTCGGCAAGGTGGGGCCAACGTGAACCTTCTGGATGTAGAACCTAACCGCGCTGTGCGTGTTCAAATTCCTAGCGGGGTGCCCATCTGGCAGGCATTGGATATTGTCGCCGCTTCAACTGGTTACAGTTACGAGTTCACGCCTACAGGTGTTGAGTGGCGGCGGCTTGTTGTTCGTGTGTATACGCTCCCTACCCCAGTCGGTGAGCGCGACTTTAAGTTGGGAACCGATGATACAAAAGCCGGATCGGCCATCAACTTCAATGCGGGTGGGGGGAGTAGTTCTACTAACGTCACCTCAACTACAGCCTCTGGTGGTGAGCAGTATTCTCGCCTGACTGGTACACCAGATCGCTTCAAAGAAGGGCTGCAAGCCTTGCAGTCGCTCGTTGGTAAGGCTGGGGTGGTTACTGGTGTCAAATCATCAGGCCAGCTTGTAGTTAAAGCGGAACGGCCCATCATTGCCCAGACAGACTCTTTTATGAAGGCTTTCATGAAGGACATGGGCAAGCAAGCTCGTATTGAAGCCAAGTTGCTCATGTTTAGTAGTAACGAGTCTGAAAACCACGGCGCTGACTGGAAGTTGGTTTATCAGGCTACAGATGGACTGCTGTCCTTTGATACCCAACAAGCTACTCCAGGTGGTAATGGGGCCAGCCCTAGCAAGCTGAGTCTCAAGGCCACTGGTGGGCGCTGGAGCGGCAGTGAGTTGCTGATCAATGCCTTGCAAGAGCAGGGCACGGTTAGCGTTGTTACTGAACCAACCGATATTTTGAAAAATAACGTTCCTACTCAGTTGGGAACGATTGACTCAAAAGCGTTTTTGGCTGGGACAAAAGTAACACCTAACCCTGATGGCGCATCCAGCACGGAAGTGACAGCTGGTGTTGTTGATCAAGGTTTGAAACTGTTCATTCTACCCAAGTTCATTTCGGACAACAAAATAAGCCTGTATCTATCCAGCAATATCTCAACGTTAAATGGCATCACTCAACGTCAGATTAATGAGGTATATCAAGAGCAGCCAGAAGTAAGCCAGAACATCATTAACAAAGAGTTCGATATTCAAACGGGCGAGACTTGGATCATCAGTGGTATCAAGCAAACCATATCGCGCCGTGGGGAACGTTCAACTCTGGGAACTGTGTGGCTTGGCGGTAATAAGTCGTCAGATGTGGAAGTGGTTGAAATGATCCTTTTGATCACCGTTACCGACATTTAAGGTGGTTTATGTCTAACGATTTGTCACTATTCGCCAGCTCAGTTGAGCGTGTTGAGTTCACTGGGCGAGCGTTGCACCGGATCATGGCAGATAAAGGTGCTCGTTATTGCCTTAAAATTAATGCCAATAGGATCGCCTTATCTAAGTCTGGCGGTTGTTTGCTGGGAGAAAGTCTAGCGGAACACCTGTCCGTGGCTGGCAATGTTGTTGTCACATTTGAGCGTGGAGGTCACTACTTTATTGTTTCATATGGTAAGGATGGTGTTGTTTCTGAGTTCATGAATGTGGCTTGGGATGATTATCTTCTCCTTCTCGCTGGCGCGTGTGCAGACAAAGAAAAGCTCTTTGTCTGTTGTGAAGAAGATGAGCTTCTACCTATATGTGGGGGGCTTTCAGAGATCAAAGACCTCGACATAGAGCGCGTAGGTCGGGAGGTCATAGATAGTTATTTCGCAAAAGTAGAAAGCGGGGAGGTAATCAAATATACCCTCCACCGTCCCAAGAGGGAAAAAAGTGTTGTATCTCCCCCGATGATAATCGGAGGAGTTGCATTGCTAATCGCGGCAGTTTTTCTCATGAGAAATTCAGGTGAGGAAGAAAAGCCGGTAGATCCTTATGCCAGCTACAAAGCAGAAATGAGCGGGATAACTCTGGCATCAGCTATTGATATGGCTGTCGGGGCGGTGAAATCATCTTTGAACGTTTCCACATGGAAGGTTCATGCCGTGACTGTGGATGCCGTTCAAACCACTGTTCTATTCACTCCAACCCTCTCAGAGGGGGTGATGAAAGAAATGTCAGCGTGGTGCAAGGGGAATGGTTACACATATATAATGTCGCCGGAGGGTGTTCTTGTAACCATTCCTCATTCGCAGGCCAAGATGCTTGATTCAAGCTCAATTCAAAACGACATCAAAGGTAGCGTAGAGCTGGTGTATGACGCTCTAAATAAGCTCAGTATGTTCAAGACGATAATATCTCCGGTGTCAAACAAGGGTAACTATAGTGTTATTCCAGTGGCTTTCTCAGGAGAGGGGATGATAGTTGAAGAACTCGCAGACTTGGCAAAGTTGATGGGTAAGTTTCCAGTGAAAGCTGAGTCAATTAAATTAACGTCTACTGACGTTGAATATGTTTTTGATGTTTCAATCGCAGCGACTGCGATTGGCGAGTAAATTTGGAGCATATATGAAGAGTGATTTTTCTAAGGTTATTCGTAAGCCCGTTGTGTGGGGATCGCTGTTGGCCGTTGTCGCAATTGGTGGCGGGATTCAGGGCCGTAAGTTCATGGATAGTCTGGCACAAGATGATGTTGTCAGTGAGCAATCAGCTGATCCGGTTTATTACCCGCCTCAGCGTGTAGAGCCGTCAGCGGTGGTAATCGAGAGTGCGCCTGCCACAGCCAAAGTCGTTTTTGATGACGAGCTGTTGCAACGGGCCAGGTCATACAGGCTGTCGAAAATCAAGGCTATGGAGGATGAGCTGTCCAAGAAGTCGGATGTGGCCATCCCCTTTGATGGTCAGCTGTCTGGCGGCCTTATGGCTCCCCCAGCTCCCCCCAGCGGCCTTCCGTTGGGCGAACAGAGCGAGTCAAACCCCTTGGGGGTCTCGATGGTTGTGATGGGGCAGGTGCCTATGGCGTGGCTCTCCAAAGGGGGGGATCAGCCGCAGTCTGGGCGAGTTGGGGAAACTGTTTACGGGAAGCGTATCGTCAACATCACTCCTGATCGCGTCTGCTTTTCTGACAAGTCTTGCCTGAGGGTTAACTAAATGAACGCCGTAGCGGAGATTTCTCCTGTGAAGAAGTTTGAAATTAAAGATGCAAGTGAAGAGGGCTTTGAAACTCATTACTTTGATATTGATGAGGTGAAAAATCTTTGCAATGGCGTTGATTTGACTGTAGCAAGACACAAAGACCATCCGAATACCGCTTTCATTTTGATTGGGGATTCAACTAATACTCGGTGGTTCGACATAAAGAACCTGCTTCGGCAGAAGAAAATTGCAGTGAAGCAGGTTCAAGTTAATCCACAAATGTTAATGAACTTCATCCTCAGCGGTGGCAGGGAGAAATCAGAGGTCGATTACAAGATCACTTCAACAGAGAAGGCGCTATTCACAATATTGAAAAGCTCAAGGGAGCATAAGGCAGAGGATGTTCACGTTCATATAGAAGGGGCTATTACAAAGGTCTATTTTCGGGTTGATGGTAGATTGAGGCTTATGGATTCCTATTCAGGGTCACAGACCCTCGGTGATTCCATAGGGAAGGCGATATTTACTAGCCTGCCTAAAATTGCAGGGAATGAATCATCAGGAGACTATGCGGGTAAAGAACAGCCCCTTAACGCAACATTTAACGATGATGATGGGGGGCGCTGGCGGGCGGGCCTTTACCCCGCTGATGAAGGCCCAAGAATAGCTATTCGGGAACTTGGGAAAAGGTCAGAGACATATATAAAACTGCCTGATCTCGGCTTAACTCCCCTTCAAATAGCAACAATTAAATCTGCGCTTAAAAGCGGAAAGGGTATGTTTTTGATCACAGGCCCGACAAGCTCAGGTAAAAGTACCACCCTGAGTTCCCTGCTGAGTATGTTGAACGAAGAGGGCGGGGAGGCAATCTACACTATTGAAGATCCGGTAGAGAGGATATTGCCTGGTACTGCTCAAGCGACTACAAACCAGTCCAAGAAAACGGAAGAGTTGTTGGCTCGGCAACTGTTGCGCCAAGATCCCGATACTATCGGCTTTGGTGAGCTGAGAACTAAAACAATGGTGGCGGCGGCTGTTCGTATGGCGACCACCGGACACCGCGTGTTAGGTACGTTTCACACCAACGGGGCCGTTGAGTGCGTTTCCTCTCTTGAGGGGGAGTTGGGTGTATCGCTTCATAGGCTTGCAACTCCAGGCTTCCTTAATGCATCCATGTATCAAGAGCTTGTTGGTAAGCCTTGCAGCGAATGCAGCCTTAGTTTTGAGCAAATTAAGAACTCTTTAGATCCTTTCGATGCTGCCCGCATAGCTAATAAATTTGGGGATGATATTCATAACTTCAAATTTATTAATGATGAAGGATGTGAGCATTGCCGTAAGACGGGGGTAAAGGGAAAGACAGCTATCGCTGAAATTGTTCCTATTGATATTAAAGCCTGTCGATTTATTGCCAGTCGAGACATGCTCGGGTGGAAAGAGTACCTGAAATCAAAGGGCTGGCCGATGATTCGTGATCATGCCATCGAGCGAGTAAGGACGGGCCAACTTGATATTTTCTCATGCGAAAAAATCGTTGGCAGCCTTACATCAGACCCGATGGATGAATTTGATTTTGAAGAGTTAAAAAGGTTGGCGAAATATGAGTTACAGTAAAACGAATCAGCAGTTTTTTATCATGAGCTTGGCCTCTATGCTTAATGCTGACAAAGGCCTTGTAAGCTCTCTTCATTCAATGGCTGGCGGCGTTGGTAAAACAGCCTCCATTGCCAAAGAAGTCTTGGAAAAATATGAAGAGTCTGGCGGTGATATATACGAAGCATTAGATGGTTTCGAGGAAACCGTTCGCATAGCCGCCCATTCTGCCGCACAGCGCGGCATGTTGGCTATGGGGTTGAAAGGGGCTCTGGATAGTTTGTCCGTTGTCTCAGACAGTGCCTCTAAGCTAAAGATGGAAATATTTATGCCCATGCTGATGACGACCTCAATGTTCGCCACCATAGTATGGATGGGGCACTCTATGTTGCCTGCGATGGCGAACTCTGTAGATCGAGATAAGTGGCCGTTAGCCACAGAGATACTGTTTGATTTTGCAGGTTTCATTGTGGGGTCTTGGCATTTGATCGCGGCTGTATTATTGGTTGCGTTCTTCTTCTATAAATGGACGCTTCCTAATTGGCCATACTCTCCTGCAAGGAGATTCGCTGAGAAGGTGTGGCCTGGCTACTACCTCTATCGACTTATACAGGAGCAAAGTTTCCTTGAATTGTTATCTTTGCAAATGGAAGTCTCAACAGGCATATCACCAGCCCTAGCCATTTTGAAAGAAAAGCTGTCTCCATTCATGGCTAGTCACATAGACGAAATGGAGTATTCCCTTGGAGGAGACTCTTTGGAGGGAGATAGCTCAATGGCATTGGAGGCTCTTAATACTGGTTTGATAGATGAAGATAAAATCTCTCTTCTCGTCAACCTAAGTCAAAAGGGCACCGATATATCTGGAGCATTGAAAACGGTTGTTGTTCAAGGGAGGAAAATACTTGAGATAAAACTTGGTGTTTTTGGGAAGTTGATTTTGGTTGCGGCCATTTTGGTTATTTTCTTTATGTTGTTACTGATGATGAGTGCTATTGTTCCGCTTGGGTTTGCCCTGATGGATCAATATAACGTCTAAGGTATCGACAAGACATTTAATTAGATTTATCATGCGTTTGCATTTATTTATTTCCAGAGGGATAAAGTTATGAATACCATTAATAATCAAGAGTGTGTCAGCGAAGTTAAAGCAAATGCCCAGCAGCCTGCACGGGGTAAAGTACCTAAGTCGCAGCAGGGGGCAATTGAAGCGTCAGCCATGATCGTTTTGTTGGTTGTTCTCGTGCTCGGTGCTGGCGCTTTCTTCGCATGGCCGAATATTGATTATCGCCTGAGCAAAACGAGCTTCAATCAACAGCTTGGCATGATCCAGCAGGCCGCCACTGACTATAAAGGCAGTGCTAGCGTCTACACTGGGTTGTCTTTGACGGAATTGTGTAACAAGAACCTTATCAAAGGTGAACTGTGTACTGTCGGGACTACACCGTGGGGCGGTAAATGGACTGTGGCGGCTGATACCGACCCTGCCAAAATGGCACTCACCGCAGACGTAAAAGACTCCAAAACAGCCGCTAACTTGAAGCTCGATATGGATCGCATTGACGGCTGGGTTACTACTGTGACTGGTACGTCTGTCAAGATGGTACGTTGATATGAAGCAGCGTGGAGCGATAGAGGCAGGCGCTATCCTGCTGCTAGTTTGCTTCGTGCTGCTTGCTGGCTTCGCGTTTAAGTACGCAATCCCATTTTTTTCGCATGAGAAAAACAGCCAAAGTCTCGCCCTACAGGCGAGACTTATTTCTTTGGCTATTACCGATGATTACTTGGCAAAGTGTTCAAGTGGCATAGTTACTCAGGCGACATGGAACGATCTAGTCGCTGTCGGGCTGGATAGAAATAAAGTCAGCGGTATTAGCAAGTACGTTGTAGGTTGGCAAGTTATTAATGATGAATCCCCGAAGGGTGAAATCACATTTACTTTGAATGATCCTGAAATGCATCGCTTGATGTCACAGTTAACCCCTGGTGTCATGAGCGGCGGCCTATATAAATGGGTCTGGCTTATCAATGACGAGCGGTACGACTCTTCTAATACTTATCTCCGGCTTTACAATAAAAGGTGTGGACGATGAAAGGCCCAAAAAAACAATCTGGTGTAATTGAACTGTATGCGGCTGTCTTGCTTGCCGTTCTAGGTGTATTTGTCACCGTGGGTTTTCAGTTTATGTCTATTCAAAAAGAGAGGACGGAGGCAAAGGTTGCCAGCGATACATTTAATCAGTGGGTTGCGGCAACGATGAACTATCGCAATGATAAAGGCGGGTGGCCTGCCAACGCGACTCAATTGCTTGGCGTCTACATGAATGACGTAGACAGCGCCAAAAACACGCCTTGGGGAACGCCTTATCAAGTATCTGTCGCTGCCGGAGATATGATAGAAATAAAGGTGGATGCGAAGAACAGGAAAAATGCTGGCCGAATGGCATCAGCTATTCCTCAATCATCCATCACAGGCAATGTGGTAATGGCTCGTTATGGAAAGCCAGGCTCTGAACCAGCATTGGCCGCCTTTCTCAAGAAAGACGGTTCCACTCCACTGACGGGGGAATGGAATGTAGGAGGGCAGGGGATCAGTAATGTGAAGGATATAACGATCGATGGTATGACTAACCGGACGGTCTTGTCAGGTCTGACATATTCCTCTGTTCAGCAAAACTCGCAATATGTGAACTTTATTGCCTGCCCCTCAGGAAGGGGGAATAGAAAGATCACTGTTATACCGCTCACGTATAACAAAAATGGATACCCTTTTAATAAGATTGGCGCTGTTGAAGGGCGGTATGGGCCTGCGCCGGGTTTGTGGTCTGATGACCGCGCATATGTACGTGTTTGGGAAACAGACCAGAATGGGAACCAAGCATGGTATGTACCAAATCCGGCTTATGCATCAGTTCTTGTTCAACAGCAATGCAGCAAGTAAAAGTAGACTCAGATAAAAACCATTTAGGAGGTTTGTATGAATCTAAGTAGCGATAATGGCCTTTCTCGATATAAAGGGTCAGCTGTTGCGGCGATGTTGGGATTTTGTTTTTGCAATTTCGCAATGGCGGGCGTGGATGATGTATGGAATGCGGCCCCCTCGACGAATGACACAGCTTGGGCGCAGCAACATGCCGACAATGTCATTCCGTCCAACTCTAGTACGTCCGGGCGAGTGGACCTATATAACGGTTCAACGACAACAGTAAGCGTTTCGGTACCTTCCACGGTATCAATGCTGTATGTCTCTTTCGACCTGGATGGAAGAGGGATTACCCAAGTCGCATTTGATCTACAAGAAGCAGTGGCGAGGGGAAACGTGCGAATCTACAACCGGGGAGGGGAGAACGCAGATAGACCCTATGATGGCCTGATTAATGTCAGTAAGTCAGGGAACACTGTAACTCTTCAAGGCCAAGGTATTTGGACTGGGGCGCCAGTGATCAAAAGAGTTGTAGGCTATAGCCTATGAGAGAAAAGGGGCCTACAGCCCCTATCTCTTTTTACATGTGTCACGGTAATATCTAGCTATCTGACAGTTAGCTTTCGACACAGCAACTCGTGATGATCTCGCTTGCCTCTTCCGTATTTAAAGTCTCCGGTGTCCATCAGGCCAACCAGTACATAACCATCAGGGCAGCGCCCGATCCCCCCGGTGTTAATATCCACGTAGTAGTTAACTCCGTTATGAACCTCTTCGGCACCCCATTGCAGTCCTGCGCCGTTATTCACTGGGATCACTGTGGCTAAATTGGCTTGTGCCCACTGGGTATCCTGCGTGGCGGGAGAGGCCGCCCATACATCGTCAACGCCCGCCGCTGCGGCCCCACTGCAACAAGCCAGCAACGCCGCCATTAACAAGCGGGCAGGGTATCGAGAAAGGCCATTATCAGGCTACCTAACCGCCATCATTCATATCTAACGCAAGTTGCCTCTGATGCTCTATTTGCAACACGATAGCTGCCATACCAAATGCCTCCACTTTCGTACATGTAAACGTCACTCGCTTCATTGAAGTAGCGCGGAAAGCAGAAATCCCACTTCCCAAGAGATTGGCCGACAGCCGCCGCTGAATAGGCCAGCGTGTAATGCTGGCGGATCATCACAGGCTTATTACCCGAATTACTAGGGATCACTGTGGCTAAATTGGCTTGTGCCCACTGGGTATCCTGCGTGGCCGGAGAGGCGTTCCAAACATCGTCCACGCCAGCCGTTGCGGCCCCGCTGCAACAAGCCAGCAACGCCGCCATTAACAAGCGGGCACGGTATCGAGAAAGGCCATTATCGGGCTACCTAGGCCAACAGACTGCACCACCATTAACAACCCCAGCATTACCCACAGAGTAAAGCCGCAAGAACCAATACCCGCCGCTCTGGTAAACGTCAGTGTTCACATGGTTGTCATTTCGGCTTTGTGAAATAGAGAGGGCACAATGATGAGTCTGAGTGCTGACAAGCTGCTGGCTCTTTGTTTGCCCCCAGCCAGCCGATATTGAATAAAAGACAGCTTCACCTCCTCCTCCCCCGCTGTTGCTAGGGTTCACTGGTGCCGCATAAGCCTGCGCCCATGAGGTGTCCTGGGTGGCGGGAGAGGCATTCCAGGCATCGTCAACGCCAGCCGTTGCGGCCCCGCTGCAACACAACAGCAAAGCCGCTGCAACAGCGGCGGCTTTGCATCGAGAAAGGCCATTATCAGGCTATCCAGCTTTGTGAATAAGAATTTTCTCATGAGAAACTGCCGCGCTTCGCTTGCCGCCCCAGTAGCAGTAAGAGACAGACTTCGCTAGTCTCTCCCTGCCACTGGGGGTGCTAAAAAAGTGCAAAAATATATTGATTATCATAGATAGAGCGTATAGCATGGGTTTCAGAGGATCTGAGTGGGAGGCTCATTATGAAATGCCGATAAAGTCTGAAAAATATATACGGCTGCTTTTGAAGTTTACAAAAACAAAAAGTGAGCCGCTGACCCTTGCTGTTATAGATCACATTCTAAACGGCATGACACAGCAAGAATGCGTAGTAAAATACGGCGTTACTCAATCAGCGATTTCCTCCAAGAAGAGCAGATTGTTCGAGCTAGACGAGCTTGTAGAAAACGCCCTGAAAATTAAATCTGAAGAAGGGACACAAGAATGAAAAAATCAATTGTTGCAATTTCAATGATGGCTGCTGTATCTCCGGCTCATGCCATATGGCAAGGGGAAGCAATTAACCCCGTTGAAAATTCTCATATCGTTAAGTTGCAATCATGCACTGGTACTGTAATCGGCAATAAGTTTGTTTTGACCGCAGGCCATTGTGGTGATGGCGCTGGTACATCTGTTGTTGATGGCAACAATAAGACTGCACAGGTCACAAAAACACATTTCAACCCGCTGTTCGATTCATCTGTCGCTCGCGTATATGACGTTGCATTGTGGGAAATCTCAAGCCCGCTTACATCCGGCTATTTGAGCAATAACGAACCAGCAAAGGACGCAATTACCAGTATCGCAGGCTGGGAAGGGGGCTCTTTGAAAAAGGCAGACTTGAAAGCCATTGGTCAAGTTGACCCTATGTGGTCAGAAGATGCCTTTGAAATGATTTATGATCCCGCCAATGGAGTTGGTACAGGCATGAGTCGCCCTGGTGATTCCGGCGGCCCTTGCTTCGATGCCTCAGGTGTTTGGGGCACTATTCAAGGTGCTGGCGGCCAAGGTGACGGCACTTACCTACAAGTGTGCCAGCGGATTACAAACCCGAACACTAAGCAATGGATCTTGGAGACTGTTAATAGCTGGTCTTATCCGCTGGAATTAAAAGGGGATGGGGTCATTAATTTTAAAGTTCAGAGCGTTCATGCGAACAGTGAAGTTTTTGCTCCGTCTGTGGATGGCAGCCTTGAGATCGTCTCAAACAGCTGCACCTCTGGTACTGTAGACCCCCTTGCTGTCTGCAATATCGCTGTAAAAGGTAAAGGTAAGTTGTATATCACCAGCCAAGATGTGATTGAGGTAAATAAGCAGATTGAGCCGCCTCAGCCCCCAACTCCAGAAGAAAATGGCGGTGGTGGTGGCGGTGGTTCAACTGGCCCACTCATGCTCGGCATGATGGCTGTAGCAGCATTCCTTCGCCGCTTTGTGAAATAATTGATTGAGGTGGGTATGGATGCATTTGTAGCATTCGGTCTAATGGGGTGCATAGTAGTAGTATGCAATAAGCGCTCTATATATGTTGAGGCCATTACGGCGATTACATCTCCTTTTATATTCACCATGTTCTCATTGAGTACGTTTTTTGGCGATTTAAAGGGGGTTTCGGATGACTGGAAAACTGTAATTTACCTGATGACGTCCATTACATGGATAATGCTGATGTTATTCTTTTGGCGGAATTACCGTTCCCATCAGCGGGCAAGCAAAAACACTAGATGATCCAGAATATGGCTATTAACTTTGACTACCGCTGTGGGATCTTGGAGGCAGCTGATCCTGAAACTGGGTATGAGTGGTGCTGGTATAAAGGCGACTCGGAGATCAGTAAGGCTCACGAAGGAAGTTTTGTAAGCTCTGTTAGCGTCCCAGAGGGGGCCTCAGTGGTGGAAGTGAAGGCCATCATTCGTGAAAATGCCAAGATGAAGTGTTAGTGGCCTATCTCGGCCAGCCTATCGCACCGTGAGAAGGGTGGGGGATGACTAAGCGGCAGTATCTTACTAAAGATGAAGCGGTGGCTAAGGGCTGGTATTGCCGCTCTGACCTAAAGAGGTTGTTTCGCTTAAAGCCAGGGCCGGAACAGCAGCGGGTTGGCCAGGTCTGGCAGGGGCGAGGTTTGTATGCTGTCTATGATAAGTCCCAGTGCATTCCAATGCGTCCCCAATGTGAACTGACGGCTCACCAATGCGATGCGCTGGCTGCTGGTCGAACGCTGAGGGGAACTCGTGTTTGCAGGACGTGTCGGCAGCGTGAGGCCACTGAGTTTATGTTGAACGGTGTGTGCTATAAGTGTCGGGATTTATTGTTAAATAGGGGAGATGCATGAAGGTTAAAGTTTTTCTTGCGGGTATATTGCTGTGTTCAAGCGTGAGCGCGGAAACCGTGTCAGGTAGTATCGCTTACTCATTCAAGGGGATGAGTGGTGTGGTTCCATTTTCTATGAATGAGGGGGAGGAGGTTGTGATAAATGATACCTTCAAGGAAACCCCGTATGTTCAGAGCATTACCAAAGGAAAGGAAACTCGCTCAGTAATATCGGAAGGGGGTGATTTTAAGTTGCGGATCAACCCGCTCAGTAACGAGCGTGTAATGGCCTCCTATACCATCAAGTTAAATAGACTTGAAGATATGAGGCATGTGGCTGGCATTGATATTCCCACATCTAGGGAGGTGTTTAATAAAGGCAGGAAGCAGGCTATCAAAGGTGAGCGAACCAATATTTTCAAAAGTGAAAATGCGGTTGTTTCAATCATTGTAAACTAAATAAGCATGTTTGAATTTGTAATTTTGACCCCAGTTGATTAAACTGGGGTCAATTGTTTTTATGGTGGTGATATGCAAACAAATAATTGGCTGAAAATTCCTGCTTTCTTGGTTGTAGGGTTATCTCCTTCCTTGGCATATGGAGCCAAAGTATCACCTCGACAAGCGACCGATATACCTTATATCAAATGCTTTATTAATGCGTCTGCAAAATACTCCGTTGAACTCCCATTGCTTGTTGCAATAGCTGAAAAGGAAAGTGGATTCAACCCGCGAGCGTATAATTCAGCGAATGCAAATGGCTCATTTGATATAGGCATTATGCAGATAAACTCATCTTGGATAAAAGGGCCTTACCAAAAAGAACACTTTTTGGAGCCATGCTTTAACATTCACTTTGGTGCCTATGTCCTTTCAGATAGCGTCCAGCGCTGGGGGAATAATTGGAAGGGGGTTGGTAAATATAATGCTAAATCACCTGGAAAGGGCTATGTCTATACAAAAGATCTATATCCGCGATATGTGAAATATGTGCAAATTTTTTCTCATGCGAAAAACTAGGGGGGATGTATGGTTAATTATTCGGTAACTTATCGAGAGTATGAAGGCTCAGTTGCACGTAAAGAGTTGAATTTTAATGAAGTCGAAGCGGCTGCAAAGGCTTTTGCTGATATTCCTGCCACGCTTAACCCAACGGTTTATCAAACGACTAAAGGGATGTTTGGCTTGCGCGAATCTGGCTCTACACTTGCCACTACTGAATATATTGGAAGGCAAAGCGACTACATGCCAGAGAAAAAGGCGCTCGGAACAACACTGGGGGATGAATTTAGCTCTGCCTACTGGAAAATTGTTGGCGAAAAAATGCGAATGGAGGGAGTTTTTTCCAAAGAAGAGGTCGCCTTCATGTCAAAAAACCCATTGAAGCAAGGCGTTGATGCTTTCATAAGACATAAGGCTTTGGAGGTTGGGTGGGCTGATAAAGCGATGGGGAACTCCATGCATGATCATGCCGTCAAGGAGATCGTTAACGCCATTGGTGGAAAGGGTAAGTTTGCCGAGGCTTTTAGCAAGGAATATAACCAAGTAGTTGATGGTTCTGGATTTTCGTTTACCAATGGTTTGGCAAGAGAGTTGATTAACAACCCCCTTTATGGGGTGGCTCTTAAATCCGAAAGTATTCATGAGCGGATTGATGAGCTTAAACAGATGGGCATGAGCACACTTCAAACCCTGAACAATGTGAGCGATTTTATCGCCGTATCACAGTATGCAGGCCTCAGCCTCGAAGGGGCGGGAAGTGGGGGGTTAATCACCCAGGTGAGCGCCCTGACAAGTCTTGCGGGTGAAATAGGTGAGTTTTCTATGTCCGTTGATGGCGGGATTGATAAAAAGATCCTTGAACGAGACATAAAGGCCATCGAAGAGTTGATAAAAGAGCCCATCAGCTTTACCGAGCTTTCCCAGCAAAATGCAGCCGGTATGTCAGCAAAGGGGGTCTTGCAGAAAATAGGGGATGACTGGTCGTTCTCCCCAGCGGAGGGCATACGGATCGGCAAAGATACTGTGCAGGCCACGATCAATGATTTTGGTAAGTCTGGTGAGGTTTTTGACATATTGCTGGACGGCAAAGCGAAGGCAATCGGAACTATGGAACTAAGCTCCAGTCCAATGTTCTATGCCGAAAGTACAGGCAGTATGCGGGGACTGACGATGGAAAAGGGGAAAATTGAATGACCACCTCAGATCGCTTGATGAATGAAATAGCCCGCGAGCTAGATGAACTAATGGAGACTGAGTTATCATCAATATCGACTCCGGTAGGAGAGGGGCGTTTAGACCCAGTGCAATGGTGTCTTGACACATCTCAAACCAGATGCATTCCGCTGCCTGTGTGCATTCAGCACCTCAGAGACAACTATGGTATAGATGTTGCTTTTAGTCTGGGGCTAGACACAAAGCCAACGATCCATTGATAATGGTTTTTTATTTTAGGAGTTATTATGAGTGAGTTTTTGAAAGTCCTTTTAAATGTCCGAAGTTTGCGAGCGGCCTTGAAAGAACTATCAGTTGATCAAATTGACGATGCGTTACAGAAAATCACACAGATTTATGATGAGCGAAAGGATGAGGATGACCGCCTGAAAAGGGCGGAAGCAGAGCGACTAGCAAAGCTGAAAGAATACAGGGATCTGCTGGAGGCTGACGGTATTCAACCACAGGAGTTGGTTTCATTCTTGGGGCTTAGTGAAACAGCAAAAACCCCCTCAAATAAGAAAGTCCGCGCACAAAGACCCGCAAAATATCGTTACAGCGATGGACTGGAAACAAAAGAATGGACAGGGCAAGGGAGAATGCCAAAAGTTATAGCAGAGGCAATTTCTCAAGGTAAAAGTTTAGAAGATTTTCTTATAGCTTAGTTTTCGCCGCCAAAAGATAGCGTCTCAATGAGGCGCTATTTTTTTTGCCTTAAAATCCTATTAATGTAAAATAAATGGGTTTCTTTTCTCATGAGAAAATGAGGTTGATATGAGATTGATAAGCAGGCGAGTTATATCCACGTTTATAGTCGCTGGTTTGGCATCGGCATCATACTTGCCATATCCATCCAAAGCTGCAAGCCAAGATGAGTGCTCTATTTGGTTGTGTTTGCCTGGCGGGTTTCCGTCAGGATGCGGGGGGGCAAAGTCTGCGATGAAAAAAAGAATTAAGAAAGGGAAATCACCGCTACCTAATTTCGGTGAGTGCGTAGTTAGCTCCCCTGGTGATAGCCAAGGGCAGCCGCCTATGTATTCAAATCATGGCATTGCGGCATACATCCCTGCACACACAACTTGTGTGAAGTGGAATATTACTGGAGGGGGAGGGAGGAATGGTTCTGAAAAAAGAACCTGCGTACAAACTGAGAGGGTGCCAGAACAGTATGTGAAGGGGACAAGCTGTAGACGTTACGGGGGAAGCAACAGCTCATACACAGAGAACCCCAAAGGATGCACATCAACGGTAAATTGGGCCGAGGTGTGGCAGGGCAATCAACAATATGGTGATACCTATTACTGGTGACACAGATGGCCTCATAGGGTGACAAGGACTAGGGAAGGTGCGAACAAGTCCCTGATATGAGATCATGTTTGTCATCTGGAGCCATGAAAAAGGGTTCATCATGAGTCATCAACTTACCTTCGCCGACA
>Ga0247725_1000514_pt1 | contig 27333 bp, 30 predicted proteins | sample OKSTACKMCFT3sol_FD_183021 | JGI IMG/M metagenome (GOLD analysis project Ga0247725, IMG submission 183021) | Subsurface sediment microbial communities from gas well in Oklahoma, United States - OK STACK MC-FT3-sol | ecosystem: Environmental > Terrestrial > Deep subsurface > Rock core/Sediment...
AGATGTGAAATTTGCTTGAAGGTATAAATATCTCTTTGAGTTCTGGGAAACAACATTTTGGCCCCAAGAACTGATGCGATCTGACAATAATAAAATTGCAAAAAGCTTAAAACTTCTTTCTGACGTGTCTAATTTCCAGCTGTCTGGATGGCGCCTCATGAGCGCCTTACCCCATCCTCCAGTTTCCCTTTTTACAAGATGGCGCCTGTAAGCTTTGAATACAGATGCCATATTTGGCAAATCTTCAGACCCATTCAGTATATTTTTCAGCATATTATGTTTTTCTTTGTATGAGATCGGCCTTGAATTGCAGCTATAACAATATTCAATAGACTCACTGAATTCAGTTTTAACCGAAAAACTGGAAGGATATGGCCGCTTCGAAACATTACGATATATTGGAAAAAACCAAGATTGTGGTATTTCACTAGGAAGCTGATTAATAACTACATACTTTTCTAGTAACGACATTGCATAGTTTCTCCATTCATTGATCGGTTCGAATGCGCTGAAGTCAAGCCCTCCAGGAGGACTAACTAAGTCTTTATAAGAAAAATCCAAAAATCTGCTTCTACATCTAGTGCAAGAATAAGGTACAGAAATATTGGCAGGTAAAATATCAGTTGGAAAACTTGATCCGCAATTCGAACATTGATGGATTAAATCCACAGCATGAATTGGGCATCGCTTCAGCCAGTCAATTTGAAACAAGACTGTATGGTAGTAAGACTTAATGCATTCTGGACAATACTTGGTCGTTTTTTGATCAATTGGGAAATGTAACCTCTGAAGATCATCTAAATAGAACTGCTGCTCTTGTGATTTTGAGATATCTAGGGCCTTGAAGAACTTTGTCCTATTGAATGTGCCATTGACTGTAAAACAAGCGGTGGGAATGGGATGGAAATACCCATTCATAAAAAAAACTTTCGAGAATGCGTTAGAGTTAATTACATTCAGAGCAAAAAATCTATGGAAAATTGACCAGAAGGACTCGTACGGTCGGATCGAATTTTTCACCCAAGACACTTCATCAAGGGCACGCATTAATAGGCCCCCTTACCTTTTCGACCGATTACCATTCCAACAGCTTTCATATGCTGCTCATAAGCAGTTTGTTTGATTGCTTTAGTCAAAAGTTTGTTGTCAATGGAGATATGTAAGGCATCTGGAGAGTTTAATTTTCTAAAAATGTATTCGATCGCCTTTCCAATGTGTTCCATCGGAATATTCAACTTCTCTTTTAAAATATCATCGGCCAGTTCTACATACACTTTCCACATGTCATCTGCGATTTCTGCAATCCGAAACCCAGCTTCAAAGGCTCTTGGAAAAAAATACTGCGTAAAAGTGATCCCACTATTTTCTGGCCATTCTGACTGTTCGTCATAACCGTTCAACACATACCGCAACTCTTGAGCCGTACGAATGCCGTGAAAACAATAGTTTCTCACCATAAATCTGCTTAAAAGATGGACACCTTCTGCCATAGAAAACACCTCATGCCTATAAGTAAGCTCATGGGAGCCTACTCCTATAACCGTAAATCTATACCCGAGGTCATCCAGTCCATTTTGAACGTTACAAAGCCAAGCGTAGTCTTCATCTTTCATGAATTGCGCTTCATCAATCATCAAAACTATATGATTAGTCTGCAGATTAATTGCATTCGTGATTAAGTGATCTAACAGTCTTTGAAGCATGTCCCCGGCTGTGCCAACGTTGGCAAAGATATTTCCACTGGCCCTTAAAAGCATTTCCAGAAAGCGTCTCTCAGAGTGGTCTTTATGCTCTTTAAAAACTACGTGAAAAAAAACAATTCTTCCCTTATATTGTTCATCGATTAAGGTATTGAGCCAAAATTTGACCGCCCTACTTTTACCAAGCCTTGAAATGCCGTAAATATATCCACCAGGTACCTTGTTTTCGATCCACTCACATATCACGTCGAAAATCTCTGCAATCGGAGGGGTATAAATTGCATATTCCTGAAGGATCATCGGATGAACATTTTTAAACACAGGATTTACAGCGCTCATTTTGTACTCCTGAATACTGCTTTTTTTGGAGGTGGCAGCGGAGATTGAAATCCAAGTTCGTCACCAAGTCCGGATTCAGTCGAATAATCTTCTATCTCAGAAGTCGGGCTTTCTTCAAACTTTCCTTCCTGGACATATGGAACAAGGTCTTCAGGATTTTGTTGAGCAAAGATGCTCCTCAATTCCAGATAGGCCGTTGGAGGGTGTTTACATTTTTTTTTCGCTAACAGCCCCTCTATGTACCTTAAATAGGTGATGATTGGATCATCGTTCTGGGAATAATAAATAAGCTTTCTTTCACGTAAGTTAGAGATTGTGCGCCTAGCTTCAAGTGTGTGAGGAGTTAAATTCCAAGGTGGTGCTGCTTTCAAGATGCCTAACTCCGCTCCATCTTCTGTGTAGGCTCTAGCTATCCGAGCATCTTTTGGGTTAACTTCAAAAATTATTTTTTTTCCGCACAATTGATATGCACGTTTCAGAGCATCACTTGAATATGTGGCGTAACAGTAATGGACGAATGGTCTCCTCCCAGTTTTCAAACCACCCTTCACTGTGACTTTTTCCCTGATAGATAAAATCTTCTCAAGTTCCACGGGATCAGCATAAACTAAATCCTGTTTTGCAGTTAAAAAGTCCAGATATTGCAACGGGTTACGGTAGCCTATTGATGAATGGGGAATAGCATTGTAATTTGCGAGTAAAACATCCATCAAATCCTCAAGATGTTCTAATTGAATGAAATATTTACAGGCTAATATTTCAGGGTTACTCTTACTCGGATCATCTACTCCTGACCCAGTTGTACTGGGTAGTCTATGAAAACCATTTGTTTCCAAGGTTTTGAAAAACCTCTCGATAAACGGTCTGTCATTAGGAATGTGCCGATTTACAACTAAAGGTTCAGTGTAGCCTGAGGAAATGAGGCTTAATTTTGACTTAACTCGATCCGAAATATTGGCAAGAGCTTGATCAGTACTGAATTCTTGCCATAAGACACCGCAATATCTTGAAGAATAACTTGATGGAAAACCCGCTCCATCGTTGTATTTCAGTTCGGGAATAACCAGTTGCCTAGGCTGCCATTTTGTAAGTGCTGATTTAATGGCTTCTAAAATATCACTAGAATTACATTCCCTTCTCAAAGAAAGTTGATACCCTACCATAATTCCTCCAGAGAGGACTTGGAAGCCTAAATTTATTCCCTTAAATTGCTCTTGTCAAACTCGTTGAAGATGCTGAGATAAACTTCACCTGAATTGAAGATCGTAATATAAACTTTACCTGAAACTTTGTCAGGGCAAAGATTTAATGTATTTATGATAAGTATATGTTTTTTAAGGAATAAGTTATTATAACTTTTACCTGAATACACGAGGCCGTCATGCTTCACCACATGGCAGTTGGTCAGAATCGTATTTCTTGAAATCAGCACACCTGTTCCATAATGGATTTTGTTGCCATCCACTATCTCGATTCGATAGATCGCATCTTCAATTGAATACGCACTGCCGGCACTGGCTCCGTGTGAAACGACGCCAAGCGCGATAATCAAAGTTTTGATAATTGCCTTCATTGACTTCATGCCCTGCCTGGCCATGGACGTGGGAAAGGCCGCATTCGATTAGGCCTGAAAGAGTCGGTTTTTTCTGCAGCCGAAGCCAAGTCTGAGAGAAAGTGATGGTTGGATTCAATCCACCCTTCAACCCATGGATTATCCTCCAAAAGAGAAGGACACTTCTCTCGCAGAAACTCCAAAAGTTCAACTTCTTCGTCTAAACGTTTTGCGATCCCCCCTTGATGGTTATCGAGAACAGCATCAATGGAGTGAAGGCGCTTGATATTAGGGATAAACCAAAGGATGTTTTTCAATAATTTCATTTTTTGTCCTAGCTATTGAATTCTCAAAAACCGCGTGTAGTCTGGTTTTATGAGGGTTAAATCACTAAAAGCACTTGGCAATGGCGCTTGGAAAATCCATGCGGCAACACCTGTAAAACCTTTGAATCCGACCTTGAATCGACCAAAGGTTGATAATAGTCTCATTCAGCAAATGCTCTGGCATGAGGTCAAATTACGCTGGCCAGAACTTGCCATTGCCGAATTCAAAAACGCCGTACCTGGCAGGAAATTTCGCATTGATATTGCCATCCCGTCTGTAAAACTGGCTATCGAGTGCGATGGGTGGCAATTTCACGGGAAATTCAAAGAGGACTTCGCCAAAGACCGCGTTCGCCAAAACCTGATGGTTATAAATGGTTGGCGCATCCTCCGATTTACTGCCAATCAGATCCGGACTGAAATGCCCATGTGTATTGAGCAAATCGAGTCCGCAATAAACGCCAATCTAACTTAGCCTTTCCTTTCCATTACTAAGCCGGTATCAACTTCCGTGCCGCTGCAGGTGTTGATGGATCGTTTCGGTATGCAGTCATTGCATCCTGCGCCAGGTACTCCATCACTTGATTGTCAATGTGAGTTCCATAAAGCTTTCCAGAGTAGTATTCACTGGTTTCAGCGGTCATTAATCCCCCAACAACCTGTGTCGTATTACTTGCTTTGGCAAACTTCTCAAGCATCGGCAAGGCAGCAGCACCCACTGTTTTTGCTATCAGCCCTGTTGATGGAACCAGATTCAAGGCCGAAAGCATTTTCTCAGCAGGAGACAGTTCGCGTGAGGTGAAGAAGTTGCGCCCACTGTAAAGCTCCCATGCGGCAATGGCAGTGCCAACCAGAGGTGTAGTGGAAAGCATATTTTTCACGAAAGGGCTCAAAGCATTACGCTCTAAAGCAAACTCAGCTACCCTTCTAGCATCAACCTTTGAAACGACCTGCCCTGCTATTTCTTTAAAGTCAGTTAACAACGCTTCTACTAATTTTTGGTGTGTTGGATCAAACACCGGAACGAGATTACTATAAATGTTACCTATCCCTGCTACAGCAAGGCGCTGTCTAGTTGGGGTCGCTGGAATGGCTGCAAGATTGGTCGGCGCCATTGTGATTGGCGAGTTTGTATCGTTTTTAACCTCGGCAAGAGCCTTTGCAGCCCCTTCAGTATCTTTGGCTTTGAATTTCAAACCATTAAGATTGCTTTCAGGGTTCCACTTGGCCACACTTTCTTGGAGAGTTTCAGGTTCCCTACTCTTTCCAGCGTCTGCCTGTGCTTTAGCCCATTTCACATATTGAGCATATTCGTTGCCGCCGTTCGGCATGATTTTGTCGAAAAACTTTCTTTTCTCAGGGTTCACATTACCCAGTAAGTAACTTGGGGCTTTTTGGATAACCTTGATGTCATGAATTTGTTGTTGCACGAACAAACGCTCTTCTGGCCTATTCAATGAGTAGTTCAGAAGTGCCTTGTATAACTTCTTGGCCTTGTTTGGGACAATTGCACTGCTATCTACGATTTGTAAATCATCACCAAAAGCTGGCTCAGAAATGCCCGGGTCGGCACAGAATGTTTTTAGCTCTAAATTGACGGAAGCGCCCGGAGGTAAAGTCAAATTCCCACCATTTTTAACGCGCTCCAGATTTTCAAGGTAGGACATATATGGCCTGATAGCATTCGACAGCTTAACCAGGTCCTCAAAATCAAGCTGCTTCTTGTCCAATACCATTTGTCTAACCTGCTTATATTGCTGGTACTGATTTTCCGATTGGGCTTTATTGCCAGGGTCATAGACCAATGGATCGCCATCGCTAAACACCAGAATTTCCTTGTTGCCTCTCTTCAGCATATCCGAAATAACCGTTTTCTCAGGCTGGCTTTCGGTAGTGGGTGTGTTGACTGGAAAATTATCTAGAACCGTTTTAAAAACATCGTTCAGCAAAGTATCAATGCCGGCATTAGCGGCCACAGGCGTCACTAATTGGCAAACAATCAGAATTGAGGCTGTTAGTTTTTTAAGCATTTTTTCTTCCTTTGTTGTTCTTAATTATTTCTCATTTAATCCAGATATCAACCGTCCGTTTGCAGAAAAGGCCACAATCGAACCTGTTTTTGCGCGGAAAACATGGTCGCCATCCGTTAGCTCTAATGGGAAAAGTCTGTTTTGGAAATTAGTGCCAGTCCACACAGGCTTTGAAACCTCAAAATGTAAATGAGGCCCGTTTGAATAACCTGTACTACCAACAAACCCAATAATTTGACCAGCTTTAATCTGCTGATCAACTTTAACGATTGGCTTGCTTTGCATAAAGTGTGCGTATTGAGCAAGCGTTCCGTCTGAATGCTCTATCAGTACAAAGTTACTTTTTCCCATGCATGAAATGTCAGGACACCCCTCTGAGCTATCGTATTTGGCGTCCACTACAACCCCTGCTCTTGATGCGACAACAGGCGTTCCCAAGTCGGTTTGAAAGTCTATGGCATACTCTGCGCTTGGATCGTTGAGGTTGTAATGTGTTGATTTACGATTGTCACCGAATGACTGTGTGATTTTGGTCTTAACGCCATCCTGAAATGGAATCCTGTAAATATAGCTATTGGATGTTTGCAAGCTACCGAACGTGACGAGCCGCGTAAAATTAATCTCGCTCTTATCATTGCCAACATTAAATGAAAGCACCTTTTTTCTCTCAAAGGGCTTAAAAAAATTCAGCGAATTTTTGTTTATTAAGCCGCCTTTTGCAATGATGTTTGCACTCATGAAAACGGGATATTTATTCACGGCATAAATGTTGAAGCTTCCATTACCAATATGGACAATATCAAGGCCAATTACATTGTTGATGTCGCCACCCTTTGGCTCTATTGAGTGAACATTGCTGCAAAACAGCAATAACAATAAAGTGGATATCGACTTCATTGTTAATCCTATCCTTTTTTGGCGATGTCCGGCACCAGGTAGACAGGTTGTTCGGCACTGTTACCAAGGTCAATCTGAGGAATAGATATTGGTGAGGCCGCTTCAACTTGTTCGACAGCTGGCTTGCTAATTTTTTTTGACACTGGAATTGCTGGTGTAACAACAACTTTAGCGCCCTTGCTGGTGTAGTGATGTACCAAGTATCCGCCAACAGCCATGCCTACAAGCATAGAAAGGATACTTATGAGAAGCACAACCTCATAGGCTAAAAACTCTTTACCCCAAATGGTAGTTTTCCACCATGGGTCATTTCTAGAGAAACGGGCTAAGTCTACTTTTTTTGAATTGAACATTTCTTTTCCTATACAAATAAAGCGGCCTGGGAGGAATTAACCCATGACTGATTTTTATTCATGATTTCGTATTGCTTGCTGATTTGGTTGAAGTGCAGCTTGAGCATCAAATACTCATGATTTGCGCTTTCAAACGGCTTATGGATGATAGCCAGGCTGCCCGGTCCGACATTGTGGATAGCGACGTTGGTAAGCACCTGTATCGAGCAGATTTTGGTACTGAGCAGATCGGCATCCGTGCCAGCCACTGACCATCCAATTAACTCGTTGTCACCAAAGTCTGACTTCAATGCGGACATAAGGGAGAGAATATAAGCGCCGCACCCACAATCTTTGTCTTGAATAGTTCTGAACCCTTTGGTCAGATTCTTATTCCGAACCATCAGCTCCATTAGGGAGTCAGGGATATATGGGCTGCCTGAGAAATCATCTGTCCTGTATGGGGAGAGTTCAATCAAAGCCGCGCCAAGAATGTTGGCAAAAGCTGGCTTGATACGCACTTCATTGATGTACACGGAAGATATGTTCAGCACGTCATCTGAGACACTGCTAGTATCACCAGTGCTCAATAAGCTGCAATAAAGATGCTCAACAGAAGCTACGAATAACCCGAATGCCTTTTCCTTGCCATATTGAAAGCAAGCATCAGCAACCTTGTTGTTCAGCTTAGTTGGTTCGAGAATTTTCTTACGCATTTACTACCCCAGGTTTCACTATCAATTATCCATACGAAACGAATAAATCAAGTGCGACCGGGCTTTACTACATAACTAATTTTCTTTCTTCGATAATCGCTTCATTTACTTGATCTTGTATGTAGTAACCTTGACCATAATTGCAACCGCACTCTACAGCGATTTCAAAATCACGCTCATTTTCAATCCACTCCATAACAATTGGTACACCTTCGTCACGGCACCATTTGGACATCCATTGAATTGCGCGATAGTGTTTATCTGATACGCGAGCTTCATGAAGCAGCAAACCGTCAAACTTTGCGAGATCAGGCGTTACTGCAAGAAATCGTTCAATAGCGTCTTGACCTTTACCCATGTCGTCAATCGCAATCTTAATATCGAATTGCTCACGCCAACGTTCAAGCTTCCGGCCAACCTCTATGATTGTTTGGCTATCATCCTTGATTTCCACCCACTCAATAACTAGTTTAGGCCTGTTTCTGGCAGCCTGTTCAATCTGAGCGTCGGTGATAGTCATGATGCTCTCTGCCGTGAGATTGACGGATATGATTTCATCCTGGACGTGCGAAGGCGATGCACGATTAATCATGCCAAGCATGGCAATAGTGCGTAAATCATGAGTAAGCCAGTTCTTTGGCTTATTCATGGCCAGTAACTCAAACCCGTATACAGAGGAATTTGCTAGGTTGAGTATGGGTTCAAACTTGTACGACCCCTGGAGTTTTTGAAAGAGACTTTGCATTTTTTTCTTCCGCTAAAAATTGTTCTTTGTTTTCGCAATTTCGGAGCTGACAATGTTCCCTGTCTTTGCTCTAAAAACTGAAAGCCCGGAAGTAAAGTGAACCGGTAAGCTTTCACCTTCCAAAATACTCGATGCCGTGTATATTGGTTTAAATATTTCAAAATGTAAATGAGGACTAGAAGAAAATCCTGTATTTCCTGAGTACCCGATTTTCTCTCCCACAGATACCTTCATTCCCGTATATACTGGCGAGTTACCTTTGGACAGGTGCAGATATTTGGCAACGGTTCCATCATCATGCTGTATGTAAACGTAGTTGCCCTTATTGGTAAAACTAATGTCATTGCCACCTACGCTTGAGTCGTTCTTCACTGCTACCACTACGCCCTCCCTAGCGGCAACCACCGGAGTCCCGATTGGCATTGCAAAGTCTATAGCGTGAGGTGTTTTCATGGCTTTGTGTGACCCCATGTCTCCAAAGGACTGGGTGACTCTAGTTGTGATCCCGTTAGCTAAAGGTAATCTGTATTTGGCTCTGGGATTATGTTCAGCATAGGCATCGCCAAACATGGTAGAAACGTAAACTTTAAATCTTGATGGTTTTGTGCGGTCTTGTGGGGACAATACAAATGCAACTCGCTTCTCTGAAGTCTTGATAACAAATCTGGTCGGGAGACTGGTGTTTGAATATGTGTTTTCTGCTTCTACCCACATCACCGCACTAACCGACCCGAAGTTGCGATTCTCAACCACAATCTCGGTTCCCCCGGTAGGCAGGTCTACCTGATTTACGAATAAATCAGCTTCAGCCCTGGCATTTACACCATGAAAAGCGAGCATCAAAAATAATGGGTTGAGTAACTTCATTGGGTCACTATAAATGTTGTTAAACAAATAAGCATTGTCAGATAACACGCCAAAACGGGGTGTTTCTAAGAAGGCTAAAAGAATGAACCGCGCTTTGGAAAGCACGGCTCATTGTTTTAGGTTCTCACTAACTTTCTGGTGATTGGAAACCACCTGAATATTCCGATGAGACTGGTAATAGTGAATCCAAGCTGAGAGACCAGAAGGCCATGAGTTCCGTTTACGACAGCAAAGGCAATCCAACAAAAATTAGAAGCCAAAAAGCAAACAAAACCCCAGCGAGAATACTCATTGTTCAATGCCAAAAGAAAAGCTCCGGCCAACCCAGTAAAGCAAGCAATCCACTCGATAATTTCCATAATGAACATACTCCCTTAACTTAATTGAATACTAGATGCCGGCACGGTTACCACTCGTTTTTTGGATGAACCACGATAACCACCTCTGAGTTTGACTATTCCCTCTTTCGAGATCGAGTCAATGATGACACTGGAAAACTTCGCGTATCCAGGCACCTGCACGTTTTTGAGCACTGATCCTTCATGCAGGTCGTGAGCCTTCACAATCTCAATATTAATCTTTGATTGAAAGTGCCGAACCAACACGGGTAAGCGTTTATAAACTTCGCCTGCCAGCATGTCTTGCATGATCATCCAATGACTCGGACGTCTTTGATACAGCCCATAAAGCTCAGGCTGCAGCCGGTCCCCGCTTCCATCAGAAATAAGCCCTTTCCAGTGTGTTTTACCCATACCGTCCTTGAAGGACAATATTCCGTAGTCACCAAAAGGTGCCTGCGACAACTTGTCAGCCAATGAATCAACCGCGCTAGAGAAGTTCTCCAGTTCAATAAATTCATCCTGAACTCGTTTAGGTTTTCTTGCTGGATCCAGACTCACGTTCTGAGTGACATAGGACACGATTTCATTGATTGATTTCAGGCCTTTTCCAAGAGCCTCATTAATCAGATTTTCAACCATTTGTTTCTCCTTGATTAAAAGACGGAGAAACCCCCTGCCGGAGGTTCCCCGACAGGGTGGATTGATAGACTTATGCCAACTTCCAAACACCGCGCTCTACAGGTGAAAAATCTTTGTAGGTTTGCAACACTTGTCTTATTTTGGCTTGCCAGTTTTTGTTAGCCTGAAGCTTGTCAGGTGCTTCACCTTGAATTATCGAATAGAGAGATTGAAGGTCGGCACTACCGCCAAGAGCAATTAAGGCGTTTTTGACGATTGCTCGCCAAATTGAGGTTAGTCTGTTTGCCGTATCTCGTGCCATTGATGAAAGATCCAATAACATTGAGCGAACAGCTTTAGGACGTGACCACATGATGACGTATTCATGCATGATGCGTGGATGCTTCATGTTTGAATATTTGCGACTATCGGATAAGCCTTCTTTATCCTATTTTTGGCAAAAATTTAGAAGAAATTAGAGCGAAAAAAAATCCATGCAAAAGCATGGATTTCGTTTGAATGAAGCAGGGAATTAATGAGGTCTGTTGAATATACTATTTATTTGCTCGAAATCTTTTTTCCAAATAGTTAGAGGCAGATAATTTCTCCGCATCGGGGACGCTACAAATTTGATGCCATGTAAATCACAAATACTTTTTACAGTGCCGAATGTATCAATACAAAGCAGCTTTTGGAGAGATTTTCTATAAGACATATTTCGAGCTAGATCAGCTTGCCATAGTCGGAGCCTTTGCCCGTGAACACTATTTAATTGGCAATTATAAAATCGCGATGTTTTTAAAAGACCTATTTTTCGAGTACCTGAAAGAAATCATTGATAAAACGATTGTTATTCCAGAGCCATTAAAAGTGGATTTCATCAATTTATGCGAGGAGCGTGTTGGATCTCTGTTTAATGATAACCCGTTCAAAGACTTGAAGGGGTATGCAGATTTGATACCAAAAAATGCAAATCGCAAATCTGCCGCAGCATTATTACTTTACAGACAGGAGATGTATGTTGGCATGTTCGATTTTAAGTAGGCTTGTAATTAAATCCTATTTTTAATGCTTGATTAATTCATCACAGTTGCAAATTAAATGGCGGGATGTTTCCAAACATTAATGGATTCCTACTGTTTTGAAGCTTATTCATCAACTCATCATAAAAGGCATCTGCATTTGGATATTCAGACAATTTAGCGTGAGCGGCTTCAATATCCTCTTTAGTCATCACCAAAATATTTGAATTCAGGGCTTGATCAATATCTACCTGTACTTCCTCCCGCGTCAAAGCTGTAATCATAATTGGCAGAACCTGAATATCAGTCAATTCTGCTGCAGCTAAAGCTTCCCTTGCGTCAACAGTTCGAGCAGCAAATTTTGATAACTTACTTTCCGCCCTTAATGTAGCAAGTGTGCATTCAATAACAACGAAATGGCCTTTAGGCGAAACTAGGACCGTATCAAAAGCATTTTGTGTTTTCTTATTGATTCCAAAATTCAAAGGCGCAAATCCGAGTGCCCAGAAAAGACAACTGATAGCTCCCTCGAAGTCATTTTGAGTGCCACTTTTGAATGGTTTCTCAGGATAAAGAAAAGAAGGAAGAAGGGATGCCTGCGGATCAACTAATGAAATTATTGTTGAACGAGGGTTCTGGGAAAGATCAGGATCAATAATAGTTTTCACATCGTGCGCAATACCTTTGTAAGAGGCAATACATTGGACATGTGCTCCAGGATTTACTTTAATGAAAGTTTGCCGCTTGTATTGATCTTTTGAGTCAACCTCCATTAAATTTGACCATTTGACTGAACCACGTATAACTGCACTGTTCTTTTCTATGACTCGAAAACCTATTTGAATATCGTTTAGGTTATCAAGGCCAAAGGGTGCATTTACCCCAATGGTTGCTTCACTGCCTTTAGCTATTGAGTCTGCCGCAATTTCAATTGCAGTAAGTGCTATCACATTAAGAACAGCTTTATCATTTTGGAAAGTATCTAATCCGAATTCTGCTTTTAGTTCCTCTAATGTGTCATATGGTATTACTCCTGCTTTTAGTTTCCAGTCTGTCTCCGGTTGAGGTAAATAGTTGTTACTGTATGATCCGGTAATAGTTAACATACCTATACGATTACCATGTTTTATCCGGCCCTGGTTTAACAACACTGGCTTGTAAACACCATAAGAAATATCATTAACTGGTATCTGTAAATTTCCATGACCTGAAATTTCCAGCCCCGCTATTGATGTTAGGCCATCTATGACTTGTTCGACACTATATTTATTTGGATCAATATCCCATTCCCGACACTCAATATTTCCTGCTTTAAATTCATGCCTAACAGAGTCAAACTTAGATGCTGACATAACCACTTTCGCGGATATGACCATCAATCTACCCTGATCTCTTACTCCTAAATATGTAAGTCTGAATGCTTTGTAGGCTTTACGCCAAGCAGATATATCTTGGAAGAAGTTATTTGTTTGTTGGAATAAATCCATGAAATTCCCATATTCATCTTTGCTAACGCGAAGATGATGCCAGAATGCAATTTCCACTGCATTAAAAAACTATCGTCCCCAGAGTAATCTTGATTCTGTTACAATAAATCAAATGAGCAATGATAATCAGATCAAATGGGGTGGAAGACGATTGGGAGCAGGCCGCAAGCCTGGCTCTGGCTCAGTTTCTGAGCAAACTACTGTCATTCGTGTACCAATTAGTCAAAAGCCAGTCATTAGCGACTTGCTAGAGGCATATGCCAAGAGAAAACTTCTGGGGAAAATTCAAGAGAATCTAGACCCAGTTGAAGAGTTTGACCCGTTGCCACCTAACCGTAGATTTATAAGCTTACCTTTGTTTGAGTCTAAAGTGGCCGCAGGCTTCCCATCCCCAGCAGATGATCATGTCGAAAAGCGTTTAAGTCCTGATGAATATCTTATTGAACAGGCGGACACAACTTTCTTTGTCACAATCCAAGGTGAATCCATGCTTGAAGTAGGTCTAATGCCTGGAGACAAAGCCGTGGTAAATAAAGGCAAGACCGCCGAGGTAGGTGATATTGTTTTGGCTATGATTGACGGTGAATTCACGATCAAGAGCTTGGCGAAACAAAAGAACGGCATGCCCAAGTTATTGCCGGCAAACTCATCAGGCAAGTATTCCCCCATCCTTATCACAGAAGCAATGCAGTTTGAAATATGGGGCGTTGTTACTGGGTCATTTAGGAGGTTTAAATGACTAATGAGACTCCTGACTGGTTAACAAGCCCGGCTCTGACAGCACTGCGCACACACGTCTTTAGACGCGTCGGTAAAAGCATTTATCTATATCAAGAAATTGAGAAGAGAATTAAATTTTTAAATGTAGCCCTCAACCTTGAGTTGAGTGGCACCTCTCAAGAAGGCTGGAGTGAACAATTAGCGAAGCAACAAGACGCACTCAGCGTTAAGACAATGGGTACGCTGATGCGCAGCTTATTAGAAAAGCTATATTTCTCTTCAGAGGATCAAGCAGAAGTACAGCCTTTAAGCAATCCAACATCAAATGAGCTAATCATGCGTCGCCGTTTTAGCCTGCAAACGACTGCCGCCTATATCCATGAGCGAAAGCAAATGATCGAGGCCTTTGTAGAAGATCGCAATCACCTGGTTCACCATTTCTTCGAGAGTGTTAACTTTGCCAATGTTGTGATGCTTGAGCAAATGACTAAAGACCTGGATACACAACATCAAAAGATTGATGATGAAATCAAACACCTTAATCAGATTATCCAATTACTCAACGAGTCGTCTAATGCTGAAAGCGAGTGGTGGAATTCTGAAGAGGGTACTAAACAGCTGGATATCATTAGGTTACAAAACTCAACTCCTATCCATTTTCTTGAGTGGCATCCCGCTAGTAATGCTGACCCTAATGGATGGAGTGTTTTCCAATCAGCCTGTACCGAGCTGAAGAATAAGCACCAGATAGAAGTTGAGAGATTTTTTAATAGCTTCCCTTATAAGTCTTTGCAAGCCGCAGCAATAGCTAGTGGGCTTTTTGAGTTTCTAGAGGAAGCAACGCCTAAGGGCCAACGATTGTTGTATAGATTAAAAGCTGCTGATTATGAATACACAACAACGTTCCATAGCCCTATATGACGCCAATAACTTCTATTACAGCTGTGAAAGCGTATTCGATCCAAAACTAAGAAATAAACCAGTCGTTATTCTCAGCAATAACGATGGCTGCGCTATTTCCCGGAGCAACGAAGCAAAAGCACTTGGCATACCCATGGGTGCGCCGTGGTTCAAGCTCAAGGAAGTGGCTGAAGAGCATGGCATCATTGCGCGATCATCCAATTATGCACTTTACGCAGACATGAGTAATCGTTTCATGTCACTGCTAGGCGAGTACAGTCCAGACCAGGAAATCTACAGTATTGATGAATGCTTCCTAGATCTAACCACTTTAAGGCGAGTAGATCATGTCACCTTAAGTCAGAATATTCGTAGCCGAATTCTTCAGGGCATAGGGTTGCCAATATGTGGAGGTATCGGCTCCACTAAAACCCTCGCCAAACTAGCAAATCATTGTGCTAAAAAAATACCGGTCTATAACGGTGTTTGTAACTTCAACATCATGGCTTCTGGGGAGTTGGACTCTCTTTTATCCAACCTGGATGTTAAAGAGGTATGGGGAGTTGGTAGAAGGTTAGTCCCAAAGCTTCAAGATCTAGGTGTTATGACAGCCTTGGATCTTAAACGGGCCGATCCAGAAAGAATGCGTCAGCTTTTCTCTGTTGTGATGGAAAAAACTATTCGTGAGTTAAATGGCAATCTCTGTATTGAGCTAGAAGATATTGTGCCTCCCAGGAAGCAAATATTGAGTTCCAGGAGCTTCGGGAAGAATGTCATTGATATGCAGGGCCTAAGCGAATCGATATCTCTGTGTGTGAGCCGAGCGGCTGAAAAACTGAGAAAGCAGAGGTCTAATGCCGGCTCAATTACTGTTTTTATTCGGACCAGTCCTTTCATTGAAGAGTATGAGCAGTACAGCAAAGCTTATACCGTCTCACTTCCAACTCAGTCAGATGATACTTCTGAATTAGTTGGCATCGCTTTATGGGCATTGAAGAAGATATTCCGCCCTGGATTTAAATATGCCAAGGCTGGGATTATGTTAGGTGATCTGGTCCCGGCTTCGGGTGTTCAAAAAGATCTATTCTTCAGTGAGGAGCAATCACCTGACAAAAAGAAGCGGCTGATGACTGCTTTGGATACAGTGAATAGCAAAATGGGTAGAAATACGCTAATTGTAGGAAGCCAAGGTTTTACGCGGCCATGGCAGATGAAGCAGGACTGTAAGAGCAAAAGCTTTACTACTAATTGGGATGAGCTTTTAGTTGTAGATTGAAATTGAATCACTCAAGACAAACTTAGCCTTAAATATTCCTTATGGAAAGAAATGATCTAAGTTAAGTTTGTCATTGAATTCGTATCAGCTAAATAATCTTAGTGTGAAACAGAGTGAGAAAGTAAATTCATCACCAATACGCCAGCTAAAATCAAACCCATCCCTACAACAGCAGCTACATCAAGTTTTTGGCCAAAAAATACAATGCCTGCAACAGCTACTAAAACGATACCTAACCCAGCCCAGATTGCATAGGCAATGCCCATTGGAATTGATTTAAGAGTAAGCGATAAGAAGTAAAAAGACACTGCATATGCTGTAACAACAATGATTGATGGGAATAATTTTGTAAATCCCTCACTGACTTTTAAAGCGGAAGTCGCAGTCACTTCTGCGACGATCGCAATTATTAAAAATAGCCAAATTTTCATTTATTTTCTCCTTTTCAGAATATAGAAATTTATTCCACTTCAATCATGACTTCCATTCCCCGCCTAAGACCTTAAACAAATTAATCCTGTTGGTCAATGCAAGTTGTTTCAGCTGAACAAGTGCCTGTTCGGAATCAAAAAGACTACGTTGTGCATCGAGCAGCTCAAGGTAATTTGATATGCCTTTATCGTATCTTCGGGTAGCTAACCGCAAGCGTTCTCGCTCAGCGTCAGTCACTTTAGTTTGAGCAACAATTTGATCATCTAATTGAATCCTTTGCCCTAATACATCATTTACTTCGCTAAAAGCAGTCTGAATGGCTTTCTCATATTCGGCAACCTGAATATTTTTACGAACAGTTGCTAAATCAAGGTTGGATTTATTCCGGCCATAATCAAAAATTGGTAACGTCAGTTGAGGGCTAAATGCCCAAGCCTTACTGCTGCTGCCAGTAAAGAGCTTAAAGAATTGTTCATTCACCAAGCCGGCACTGGTTGTCAGTGATATGCGTGGAAAGAATGCAGCACGCGCCGCTCCGATATTTGCATTGGCTGCAATCAAACGATGTTCTGCTGCTCTAATGTCTGGTCGTCTTTCTAAAAGCTCCGAAGGAAGACCAACTGGCAGTGCTGTAAATCCACCAAGATCCAATTTGTTACCTTTTACTGTAACAGCGTAATTCTGGTCACCCAGCAAGATCAATAGTGTGTTTAATGCCTGTACCTGTTCACGTTTTAAAGATGCTAAGGTAGCTTTGGCTGTTTCAAGCTGGAGTTCAGCAGATTTGAAATCAAGTGCAGTATCAATACCAGCATCTAAACGCCGTTTGGTGCGTGCATAGCTTGTTTCTCTAGACTTTACAGTCTCTTCTGCAATGACTTGCCGCTCTGCTAATGCACGCATATTAAGGTACGCAACAGCTACTTCGGTGATAAGACTCGTTCTGGCAGATTGTTGAGCCTCTTCAGTTGCAAGGTAGGTTTCCAGTGCTGCAGCAGACAAACTTTTAACTCTGCCAAAGAAATCCAGTTCAAAATCGCTGATACCTAAACCAACGCGATATAAATCAACATCGAATGTTTGTCCTTGCGAGAAGATTTGCTTACTACGGTCATAACTGGCGTTGAAATTAACTGTCGGTAAACGATCTGCTCTTTGAATGCCGTATTGAGCCCGCGCCTCTTCGATACGCAGTGCCGTAATGCGTAAGTCCCTATTATTTTTCAGGGCAGTTTCAATCAGAGACTGTAATTGCGGCTCTGTAAAAAATTGATTCCATGTGGTCGGCGCTGGCGTCGTCACTTTCTCTTGCTGATAGCGATATTGCGCAGGTATAGGACCTTCTGGGCGCAAATAATCAGGAATCAAGGAACAAGAGGATAGTGTCGCTGCAATCAGACCACAAAGACTTAGTTTTAATGCTTTCATACAGCTTCCTCTACTTGCTCAGGCTTCGCTCTTTTAATAAACCTGCCTACAGTTGCAAAAAACAATGGCACTAAAAAGATGGCCAATACGGTTGCAGTAATAATCCCGCCTAATACACCTGTACCGATTGCTACCTGGGCGCCAGATGCCGCTCCTGTAGCAAGTGCAAGTGGCAATACACCAACTCCAAATGCAAGGGAAGTCATTACGATCGGGCGTAAGCGTAAGCGAGCAGCTTCAAGTGTTGCCTCTATGATGCCTTTGCCTGCTGCGTATTGGTCTTTTGCAAATTCAACAATCAAAATCGCATTTTTTGCAGACAAACCAATTGTGGCAATCAGACCTACCTTGAAGTAGATATCATTTGGCATATCCCGCAACATCACGCCAAGCAATGCTCCCAGTACGCCCAGTGGCACAACTAAAATGACTGAGAACGGAATCAACCAGCTTTCATACAGTGCTGCCAGTGCCAGGAAGACAATCAGAATGGATAAGCCAAATAAAATATTGGCTTGCGATCCTGACAGGACCTCTTCATAAGATTGGCCGGACCATGAAAAGCCTATCCCTTTGCCAAGAGAATCAGCAATCCGACTAATCTCAGTCATAGCATCACCACTGCTATATCCTGCGCCTGCATTCCCGTTGATCGTGAATGAAGGATAACCATTGAAGCGGGATAGCTGTGGTTGTCCCATAGTCCATTCCATACTTACGAATGATGCCATTGGTATCAGATTACCTGCAGTAGTGCGAACCCTTAGCTTACGTACATCCTCAAGATCAAGACGATCCTTACCATCAGCCTGAAGGAGCACACGTCGGATCTGACTACCATGCATGAAGTCGCCAATGTACTCAGAGCCAAACATTGTCGCCAAAGTAGCATTTATCTCATCCATAGTTACACCCATGGTTTGCGCTTTACGTCGATCTATATCCAGTTGTATCTGAGGTGCTTCAGCTAAACCGGCAAACATGAGATTGGTAAGTATTGGACTCTTTTGACCATCTGCTAATAGCTTATCTCTCCCAGCAATCAACTTATCAATTCCAACGTTGCCTCTATCCTGTAAGCGCATGTCAAATCCATTGGATGATCCTAATTCAGGCAATGCGGGCGTGTTCAGCGCAAAGACCGTAAGGCCATCCCGTCCATAGAATTTTCCATTGATGCGATTAATAATCGCCTGTACGTTTTGACCTTCTCCAGTACGCTCTTTCCAGTCTTTCAGAGTGGCAAAGATCATACCGCTGCTAGAAGAGCTGCCGTAAATACTAAAACCACCCACTTCATAGGAATACAGAACAGGTTCTTCTTCTCTCAAATATTTACTGACTTCCCCCAAAGCTTTCATTGTTTCATTCATAGTGGCACCTTGTGGGAGCATGACCATCACCATGAAGTTACCTTGATCCTCATCTGGCAGGAAAGCCGTTGGTAAACGTGCAAACATCACGGCAACCGCAGCCACAATGACGCCATAAACGACCAACCATCTGAGGGGTTTTTTAAGAATCTTGCCTACTCGACCTTCGTAATGATGGCTTAGTGAATCGAACTTTCGATTAAACCAACCAAAGAAACCGGTTTTTTCATGATGTTCTGAATCAGGCTTTTTAAGTAGCGTCGCACACAATGCCGGTGTAAGTGAAAGTGCAAGTAATGCCGAGAAAGCAATCGATACCGATAGCGACAGTGAGAATTGTCGGTAAATATTACCAACCGCTCCACTAAAGAACGCCATCGGCAGGAATACAGAAACAAGCACAATGGTAATGCCGATAATGGCACCACTAATTTGACTCATCGCTTTCACAGTTGCCTTGTATGGGGACAATCCTTCTTCAACCATGATTCGTTCTACGTTTTCGACCACTACGATCGCATCATCAACAACGATACCAATGGCCAGAACCATCCCGAACATGGTTAATACGTTGATGGAAAATCCTAATGCATTCATGACTGAAAATGTACCTAGCAACGCAATAGGTACTACCATTGTAGGAATGAGCGTGGCACGTACATTTTGCATGAAAAGATACATGACCAAAAAGACCAATACGATCGCTTCAATTAATGTGTTCACAACCTTCTGAATAGATATTTGAACAAAGGCCGACGTGTCATAAGGAATTTGGTAGCTCACTCCCGCAGGAAAGTACTTCATGAGCTCATCCATGGTCTCAGTGATGCGTTTCACTGTGGCAACAGCATTTGAACCCGGAGCCATTTTGATTGCCATACCAGCCGCGTTATTGCCATTCACCCTGGACATGACAGAATAATCACTGCCGCCGTATTCAACCCGTGCAACATCCTTAAGCACAATTGCAGAACCATCTGCCTTCGTTCTAAGTGGAATGTTTTCGAAAGCATCTGGCGTTGTAAGAGAACTATCGGCCATGATGTTCGCGCTTATCGGGGCATTATCAGGTACAGCCAAATTCCCCATCTGACCAACTGTGATACGTGCATTGTGACTACGTATAGCTGAACTGATATCTGATGTTGATAGATTTAGTGATGTCAGCTTTGCTGGGTCAGGCCATATACGCATGGCATATTCGGGACTGAAGCTCTGTACCTTACCAACCCCCTCAACACGACGTAGTGCCTGAATCACATTCGCAGAAGAAATTTCACCAAGTTCAATTTCAGTAAGCCTGTTTTGATCAGAGGTGATTGAGATAACCAATTGAATGCTGTCAGCAGACTTCTCAATTGAAATACCATTTCGGCGGACCACTTCAGGAAGTCTAGCTTCAACTGTTTTAAGCCTGTTCTGGACTTCAACAGCTGCCAGGTCAGGATTAGTACCTTGCTTGAAAGTTAAGCTCAAAGAAGCTGATCCGGGGCTGCTGCTCGCTGATGTATACATCAGGCGTGGAGCACCATTCATTTCTTTTTCAATAACGGCGGTAACTGTTTCCTCGACAACCTTAGCTGATGCACCAGGGTAAGTTGCACTAATATTGACTACGGGTGGAGCAATGTCAGGATACTGAGCTACAGGCAATCCACGAATGGATATAATTCCTGAAAGAATGATTAGAAGCGAAATAACCCAAGCAAAAACAGGTCTATCAATGAAGAAGCGTGCCATAAATATGCTGCCTTGCCTTAATTAGAGTTTAGCCACGGTAATTTTATTAGCCGAGGTTTTATTAGTCGTAGGTTTAGCCTTCACTTTGGTTCCAGGTACTAAAGATCCTGGGTTGCTTAAAATGACAGTTTCGCCACCTTTTAAACCGTCAGTAACAATCCACTGGTTGCCTTGCATCGTTTCAGCTTTAACATCAACTGACTTCACTTTGCTTGCTTGATCGATGAGCATCACACTGGCACCCTTGGATGAACGTATCAATGCATCTCTAGGGATAAGTACTGTGTTCTGATTGACTGCCTGCTCCATGCGTATCTGCACATATGCTCCGGGCAACAATTCAAACTCGGGATTATTAAATACTGCACGCATCGCTACTGAGTCAGTATTGCTATCTACAGCCATGTCAGCAAAAAATAGTTTCCCCGGTTGTTTATAGCTAGAACCATCAGGAAAAACTAACTCGACCTGAATCGTATCTTTACTGATACTTTTTAGCTTGCCGTCTTTGATAGCTCTTTGTAGTGCCATTACTTCAGATGCCGGTTGTGAGAAATTCACATAGATCGGATCTAACTGCTCGACAGTTGTTAAAGGGGTAGGTGCATCCTGGCCTACCAATGCACCTTCAGTTACCAAGGCACGACGGGCACGTCCATCAATTGGTGAAACAACTCTTGAATAGCTAAGATCAAGTTTCGCTTTATCCATTTGTGCGCGTGCCGACAATAATTGGGCCTTAGCTTGTAATTCTTCAGCTATTGCCGCTTTGTAATCCCGCTCACTAATTGAATTATCGGTCGATAAGTCCTTGTAACGCTCAAGTTTGTCTTTAGCATTTGTATATTGCGCTTCAGCAGCGGCCAATGCGCCGGATGCCTGATCTTTTGCAGCGTTTAGTAATTCAGGATTGATTAGGAAAAGGGGAGTGCCTTTTTTAACATCTTGACCTTCTTTATATAAGCGCTCAGTCACTATGCCTGCAACCCGAGCACGTACTTCAGCCTGCCTATACGCTTCGAGTCTTCCAGGAAGAATTACCTTGCTTGGAATTGAAGTGGTTACCGTGTTGATAGTCGAAACTTCAGGCACGACTTCTCCTTCTTGCTGCTGTTCTTCTTTACTGCAACCCTGAATTATCAAAAGGGTTGAAAGTGAAATAACGCTGATCAATGATCGTTTCTGAAACATAGTAGTGGCGCCTAATAATAAAAAATATTTAATAACTAACGGCAATTTACCACGGAAAAAATAATTAATCAATCATGTATGATTGAATAAATGTTGCTATAATGTATTTACTTTTTAAGCAAATTGGTGGCAAACATTGGCTAGAAAAACCAAAGTGGAATCTCAAAAAACCCGTGATGCTATACTCGACGCGGCTGTTATCGTGTTGGGTAATAAGGGATTAAGCTATGTCACGATGGCTGATATTGCTGATCAAGCACAAATTTCCAGAGGTGCTGTATACGGGCACTATAAAAACAAACACGAAGTTGCTCTGGCAATGGTTAGAAGAGCTTTTGACGCCATCATATTGCCAGAGAAAGATGACAATGAAAGTTGTTTGGACTTTTGCTATCGCTTAGGATTGTTTCATCTACATCTTGCTTTAGATCCCAGTGACCTGCAGAAAATTATTTTTGCGCTATACACCAAAATCGATGAAGACAAGGCGATGAAGGCAATGCGGCGTGAGTGGGAAATGGGTTGTTTTAACCGTACTAAACATTGGCTTGGTGAGGCCAAACTAAATAATGAGTTACCTGAAAACACTGACCTGGAATTTTCAACAGTCTATTTACAAGCAGTGTCAGATGGGATTTTCAGTTTGGTCTACTTTTACAATGATGGAAATTCCGATCAATGGCAAATTGCAGAAAAGCTATACAGAGTTGGCTTCGATACGATTAAGGCCTCTGATAAGTTTCGTACTGCCACCTGATTCAAGATTAAAAATATCTGAGTCTTGGTAAGTTTCTTCAGCCAAGATTCATTGTGTAAACAGCGCTCATTCAAACGGCTCCCTGCCAATATCTCCTTATCTTTAATATGATTCCGTAGGCTTTTAGGTCAATCACTAAAGTTTACTCTCAACTGACTCCCCACATTTCTTCTCTTGCACATATAAGCTCACTAACAATTACAAGTCGTGCCAATTTTTACTAACTGATTTGCTTCAAGAGGAGGATGATTGCATCAATCGCAATAGGAGATTCTCAAATGGGCAGTTTCAGTATTTGGCATTGGGTTATTGTATTAGCTGTCGTCACAATGGTTTTTGGTACCAAACGCCTTCGTGGCATTGGCGGTGACGTTGGTGGTGCTGTGAAGAGCTTCAAAGAGGCGATGAACGAAAAACCAGCGGTTATAGAGGATCAATCCAAAAATGTTTGAGGTTGGTTTCTCTGAAATCATTGTTATCGCCATAGTTGCTTTAATAGTCATTGGTCCAGAGAAGCTCCCAAAGTTAGCAAGAACCTATGGTTTGCTCTATGGGCGAGTACAGCGCTATGTTTCTGGTATCAAACAAGACATGGAAAGAGAAGTAGCGCTAGACCAAATGAAAAAAGCAACTGCTGATGCTCAGAAAAGACTAATGGAGTTTCAGTCAAAAATGATCACCATCGACGGTGAGGCTGAAGAAATCTCAGAAGTAAAAGCTACTGCTGCTCAAGATACACAACCAATTCCAGAAACAGTGAAGTAGTGAAACGATGCAAAGCGATACACTTAGCCACTTTTACGAGTTAAGAACAACATGTATACGCATCGTGATTGGCTTACTCATTGCTATCGGAATCACATTGCCATTCGCAAATGAATTACATCAATTCTTTGTAAAACCTTTGCTCAGTCAGCTGCCTGCCGGCGGCCAAATGATTGCTACATCAGTCACTTCACCATTCTTTATTCCATTGAAAATTGCACTTTATGTCGCAATTGCACTTAGCCTACCTAATACCCTGTACCACATTTGGAAGTTCGTTCAGCCAGGCTTATATTCCAAAGAAAAGCTCATTAGTGTCATCGGTGTTATTTCGAGCATCCTTTTGTTTTTGCTGGGTGCCGGTTTTGCTTTCTATGTAGTCATTCCAGTTATATTCAAATTCATTATTGGTAGTGCGCCAGAAGGTGTGGCAGTAATGACCGAGATTGGAAATTACCTTGATTTTCTAGTTTCAATTATTTTGGCGTTTGGAATATCTTTTCAGACACCCATTATCGTTGTTGCAATTGCATACATGGGAATGGTTGAGGTCAAAACTTTAAAAGAGATTAGAAGCTACGTGATTGTAGGGGCTTTTGTTATTGGCGCTATTTTTACTCCCCCTGATATTATTTCCCAATTTATGCTGGCTGTTCCTTTATGGCTTTTGTATGAGTTGGGTGTTTTGATAGCCAGTCTCCTAATACGTAAACGTAATCAAAACGCGGTAACTGCTCTATCTGCCTAAAAGTCACGCAGTACATATCATCGTCCCCAAAAAACTCTCTCCAGAGTTTACTTCATAGCCCCTTTCCCTACCTGAGATCCTTCACCTTGTAAGGGGCTTTTTTTTATCTTGATAGTAAAAATCCGCATGACATGCACGACATAAAAATTTCACAAACGACATATGCGGATTTTTACTAAGGTCTAGTAATCAAGCCCGCTATATTCATGCTTCATTGTAAATATGGCTCGGCCGAAAGGCCCAAGGAGAAAATATGAGTATGAATATGGGGGCAACAGTTGGTAGACGCCAGCAGTCCCAAACTTACGTTGCTGAGACATGCGTCCCTGATGCGTATCAATTTTCGAAGTCTCAATCTAAATCAACTAGATTTGTAATGATGGCGATTGCTGTTGTGAGTGGTTTGTTTGCAGGAAAGCTTATGCACAACATGCTATCAATCAATACTGCAATGACTTCCTTGTTTGTAGTTCTAGCATTTACAGGCGGACTACTTTCTACTTGGTCACCATGTGGCTATTCCAGCTTGAGTCTGCTTAGACCCGCTGGTCGCTATTCACTGAGTTCTGTAGCTCGCTGGGCACCAACTTTCTTCACACATGCTGTCGGTTATGCAATTGGTGCGGTAGTTTTGGGCAGCATGCTGGGCTTTTCAGGTTGGTTATTGTTCTCAGATGTCCCTGCACAGTATTCAATCGCAGGGCTTGCAGTTTTAGCAATTGCTTATGGAGCTCATCAGTTTGGTTTCCTGAGCATGCCTTACCCTCAACGACGCGCACAAGTGCCGCATGACGCTCGTTTCCGTTTCCGCTCATCTGTGATTGGCCTGCTGTATGGCTTTTCCCTAGGCATGAATTACCTGACATATGTACAAACTCCAATTCTCTACATCGTAACTGGCATCGCACTCTTTAGTGGTGGTGTGAAGGCAGCGATTGCTGTGATTGCAGTATTCAATATCGGTCGTTGCTTACCAGTGGCGATTAACTTCTTACCTGTTAAGGATCAATCAGTTCAAGCCTGGTTGGCCCGTTGGCAGGAAGGTGCAGTTGAAATCGATGGTTTCCTGTTGTTAGCAATCGGTTCTGCAGCTTTGATGCTGCTTGCGTTGTAGCCCTGCCAAGAAATCAAGACGTAATTGCAAGCTTTATCCATTTAAAAAAATTAGGAGGATTTATGACAAGAATCGATCATCCACCGATGATTCGTCAAACGAAGAAAGCAGCAGGCTATGCCGGAGGGCTTGTTATTGCTGCGCTCATGTTATCCAGCAATTTGGCGATGGCTGATGCAACGCCAAACCAACTTGGTTCAGAAATTACTGCCAAGTTACAGGATGAGACGTCTATCGCAATTGCACCACCTAGCGATCCTAAACGTGTATACGTGTTAGATCCAGGTAACTTCCATATGACTTCTACCGTTTACACAATTGACGGTAAGAATAGCAAACTTCTTGGTATGACCGATGCCGGTAAATTGCCAAACGTAATGGTGGCATCAGATGGTAAGTTTATAGCTATAGCGAGCACCATGTACTCCCGAGTGGCTCGTGGCAAGCGTGACGACTATCTGGAGCTGATTGACACCCAAACACATCAGCCAATCGCTGATATCGACATTCCAGAAGGTCGTTTTCTGACTGGTGTATTTGAGCGCACGGCAGGTTTGAGTCTTGATGACAAGCATCTGCTGTTCCAACAATTCTCACCATCACCAGGTGTAGGTTTGGTAGATCTGCAGCAAAAGGCATTCGTGAAAATCATGAATGTGCCTGATTGTTACCATATTTTCCCTACTGCAAATCAGAACTTCTTCATGCACTGTCGTGATGGCTCTTTGATGCAATTCACATATGACAACAAGGGTAATGCTAAGCAGAAGCCAACAAAAGTATTCCATGCTGAAAAAGAATACTTGTTGAATAACCCGTACTACTCAAACTCAAATAATCACCTGGCTTGGCCTACTTATGAAGGCAAGATTTTCCAAGCAAAGTTGACTGAGAATGGTGCGGAATTCCTGAAACCAATCGAAGTGTTTACCGATAAGGAAAAAGCTGCGAAGTGGCGTCCAGGTGGCTGGCAAACCATCGCTTTCCACAAGGCTCGTAACGAGTTGTACTTGTTGGCTGATCAACGCGAAAAATGGACACACAAACTGCCTAGCCGTTATGTGTTTGTGGTTGATGCTACCAGCGGCAAACGTCTACGTCGTATCGAGTTGAAGCATGAAATCAACTCTATCGCTGTAAGCCAAGATGAAAAGCCGTACTTGTACGCTGTTTCTGAAGAAGCGAAAACACTGTTTACTTTTGATGCAGTGAACGGCAAGGCACTTTCTAGCATAGATGAGCTGGGTCGTGCACCTTCAATGATTTTCATTGCGGATAAGTGAGATCGCTATGGACTCTATCTTGAATGATCCTACGGTTGCGATGTTTGCATCGCTGTTTGTGGCGCTCATTCTGGCCGCCGCAGCAATTCCAAAATTGAAAAACAAGGATGAGTTCTTAGGGGTTGTAGCTAACTACAAGTTACTCCCCAACTTCCTGGTGGCTCCATTTGCAGAAATGTTGCCATGGATAGAACTCGTAAGCGCAATTGCATTGCTGATTCCTTCAGTACATGTGATTGGAGCAAGTGTCGCTGCAGCACTGTTCATCCTGTTTTCAATCGCGATTGCGATTAATGTAGGTAGAGGGCGCACACACATTGATTGTGGATGTGTCCGCCGTCCTACCAGCATGAGTCGCATTGGCATGTTCCATGTGCTGAGAGCATTGGCGTTGGCTGGTTTGAGTTTATACGTAGTGGTAACACCAGTTGAAATCTCAAGCATTAACCTGGAGTCGGTACTGACTGCTGTGGCCTCAGCCATCATGCTGTCATTGATCTATCTAGGTGCTGACTTGATGGTTGGTTTGCCTGCAGCAAAAAACAATTTAGACATTTATAAAGGAAATACAAAATGAGTAACGGAATTTTGATTGCATCAAATGTACTGTTATGGGGTTCTTTCTTGGCATTGG
>Ga0247725_1000516_pt1 | contig 27325 bp, 32 predicted proteins | sample OKSTACKMCFT3sol_FD_183021 | JGI IMG/M metagenome (GOLD analysis project Ga0247725, IMG submission 183021) | Subsurface sediment microbial communities from gas well in Oklahoma, United States - OK STACK MC-FT3-sol | ecosystem: Environmental > Terrestrial > Deep subsurface > Rock core/Sediment...
TGTCATAGTCCGCATCAGCGTTTGGGCAGGATGGTCAGGCTGTCCGACAGTTCGTTGTGATTGTCCGACCTGGGCGGCACGTGCTCGGCCAGGATCGCGCCGGCGCGGCGCACGGCGGCCACGAAGCCGTCGGCGATGGCGTCGCGCTTGAGACCGGCCACCAGGTCGGCCACGACCTCGTCCCAGACCGCGTTCGGCGCGGCGGCGTAGATGCCTTCGTCGGCGATCACCTCGACGCGATGCTCGGCCAGGGCCGCGAAGATCAGCACGCCGGTGCGGTCGCGGGTGACGTGCAAGCCATGGCTCAGAAACTGCTCCATGGCCGCCTTCTTGACCCGCGCCGTCTTCAGCGCGCCGGGCGTCAGGACGCTGCGGACGCTTGGGATCGAGACCACGAGCGCCGCCAGCACGAACACCACGGCCTGCAGGGCGATATAGGTCGACAGCGCCGAGAGGATCGCGCCGTCCATCGCCGCGGCGTGGCCGACGCTCCAGCCGCCGAACAGGCGGGTCAGCATCTCAGGGCGGAGGCCGGCGAACAGCGCCGCCGCCGGCAGCACCAGCGCCGTCGCGGCGGCCCAGACCAGCGGGGTCTCGCGATAGTCCGACACCTCGGGCGCCAGCACGCAGAAGATCTCGCCGGCGGTGGTCTTCTCGGCCTCGGCCACGGCCTGGGCGATGCGGTCGAGGTCCTCGGGCGTCATGTTGGTAGGCATCTCACCAGCTCCCCGAACTGCCGCCGCCGCCGAACGATCCGCCGCCGCCCGAGAAGCCGCCGCCGCCTCCGCCGCCCCAGCCGCCGCCGCGACGGCTGTCGCTGAGGGCGCTGAGGATGATCCACGGCAGGGCCGAGCCCAGGCCGCCGCGCCGTCCGCCCCGGAACAGGCTGGAGAATACGACGATCAAGAACAGGACGACGAAGATCGCGACGATCGGCGAGCCCTCGGCCTTGTGGCGCTCGGGCTGGCTGGCCTCGGCGACGCGGGCCTTGGCTTGGTCGGCGGGCAGGCTGAGTTGTTCGACCAGCGCGTCGGTCCCCGCCACGACCCCGCCGGACAGATCGCCGTCGCGGAACTTGGGCAGGATCGCGCTCTGGATGATCACGCTGGAGAGGGCGTCGGTCAGGACGGGCTCCAGCCCGTAGCCGACCTCGATCCGCACCTTCCGTTCGTTGGGGGCGACCAGCAGGATGACGCCGTTGTTCTCGCCCTTCTGGCCGATGCCCCAGGTCCGACCCAGCTGATAGCCGTAGTCCTCGATCGGGTAGCCCTGCAGGCTGGACACGGTCGCCACGACGAGTTGCCGTCCCGTCGTCGTCTCCAGGTTTTCCAGCTTGTCGGAAAGTTCGCGCTCGGTGTCGGGCGACAGCACCTGCGCCTCGTCGACCACCCGGCCGGTCAGCGGCGGGAAGGTCGGGGCGGCGAGGGCGGGCAGGGCCATCGCCATGGCCACGAGGGTCAGCAACAGCATCCTCACCCGTGCAACGGGGGAGGTGGCGCGGCGCGTTTGCGCGCCGTGACGGAGGGGGCGCTCAGCGGCGGGGAGCGCCCCCTCCACCGCTTCGCGGTCCCCCTCCCCCGCGAGGCGGGGGAGGAGAGTCATTTACTGCACCTTCGGCGGGGTGGCCGTCGGCGGGCTGGAGAAGTCCACCGTCGGGGCGCTCTGGGCCGAGGCCGTGGCCTGGAACAGCTGGGCCGGCTTCTGGCCGCTATAGACCGTCTTGGCCCACAGGATGCTGGGGAAGGTGCGCAGGGTGGTGTTGTAGGTCTGGGCGGCCTGGTTGTAGTCGCGGCGCGCGATGGCGATGCGGTTCTCGGTGCCTTCCAGCTGGCTCTGCAGGGCCATGAAGTTCTGGTTCGACTTCAGCTCCGGATAGCGCTCCTGGATCACCATCAGGCGGCCCAGCACGCCCGACAGCTGGTCCTGGGCGGCGGCGAACTTCTGGAACTGGGCCGGGTCGGTGATGGTCGAGGCGTCGACCTTGACCTGGGTGGCGCTGGCGCGCGCGGCGGTCACCGCCGTGAGGACGTCCTTCTCCTGGGCGGCGTAGCCCTTCACCGTGGCGACCAGGTTCGGCACCAGGTCGGCGCGGCGCTGGTACTGGTTCTGGACCTCGGCCCAGGCGGCCTTGGTCGCTTCGTCCTGGGTGGGGATGGTGTTGATCCCGCAGCCGGCCAGCGTAGCCGGGACAGCGACGATCAGCGCCACGCGCGCGGTGTTGCGGACGAGACGGTTCATTCAATCCTCCAGCGGTCCGCGCGGGCGGCGGACGGTCGATCGAAGCCAAACGGGCGAAATCCTAACGCGCGAATACGACACGCGAACATGACTGTTCGCGTACCCCCGTTAGATAGCGCGTCGTTTGATCGACGTCAGGAGGCGTGGAATTAAACCTTATCCATATCCGCATCCGCGCCGCCCGGCCGGGCGGGTCTATTGGAAGTCCTTCTTCCTGGGGCCGATGTAGCCGAACAGCCAGGCGGCGACCTTGCGCATCTGGATCTCCTCGGCCCCCTCGGTGATCCGGTAGCGGCGGTGATGGCGGTAGATGTGCTCGAAGGCCTTGTGGCGCGAATAGCCGATGCCGCCGTGGATCTGCATCGCCCGGTCGGCGGCCTCGCAGCACAGCCGATTAGCCCAGTAGTTGCACATCGAGACCTTGTCCGAGAGGCGCTTCTCGACCTCCGGCTTGGTCATCTGGTCCATTTCCCAGGCGGTCTTGCGGATCAGCAGGCGCAGCATCTCGACCTGGGTGGAGAGCTCGACGATCGGGAACTGGATGGCCTGGTTCTCGGCCAGGGCCTTGCCAAACGGCTTGCGAGCCCGGGCGTACTTGATGCTCTCCTCGATGCAGTAGGCCGCCGCGCCCAGGCTGGAGGCCGCCTGCCGGATGCGGTTCTCGTGCACGAAGTGCTGGGCCAGGGCCAGACCGCCGCCTTCCGGGCCGAACATGGCGCTGTCGGGGACCCAGACGTCGGTGAAGCTGACGCGCGGGTGGTCGGTCGGCATGTTGAAGGTCCAGAGATACTCCTCGATCTTCACGCCGGGCGCGTGGGCCGGGACCAGGAAGGCGGTGATGCCGCGCGCGTCGCCGTCCTCGCCGCTGGTGCGGGCGAAGAGGCAGCAGTGGGTGGCCGCGTGCATGCCGGTGGTCCACATCTTCTCGCCGTCGATCCGCCAGCCGGGCTGGCCGTGACGCTCCTCGCGGACCGCCTGGGTCTCCATGTGGGTGGCGTCCGAGCCGTGGTCGGGCTCGGTGAGGCCAAACGTCGGGCGGAAGGCGCCGCGATCCAGCATGTCCTCGATCAGGTGCTGCTGGTCGGGGCGGCCGAAGTCGCGGATCATCAGCACGAACGGATTGTTGCCGACGATCGAGTGCTCGTTCTGCAGGTCGTTGAAGAGGCCCAGGCCCTTGGCCGCCAGGTGCTCGCGGATCACCGCCATGCCGAGGTTGGTGCCGTCCTTGCCGCCGTACGCCTTGGGCAGGGCGTAGCGGTAGTGGCCGGCCTGATCGGCCAGCTTGCGAGCCTGGGCCAGCAGTTCTTCCCATTCATGGCGCGGCAGGCCGCCGGCGTCCCAGTCGGTGCGGGCCCATTCGCGGCGGTGGTCGAAGAAGCGCTGGTTGTCGTCGCGCGCCTGCAGCGGCGCGATCTCCTTCTCGATGAAGGCGTCCAGCTCCGCCAGATAGGCGGTCAGCTCCGGCGGCAGTTGGAAGTCCATGGCCAAGCCTCCCTCGCACGTTTTGTCTTTGGTGCGGCGAGAGTACGCCTGTCGTCGGACCGGCCAATCGTGCCCCGACGGAACGGCGGCTCTGGTCGTTTTCGCGCGCCTTTCGCCGCCGTCGCCCAAAACTGGCGTTTTCCGTAAATGTCGAAGGCCGGACGAAAATCCGCTTGCGCAAATTGTAATCACTGTTATCTAAGCGACGCTTAGTTCGGATCCGAAGCACCGGTGGGGATACCGGCGCCTCTCATCCCCGGCTCCGAGCGGCCAGTACGCGTTCCCACCGATCAACGATCTGACCGCAACTCCCCAAACACCGGAGGGCTTTTACGATGAAGCTCCGCACCCTGGCGGCCGTCGCCGCCGTATCCGTCTCCATGTTCGCCGGTTCAGCCTTCGCCGACGGCCGCATCGCCGCCGCGCTTGACGCCCCTGTCGCGGCCAAGACCAAGGTGGTCGCCGGCGGCGCCGTCTTCGTCTGCGAAGGTTCCGAGTGCGTTTCGGCCCAAGCGCCGTCCCGCGCCCTCACCGCCGCCGCCTGCAAGGCGCTGGCCAAGGAAGTGGGCCGCGTCTCGGCTTTCGGCGGCGAAAGCCGTTCGCTGGACGCCGACGACCTGACCCGCTGCAACGCCTCGGCCAAGGCCGCCGCCCTGGCCTCGGCCAAGTAGGGAGCCTTCCTGGGCTCTGACTAGCCTACCCAGACGCTTAGGGCTGTCCGTTTCTCCGGCCCGTCTGGCTGTTTCCTCGAGCATTCGCCTTCATGGGGCGGCGGCGCGTTCCGCCGCCTCTTTTTCTTTACGGTTCTCAGATTGAGTTTAGGCCATGGACACGAGTCTCTCCGCCCAGATGGAAGCCGCCCTGCGCGAGATCGCCGGCGATGGCGCGGCTCTCACGTCGTTGACCATCGACTTCGCCGCGGAGGCGCAGGAGGGCGCGCTTGAGCGGAAGGCCTGGGTCGAGCGGGCGACGCGCAGCCTGGTCTTCGCCCAAGGCGAGCTAAGGCGCCCTAACGGCACCCTGGCGGCCTCGGCCTCGGCTGTATTCCGCCGCGCCGGCGACTGATCGCGCCCGCTTGGTTGCGACTGCGAAAAGCCCGTGTTATCAGGCGCGCGGCTTCGGACGGGGCGGCGTTTACGCGCCGACCGTCCATGTGCTTTTTTCAAGCGCGCTCAAGCCTTTAAGCCGCGATAAGGGTTAACCTTCTTGTTCGCGGCCATTTGCAACGCACCGGGCGGATACCAAGTGGCGGACGAAACCAAGGCGACGGATGCGGGTCAGCGCTATGCGCAGTCCCTGTTCGAACTGACGATCGAGAACGGCAACCTGGCCAAGGTCGAGGCCGACCTGAAGAGTCTGAAGGCGATGATCGCCGACAGCGCCGATCTGCGTCGCCTGATCGAAAGCCCCGCCTTCTCCGCCGAGGACAAGGGCAAGGGCCTGGTCGCGGTGGCCGTGAAGGCCAAGTTCGACATGCTGACCACGAAGTTCCTGGGCCTGGTGGCCTCGAACGGCCGGACGGGCGACCTGCGGGGCGCCATCTCGGCCTTCGTCGAGCTGTCGGCCAAGCACCGCGGCGTCGTCACCGCCGAGGTCGTCTCGGCCGCGCCGCTGTCGGCCACCCAGCTGAAGAGCGTGCAGACCGCCCTGGCCCAGGCCCTGGGCAAGACCCCCGAAGTTTCCACGCGCGTCGATCCGTCCCTGTTGGGCGGTCTGAAAGTGCGCGTCGGTTCGCGTCTCTTCGACGCTTCGCTCCGTTCGAAGCTCGATTCCCTGAAATTCGCCCTGAAGCGCGCCTGAGCGTATAAGCGCGCCCTAAAAGATTAGATCGCAGAGAGCCCTGAAGACCATGGACATCCGCGCCGCCGAAATCTCGGCCATCCTCAAGTCGCAGATCGCCAACTTCGGCGAGGAAGCCGCCGTCTCGGACGTCGGCCAGGTGCTGTCCGTCGGTGACGGCATCGCCCGCATCTACGGCCTGGACAACGTCCAAGCCGGCGAAATGCTGGAATTCCCGAAGGCCGGCGTGAAGGGCATGGCCCTGAACCTCGAGCGCGACAATGTCGGCGCCGTGATCTTCGGCCAGGACCAGGAAATCAAGGAGGGCGACGAAGTCCGTCGCCTCGGCGAGATCGTGGACGTGCCGGTCGGCCGTGGCCTGCTGGGCCGCGTCGTCAACCCGCTGGGCGAGCCGATCGACGGCAAGGGCCCGATCCAATACACCGAGCGTCGCCGCGTCGACGTGAAGGCCCCGGGCATCATCCCGCGCAAGTCGGTGCACGAGCCCGTGCAAACCGGCCTGAAGTCGATCGACACCCTGATCCCGGTCGGCCGCGGCCAACGCGAGCTGATCATCGGCGACCGTCAGACCGGCAAGACCGCCGTCGCCATCGACACCATCCTGAACCAGAAGGCCGTGAACGCCGGCAAGGACGAGAGCGCCAAGCTCTACTGCGTCTACGTCGCCATCGGCCAGAAGCGCTCGACCGTCGCCCAGATCGTCAAGACCCTGGAAGAGCACGGCGCCCTGGAATACACGATCGTCGTCGTCGCCTCGGCCTCGGAGCCGGCCCCGCTGCAGTACCTGGCCCCGTTCTCGGGCTGCGCCATGGGCGAGTGGTTCCGCGACAACGGCCTGCACGGCCTGATCATCTATGACGATCTGTCCAAGCAAGCCGTCGCCTACCGTCAGATGTCGCTGCTGCTGCGCCGCCCGCCGGGCCGCGAAGCCTATCCGGGCGACGTCTTCTATCTGCACTCGCGCCTGCTGGAACGCGCCGCGAAGCTGAACGAAGACAACGGTTCGGGCTCGCTGACGGCGCTGCCGATCATCGAAACCCAGGCCAACGACGTGTCGGCCTATATCCCGACCAACGTGATCTCGATCACCGACGGCCAGATCTTCCTCGAAACCGACCTGTTCTACCAAGGCATCCGTCCGGCCGTGAACGTCGGCATCTCGGTGTCGCGCGTCGGCTCGTCGGCCCAGATCAAGGCGATGAAGCAGGTCGCCGGCCCGATTAAGGGCGAGCTGGCTCAGTACCGTGAAATGGCCGCCTTCGCGAAGTTCGGCTCGGACCTGGACGCCTCGACCCAGAAGATGCTGGCCCGCGGCGAGCGCCTGACCGAGCTGCTGAAGCAGCCGCAATACGCGCCGCAGTCGGTCGAGGAGCAGGTCTGCGTGATCTACGCCGGCACCCGCGGCTACCTGGACAAGATCCCGACCTCGTCGGTTCGCCGTTTCGAGGCCGAGTTCCTGGCCCGTCTGCACAGCCAGCACGCCGACCTGCTGGAAGGCATCCGCACCAAGAAGGCGCTGGACAAGGATCTGGAGAACACGCTGAAGAGCGCGCTCGACAGCTTCTCGGCGACCTTCGCCTAAGGAAGCACAGGCAAATGGCTGACGCCCCCAAGACTGAAGGCGCCTGGTCCGGCGAGTTCGGCGACCGCTACACCCAGCGGAACGCCGTGACCGCCGACGCCGTGCGGGGCCGGACGAAGGCTTGGGGGCAGGTGCTGCCGCGACTGGTCGGCGATCCGCCCAAGAGCATTCTGGAAGTCGGCCCGAACGTCGGGTTGAACCTCCGGGGCCTGCAGGCGATCACCGACGCGGAGCTGTGGGGCATCGAGCCGAACAGCGCGGCCCGCAAGCAGATTCTCGAGGACGGCGTCCTGCCGCCCGAGCGTCTGTTCGAGGGTTTCGGCCACAGCATCCCTCTGGCGGATGGCGCGGTCGACATGGCGTTCACCTCGGGCGTTCTGATCCACGTGGATCCGACCAAGCTCGAGGCCACGATGCGCGAGATTCATCGCGTGTCCGCCAAGTATGTGCTGTGCGCCGAGTATTTTTCGCCGAAGGCGGAAACGATTACGTACCGAGGCGAGCAAGGTCTTCTGTTCAAGAACGACTTCGGCTCGCTCTACTTGGATCTGTTCCCGGATCTGGTGCTGGTCGATTACGGGTTCTTCTGGAGAAGGACGACCGTGATGGACGACACCACGTGGTGGCTGTTTAGGAAGGTCTGATAGGCGGATGGCAAGCCTAAAGGAAATGCGCAATCGGATCTCGAGCGTCAAAGCGACGCAAAAGATCACGAAGGCGATGCAGATGGTGGCGGCGGCCAAGCTGCGCCGGAGCCAGGACGCGGCCGAGGCCGCTCGTCCGTACGCCCGGCGTCTGGCCAGCGTCATCGCCAATCTCGCCGCCGGCGTCTCGGGCGACGGCGCGCCGAAGCTGCTGGCCGGCACCGGACGCGACGACCGCCACCTGGTCGTCGTCGCCGCCGCCGATCGCGGCCTGGCGGGCGGCTTCACCTCGTCGATCGTCCGCGCCGCGCGCGCCCACATCGACGGCCTGATCAGGCAGGGCAAGGACGTCCGCGTGATCTGCGTCGGCAAGAAGGTGACGGCGCAGCTGGCCAAGCCCTACGCCGGCCGGATCGTCGAGACCTTCGACCTGTCGGCCTATCGCCAGCTGACGCTGTCGGTGGCCCAGCCGATCGCCGACGTCATCACCCGCGAATACGAAGCGGGCGAGACGGACGTGGTCACTCTGTTCTACAGCCGCTTCAAGTCGGTGGTGCAGCAGGTCCCGACGGGCCTGCAGCTGATCCCGGCGACCGTCGACGGCGTCGAAGCCGCCTCGGGTCCGACGGCGGTCTACGAGTACGAGCCCTCGGAAGAGGCCATCCTCGAGACGCTGCTGCCGCGCAACCTGACGGTCCAGATCCTGTCGGCCCTGCTGGACAACATGGCGGGCTTCTACGCCAGCCAGATGACCGCCATGGACAACGCCACGCGCAACGCCGGCGAGATGATCAAGCGCTACACCCTCGAATACAACCGTTCCCGCCAGGCTCAGATCACCAAGGAGCTGATCGAGATCATCTCCGGCGCCGAAGCCGTCTGATCTAGCCTAACGACACAAGCACGCAGAGACCGAAAGACCCGCAAGCCATGGCCAAGACCCCCGCTGAAAAGCCGGCGACCGCCGCCGCCAAGAAGCCCGCCGCCCCCAAGGCCGCCGCTGCTCCGAAGGCCGCCGTCGCCAAGGCGCCCGCCGCCAAGAAGCCGGCCGCCCCGAAGGCCGCCGCCGCTTCGGCTCCGGCCAACGCCGCCGTCAACCTGGACGGCGCCACCGGCCGCCTGGTGCAGATCATCGGCGCGGTCGTCGACATCGAGTTCGACGGCGCCCTGCCGGCGATCCTGAACGCCGTCGAAACCGTCAACACCGCCACCGGCCAGCGCCTGGTGTTCGAAGTCGCCCAGCACCTGGGCCAGAACACCGTCCGCGCCATCGCCATGGACGCGACCGAAGGTCTGGTCCGCGGCCAGCCGGTCAAGGACACCGGCGCGCCGATCCGCGTGCCGGTCGGTCCGGGCACCCTGGGCCGCATCATGAACGTCATCGGCGAGCCGATCGACGAGCAGGGCCCGATCCAATCGACCCTGTCGCGCCCGATCCACCGCGACGCCCCGACCTTCGCCGAGCAGACCAACACGGCTGAAGTTCTGGTCACCGGCATCAAGGTCATCGACCTGATGTGCCCCTACACCAAGGGCGGCAAGATCGGCCTGTTCGGCGGCGCCGGCGTCGGCAAGACCGTGACGATGCAGGAACTGATCAACAACATCGCCAAGGCGTACGGCGGTTACTCGGTTCTGGCCGGCGTGGGCGAACGCACCCGCGAAGGCAACGACCTCTATCACGAGATGATCGAGTCGAACGTGAACGTCGACCCGAAGGCCAACAACGGCTCGACCGAAGGCTCGCGCTGCGCCCTCGTTTACGGCCAGATGAACGAACCCCCGGGCGCCCGCGCCCGCGTCGCCCTGACCGGCCTGTCGATCGCGGAATACTTCCGTGACGAAGAAGGCAAGGACGTGCTGCTGTTCGTCGACAACATCTTCCGCTTCACCCAAGCCGGCGCCGAAGTGTCGGCTCTGCTGGGCCGCATCCCCTCGGCCGTGGGCTACCAGCCCACCCTGGCCACCGAGATGGGCAACCTGCAGGAGCGCATCACCTCGACGAACAAGGGCTCGATCACCTCGGTTCAGGCCATCTACGTGCCCGCCGACGACTTGACCGACCCGGCTCCGGCCACCTCGTTCGCCCACTTGGACGCCACCACCGTTCTGTCGCGTGACATCGCGGCCCAGGCCATCTTCCCGGCCGTGGACCCGCTGGACTCGACCTCGCGGATCATGGACCCGCTGGTCATCGGCGAAGAGCACTACACCGTGGCTCGCCGCGTCCAGGAAGTCCTGCAGCAGTACAAGGCCCTGAAGGACATCATCGCCATCCTGGGCATGGACGAGCTGTCGGAAGAGGACAAGCTGATCGTGGCCCGCGCCCGCAAGATCCAGCGCTTCCTGAGCCAGCCGTTCCACGTCGCCGAGCAGTTCACCAACACGCCGGGCGCCTTCGTCCAGCTGAAGGACACGATCCGCTCGTTCAAGGGCATCGTGGACGGCGAATACGACCACCTGCCGGAAGGCGCCTTCTACATGGTCGGTCCGATCGAGGAAGCCGTGGCCAAGGCCGAAAAGATGGCGGCCGAAGCCTAATGACCGAAGACGCCGATCTGGGTCACTTCTGCTGTGATGAGCTGGCCGAGGCCGTGTCCCCGGACACGACCGCCAGCCTCATCGAGCACGACAGCGGCCTGATCCTGCTGAATCTCGGCGAACGCGAGGAAGAGGGCGAGACGGGCCTGGTGCTGGCCACCATCCGCTTCTGCCCCTTCTGCGGGACCGAGATCCAGACCGACGAAGACATCGAAGCCGCCCTGGGCGGCGTCGAGGAGACCTTCAACTGATGGCCAAGCTGCACTTTTCCCTGGTCGCGCCCGAGCGCGAACTGTTCTCCGGCGACGTGGACATGGTCCAGGCTCCGGGCGCGGAAGGCGACTTCGGCGTCCTGGCCAACCACGCTCCGTTCATGACCACCCTGCGCGAAGGCAAGGTGACCGTGAAAGACGGCGCGACGACCAAGGTGTTCGACATCCAGGGCGGCTTCGCGGACGTTGGTCCCGAGGGGCTGACCATCCTGGCCGAACACGCCGTCGAAGCGGCCTGACCGCCTTCGGATTCTTGAATTCGGAAACGCCCTCGTTCCTCGTGATCGAGGGCGTTTTCGTGAGCGCCCGGGGGGTGGGCGCGAAAAAATTACACTTGTGACCTAATCTCCGCCTTAATCGGTAGCCATAAGGGTTGCGAGGGACCGTCTGTCGGTTTTAATGCCGACCTCTCGTTCAGTTGGGGATAACCAGCCTATGCGCCTCGCGCTCGTCAGCCTGATCGCTCTCGGCGCGGTTTCGACCGCCGCCGTCGCCCAGGAGCAAACCGCTCCGGCTCCCGCCACGCCCGCGCCGGCTCCCGCCGCCGCTCCGGCTCCGGCCCAAGCCGCCCCGGCCGCTCCGGCTGACCAAGCCGCTCCGGCTGCTCCGGCCGACCAAGCCGCGCCGCCCGTCGCGGCCGCGCCGGCCGCGGCCCCCGCCGAAACCTACACCGCGCCGGTCCGTGGTCCGAAGACCACCGACCCGGTCACGCTGAAGCTGCTGGACGTGCTGGACAAGGTCTGCAAGCCGCAGGTCGCCGGCGGCGACTTCGCCCAGCTGGTCAAGGACTACGGCTTCAAGAAGAAGAAGGAGCAGTGGATCCTCGACCTGGGCAAGCCCTACAACATCACGCTCGACAATCCCGGTTCGAACAAGAACATCTGCACCGTCACGATCGACTACGCCCAGAGCCCCGAGCAGGCTCAGGAACTGGCCAACGGCCTGCACGACTGGGCGACCTGGGAAAACAGCCCGCAGCTGCGCCTGATCCGCAACGACCAGACGATCGGCAGCGACTTCCGCCGCTTCACGGTGTCGTGGGATGACGCCTGGGCCAATGGCCACGCGGGCCTGGTCTATGTGCGTCTGAAGAAGCTGGACGAGAGCTCGGTCGGCAAGAACTTCGAGCGCGCCCAGATCCTGTACAGCACCAACAGCCGCTGATCTGGTTGCCCGGTCTTAAAGACCGACCTATCTAGCGAAGGCGCGGGGACGACCCCGCGCCTTTTGCGTTTCCGGGGACGACCCCGCCTTTTGGAAGAAAGGGCTCGTCGTGGCCTGGATCATCCTCCTGATCGCCGGACTGTTCGAGGTGGGCTGGGCCGTGGGCCTGAAGTTCACCGAAGGCTTCACCAAGCCGATCCCGATCGCGCTGACCGCGATCAGCCTTGTCCTGTCGATGGGCTTGCTAGGCTGGTCGGTGAAGAGCCTGCCGCTCGGCACGGCCTACGCCGTCTGGACGGGCGTCGGGGCGGTCGGCACCGCCATCGTGGGCATCGTGCTGTTCAAGGAGCCGGCGACGGCGGCGCGGCTGGTCTGCCTGGGCCTGATCGTGGCCGGGATCCTGGGGCTGAAGGTGTTCAGTCCGCAGTAGGTCAGGCGGCCGCCCGGTCCTCGGCGGCGATGAATGCAAGGCACCGCGCGGCCACGTCTTCCCAGCCCGGTTCGCCCGGCAGCCAATGGCTCATCTGCGGGAACACCTCCACGACGCCGCCCAGGCGCGCGGCGGTCTGGCGGACGGTGGCGGGGGGATGGATCACGTCCTGACCGCCGGCGATGGCCAGCACCGGACATCCGGGGGCGGCGACGCTGGTGGTCATGAACGGGTCGAGCCACCAGTTCAGCGTCTCCCACAGCGCCCGGCCGCTCTCGGCCGTCATGCGGCCGAAGATCGCCTTGCGGGCGGGGCGGGGCAGGCGATCGACGCTGTAGCGGCGCACGACGCCGTAGTCTGGCGCGACGGCCTGCAGCCAGTAGGGGCCAAGGGCGTAGAGGCTCACGGCCGACGCCGCCTCTTCCAGGCTCGCGCCGCTGACGCCCCAGGGCGCGGACGGGGCCAGCAGGATCAGTTTGGAAACGCGGGCGCGGGCGGCCGCCATCTGGGCGACCAGGCCGCCCATCGAGTGGCCGACCAGAATGGGAGGAGTCTCGCAGGTCTCGACGAGGCGGGCGATCTGCCGCGCGTAGTCGCTCATCGAGACGCCGGTGACGCTGCGGGCGCCGTCGTGACCGATCAGGTCGGGCGTCAGCACCGCGTGGCCGGCGGCCTCGAACGGCGCGCGAAAGACGTCGAAGGTCCAGCCGCCGCAGAAGGCCCCGTGGACCATGATGACCGGTGCGCGCATGGACGCTCTTGAACTCGACCCTGACCCCGCCGACCAGTTTGGCTGGCGGGGTCAGAGTACACGGTCTACTTGGACTTGGGCGAGGTTTTGGCGGTCGCCTTTGTCGCAGGCTTCTTGGTCGCTGGGGCCTTCGCCGCGGCGGCCTTGGTCGCCGCGGGCTTCGCCGTAGCGGGCTTGGCGGCCGCAGGCTTAGGCGCGGCGGCTTTCGCGGGAGCCTTGGCCGTCGCCGGCTTGGTGGTCGCCTTCGGAGCTGCGGTCTTCGGAGCTGCGGTCTTGGCCGGGGCCTTCGCCGCCGCCGGCTTGGTCGCGGGCTTAGCCGCCGCCTTGGCGGGAGCCTTGGCCGCGGCCGGCTTGGCGGCCGGGGCGGCCTTGGCCTTTGGCGCGGCCTTGGCGGGCGCGGCCGCCGTCTTCGGAGCCGCGGCGGCTTTCGGCTTCGCGGCCGGCTTGGCGGCGGCCTTGGCGGGCGCCGCGGCCTTCGGCGCGGGGGCGGCCTTCGCCTTGGCGGCGGGCGCCTTCGCGGCCGGCGCCTTGGCCGGAGCGGCGGCCTTCTTCGGCGTGGCCGCCTTCGGCTTCGTCGCGGCCTTGGGCTTGGCTTCGGCCTTCGGCGCGGCGGCGGCCGCCGGAGCGGGCGTCGGAGCCGGGGTCGGCGCCGGAGCGGGTTTCGGAGTCGGCGCGGGCTCCGCGGCCTTCACGGGCGCGGCCGCCGGGGCCGGGGCGGGTGTCGGGGCCTTGGCCACAGTCGGCGCGGGAGTGGCGGCCGGCGTTTGCTTCTTGCCGCCCAGCCAGGCGATCAGGTCGTCGAGGATCTTCATCGTGTTTGGCTCATCTATCAGATAGTGGGCGTTGTTGGGGTACTCGCGATACTCGGCGCCAGCGTACTTCTTGCTGACGAGACGCACGTCCTCGACGGGTGTCGTGCGATCAAGGGCGCCGCCCATGACCAGCATCGGCGCGGTGACCTTGCTGGCGTCGACATAGGCGGCCTTGTTCGGATCCTGGTGGGGCCGGGCCAGGTCGGCCAGCACGCGGCCGCTGTCGTAGACCATGGCGGCGTAGAGCGCGTCGTGGCGCTCCGGCGGCACCCTATTGGCGACGCCGAACTTGAAGCCGGTCTTCCACATCTTGCCGGCCTTGGTCTCGGGCTTGCCGGCCAGGGCCATGTTCAGGAAGGTGATCAGCGGCGCCAGCCTCGGCTTGCCGCGCGCATCGGCGGGCGAGGCCGGGGCGAACAAGACGACGGCCGAGGCCAGGCCGGCCTCGGCGATCTTCTGGGCGATCAGGCCGCCCATCGAGTGACCCATCACGATCGGCTTCTTGCCGGTCTCCCGCGCCAGGGTCTGGGCGTAGGCCGCCATCTCGGCGACGTAGTCGGCCAGCGTCAGGCCCGCCAGACCGGCGCGAGGCCCATCGACGGTCCGCACCGCCGCCCGGATCGTCGGCGTCTCCACGCGATAGCCCTCGGCGCGCAGCCGGCCGGCGACGGGTCCCCACACGTCGCCTGCGCAGCCGTAGCCGTGAATCAACAGAACTGTTTCCACCACCGTTCTCCCCCCGCGCGAAGACCTGGAAATCAGGCCCCTCGCGCGAACCCCGCGAACGCGGCGACGACTGCTTCGTAGACGCCGCGTTTGAAAGGTACGATCAGTTCGGGTGCTTCGTCGAGCCTACCCCATCGCCAAGCGTCGAACTCGATGTGTTCGTCCGCCGCAAGATCGATCTCGGCCTCGTCCCCGACGAAGCGATAAGCGAACCAGACCTGCTTCTGACCGCGCCAGCCGCGCGAAGACTTGGGGTCGGCGAGAACCTCCGGCGGGAAGTCGTAGGTGATCCAGCCGGGCGTGCGCCCAAGCAGCTCGACCGACGTCACGCCGGTCTCCTCGGCCAGTTCGCGGCGGGCGGCGGCTTCGAGGTCCTCGCCGTCGTCGACCCCGCCTTGCGGGAACTGCCAGTTGTAGGGCGGCGCCTGCTTGTGGCGGCGTCCCAGCCAGACGCGGCCGTCCGGATGGAACAGCACGACGCCGACGTTCGGACGGTGCTGCGGATAGTCAGGCTCTGAACTCATGAGAGCCTTATTCCACAAGGCTTAGCGGTGCGCGAGGGCCGAGGCCGGCGCCAGCTGCAGGCCGCGCGCCTGCAGGCCGGCGGCCCAGAGGCGGACCTGGTTGATGGTCACCGGATAGGCGAAGCCCGAGCCGAGCGACTGGCCCCGGGCCGAGGCGCCGTTTTCCAGGGCGCGGAGCTGGGCGTCGATGGCGCTAGCCGACAGCTCGTCGTCGATCACCCGATCGGCCGAGGCGCGCGGGATCGACCCGCCGCGACGGGCGGCCAGGCCGTCGTCGATGAAGGCCAGGCCTCGCGCCTTCAGCACCGCGTTGAAGGTGGTCATCGCCTGGTCGTTGTCGACGAAGCGCGCGCCCAGATAGTTCGACAGGCCGAAATAGCCGGTGGCCCGCGACATCAGCCATTCCAGCTTGCGGACGGTGTCCTCGGGGCGGTTGGCGGCGATCAGGGTGTAGGGGCCAGGATCATTGGCCGGATAGTCCGCCGGCTCCATCGGCGTCTCCAGCAGCACCTCATGGCCATGCTCGCGGGCCAGGTCGATCCAGCCCTGCAGGCCCTCGGCGTAGGGCGCGAACGACAGGGTGACCTCGGCGGGCAGGGTCTCGATGGCCGCGCGGGTGGTCTGGGCGTTCAGGCCAAGGCCGCCGATGACGACCGAGACCTTGGGGCGACCATTGGGCGTGAAGGGGCGCGCATAGGCGTCGGCGGCGGTGCGGCCGTCGGCGGCGATGATCGGCAGGGGCGCGCCGCCGGGGCCGGGCGCGGTCAGGCCGGCGATGGGGGCCTGGGGCAGTCCGGGGCCTTTCTGGACGGGCGGCGGCGGTTGCTCGCCCTCGAAGGCCGGCTTTTCGCCCTCCTCGGCGGCGGTCGCCGGGAAGGGCGCGCGGGAGAGCTGGAGCTCGACAGGCTTCAGCGGCGCCTCGTGCGGGTCCTCGGCGGTCAAGGCTTCGCGCCAGCCCTCGGGCGCGTTCTTGGTCGCGCCGATCTTGGTCAGCTCCAGCCGTACGACGGGGTTGCCGGCGTGGGGGTCGCTGGTGACCAGAACGAGAGTCGCCAGCGAGGCCAGGAACAGGCAGGCCGCGCCGCCGGCGCCGACATAGGGGTTGGCCAGGGCCGCGGCCAGCTTCCCGCGCAGCGCGGTCGACCCGCCGGATGCGGGCGTGGCGGCGGCGTAGGCGGGCTTGCGGGAAAACGTGGCGGCCATCGCCTCGCAGGCTAAGCGGAAGGCCCGAAGAGATGGTTAACAAGATGTCGCCAGCCGCCCGCCAGAGCGCGGCGCGACGCCGCACGGGCGCACGAAAACGCCGCCTTCGCGGAGGCGAGGCGGCGTTCCCTTAGCGCGAAGGTGGCGCGGGTCTACTTCTTGTCGGTGGGCTGAGCCTTGGTCGCGGCGGCGGCCGCCTTGGCGGTGACCTCGGCGATCTTGGCGGCCGGCTTGGGCAGCTTGGGCGTGTTGGCGACGCCGCCGGCCTTCAGCACGGCCAGGGCCCGCTCCAGCTGGAAGTCGTCCTTCTTGTCGTCGAAGCCTGGCGGCGGCGCCTCGGCGGGCGCGTGCGGCGCGACGCGGGTCTTGCCCTCGTCGGCGTTCAAGGCGTTCTTGAAGCTGGCCTCGCTGAACCACACGCGGTTGGCGATGTCCTGGGCCTGGTCGCGGGTCTGGGCGACCTCGAGGTCAGGCGCGATGCCGGTCTTCTGGATCGAGCGGCCCGACGGCGTGAAGTAGCGCGCCGTCGTCAGCTTCAGGGCGCCGTCCGCCCCGCCGCGCAGCGGGATCACCGTCTGCACCGAGCCCTTGCCGAAGCTGGTCAGGCCGACGAGCTCGGCGCGATGACGGTCCTGCAGGGCGCCGGCGACGATTTCGGCCGCCGAGGCCGAGCCTTGATTGATCAGGACGACCATCGGCAGGCCGTTCAGCGCGTCGCCGGGCTTGGCGTTGTAGCGTTGGATGTTGCGCGGGTCGCGACCGCGCTGACTGACCACCTCGCCGCCGTCCAGGAACACGTCGGCGACGCCGACCGCCTGGTCGAGCAGGCCGCCCGGATTGTTGCGAAGATCCAGGATCAGACCCTTCATCTTCGGGTTCTTGGTCTTCAGCTCGTTGATCGAGGCGGTCAGGGCCTCGGTGGCCTTCTCGTTGAAGCCGGGCAGGCGGACATAGCCATAGTCGCCTTCCATGCGGGCGATGGCGGCCTTGGGCTTGATGATCTCGCGGACCAGCTTGACGTCGAACGGGTCGTTCTTGTCGCGGGCGATGGTCAGGGTGACCGGCTCGCCGGCCGGGCCGCGCATCTGCTTCACCGCCTCGTTGACGGTCAGGCCCAGCACGCTCTGGCCGTTGACGGCGGTGATGTAGTCGCCGGCCTGCACGCCGGCGCGGGCGGCGGGGGTGCCGTCCATCGGCGAGATCACCTTGACCACGCCGTCCTCGCTGGTGACCTCCAGGCCCAGGCCGCCGTACTCGCCGCGGGTGGTGTCCTGCATGTCCTCGTAGCTATCGGGCGACAGGTAGCCCGAGTGCGGGTCCAGGCTGGTCAGCATGCCGTCCAGCGCCGCCTCGATCAGCTTCTTGTCGTCAACCTCGGTGACGTACTGGTCCTCGACCGTGCCCAGCACGTCGCCGAACAGCTCGAGCAGCTTGTAGGTCTTGGTCTTGGGCGCGTTGTTCGCCTGGGCGATGGGGCTGATGTAGGCCATGGTCCCCGCGCCGAGGACGAAGGCGGAAACGCCGATGAGCAGATACTTGCGCATTAAGGCCCAGAAGGCTCCCTGGCGACGCGCGGCGTCGCAAACCAATTATAGCCCCGTCCAACCCGAACTTGTGATTGTCCGAAGACAGTCACATTACCGAAAAAGCCGCTTATCGCGACTCCTGTTTGAACCAGCGTTCCGGATCGGCCGGTTCGCCGTTCTCACGCACTTCCATATAGAGTTCCGGATCAGAGGATACATGGTCCGGCATCTTTCCGATCGGGGCGCCGGCCGCGACAGATTGTCCAGGCGCGGCGGTGATCTGGTCGAGGCCGGCCAGCACGATGTGATAGGCGCCCTGCGCTCGTAGAATGATCACCGCGCCCCATCCGTTCAGGGCCCCGGCGTACTCCACGGTTCCAGCGACGGGCGAGGTCACAGGCAGGCCCTTGTCGGTCCGCAGGGTCAGGCCCGGCGCCTTGCCGCCGGCGGGCATCTCCTGGCCAAAGCGCCGGACGATGGCGCCGGCGACCGGCGCGCGCAGCGCCAGCGGTCCGGTCGCGGCCGAACGGCCCAGTCCGTCGCTGAGCGCGCCGAGGGTGCGCAGCTCGCTCTCCTGGGCCAGGGCTTCCTGGGCGTAGGCGCGCTCCAGCTGGGTCTTTTCGATGATCAGCCGCTCGATCTCGCCCTTGCGGTCGGCGACCACGCTTTCGGCGGTGAACAGCTCGGCCGAGGCGGCGGCGGCCTCGCGGCGCAACGTCCCGACGGCCGTGGCCTGTCGGGCGTAGGCCTCGGCGCGGTGTTGCAAGTCCGGCGTCATGGCGCGGATCAGAATGGCGGCGCGGACGGCGTCGCGAGCGTTGGCCGGCGAGACCAGAAGGGCCGGCGGCGGATCGCGGCGGAACAGCTGCAGCGCCGACAGCAGCCTGGCCAGCCGCTGCCGGTTCAGGCCCAGGTCGGCCAGGATGGCGCGTTCACGGGCGTTCAGGGTCTCCAGCCGGGCGCGCTTGGCGTCGACGTCGGCGCCGGCCGTGACGCGGGCGTGATCCAGCCGGTCGAGCTCGGCCCGCAGGTCCTCGATCTCTCGGCGGGTGTCGGCGGCCTCCTGGCGGTCCTTGGCGCGCTGCTCCATGGCGGCGCGATCGACGCTCTGCCAGGCGACCCCGGCCGTGGGGACGGCGAGCGCCAGGACGGCGAGGACGAGGACAAGACGCGAGGGGCGGCGAAGCATCGCGCCCTTACTAGACCTAATCCCGGTGATAGGGCGAGCCCGACAGGATGGTCGCGGCGCGATAGATCTGCTCGGCCAGCATCGCGCGGGCCAGGGCGTGCGGCCAGGTCTGCGGCCCGAAGGCCATGGTCTCGTTGGCGGTCGACAGGATCGAGGGATCCAAGCCGTCGGCCCCGCCGATCAGGAAGACCACCCGCCGGGTCCCGTCGTCGCGCAGCCTAGCCAGGTGATCGGCGAAGTCGCGGCTCTTGCGGACCTTGCCGTGCTCGTCGCAGGCGATGACGTGGGCGCCTTCGAGGTGGGGCCGCAGCACCTCGGCCTCGGCCGCCTTGCCGGGCTTGCGGGCCTCGACCTCGACGATCTCGACCGGGCCCAGCGCCAGGGCGCGGCCAGACGCCGTGGCGCGGGACGCATAGTCCAGGGCCAACTGCGCCTCGACCATGCGGCCGAGTTTTCCGACGGTGAGGATGGTGATCTTCATGAAGGCAAGCGTGGCGGCCGAAAGTGGAAACCGGGGTCGGCGCCCGCCACGCGCCAGGCAAAGAAGAGGCTCAAGGCCGCCGCCCTTTCGTGAGGCGGCGGCCGAGCGTCATCGGAAGGATCAGTTCGCCGCGGTGCGGTGCGGGGCGTCGACCGCCCAGATCTTCTCGATGTTGTAGAAGGCGCGCACTTCGGGGCGGAACAGGTGGATGACGACATCGCCGGCGTCGATCAGCACCCAGTCGCAGTGCGGCAGGCCTTCGACCCGCGCCTTGCCGAAGCCGTTTTCCTTCAGCGCCCGCAGGATGTGGTCGGCCAGGGCGCCGACGTGACGGTGCGAACGGCCCGACGCCACGATCAGGCTGTCGGCGACCGAGCTCTTGTCCGTCAGGTCGATGTGGACGATGTCCTGGGCCTTGTCGTCGTCCAGGCGGGACAGGATCAGGCGCTCCAGCGCCTTCACGTCGAGAACCGGACTCAGGCCGGGGGATTCAGTCGAGGACTCGGCGCCGGCCAAGCCTTCGTGCGCACCATGCGCGGGGTCGCTACGCAGCGTATTGCTCCTTATGGGGTCGCTGTGGATCGTCTCCATAGCACGGAATTGGGCGAAAAGTGAGAGGGCGCGTTCACGAAGCGCGATTTGGCCCCGCGCGGCGCGCTGAAGCTAGCGGCCCAGCTTGCCCTTTTGCCGCGCCCGCATCGCCGTCGAGGACGCGAAATTCAGCGGCCCCGTCAGGTAGACCCAGGCCGGCGCGGTGGCGTCGGGCAGGCGGGACGCGGCGCTGGCCGGCCAGCGGGCGAAGGCGAAGCGACGGGCGGCCGGCGCCGTGCGGGCCTTCAGCGCGATCCAGGGCCGCGAGATCACCGCCACCGGAACCTCGCGCATGATCTGGGTCCAGCCGCGCCAGCGGTGGAAGCCCGCCAGGCTGTCGGCCCCCATCACCCACACGAACTTCACGCCCGGGAAGCGGGCCTTCAGCACCCGCAGGGTGTCGATCGTATATTGCGAGCCGAGGCGCGTTTCGGCGTCGGAGACAATCATGCCCGAGCCCCGCGCCCAGCGGCGGGCCTGCGCCATGCGTTCGGCCACGGGCTTGGTCTCGTGCGAGGACTTCAGCGGATTCTGCGGCGAGACCAGCCAGATGACGCGATCCAGCTCCAGACGACGCATGGCGGTCTCGGCCACGTGGGCGTGGCCCTCGTGCGCCGGGTTGAAGCTGCCGCCGAACAGGCCGACGCGCATGCCCGGCTCCAGGTGGAAGCCAAGGCGCTGCGCAGCGGGCCGGCCGGCGTCAGGGACGAGTCTGGCCGGTCCCGCGAACCACATATTTGAACGTCGTCAGTTGCTCGGCCCCCACCGGACCGCGGGCGTGTAGCTTGTCAGTGGCGATGCCGATCTCGGCCCCGAAGCCGAACTCGCCGCCGTCGGCGAACTGGGTCGAGGCGTTGACCAGCACGATGGCGCTGTCGACCGCCGCGACGAAGGCCTCGGCGGCGGCCGCGTCCTCGGTGACGATCGCGTCGGTGTGGCCCGAGCCAAAAGACGCGATGTGCGCGGCCGCGCCCTCGACGCCGTCGACCACGGCCACGGCCAGGATCGCGGCGAGGTATTCGGTGGTCCAGTCGTCCGCCGTCGCGGCCTTCATGGCCGGGACGATCGCGCGGGCGGCGTCGTCGCCGCGCAGCTCGCAGCCGGCCGCCACCAGCGCCTGCGCGATCGGCGGCAGCAGCTTGTCGGCGGCGGCCTTGTCGACCAGCAGGGTCTCGGCCGCGCCGCAGACCGACACGCGGCGCAGCTTGGCGTTGACCACGATGTCCGTGGCCTTCTTCACGTCGGCGGCGGCGTGGACGAAGACGTGATTGAGGCCTTCCAGGTGGCCCAGCACCGGGGCGCGGGCCTCGGCCTGGACGCGGGCGACCAGGCTCTTGCCGCCGCGCGGGATGATCAGGTCGATCGAGCGGTCCAGGCCCTGCAGGATCATGCCGACGGCGGCGCGGTCCGGCGTCTTCACCGCCTGCACCGCGCCGGCGGGCAGGTCGGCCGCCTTCAGGCCGCGCTCGATCGCGGCGTGGATGGCGAGGTTCGAGGCGATGCACTCCGACCCGCCGCGCAGGATCACCGCATTGCCCGAGCGCACGCACAGCGCCGCGGCGTCGGCCGTCACGTTGGGCCGGCTCTCATAGATCATGGCGATCACGCCGATCGGCGTACGCACGCGGCTGATGTCGAGGCCATTGGGCCGCGTCCAGCGCGAGGTCGCCACGCCCAGCGGATCGGGGATCTCGGAGACAGCCTCGACGCCGGCGGCGACGCCTTCCAGGCGCTTTTCGTCCAGGGCCAGGCGATCGAGCATGGGGCCCGAGACGCCATTGGCCTCGGCCCGCGCCAGGTCCTCGGCGTTAGCCGCCAGGATGGCCGGCGCGGCCTTGCGGATTTCGGCGGCCATCGCGCGGATGGCGGCGGTGCGCTGCTCTGGCGAGGCCAGGCGCAGGGCGCGCGCGCCCTCGCGGGTCGTCCGGCCCATGTCCGCCATCGTCGCCTGCAAGCCCGCGCCCGCGTCGTCCATGTTCGCTCGTCCCCGCATTCTTATGCTCAGGTTGAGCCTTACCTAGGCGTTTTCTGGACGGGATGAAACCGGCTTCGTCTGAAAGCGGAGCGAGTTTTGGTGGAGGCGCATTCGAGCAACTCACACCCAAACACCTCCATCGGTACAAGCCGCGCGGCGAAGCGCCGCCCTAAGGTCGGACATGGCGCCGGCGATCGTCGGGGCCTGACCCCGTTCCCGCTGCGGCGGTCTCCCGGAGATTTGCGGCATGCTCAAGACCTTGATGATCAGCGCGACGGCTTCCGCCTTGGTCGCCGTGGGCGGCCTCTTCGCCGTCGCGCCGGCGTCTGCCGCGCCCGTCCTGGTATGTCGTCTCGGCCGACGATCGCGCCTTGAGCCCGGCCCTGCAGCGCGACCTGGCCAAGAAGCTGAACGCCAAGACCACGGTCCTGTCGTCGAGCCACTACTCGATCCTGTCGCATCCCAAGGAGATCGCCGCGGTCATCGAGGACGCGGTCAAGGCTGTGCAAGCTCAGGGCCGCCGACTCCCGCGCGCCCGCGTTCCGAGGGCTAGACCCGAAAGGGTGGGCCTCGGCCCACCTGACGAGATTGAGAGACGGTGGCGAAGGGGCGACGTTCGCCATGACGGCCGCGAAAGCATGACGTCTTCGCGGGCAAGGAAGGCGCGTCCCATGCATTGCGACAAGGCCTATGATCGGCGCGAGGATCCTATGGGGCGGGACCGAGTGGTCCGGCTCCAGGACGATCGCGCGGACTCCAGCGAGATCCCGCCCGAGATCGCGGTCATCCTCTCCAGCGTCGAGGACGGCCTAAGTCGTCTAAGGCGGCCCGATCCGGATCTGGACGGGGGGCGGGATCTGCTGTGCGTGATCGCGGCGGCGGTGGGCGCCGCCACCGAACGCGATCCCTGGGCGGCCGAAAGGCCTCGCGGCGTTGTCGATACGTCGGTCCCGGATTTACCCGAGATCGCGAGGGGCGGCCTATCACTATGGCAGCGAAAGCGGGCTGTCGGCATGATGGCGAGGCTGGACCAGGACGCGCCGACGGTGTCGGAACTCGCGGCCGCCTGCCGCCTTTCCAACGGCTATTTCATCAAGGCCTTCAAGCAGACCTTCGGCGCCACGCCGCGGCGCTGGCGGCTGCTGCTCCGGGTCGAGCAGGCTAAAAACCTGCTCGTGTCCAACGATCTCACCATCGCCGAGATCGCCTTGACCTGCGGTTTCGCGGACCAGAGCCACTTGACCCGGGTGTTTGGCCAGATCGTGGGTGTTCCGCCGGCGCGCTGGAGGCGGAGATCCGTCGACATCACCGAGATGGCGACGAATCCGGCAGCGCTTCCGGCTTACGCCGCGTCCCAGCGATAGGCCTTGTCCAGCCAGTCGCCGATCCGGCCGTCGGGGCGGGCCAGGCCGTGGATCTCGGCCATCTCCTTGTCCGACAGCTCGAAGTCGAGGATGTCGAAGTTCTCCTCGATACGCGCCGGGTTGCTGGTGCGGGGGATGGCGATGATCCCCTGCTGGATGATCCAGCGCAGGGTGACCTGGCCGGGCGTTTTGCCGTGGGCGCGGCCGATGTCGATCAGCAGTGGATCCTGGGCGACCTTGCCCTGGGCCAGCGGCGACCAGGCGGTGATCGAGACGCCCAGGGCGTCGGCCTTGGCCTTCAGGGTCTTCAGCGACAGGTAGGGGTGGTATTCGACCTGGTCGGTGGCGATCGGGGCGTCCGACAGCTTGGCGGCTTCTTCCAGCTGGGCCGATGGGAAGTTCGACAGGCCGATGGCGCGGGTCCAGCCCTTGGCGCGGACCTCGTTGAGGGCGCCCAGCGTCTCGGCCAGCGGCACGTCGGGCTTGGGCCAGTGCAGCAGCAGCAGGTCGACATGGTCGAGGCCCAGCTTCTCCAGGCTGATCTCGGCGGAGCGCTGCAGGTCGCCGTCGGCGAACTGGTCGATCCAGACCTTGGTGGTGACGAAAAGCTCGTCGCGCTTGATCCCGCTGTTCTTGATCGCCGCGCCGACGTCCTGCTCGTTGCCATAGATCTGGGCGGTGTCGATGTGGCGGTAGCCGATCTCCAGGGCCTTCTCGACCAGTGGGACGGCGGTTCCGTTCTCCAGTTGCCAGGTGCCAAAGCCGATCGCGGGCATCAGGACGTCGCCGGAGCGGACGGCGGGGACGAGCTTGGACATCGAGAACTCCGAGAAAAGGCGGTCAGGCGGATAGGGGAGCGGGCTTGGCCGGCGCCATTCTAATCCGAACGCGCAGGAGGGCGACGAAGATCAGGCAGACGAGAGCGAATGCAACGCCCATCTGGACGATCGTCAGCAGGACGGCGGAATAGCCGCGCTTGGTCACGTCCATGAAGGGATACGGATAGAAGCTTGAGAGCGCGCCATGCGCCAGGGTCCAGACGCCGAACAGGGCCGGGAAGGCCATCGACTTGAGCGCCGCGATCCAGCGCGCCTCGCCCTGGCCGCCGCGCAGAGCCAGATCCAGCAGGAAGGCGGCCGGCGTGATCGTGTGGTTCAGCGTGGTGGCGACGAGGCGCAGGCCTTGTGGGTCCCAGGTGTGGGCCAGCATCGTGTGATAGACCACGGCGGTGATCGCCAGATAGGTGGCGATCGCCGCGCGTGGACCGGCCTGCTCGGCCCAAAGCGCTAGTCGACTGGCGGGAGCGATCAGCGGCGCGGCCAGGGCGATGGCCGCCAGGGTGTTCGACAGGATCGTGAAATAGCTGAAGAACTCGACGGTCTTGGCCGGCAGGGTCGCCAGCGTCTCGTCATAGGCCATCAGGCCGTACTGCAGCAGCGGCCCCGAGGCGGCGATCAGCGCGATCAGAACGCGCCAGGCCTTGGTCTTGTCGGTCATGCGGTCCCCGTCGCGCGGCTTTCGTCCCAGGCCTTCAGCACCGTCTTGGGGGCGGTCGCCCGCCACTGGCGCAGCACCAGTCCCTCAACGGTTCCAGGATGAGCGCTGGCCAGGCGGATCAGGACGTAGGGATAGTTGCGGAAATGGTCGGTGAAGTGAAAGACGGCGGGCTCGGCCTCGATCAGCATCTCGCGCTCTTCGAACGGTACGCCGGGACAGACCAGGCTCTCGCCGTCCTCGAACAGTCGGGTCAGGAACTTGCCGTGCGCCTTCAGGCACGGGCGACCGTAGGCGGTCCCGTATTCGACGCCCGGCAGGCGCAGGGCGAAGGCGGCAATGTCGTCATAGGTCATGGGCAACCTCTCGGCGGCGCGACTATATGTGGGTCATGGACTTCGACAACACCCTCAAGACGCCTGTCCTGGTGCTGGGCGCGACCAGCCTGATCGGCGGCCACCTGATGGCCCGGCTGGCGGACGAGGGGGTCGATCCCGTCGCCATCAGTCGCCGCCCGCCCGGCGGCGACGCCTGCTGGGTCGACGCCGACCTGACCGATCCGGACGTGGAGGCGCGCCTGCCGCCCGCGGCGACGGTGTTCTCGCTGTCGCCGATCTGGCTGTTGCCGGCCTTGCTGCCGAGCCTGAAGGCGCGGGGCATGGTCCGACTGATCGCCTTCTCCTCGACCAGCCGCTTCACCAAGGTCGACTCACCCGAGCCCGGCGAGCGCGCGGTGGCCAAGGCGCTGATCGACGCCGAGCAGGCGATCGAGACCTGGTGCGCGGCTCACGGCGTCGCCTGGACGATCCTGCGTCCAACCCTGATCTATGACGAGGGCCATGACGAAAACGTCAGCCGCATCGCGCGCCTGGTCAGCCGCTTCCACGTGATGCCGCTGTCGGGACGCGGCGAGGGGCTGCGCCAGCCGGTGCACGCGGCGGACCTGGCGGTCGGCGCTCTGGCGGCGGCGAAGGCGTCGGCCGCGCGGAACCGGGCCTATGATCTGGTCGGCGGCGAGACGGTGACCTATCGCGTCATGGTCGACCGCATCTTCCAGGGCCTGGGCAAGACGCCGCGCTCCCTGCCGATGCCGACCTGGCTGTTCGCCCTGCTGATGCGGCTGGCCAAGCCCTTCTATCCTGGCGCCACCGCGGCGATGGGGACGCGCATGGGCCAGGACCTGACGTTCGACTCGTCCTCGGCGGCGCGGGACTTTGGTTGGAGCCCCAGGACCTTCCATCCGCGGTTCTAGTCGGCGTCGGCCAGCACCATCGCGAAGGGCGTCAGGGCGCCGTCCCGCTCGATATAGCCGCTGACCAGCTTGCGGTCGGGCGGCAGGACGCCGAGGTCGATCTCCTCGGTGGGGAAGACCACGGTGCGGCGGTCGCCGACGCAGACCACCAGCTCGTAGCCGTCCAGCGCCCGGCGCGACATCGCCTTGATGTAGGAAAAGTACGGTTCGCGCCGCCAAGCGGCGGGCTTGCCCGGGTCGACCACGACGTTCAGCCGCTTGCCGTCGCGGTCGGAATACATGACGAACCCGGCCTTGTCGGGCCGCCATTCGTCGCCCAGGCGCGACGAGGTCAGCCACAGGCACTCGAAAGCCCGGCAGGCGGCGGGCCGGTCCGCATAGAAGCCGCAACCGCCGCCTTTCCGGAAGTGGCCGCACCAGACGCCGTCGGGCTTGTCCAGCGCCTCGATGGCCAGGACCTTGCAGCACAGGCCGCAGGACCCGCAGCTCTTGTCCGCCGTCATCGCCTCGCCCCCGTCGGCCCCCGATCGTCAGGAAGCGGACATTAGCGGCGCTGTGCGACGGTTTGATGCGGCGGTAAGTCCGCCTTAGGTCGGGCAGGCCAGGCGCGTCATGACGTAGGCGGCGAAAGGCGCGTCCTTGTCGCCGGCGCGGGCGACGATGCTCCAGGACAACTTGCCGCCGTCCAGCCGCCAGCGATTGACGAAGGCCGCGTCCGGATAGGGATAGGTAATGTCGAAGCCGCCGGGGACCGCCTCGCCCTTGCCGACGGCGGTGAAGTCGCCGCCGAAGCTGTCGGCCCAGAAGCCGGAGACGCCGGTCGCCGGGCCATCCTTGGGCGCGGGGCCCCGACCGGCCAGGATCAGGTGGGCGGCGTAGCGGTCGGCGGGATCGGCCTTGGCGCGGCTGTCGGCGTCGACGGTCACCAGGGTTCCGAGCCCAGCAGGCTTCACGGCCAGGGTGATGTCGACCGGCTTGCCCATCACCTCGCCGGCGCCGCGCCAGCAGCCCTCGAGCGCCTTGACCGCGACGGGGATCGGCGCCGGCGGCGGATCCTCGGCCCGCGCGGTCCCGGTCATTCCCAGCAGCGCGACACCCGCCAACAAAGCCCGCATATCATCCCCCTCGAAAGGCCTGGGCGGCGAACCGATCGCGATTCGCCGCGTTGGCCTATTCCGCGCCCGTGGCGCTCCACACGCCCAGTTCGTTGCCGGACGGGTCGGTGAAGTGGAAGCGACGGCCACCGGGGAAGCTGAAGATCGGGGCGGTGATCGTCCCGCCGGC
>Ga0247725_1000517_pt1 | contig 27320 bp, 23 predicted proteins | sample OKSTACKMCFT3sol_FD_183021 | JGI IMG/M metagenome (GOLD analysis project Ga0247725, IMG submission 183021) | Subsurface sediment microbial communities from gas well in Oklahoma, United States - OK STACK MC-FT3-sol | ecosystem: Environmental > Terrestrial > Deep subsurface > Rock core/Sediment...
CAGTTTCAGCATCAAACCAGACATCCTGGCTGTCTGGCCCTCTGTTAGCGATTGCCATGCCCATAGCATCCAGAATGCTTTGGGCATGGGCTGGAAAATTATCACGATATAAAAAACCGGAAAAACCACACATTAAATCTGACTCCAACCCTATTTGAACACGCTTGTGTTCCATGAGTGTCTGTTGGCAACATACATAAGGAAGAATGAGTTAAAACTGAACAGCTGTATGAGTGTTGGTAAAATAATGAACATTCAACTGCGTTTTGTACTCAGGAATACCACTGTGGTATCTGGATGTGTTGTTCTAAACATGCAATAATTCCTGCTGGATTACTAAAAAACGATGCATAATTTACCACAACTATTCTCACCAGACATAATATATAAGTGTGATTGGTTGCTGCTGATACAAAAATCAGTAGTCACTTTGTCTGCCGTGAGTATTAGTCCTTTGCAACTTCCAAACTTGAAACATCCCGTTGAAAATGCTTCAGACTTAAGAGTAACATAGCGGCACCAGAGCTGGTAGCGAGTTTGTGGCAACTGCGTTTTGATAATTAGTTGTTCTGGCGCCGAATTTTATTTGTAAAATTAAGGAATTAAGTGATAGCCGCATCTTGGTTTTTTTGCACCTGTATTCATTTCATCCGGCGGTGGTGCTTGTAAATGCACATACTTTACGTGGTCACTCGGGGCGATGTTATTGGCGGTGCTAGTATGCATGTCATGCAATTAGCCAAAGCGGTAAAACAGTGCGGTTATAGTGTGACTGTGGTCTTTGGCGGTGTCGATGGTAAAATTGTGTCCATGTGTAAAGAGGCTGGATTAGAAACCAAAGTGGTACCGCAATTGGTTCGCTCATTGCAACCCTGGCATGATCTGAAGGCATTGTTTGTATTACGCGGCATAATAAAAAGGCTGAAACCTGATGTAGTGCATTTGCATTCTTCAAAAGCCTCATTGTTGGGGCGAATAGCAGCCTGGTTGTGTAAAGTTCCGGCTATAGTCACTGTACATGGCTGGCCTTTTGTCCATCCGCAATCCAAAGTGTCAAAAGCTGTCTATTTTTTCCTTGAGCGCTCTATGGTAGCCTTTACTGCCAAATTTATTACTGTAAGTGCAGTGGATTATGATATTGCATTGCAACAATTAAAGGTGCAGCCGCAAAAAATAGAGTTGATACATAATGGTATCGAAAACGACCAGTCGTTTGCGCCTGTTAAATCTGATACCATAAAAAAAGAATGCAGCATTATATCAGTTGCCCGTTTTGATGTTCCGAAAGATCACCGGACTCTTTTGCTGGCATTGCAGCAAATTAACCATATGCCGTGGCATTTAAAGTTAGTAGGCTCAGGCCCTTTGTTAATAGAAATAAAGCAATTAGCCGGGCAACTGAATATGTCTGATAAAGTTGAATTTTTGGGAGAGCGTTCAGATGTGGCTGAGTTGTTAACTCAAGCTGATCTGTTTGTGCTGCTTAGCCATTGGGAGAGTCTTCCTATTAGTATTATTGAAGCAATGCGAGCTGGCTTACCTGTGATAGCTTCTAATGTTGGCGGTATTACAGAATTAGTGGAAGATGGTATTTCTGGCCTTGTAGTGTCAGCTGGCTCTATTTCAGAAGCTGCTAATGCTTTGTGCGCGCTGATTAGCAACTCCTCTATACGCCAGTCTATGTCAGAAGCCAGCCATCAAAGGTTTTTAAATCACTTTACTGCTGATTTGATGCTGAATAAAACTTTGGGTTGTTATCATCAAGTGACTAAGGTAATGCAATGAGGCTTGTAGTCACAGGCAGCTCAGGATTCATAGGCCGTAACCTGCTGCTATGGTTGCACCAGAAGGGGTATCATGATTTGGTGTTGCCTCTGCGCAAGCCTGCCACTGAATTTCATCCTTTACCCGAAGCCACAGTGATAGTGGACGATTTCTGCAGCGTGGAACAGTGGTCCAAAGTGCTTCGTGAAGGCGACATTGTGGTGCATTTAGCTGGGTTAGCGCATCAGTCCTTGCCTGTTGCTAATGCAGACGAGTTGTTTTTCGCTGCTAATGTTGCGCCGGTCAAAGCTTTGGCTCAAGCCGCCGTTCAATCCGGTGTTGCGCAAATTCTGTTTGTCAGTTCTATTGGTGTAAATGGTAGTTACAGCGAGCAAGCTATTACAGCAAAAAGTGAAACCCGACCTGACTACCCCTACGCACGCTCTAAATTACAGGCAGAACTCGCACTGGCCGAAGTGTGCGAAGGCCACTTGTCTTATAAAATCCTGCGCATCCCTTTGGTTTATGGCGCCGATGCTCCGGCAAATTTCCGGGATTTATTAACTTTGGTTAGTCATAAGTTACCTTTGCCTTTTGGTCTGGTAAGAGCCCGCAAGAGTTTTATTGCTATTGACCACCTGGTTGAAGTGATAAGTCGCCTGATTGAATTAGATAATGATACAGAACGTTGTTTTGTCGCAGCGGATCGCGATACAGTGTCCTTGTCTGAATTGATTGAAATATTATCAAACGGTATGGGGCATAAAGTGGTAAATCTACCCGTACCCGTAGCACTGTTAAAATTTGTCTTTAAGTTAGTAGGTAAAACAAGTTTGTATCAGAAGCTGTGCTTGCCTTTAACAGTGGATGCCTGTCGTACTTACGAGCTACTAAACTGGTGGCCTACCAGTGCGGCCAGCGAAAAGCTGAAGGGCGTAGCCAGACAGTTTTCCGAGAGAACGCTGTCGCGATAAGAGTGAATTCGTGTGCCGACTATAACAACATTACACAAGATCAAACAAAATCAATCAAATAGCTTTAAGTTTGAGTTCATTTTTATGGGTTATACTTGCTCCGCCTGTTCAGTAATTCGAGCATCAAATACAGGCATTAATTATGCGTCCTTTAGATTTTTCAACTTATCTGATGCAAGGAGTGCGAAATGATTGAGTGGCTACTTGGCCTTCCCAGATTCATTAAAAGAGTCATTTCTGTCTGTGCGGACATCATATTTTTAACGGCCTCTTTATGGGTTTCAGTCGCCGTTACCAGGCAGTCCGAACACTTGGATATGAATCTGATCCTGACAGTGTTTTGTGTCACCTTACCTTTAACTATCTGGACTTTTGTGCGTTTTGGTTTGTACCGGGCTGTCGTGCGTTTCATTGGACGAAATGCGTTGCTGGCAGTGGTTGGTGGTATAGCGATAAGCACCGTCATCCAATTTAGCGCTTTGTATCTGTTTGGTATCGAAAACGCAGGTCGTATTGCTTTTGTGTATATGTTAACTGCCATGTTGTCCTCTGGCGGCAGCCGTTTGATGGTCAGAGAGTTTTTAAACCAGCGTAACAACCAGCACAAAGAAAGAGTACTGATCTATGGTGCGGGTTCGTCTGGCAGGCAACTTGCGCAGGCCCTGATGAATGGTGAGCAGTATCACCCGGTTCTTTTTGTCGATGACGACGTTACTTTACAGCGTTCCACTATCATGGGCATTCCGGTCGGTAACCCGCAAAACATGATAGCGCTGGTTAAACTGAACAATATAAGCCGTATTTTGTTGGCGATTCCTTCTGTAAATCGGATCCGTCGTCGTGAGGTGTTAGACTCACTGGACGAGCTATCAATTCCAGTGCAGTCAATCCCTGGTATGAGAGATTTAGTCGACGGTAGCATGCGAATTGATGAGCTGCAGGATGTGAAAATTGAAGACCTGCTGGGTCGCGATCCTGTGACGCCAAAATTAAAGTTAATGAACGCTAACATCTTTGACAAAGTGGTGATGGTGACAGGTGCTGGTGGTTCCATAGGTTCAGAGTTGTGCCGGCAAATAGTCCGTTACGAACCCAAAGTCTTGGTATTGTTTGAGTCATCTGAGTTCGCGCTGTATTCAATTGAACGTGAGCTTGCGGGTTTTATTGCCAACAATAAGCTTGATATAGAACTGAAACCTATTTTAGGTAATGTGCAGCATAAAGATCGAATGGAATCAGTGATGCGCAGTTTTGGTGTGGAGACCGTTTATCACGCTGCTGCCTATAAACACGTGCCTTTGGTTGAGTTTAACGTAGTGGAAGGTATACGTAATAATGTCTTTGGTACCTTACATGCAGCTGAAGCCGCTGTCGCAGCAGGAGTAAAAACCTTTGTATTGATTTCGACAGATAAAGCAGTTCGTCCGACCAACGTGATGGGCGCAACCAAACGTCTGGCCGAGTTAGTATTGCAGGCCTTGTCTGCCCGCCAACGTTCTACCCGTTTTTGCATGGTACGTTTTGGCAACGTTTTAGGGTCTTCTGGTTCAGTAGTGCCTTTGTTTCGCGAGCAAATTCGTCACGGAGGCCCTATAACAGTAACGCACAGAGACATTATTCGTTACTTTATGACCATACCTGAAGCAGCGCAGCTGGTGATCCAGGCGGGCGCCATGGGTAAGGGCGGCGATGTGTTTGTGCTCGACATGGGCGAACCTGTGAGTATCTCTGATTTAGCGGTACGCATGATCCACTTGATGGGGCTGGAAGTGCGCAATGAAGAGCATCCGGATGGGGATATTGAAATTGTTTACACGGGGCTGCGCCCAGGCGAAAAGTTGTACGAAGAGTTGTTAGTGAGTGGTGCAGAGCAAAAAACCGAGCATTCCCGCATTATGTCAGCGCAGGAAAACTATCTGAAATGGGAAACCCTGCTGGAAGTACTGGATGAGTTAAACAGTGCTTGCGAATGCTATGACCAAACGAAGATTCGAGCCATTTTGATTAACGCCACTACAGGTTTTAATCCAACAGATGATGTGTGTGATTTAGTCTGGCACGCCGATGCCAAGACGAAGGTGACACCTTTTGTCAGACCAGCAAAAGGCAGTGTTGGCATAGTCAGTTAGTCAGTTCAAACATGTAGGCCCCTTTAAGGGGCCTCAGCATTATTTCAGGCCCCTAATTTTATAAAGCAGATAGACCGGCAGAGTATCAATGGTCAGCCAACGCCAAAGTCGACTGAACTTGCGTTCTCCACACAATAAGGCTTTATAAAATAACTGGCATTTCAACTCAGCGTCTGACCACTCAGCTTTATGTTTGTCAATTAATTGCTGGTGTCCTCTTTCGCGTTGCGCGAAGTTTGAGATCCTGGGGGCATCATGTTCAGAATGAATGTGGTAACTGGCAAAATTCAGACGCAATGCGGTGCCAAATCCTTTACTCATCCTAAGCCATAAATCGTAGTCCTGGCAGGCAACCAGTGACTCATCGTAACCACCTATCTGACGTAAATACTCAGTTTTGGTAAAGATCTGGTTTCCCACTTCATTCTTAAGTTTCAGTGATGAGTAGGTAATTAGCTTGCCTCGACGTAAACCAAGTTTGGGTTTATTACCAGCCATGTGGAATACATAACAAGAACACAAGTAAGCAAAATCTGACTGTTTTTGCCAGGCACTGACAAACTGTGTAATTCTGTCCGGCTCAAACCTATCATCATCATCAAGACCGGTAATGAATTCTCCCGCAGCAACAGCAATAGCTTTGTTTCTTGCAGCAGATGCGCCAATGCTCGATTCATTTCTAATGTAACGGACTTGCGGGTATTGACTACATAGCTTTGCATTGACTTCGCTGACTGCATGGTCAGAACCATCGTCTATTACAATAATTTCGAGGGATGGATAATCTTGTTGAACAGCACTGAGTAAGGCGCGTTGAAATAGCTCTACACGATTTTTGGTTGGGATAAACACAGTCACTAAAGGTAAGGTCATGCTATAACTCGCCGAAACATAAATGCCCTGAATGGGCTTAGGCGCCAAAGATATAGTATTTAGTTCACTATTTGAAGGCATTTATACAGTACAAATCAAATGTACGAGGAGCTATTTAACTGCCTGGTCAAAAGGTTTTAAGGCTTTAAAGGCGATCGGATATACTCGCTAACAATTTTACTGGAAGAGAGTGGTTCATGGATACAAGCGGCGAGGGCAATGTGCTTTATGTCAGATCTCAAGTGGCGTCAACAGATGGTCGTTTGATGCGTTACTTAGCTTTTATGCTGGGCCGTGGATTAGCGTTCCGTGTATTTTGCTGGAACCGCTCTGGAACTGATATGAGTAAAACGGCGATACATCCCTACATCGACCAGTATCAGCTTTCTGCAAGGACAGGGGGCCGCTACTCGAATATTTTAAAGTTGCTTCGCTGGAATTTGGCCATATTTCTATATTGTCTGCGTAACAGGGCACAGATTAGAAAAATTCATTGTGTAGATTTTGATTCGATATTGCCTTGTTTTTTATTTGCGAAACTATATTCACGCCCCTTAATTTTCGATTCCTACGATAGGTATTCAGATTCACGTGGCATGAAGGGAACTATAAAGACCTGGGTTGATAAACTGGAAAGCTACCTGCTCAGTAACGCAGATGTCGGGATTTTACCAAGCGTTAGCCGTATTGAGCAGTACCAGTTGAATAACACGAGCAATTTGCTGATCATAGAGAACGTCCCGTTGTTCGGAGTGTCAAAGCCTGTATCGGAGAGGGAGGGCAATACAGCGCTAAACTCCGTATTGGAGCAGCTAAGCCATAACAGGCCCAGGTATCGGCTGTTGTTATCCTATGTTGGAGTGTTAGAGCCCGAAGCCCGTGGTTTGGAGAATTTGGTAAGTTGTGTTGCTCAACAACCTGAGCTGGGATTGATCGTTGCCGGAAGTGGGCCATTACAGTCCATGATGAGCGAAGCAGCTGCGCAGCATCCGAATATATATTTTGTTGGAGCTCTGGAGTACGTTTTCGCTGAACAAATTATGGCGCTAACAGATCTACACGTCGGTTTGTATTATTTATCAAACCCAAATCATAAATACGCGGCACCGAATAAATATTTTGAGCATCTGTACTTTGCTAAGCCTTTATTGACGTCGAAAGGAACACCACCTGGTTCTCTGGTAGAAACCTGGTCTACTGGTTTTACAGTAGGAGACAGCAGAGAAGATTTGTTTAGACTTTTAGCTGATTTAAAACCTGCAACTTTGACTACGGCGGGTGAAAATGCCGGTCGGCTGTGGCGGCAGCGCTATGCAAACTACCACGTTGATACCTTTGCAATGACTTATAGTAAGGCAATAGAAGATAAGTAAAATCATGCACAGAAACGGCAAGAAGTGTCTGGTTTATAAGGTTGCACAAAGCACAGGTGTCAGTATAATTGGGCCTCGCTACAACTCTGCATTCACCCGGTTAATAGCGGTATTTCTGCAGTCCTGCACCAGCGTAACGAGTGATTTTGCTCAAAGATAAGTTTAAAGGGGATATATTGAAGTGAACCTGAAGAAAATAAAAAAGGGCTTTACACTGATTGAACTACTGATAGTAATTGTCATTCTGGGTTTATTAGCGTCATTGGTCGCGCCAGCTATGTTTTCTAAAGTAGATTCGTCCAAAATCAAAACTGCAGAAACTCAAATGAAAATGCTGGAAACCTCGCTAAATACTTTCCGGCTTGATGTGGGTGGATATCCTGATCAACTGTCGGAACTTATCCAAAGTGATAAAAAGGGCTGGGATGGTCCATATTTGCCCAAAGACGTACCTTTAGATCCATGGGGTAATCCTTACCTTTATTCTAAACCTGGTGCTGATGGTAAGGCGTTTAGCTTAAGTTCTGCCGGAAAGGACGGTCGTCCTGGTGGTGAAGACGAAAACGCAGACGTTGTTCTGCAATGAGTCACAGGTAATGCAGAATTTACTTAGTGTTTTAACTGAGCAGTTAAATGTTGCAGCCGATGATGCAACCAAAGCTTTGCTTTATCAGCAACGTAATGGTGGCAGAATTGAGCAAATACTGGTGCGGATGGGGGCTTTGTCTTCTGAATCCTTGCCCGGATTTTATGCGACTATGCTGCAACTGCCGCGTTTGAGCTCTGCAGAGTTTGAATCCCTTCAGCAAGATATAGAATGGCTGGCAACAGTTAAACAGCAATTGGGTACTGAAGCCTTACTCTCAGTGATCCAAGAGAATCTGTTGATCATCAGCGCAGACAAACCAAAGCCAACAGCTTTGAACTTAAGAGTGATATCATCTTGCCCTTCTGACTACGCTGGTTTTGAGCGTATCAGTTCCTTGTGGCCAACCGCGCAGGTTGAAACATTAGTCTGTTCAGAAGATCAGTACGCTGTACTGAGAAAAATTGTTTCTGACGAAAATACTCAAGTACAATCAAACGATTTGTCTGTGTTGGAAGAAGACAGATTGAGAGAGCTTGCCAGTGAAGCTCCCACAGTGAATTTGTTAAATAATCTCATTGCAAAAGGACTGCGCCGCAGAGCGTCGGATATGCACATTGAGCCATGGAAGCAAAAAGGCCGTGTCCGATACCGTATTGACGGTGTATTGCAGGAAGCAGAGCTGATCCAGCCTAGCATGTTGCTTCCGATCATTACCCGCCTGAAGCTACTCTCTAAAATGGATATTGCTGAAAAACGTAGACCTCAGGACGGGAAAATCGAGATGCGTATCGATGGCCGTAATGTTGATATACGGGTTTCTGCACTTCCCGTTGGCGATGGTGAAAGTGTGGTTATGCGGTTTTTACTGCAGGATTCATTGTCTTACGATATTAAGACCCTGGGTATTGAGCCGGATATTGAAGAAGCTTTACTGCAAGAACTGCAGGCTACCTCAGGCGTTATTTTAATGACTGGCCCTACAGGCTCTGGTAAAACGACAAGCTTATATTCATTTTTATCAAGACGTAACGAACCTGGTGTTAAAATCATCACCATTGAAGATCCTATTGAATATCAACTCGATGGTATTAATCAGGTTCAGGTGCAATCCGAAATTGGTTATACCTTTGCTAATGCATTGAGAAGCGTAGTTCGTCAGGACCCAGATATCATTATGATAGGTGAAATCAGGGACTTAGAAACTGCAGGTATTGCCATGCAATCTGCTCTGACAGGACATTTGGTTTTTAGTACGCTTCACACCAACGACGCGCCTTCTGCTTATACCCGATTATTAGATTTGGGCATTGAAGATTTTTTACTAAGTGCTGCTGTCCGGGTAATTCTGGCCCAGCGTCTGGTTAGAAAACTTTGTCCTCATTGTCATCAGGCTGATCATGAAGCGGAAGCAACAGTGCGTCGCCTGCAATTAAATTGGGTTGCTGAACATAACGCAGTGCAACCTGAATATCGTAAAGCCGTAGGCTGTGAGCACTGTGGCTACACAGGGTATGCAGGCAGGATAGCAATTATTGAATATATGCGCTGTGATGATGAACTGCGGCAATTGTTAGGACAACAGGACTTTCTGGTACAAGCCCGCTTGCTGAACCGCAGACGTGGTTACCGCAATTTGCTGGAAGATGGTGTATTAAAGGCTATGCGCGGCAAAACAACGTTAGACGAAGTGCTAAGGGTTGCAGGCTGATGGCTAAATTTAAGTATATTGCCTATAACAGCTCAGGGGTAAAACAGCAGGGAGTTGTCGATGCGGCCTCTGAACAAGCAGCCCGTGCTGAACTTGCGCAACAGAATCTGATGATTGCTGAATTACAAAGCCAAAATACAGCTGGTCAGGTGAGTTTATTTCAATCTCAACATCTCAGTATTGAAGATGTTGAGTTTTTTACATCTGAACTGGCTTTGTTGCTCAAATCAGGCCTCAAAATCGACCGCGGTTTACAAATATTAAAACAGAATGTGCAAAAGCCAGCCTTAAGTGATTTTTTAACTCAACTGCTGGTCAAATTGAAAAAGGGCGAAACCCTTTCCTCAGCGCTGGAGAATGTATCTGCTTTTGGACCACTTTATGTTGGCCTTGTTAAAATAGCAGAAGAAACGGGTGAGTTGCAGGCTGTGTTTGATCGTTTATCCGCCGAACTCAAATATCAGCTCGAGCTGAATAGTAAAATTAAACAAGCTCTGGTATACCCTGCTGTAATTCTGACTGTCTGTGTGTTGGCGATATTGTTTATCTTTAATTTTGTGGTGCCCAATTTAACGACCCTATTTCAGGGAAGGGATGATTTACCTTCCTATACCAGAGGTTTATTAGCTGTTAGTAGTTTTATGCAAAGTTATCAGTGGTTTGTTATAGGCGGTTTTTTTGCCTCCGTCTATCTGGGGTGGTCACAACGCCATACTGCGACAATGCAGAGTTTTATGACCTCGTTCCGTGAAAAAATGCCGGTGTTTTCTGCTGCAAATTTACTGGTTGAGCGAATCCGTTTTAATTCAGCTCTTTCGACTATGTTAGCGGCTGGAGTAGTAATTGACAGGGCTTTACGTTTGGCCCAAAACACCTTGAGAACTCAGTCTTTACAACATGAAGTTAAATTGGCTATTGAACAAATCAAACGTGGCGAAGGTTTATCTAAAAGTTTGAGTGAAACCCGTCTATACCCACCTTATTTTGCCTCGTTATTGGCAATAGGAGAGGAGAGTGGAGCCCTGGGGCGGGTTTTCGAGGAAATTGCGGATAGGTGTAGACAGCAATTTTATACGTGGGTTACAAGGTTTACTACTTTGTTGGAACCTCTGCTTATTATGGTAATGGGAGCTATAGTCGGCAGCGTGGTAGTCATTATGATGCTAAGTATTTCGGCAGTTACGGACATGTCCCTGTGATCAGACAACAAGGTTTTACCTTAGTTGAATTGATGATAGTACTGATGGTTGCGGGCTTGGCTATTGGCCTGGTTGGCCCTGTCGGGCAGAGACAGTATGACAAGGTGATGATTGTAAAAGACCGTGAAATACTAATGCGTGCTTTAGAGAGTGCAGGGTTCCAGAGTTTTGTGCAACGAACTCCGGCTGTTGTGGAATTAAAAGGTAGTCGTTTTATACTGACCAGAGCAAATGTTACTAAAGAAATCCGTTTTAACTATCTGAGTTTCCCGGAACAGATATTGCAGCTTAACAGTCACGGCTTTTGGCAACAGGACCTGATCATCTGGGTGGAACAGGATGAAAAGAAAACGGTCGCTTTAAATCCGGACTCTCTGCAGTTGCAACCAGCCAAAACTAAGTCATGAATAGAATACATAAGGCTGCGGCTGTCGAATCTTTCAAGCGGCAATTCGCTTTTACTCTGCTTGAAATCCTGATTGCAATGACCATTTTTTTTGCCGCGGCAACCTCAGGTCTATTGGCGTATCAGAATGCTATGTCGAGTAGTCTAAAAGCTGAGCAGGTCGTCAAGCTTCTAACTTATGTTGAGTCAGTACAACAACAAGTGTTTGAACAATTACAGTCATCTCCTCAGACTTTTCCGCAGCAAGGTGAAGGCAGGTTTATGGATATCCAATACAGTTGGAAAGCCAGCCTGGCGAAAAAAGGCCCCCCTCCTGACGACTATGATGCTGAGACGGGGGTTGTTATTTACTACAAGCCGAGATTTTCATTAGTAGATATTGAGTTGGTGTTGCAATCCGATAGCACTGAGCGGGACTTTCATTATCAGGAGCTTCTATGGTTACCCGTAGCAGAACGGCAACAGGCTTCACCCTGATTGAGGTGTTGATAGCGACAGTGTTATTGTCGCTACTGATGCTGTCTGCCAGCGCCTTGTACAACTATGTCAGCCAAAACTGGCAGAGGAATCAGCACCGTTATCATAAAGTCATGGACCAATACAAAGACTGGACTTTGGTACAGCAAAGTGTAACTAATACCTATCCAAAACTTGTATATCCTGCTTTGCCGAACAAAAATAGCACTCAAAGCCAATTTCCGGGTTTTTATTTTCTCGGGCGTGACAATGGTTTTACCGCTATCACCTTACAAAGTGTGCAGCAACCAGGTCATTCCGCCGTCTATCGTTTGTTTAGAGAGCCGGATCCGCAAAACTCAACAAAGTGGCGTTTGGTTTACGAAGAAGCCTTGCTTAACAATATAGTGTTGCAGCATGCTGACCTGGAATTGCCTTTTAACTTTCGCCGCATCTTAGTTTCTGATCTGACAGACCTTAGTTTTCATTATAAAGGCTGGCCTTCTTTAAGTGCGCGCTTAAAGCAAATCTCTGATTTTGATGTAGCTGAATTCAGTGGTGATTGGGTAAATTCATATGACGGACTTGAAACCTTACAACATCCGGTGGAGATCAGAATTAAGGCTGCGTCTTTTGACTGGACTATTGCTGTAGCTGACGAAAAGAGCAGAGCACAAGCTAATTTGGAGCCGGATCTATGACAGCATATTTTCCGTCAAATCATAAAGGAATGGCGTTGTTTCAAGTCTTGGTCATGGTAGGGATTTTCAGTACTTTGTTACTACTAATGTCCGGTTTTAGCCAACAAAGTGTTATTCAGACTCATCAATTGCAAAGCATAACAGAACAAAAGCTTAGGTTGTATTCAGCTCAAAAACGACTGCAGTATCAATTGTTAACCGAACATTGGGTGCAAAGGGTCAATGCAACTGAAATGAAATCATGGAACTTTTATGGTCAGCCTTTTAAGTTCGCGTCCACAGCAGTTGCGTCTGCACAGTCTGATTTGACCTACAGCATTCAGGACCTGAGTTCGTTATTTAACTGGCAAATCCCACAACAAGAGTTGGTGAATCTTCTGGAGATGCAAGGGGTCAAAAAAGCTCAGGCGCAAGCTATGCGTCAGGAATTAATCGATGCTCAAACATTAATAGGTAAATTGGCTATGGGGCGCAAGATAACCAGTAAATACCCACATCTGCCGTTTTACCACCAGGACGAAGTGGCTCAGCTCACTCAATGGTCTGAAACCGTTGTACAACAGCTGAGTCCCTTTATGAATTTGTATAGCCAATCCTTTAATCCCTTTAATCTTCCAGATGAGATGTTGCCTGCCTTGCTCAGCGCCAGTCAGGTCGATATAATCCGGCAATGGCGTCAACAAAGGGATTACACAAGCACCAAATTCAGTCTACTAACAGGCATTCAACAGGATGATTTAGTTAGCTTTTATCCTGGACCAGCTTTTCGGATTGAAGTTAGCCAAGACGATTCTGATATGGTACTTGTCGCTGAGCTGAAACTAACGCCTTATTTGAAAGTACCGCTGGTGCGGTTTAGTCAGTTTTATAAGGCAAAAAACTCTTCAAAAACCTAGCTTTGCTACGGCGCAGCGCAAAAAGTAAAGTCTTAACTAAAAGGAAAACCAAAGGATGACGCAACAGCGGCCCAAGACGGGGTTAGTTGGCAGCTATGTTGATAAAGTCAAACAACGCTTGTTGTCTATGGTCTATTATGCGGCTGCTGACCAGTCATTATTGCAGTTAAATGAGCAGGGATGGCGGCCAACTCAGACTTCCTCCCGTGTACCAGTGTTGGTATTGAGCAGAGCTTGTTATCAGGAAAAGTTGCAATCTTACGCAATTCGCTCTGCCAGTGAATTGCGTAAAGTGCTGAAACAAAGCGAGCAGGGAAAGTTAAGTTTTCATTTCATTTCTAAACTGGAACAAGGCCAGCGCAGGGTATTAACGATAATGCCATATCCTGAATACTGGCCATTATGTCAAAAAGCCACCTTAGTTTTGCCTGCTTCTGTTGTGCTTGCTTCAGGGATAGAGCCGGGGTTGCACCAACTGCAAAGCCCCGATAAACAGCTATTTATTCTCAAGTACCCTGGTGGTGACTGGCATTCTGCATTGGCGACTCCGGTTATGAAGCAGCCGCAGAGCGCTTTATTATTGCTTGGGGGGCACCCTGAAACCCAATGTTATTCCTGGACAGAGCAGCAACTTCCAGAGTTGATTCGTCAGGGGCTGTTTAAACTCCTGCCTGAGTATTGGTTGTCTGGTTGGAACGGTTTTCAGTCTTCAGCTTCAAGCCTGCCCTGGCAAATGTTACTGAGTAGTTGCGCTGCTGTGTCTATAGTTTATTTACTCTGCAGTACTGTCTATCTTGAGGCAACCTCCTATTACAGACAGCATAAATTGCAGCAAGGCGGAGAAGAGATGACAGCCTTGCTGTCTGAACGACAGCAGCTACAACAAAAGCAGCAACTAACTATCGCTTTGCAGCAACAATTAAGTGACCTATACAGTACACAGCAAGTTTGGAATTTGATTTCTGTATTGCAACTTAACGATATTGATGTGCAAAGGCTACAGTGGTTTGGAGAAGAAGTGCAATTAACAGCCGAAGCTGAAAATGCCACACAAGCGTTACAAATGATCCTGGACCAGCCTTTTGTCAGTTCAGCCCAGTTTACCTCGCCAGTTCGCAAAGCTCAGAGAAAAGAAATGTTAACTGCTGCAATTGAGTTCCGGAAACATAGCAGCAAGGGATCGGATACAGAACCGGCTAAGACTACAAACTCTGAAACAGGCACTGAGGGTATTAGCAATGACTAATCAATCCAAATTGTTGCTTGTGGTCATGGTGCTGGCTTTGTTGCGTTTCGCTGTGGTTCCTTTTCTGGAGTATCAGGAGCAAAGTAAAGCAGAGCTAGAGCTCCTGACACAACAGTTAGATAAAGCCGAACAACTGATGAATTCGAAAGAGCAGCTACAGCAAGTAATAGTTGCCAGTGAAAAACAATTTAGTATGTTGCGGGATCTATTTTTCAAAGATGAGAACACTGCTCAATTTCGTCTGAGTCAACAGCAACTGATGCAGCAGAGGCTGACTGAATTCAATACTGAGGTAAACTTTTTTGATTGGTTAGGTCAGAAAGATCTGTCAGACGGTCAAATAGAGGTGCATCAAGCGAGGATTATTTTAGAAGGCAATTTTGCGGATTTACTAAGAGCTTACATTGAAGTTATTGCGGCTATGCCCACGGTAAGGGTCACCGAATTTGAGTTACTCAGAGATCAGAGTCGAAGGGTGAGGAAGAGTAGTGCGCAAGGACCAAAAGGTTCTCTGACTTTAATGCTGGAATACAGCAGATTAGTGAAGGTGCCAAGTTGATGACGTCATGGTTTTCTTTGTGTAAGGTACAAGCTCAACAGTTCAGAACCTTGTTGATATCTGTACTGGTTATGTTTGCCTTACTGTTATTTGCCGATTTTTTTGGCCGGATCTGGGTGCCACGTGATACCGCAAAAGTTGCGACTTTTGAGCAAGTGGAATCAATACAAATCCAGTCTGCGGATAAACTATACAGCAATCAGATGCAACAATGGCTTAATGAGTTGAGCTCCAGACAAGAGTCCAAAGCTACTGGTTCATCCGGCGAAGCCGCTACAAAAGTTTTACCGGGTTCGACAAATTTAACGACTCTGCGAGTTCGGGTAAGAGCTGTATTCCTCAGGCAGCAGCCCTCAGTAGCATTGGCATTAGCAGAGCTACAAACGTTGAGTGATGGCAAAGTGCAGTTACAACGTCTTGAGCAGGGTAGCAAGATAGATGGCTATCATGTTTTGTCTATTAAAAAGGGGCTGGTTGTGTTCGAGTCAGACAGTGATAGCAAATTACAAGTTTCAGTCCCAGTATTTAAAGGTGGAAATCCATGAGTTTTAACGCAGTGTCTACTTATTCTTCTGCATTTAAATTGCGTTACGTTTTATTGTGCATCAGCACTGTCTTTATCAGTTCCTGCAGCCAAACAGCACAAAAATTTAATGTGAATACCGGGCGGATGCAAACCAATACGCCGGAATTTATTGAGGATAGCAATGAAAGGTTAGCTGGAAATGATCAGCAGAGAGGTGGTTTTACCAGATTAAACAGCTTAGGTGGTTCTAATTCGTTCTCCCAGCAGGGACCTGATATAGCTTTGCAGTTTAGTAATACAGATCAACAACAGATTGCAGTGAACGAATTACCTTTACGGGATTTTATTCAAACCGTATTCGGAGAGCTATTAAAGGTTAACTATATTCTTGCTGACGACAGTAAAGCTGGACGTAAAGTTACCCTGAATTTCGCTGAATCTATCAGCTCCAGACAACTGTATCTGACGGCCAGTAAGTTACTTGATGAAAATCAGTTAGCGTTGAGTAAAAAAGACGATATTTTTTATATCCATGCCAAGACAGAACAAACCCGGGCGGACATCGCAATAGGCTTAGGTCGTCGGGCTGCTGATGTGCCTGATACGGTTGGTAATGTATTGCAAGTAATACCACTGCGTTACGGTTATAAAATAAGCTTAGAACGAACTCTGCGTGACATGGTTAGTGCCAGTATTACCGTAGACATGGAGCAAAATGCGGTTTTTGTCGAGGGAGCGAGGCAAGATGTGATTCGCGCGCTTGATCTGATACAACTTTTAGATTCTCCAGCCTCCCGTGGTAAACATATTGGACTGATAGAAACTACTTATATTACGCCAGCTGAAATGGCTGATAAACTCAGAGAATTGTTACTGGCTGAGGGTATCAACGCTGCTACTACTGCCGAGACGCAGGGAACAGCTTTGCAAATGGTTGTCATAGAGCAGATAGGTGGTATTGCGTTGTTTTCTGCAGATAATGCGGTTTTAGAGCGTGCGGCTTTTTGGGCGAACCAACTTGATAAACCAACCCTCGGCGCTGAAAAACGTTACTTTATTTATAATCCACGCTATGCAAGAGCTTCGGACTTGGGCCAATCTGTAGCGCCACTGATCGGTGGCAGTGTTGCAGGAACTGTGAATCGTAGTCGTGACACGCAAAGTGCTATGGGTTCAGAAGGGGGTGGGCTGCAGTCAAGAACTCAATCGTCCAGCAAAGCCGAAACGGGGCAATCAGCCTTGTCTGTAGAAGGCGATGATGTACGTCTAACTGTTGATGAACGTTCCAATAGTTTACTGTTTTATTCAACAGGGGAAATGTATCAATCTTTACTACCTATTATTAAACGCCTGGACGTTTTACCTAAACAAATTTTATTAGACGCTACTATTGCTGAAGTCACTATGACTGACGAATTTGCTCAGGGGTTTGAATTTGCATTCCGTAATGGTAGGTTGTCTGGTGGCACCCGAGGCTCTCTTGGTGCAGGAGATATGGGCGGGTTTAAACTGGACTGGACAGACGGTGTGTCTACCATGCTGGCCCGGTTATCGGCTTCCACCTCCTTAATCAATGTTCTATCTAACCCTACTTTAGTAGTTCGGGATGGTGTTTCTGCCAATATCACGGTGGGTAACGATATTCCAACTATTGGCAGTACCACAACCAACCCCAATACCGATACTCAAAGCACCACTGTGGTTTACCGCAAAACAGGTGTGTCTTTAACCGTCACCCCTACTATTAATGCTCAGGGCCTGGTTATTTTACAAATCGAGCAGAATATATCGAATACGTCGGATTCAGGCCCTTCGCTGGAAGGATCTGTCAGCATTTTTGAGCGAGCCATTAGCACTGAAGTATTGGCTCAAAGCGGCCAGACCATATTGTTAGGTGGTTTGATTTCAGAAAATAATTCAGATAACAATTCTCATGTGCCCGGTCTACACAATTTGCCATTAATTGGTAATTTATTTAAAGGCGTGGATAGAAGTAAGGAAAAAACCGAGCTTGTTATTTTTATTACGCCCAGAATTATTGATCAAACTGAGCAATGGCAGGAAATTAAGAGTAAACTAGCCGAAGGCTTGACAACTATAGAGCTGAAAGATTAAAAAGACTGTTGCTTGGTTATGGTTTTAGGCGCTTGGTAATTTTTTTTATACCTAGGCTTGTTTTTTCACTGTTATTTGTGGGATAACAAGCTCCGACTTTGACAATGAAGGCAAAAAACCAGTTTATTATGATTGACATAGTAAAAGCCTTTATTGATAATTGAACCCGACTCCGTTTTTGCGCGGTCGTTTTGTTAACTAAACTAAGAGAACGGGCACGAAGCCCTCAATCTCAATTTCATGAAATTGGAGAAAGGCATGACTAACATGTTTAAAAAGACGCTGGTTGCAACGGCTGTTTTAGCTGTAGCTGGTGTAGCTCAAGCTGGTACTGTTGCTTCAACTGAAGACTCAGTAACTTCTCAGTACTTAGCAAGTACTTCTGTTGCTTCAGGTGGTGCTTCTAATGAACACCGCGCTAACGATGTGACTGTAACTTTAGGTGCTGAATACACTAGCAACGATACATTCACTCTGACGTTCACTTCTAAGCTGAATAGTGATTTACCTTCTACTTTAGTTGGTGCTCCTGATGACAACACTCTTAGCGTAAGTGACTTGTTAGGCGTTACTTTCAGTAAGTTAAGCGGCGGTAACGCTGGTGATACTACTGTAACATATCGTTTAACTGCTACTTCTACAACTGGCTTAGACGATACTAACAACGATCCTGGTTTTACAACTCCAGTGACTACAGGTCAAGTTTTAACTATCCCTGCTGCTAACTTAGATTTCCTGAAAGCTGATTTAGCTGCAGGCGTGAAAGTAAGCTTCTCTGCTGCTACTAACAATGGCGCAGTAATGGATACTGGCGGTGGTGATAACCGTACTGCTTCTTTAGCAAAAGTGATCAAACAGTTCACTACTACAGCTCCATCATTCTCTCGCGTAGTTGACGTTGAAGCTCAGCGCTTATCTTTTGTTGATTTAGACAACGGTAACGCTGGCGATCTGAAAGTAACTGGTACTTTCAATATTGCTTCCCAGACTACTGCTGGTAACGTGTTTGCGCGTCCTTTAGCTGCCGCTGAAGCTGTGACTCACACTCTGTACGGTGATTTCAGCTGGATCGTTGATACTGACGAAGACGCTGATGACATCCAGCCAGAAGCTGGTGTAATCGATGTTGCTAACTGTGCTAACTCTGATTTGACTGTTGAAGCTACTCAAATCACTTTAGTGTGTGATGCGATCTCTACTACTACTTCTATCACTATCGACCCGGAAGCTAACAAAACTAACCTGGAAGAAGACGAGTACCCAGTACTGCCAAAACAAACTTTCACTGCAACTTCAGAAGTGACCTTCACTGGCCCAGCTGGCGAAGAGAAAGTATTTGACGCTGTTTCTGCTGGTTCTTGGACTCTGAACGGTTCTTCTATCAACATTCCTTACATGCCTTACGGCACAGGTATTACTCAGGTTATCAACCTGAATAACTCTGGTAAGCAGACTGGTGATATCACTGTTGAAGGTTTCGACCGTACTGGTAAGAAATTCGGTCCAGTTAAAGTTGGTACAGCTGCTGCTGGCAAACAAGTTGCTCTGGCTGACGCTATCGCTACAGTAGTAACTGGTGCTGTTGGTGCTTCTGAGCGTGTAAGCCTGACTCTGGTAACTAACGTTCCTGATTCAGACGTAACTGTATACAGCGCTTACAACACTGGCGGTAACGGTGCTCGTTTAGTAGTAAACGACTCTAACGGTAAGTAATTTAATTACTTAACTAAAAACGCCCTTCGGGGCGTTTTTTTTTTGCGTTTTTACTGTATAAAGCACTAATGCCATTGTTTTTCTGAGAGTTTTTAATTGTGTTTTTTGAAGGCCCCGTTTCTAAAACCATAGCCACTTTAATCAGTTCAACTGCTTTATCTCAGTTACTGACTTTGGCTGTTTTACCTGTGTTAGCCCGCCAGCTGGGGCCGGCCGAAATGGGGTATTGGGGGAGTTTTATCGCGGTTTTTTCTGTACTGGCGCCTGTGGCTGCTTTGACTTTTCCCCAAGCCATAGTACTGGCCGATTCGGACAGAAAAGCTAAAGTGTTGTCGCAACTTTCACTCATTTGTGCTTTGTCGACTGCCCTGTTTATAGTGCTGGTATTCGCTGTGGGTACTAGCCTCTTTCCGGCTTTGTTACCCTCTTATCTGACTCTCTTGCCTGTTATCTTGCTGGCAAGTGCCATAGTAAGCGCTGTAGCAGTACAGTTGGTTCAACAGTGGCTCTTACGTCAGCAGCAATTTAGTCAGTTAGCAAAAACCGATCTGTATCAGGCAATACTGCTGAATCTAAGCAAATTAGCTATTGTGTTGTTTTGGCCTGTGGCTGTGGCTCTTATGCTATTACAAGCGGTGATGCCGTTTTGTCAATTTATCTGGTTAAGAGGCTGGCGCTTGTTTGATACCAGAGTTGAAACTGAATCTACTGCTGTATCTGCAAAGCCGCATAGCCAACAGTATAACTTTCGTTCTTTGTTACGGGAGTTTCGAGATTTCCCGTTATTCCAGAGTCCTCAGCAATTGCTAAATGCTGCAGCACAGGCTTTACCAGTGTTTATTTTGGCGCCGGCGTTTGGACTGGTTTCGGTTGGCTATTATACTCTGGCAAAAACCGTACTATTGGCACCGGCAGCTTGGGTGAATAAAGCCATAGCAGATTTTTTATACCCTGCTTTTAGCACACTTCAACGCCGGCAACTTGCTCTACGCCCTTTGTTTGTTCGTTCAACTTTGTGGTTAGCTGTGTTTGGCCTTGTTCCAGTCTCGCTGCTGTTTTGTTTTGCACCTTGGTTATTTAGTTTATTTTTTGGCGAACAATGGTTACCGGCTGCAGAGATAGCTCAATGGTTATGCCCGTGGTTATACTGTTTTCTGGTAAACCCTCCGGCGGTTAAATTGTTGATGGTATTACGTTTGCAGTCTGCATCTTTAGTGTTAAATGCTGTTACTTTGTGCTTTAGGGCTGCGGTACTCTGGTATGGTGCTATGTATTTGCACGATCTGCAATTGGCTATTCTGGCATTCTCATTGGTTGGAGTAATGCATAATGTGTTATTTATCGCATTAGCCTGGTGGGGATGTAGTAGAGCAGATCTCCTGCTGAACCGTTCTGTATCTTCTTAATAAATCAGGGTTAATGATTATTTTATCCAGAGGTCAGTTTTTAGTGTGATTCAATTAACAGGACAACATGGTGCTGTGCAAAGCTCTCCAGCACAGAAATGTAACCAGGATCAGGTAAGGCTCTGGCTGTCTGGTACAGTATATAAAGGCCAACAAAGGCTAAACGCTGTTGAGCTGGAACTTGAATTAGCCGCAGCTTTGCAGCAACAGCAGCTAAGCCAATTCTGCCGCAGTTTAAATGGCTTTTTTAGCGTTGTCTGGCGTCAGCCTTCGGGCTGGTTGCTTATCACTGATAAGGTGAGAAGCCGTCCTTTATTCTGGCGGGCGGTAAATACAGCTGCAAGTATCAGAGCTGATGCGGAGCAACCACTTATAATCAGTGACTCTGTCTATCAGTGGCCCGATGACATATTGAGTCAAGACGAGTTGTCAGTCGAAGAGTTTTTACATACAGGTTATGTCACAGGCTCTGCCACTTTATTTCGGGGTATAGCTCAGGTGCAATCTGCGCAAATTGTGCAGTTAGATACACAAGGGCAGGTCAGTTGTATACAGAACTATGATCACTTTTTGGCTGTCAATACCGCAGTGGACACAATGGCTCAGAGCGAAGCTTTTTGGTTGCAACAGCTAGATCACCGAATGACGGCTGTCACAGCGCGCCTGATCAGCTACGCTTCAGGTCGACAGATTGTTTTGCCTTTAAGTGGAGGTTATGACTCGCGTATTTTGGCTGTCTATCTGAAGCGGGCAGGTTATAGCAATCTGTGTTGTTTTACTTTTGGCCGCAAAGGTAGTAAAGAAGTTGAGATCAGTAAACGGGTTGCTAAAGCTCTGGGTATTCGCTGGTATAATGTTTTGTATAACAGAGCTATGTGGCAGCAGTTGTCAGCTCAGCCAGAATTTGAGCGCTATTTGCAGTTTATGCATGGCGCTGTATCAGTACCTACCTTACAGGTTTACCCTGCAATAAAACAGCTGACGGGACAAGGCGTGATCCAACCTGATGCAGTGATGGTTCCTGGGCATACGGGGGACTTTATCAGCGGCGGTCATTTACCTTCTGGTGTTTTGCAGGACAAGGCTCAGTTGTTCAACCATATTGTTGCCAGACATTACGAGTTAAGCAAAGCCCCACTGAATGAGGCCTTAAAAAATAAACTTCAACTTCAGCTGGATGCCATGATAGAAAGTGCTGAAGCCGTCGGTGCTGATTTGTTTGCTGTGGCTGAATGTTGGAACTGGAAAGAACGTCAGGCCAAATTTATTGTTAATTCAAATCGTTATTACGAATTTTTTAAGCTGGATTGGTGGATGCCGTTATGGGATTGCGAACTGACGAATTGGTATCAGTCAGTACCTTATCCGCTCAGAAAAGGCAAAAAACTTTGGATCCGTTTTGTGAACCAACAAATGCAAGCCACTTCAGGGCTCGCTATAACTGGCAACGCCGATAGTGTTGGGACAGTCTGGAAGAAGAAGCTCAGGAACTATTTTAATTATTTTTGCGATACCAACGCCATGGCGGCGTTGATGCCCTTTAGTCGTTGGCTGGCCTATCGCTGCAAACTAAGTAAAAAGCTGCCGGTTTTATTTTCCTTTTTGGCAGAACAACAAATTGAGAGGATGAACAGGCAATATAACGGGATCAATGAAAAATAACCGATGCTTTTTTAAACAGGCTCGGGTATAATTTTTTTTGCTGTGACGCAACATCCAATTTCATGAAAATTTCTTAGCCCTTACTTTTAAGTTAAGGGTTTTTTTTTGCTTAAAATCCAAGTGTTGGGTCGCGAAATTTACCCTGTAATTGTTAGCCAATGCTTGCGATAATGCCAACACTCTTTAGCAATAATCAGAACCACTGTGATTAAATTCTTTTTAAAAAAGCTGCTTGTAGTTGAACAACGCCAGAGGTTACGTGAGCGGCTGGATAAGTTGAAACTTTTACCTGCATTTTTATTGTCAAGGTATGCTGTTTTAGCCTCATTGCATTATTTGTTATTTAGCCGCCAATTTGACCGCGAGCACAAGGCTGTATTGCAGGGGCAACTTGAGTACCGAAAATCCTTAAGGAGAATAGGCACAAGCAGTGCCTTAATACGTCGCAATATTCATCGTTTGGAAAAAGGTTTGATTATGCAGCCACGCCGCGCTGTATTTGCCAGTGATTATATTAGCGAAACCGTTGCGGTTTATGCGAAAGCGGTGGAGCAGTCGACACTCTGTGACGCTGAGTTAAAGTGGGCAACTGATGTTTTAACAGAGTATTTTGCTGTGGTTGAAGATAATGCCGTGATTGCAAAAGCCAGGGCTGTATTTAGCGGTACTCAAAAGTCTGAGGTCAATCCAACCAGCATTCCTTATCAGCATAAGGAACTGCCTACAGCAACCATCGATTTTTCCAGCTTATCGTCTTTGTTTTTGCGCCGGAGGTCCGTGCGCTGGTATCAGCAAAAAGCTGTTGATCCAGAATTAATTCGCCGTGCTGTGAATATTGCCACTTTGGCACCTTCAGCCTGTAACAGGCAGCCGTATCGTTTTGATTTGTTGTCCAAACCTGCTGATGCGGCAGAGATAGCACGCTGTGCTATGGGGACAACGGGTTTCGCTGACAATATTCCATGTTTAATAGTGGTGGTGGGGGATTTAAGTTGTTATCCGGCTGAGCGCGATCGCCATGTGATTTATATCGATGCTTCATTGGCTGCTATGCAGCTGATGCTAGCTTTAGAAACGCTTGGCTTGTCAACTTGTCCTATTAACTGGCCTGACATTGAAGAGCGTGAAGCCAAACTGCAGAAGAAGCTCGGTCTGGCATACCACGAGCGTCCTGTGATGTTGATGGCGGTGGGTTATGCAGATCCACAAGGTGGGATAGCGTTTTCTCAGAAAAAAACTGATGAGCTTCTGCTTCGCCAAGTGAAAATAGAAGACGAATAAGATATGGTGCAGTTGTGATGCAAGAACTAAATAGTCCTCAACTGAGAGTCGGACACACTCCCTCTCCAGGTGGAGGACACCAGATAGCTCAAGTCATAAAGAAAATGGTATTTCCCTCTCTGCCATTTACACTCAGTTTTCAATTTAATCATTGGGACTATTTATCCATATCTAAATGGGTTAGTGATGTATACCCGCAGGCTGAAAGCTTATTTGCTTTATATGACGCGGCACAAGGAGTGACTCAGAACACAGAGAACCAAGCTCTGGCTTATTACGCGCGTTGTATCTCCGTGATGTCGTTGCTGTTTTTTAAGCAGGCAAATTCTCCGGTTTTTGAACCGCCTCAAGTGATGTCAATCAGAGGGCAACCAATTGATGGAAATATGGTGGATTTTGTATTTCATCTGACGAACACCGGCGTGGTTGCAGGTCAGTTAATCAAAGACGTTTTTTCTGCATCCATACAGATGTGTACTTGGCTTGCATTGCAGTCAGCTGAGGGCTGCGAAATAAAACGCAGCAGCCTGGACTATTTCCAACATTTGGCGACTACAAAGTTAACAGGTAAAAATAGTAACACTCCATCTGCAATGAAATTATTGGAAGGGGCCCATAAAGCCAGCATTCCTTATTGCCATCTGGGAAAAGGTGTGTTTCGCCTGGGCTGGGGTAAAAATGCAGTGTTATTTTGGGCAAGTATGGCCCAAACAGATTCGTACTGTGGCATGAAATTAACCGGAGATAAACTTTGTACTGCCAAACTTTTGAGTGCGGCTGGTGTTGCTGTGCCGGTACATAAGGCGGTAAAGAGCTTGCCTGCGGCTATACAGGCCTGTAAAAGTCTTGGTTTTCCTGTGGTGATCAAACCTGTGGACTCAGAACGGGGCGAGGGAGTGACTGTTGATCTGAAGGATGAACTCAGTCTTGCGGTAGCCTTTGAAAAGGCGATGCAGTTTTCTAAGGCTAAGTCTGTTTTGGTGGAGCGACAGGTAAAGGGCGTATGCCATCGCCTCTTTATGGTTAATGGACGACTGTTATACGCGGTAAAACGCTGGCCGCCTTCGGTGTTTGGTGACGGCGTATCCAGTCTGAAGCAATTAGTTGAGGCTAATGTTCAACATGAATTGTCAAAACTACCTTTTGAACGTTACCCACTGGTTCCATGGGATAATGAAACTGAAAGTTTTATTCGTGAGATAGGGCTGACGGCAGACTTTGTTCCCGTAGCTTTGCAACGCATTCCACTGCGGCGTATCGAATCAACACTGTGGGGCGGATTCGACGAAGAAGTTACCTCGCTGGTACACCCTGATATATTGCGTCAGGCTCGTATCGCCTGCGCTTTGGTGCATATGACTGTAGTGGGAGTTGACGTCATTACTGAGGATATCAGCAAGCCTCTGTCTGAAACAGGTGGTGTGATTAATGAACTCAATGGTGGTCCTTCCCTGGGCGGTGCAGAGATTTCCAGGTCTTATATACCTGAGTATTTACGGCGACTGGTACCTCATAATGGGCATATAGCTCTTCAGGTATTTGCTGAAGCTGAACTTGAAAGAGCCATGCAGCACTTCAGGCAACAGATTGAGCTTGGTGTGCAGTGTTATTTTGTCTCTGACAGTTTAGTTATTGATCATGAAGGGCATGAGATCCCAGGTAAACAAGCGAGCCTGACAGAGCGTCTGCGGACACTGCTTTTTAATCCAGATGTCGGAGCTCTTTGTATTGTGTCTGATTCTTTGAAATAAATATTAATTTAAATCATTTAGTTAAAGTCTGAGCTGCTTTAATTTGAAGTGAAAGGATAAGCGACGAGATGTATATCGAAATTAAAGGGGTTCAGTTTGTCAACAAAGGCGCTGAACTTATGTTGCATGCCGTTTTGCAGCAGTTGGCAATATTGCAGCCCACTGCACGCATAGTGTTGCAAACCAACGCTTATTCGCCTTATGTAGCCAGAGCAAAAGTAGGTGCCTACCAAAAAGCGGGTTTGCGCTTATTGGGTATTGAATTCAATGCTTATAGTTATTGGTTGCCCAAAAAGTTAAGAAACTGGCTGATCAACCAATATGGCATAGTGACTGAAGCCGATATTGATGTGGTGCTTGATGCAAGTGGTTTTGCCTATGGAGATCAATGGCCTGAAAACAATAGTCTTTATTTGGCTGATGAACTCAAACGTTTTCATCGCCACGGTAAAACTTATGTATTTTTACCCCAGGCTTTTGGTCCTTTTAGCAGGCCAGAAGAGCAAAAACGCCTGAAAGAATCTTTGGGTTATGCTGCTTTGGTTTGTGCCAGAGACGAAAGTAGTTTGTTGTATTTGCAATCATTAATGGCTCAATCAAATCAATTGTGTCAGGCGCCGGATTTTACCAATCTGGTTCAGCCTTCCCAACTTGAGTCACAGTTACCTGCTAATAGCCTGGTGATTATTCCTAACTATCAGATGCTGGGTAAGGGCAATCCAGATCCGCTTTGGCGACAAAATTATCTTTCGGTATTAGGACGATTCATAGATATTGCACAGCAGCATGCCATGCACATTGTGCTGTTGAACCATGAGGGGGCAAAAGATCTGGAGCTCTGTAAGCAATTACTTCAGGGCAAATCAAACAAGATTGAGCTTATTTCAGAGCCTGATCCATTAAAAGTGAAAGCATTAATAGGGCAGAGCCGGGCTGTGATTTGTTCACGTTTTCACGGCTGTGTCAGCGCTTTGTCTCAAGGGGTTGCTTGCATAGGAACCAGTTGGAGTCATAAATATGAGGCTTTGTTTGCCGACTATCAGTCTACAGAGTTGCTAATCCGGGCTGAATTAACAGATCAGCAGTTGGAGCAGGTTTTTCAGCAGATGTTAGATAAAGACTTAACTGTGTTGCAGCAACGCTCTGCTCATTTTAAGGAGCTGTCAAAGCAGATGTGGTCCAAAATAGCGCTGTTGCTGAAATCTGTATAAAGATGTAAAAGTGTGTGAGAGTTATATAGAAAATAGTGTTGTTTTAGCTTGAATTTTCATCTAGTATAGGACAACTGTTAATGAAGGATGGCATTATGTTCAAGGTAAAAACTGTATTATTAGCTGCATTGTTAGCTACTTCAGTCTCTGTGACTGCTCAAGAAGAGAACGCTGCTGGTTCTGTAGTTGTTCCAGGTTTAGGTGAAGTGTCTACTGCAACTTTAGTTGCAGGTGCTGTTGGTGTAGCAGTTGTAGCTGCAGTTATCTCTAACTCAGATGGCGATACTGCTCCTCCTGTTGTTAATCAACCTAAATGTAACGGTACTGACCCACTGGTAAACAACGTTTGTGTTGGTTCTCGTGAAGAAGTAGTTGTTAAAGAAATCGTGACAGGTACTGGCACAGCAACAGCTACTGCAACTACTACAGGTACTGCACTGGTAAGCTTCACTTACGCTCCTACTCTGTAAGCATAAGTGATGAAAAAAGCCGCCGGAAGGCGGTTTTTTTTTGCATCAAGTATCTGGTATTCTACGTTTTTTCTATCTGGAGGCCAGAGTGGTCAGGTTTTTTATCTTCTTTTTTCTGCTGCTAAGCCTCGCTGGTTGTTCTGGTACCTGGCGTACCTACAAAGATATGATTGATTACGCCTGGTCCGATATACCGGACCGTACTTTCAGTCTTGCTGAAATTAAAGCTTATCCTTACGACTTAACTTATGCCCGTCTGGACGACAAACCACAGGTGATCCTGGTGCTCTCCGTTAGTGCGAATGGGCGGCA
>Ga0247725_1000519_pt1 | contig 27258 bp, 27 predicted proteins | sample OKSTACKMCFT3sol_FD_183021 | JGI IMG/M metagenome (GOLD analysis project Ga0247725, IMG submission 183021) | Subsurface sediment microbial communities from gas well in Oklahoma, United States - OK STACK MC-FT3-sol | ecosystem: Environmental > Terrestrial > Deep subsurface > Rock core/Sediment...
TGCGTATTCCGGTGAACGTGACCGATCATTCCGGGGAACGTGACCGCTGCGCATGAGATGGCGTTACGCGGTCAAATTCTAATCCCTGTGGTCACGATGGGTCGATGGTTTTCTCCTTTTTGGCGGTTTTTGGCCGTTGCGCGCGTAGCGAATCGCCGGTCAGCGTGAAGCGGTGGTTGCGCTGCATGACGCGGTCCAGAATGGCATCGGCGATGGTGGCGTCGCCGATCCAGGCATGCCAGTGCTCGACCGGCAGTTGGCTGGTGATGATGGTTGCCTTGTTGTCTGCGCGGTCGTCGATGATCTCCAGCAGATCCGAGCGCGTCATGCCGTCGATGGCGCCCATGCCCCAGTCGTCCAGGACCAGCACGTCAGTTCTGGCCAGTTGGAGAAGCCATTTGCCGAAGGTGCCACTGCCGTGCCGGATGCGCAGTTCTTCCTGCAAGCGGGGTACACGCTGATAGATCGCCGAGTACCCGCGCCGGCAGGCGTACTGCGCCAATGCGCAGGCCAGCCACGACTTGCCGGCGCCAGTCGGGCCGGTGACCAGGACGCTGTGGCCGGCGCTGACCCAGTCGCCCAAGGCCAGGCTCATCACCTCGCGGCGGTCGATTCCGCGACCTGCGCGGGCGTCGATGTCCTCGATCGCGGCCTGCCCATATTTGAGGTGCGCGTTCTTGAGCAGCCGCACCAGCTTGCGGTCGTTGCGGGCGTGGACCTCGCGATCCACCAACAACGCCACGCGCTCTTCAAAGCTCAGCGCCGTCATGCCGGGTTGGGCCAGTTGTTCTTCGAGGCCCGCCGCCAGGCCGTCCAGTTTCAGGGTGCGCAGTTGCGCCAGGGTGGTGTGCATCATCATCGTCATCTTCCTTATTGGTAGTAACCGGGACCGCGCAAGTGGGCGTGCGTAGGACTGACCCATTCATCGGCGGCCACGGGGACACTCTGGTCGCGGTTGTTCTTCAGGATGTCGTTCACGTGGCGGTACTGGCAGGCGCCGATCTGCAGGGCCAGCATACAAGCCGCTTCCAGGCGCGCCTTGCCATAGCGTTTGGCCAGCGACAGCAGGCCAAGGCAGGCGCGGTAGCCATGCTCTGGATGCCTGTTCTCGGCCATCAGTCGCGTTACCGCCTCGGCGCTCGCCGGACCGATACTGGTACCCCAGTGGATCAGACGTTGCGGCGTCCATTCCATGTGCGCGCGGTGGGCGGCCGGCATGTGCGCGGGCGTGGTCGTGAAGCCGCCCGCGCGGGCATTGCGGGCGTGGCTGGCGACGCGCTGGCCGCGATGCAGCAGCTCGACCACGGCAGTCGTGATGCGCGCCTCCAGCATCTGGCCGACCAATGCCTGGGGCACACTGTAGCGGTGCCGCTCGACCTCGACGTGGTAGTCGATGTGGACCTTGACGGTCTTGAAGCGAGCCATCTCATAGCGCTGCAGCGGCAGCGGAAGCAGGGCCGGCGCATCGATTTCGGCGAAGGTGCTGGCGCGGCTGCCGGGCAGTTTCTGGAACGGCTTCTCATTGAGCCGCGTGAGCAACGGCGCCATGGCCTGATTGACCTCATGCACGCTGCCGAACTGCTGATGGCGCAGACGCGCCATGATCCAGCGTTCGACGATCTGCACCGCCGATTCGGCCTTCGCCTTGTCCTGCGGATGGTAGGGCCGAGCCGGAAGGATCGAGGTGCCGTAGTGGCGTGCAAAGTCGAGTACGGTGTCGTTGCCGCGCGGCTCGTAGCGGTTGGCGTCCGAGATCATCGCCTTCGGGTTGTCGGGCACGATGAGCTGCGTCACGCCGCCGTAAAAGCTCAACGCGCGCGCCGTCGACTCGAGCCAGTCCGCCATCGTCTCGCTCGGCGTCGCGCAGGCGTAGGTGTAGCTCGACGCCCCCAACGAGGCCACGAAGATGTGCGCGCGTCCGCCATCGGTAAGCGCAATGGTGGGGCCTGCGTAATCGATGAACAGCTTCTCGCCAGCGCGGTGGACCTGGCGCATCGAACGCTTGAGCTGTTTGGCGAAGCGGCGGTAGTTTTCGCAGTATTGCGAGTAGGCGTAGGTCTGGCAGTCAGCATAGTCGGCGCGGTGCTCCTCCCACAGCAGCATCAAGGTCATGCCCTTGCGGCGCAGCTCCTGGTGCAGGCGGCCATAGTCGGGCTGCACATAGTCGCGCGCCTTCTGGGAGCCGACCATCAGCCGCCGCTCCAGCGCCGCTTCGTCCATGCCTTGCACGCTGGACCAGTCCAGGCCCGCCGCCGCTGCCAGGCCCGCGTACTTCGTGACCACACCCTTCGACAACCCGAGCGCATCGGCGATCTGCTGGTGTGACAGTTTGGCGTCGAGCTTGAGCCGTAATACGTCCTTAATCTTACGCATATTGATCCTTGGTGCGGGCACGCTGGTTCCAGTCAAAAAGCTGGGAGCGTACCCGTTCAGTTGCAAAATGCGTAACACCATCACTGCGCTGTACAACACCGTTCCGGCATCGTGACCAATGATTCCGGCATCGTGACCGCTGATTCCGGAAAATGCTCGAAATCGGTCACGTTCGCCCGGAATGGGCGATCACGTTGCGCTGGAATGACTGGTCACGATGCCGGAATCACTGGTCACGATCGTCCGGAATACCCACTGTGAAAGGATGACAGCAGATGAGCGAAGGCAAAAAGCGTAGGGTGCACACGGCAGAATTCAAGGCGAAGGTCGGCTTGGAGGCAGTACGGGGTGTGAAGACGGTGACGGAGATTGCGCAGGAATTTGGCGTACATCCGGTGATGGTTGGCCAGTGGAAAAAAGAGATCCTTGAGAACGCAGGGGTTCTGTTCGACGTCAAGCGTGGGCCGAAGCCAATTGATGAAACGAGCCCCGAGGACAAGCTGTATGGCGAGATCGGGCGTCTGAAAATGGAAGTGGACTGGCTTAAAAAAAAGCTGGGGCCGTGAGCCAGGATGCCCGTCTAGATTGGATCGAACCCAAGCACGCCAAGCTTCCGGTGACGCGCCAGTGCGAGCTGGCAGGTGTGCCGCGAGCGACGGTGTACCGCCGAATCGATGCAGCATCTGCGCAGGCATGCGAGGACGAAAGCGATCTGGGGCTGTGTGCGCTGATCGACGAAGAATACACCAGCCGGCCGTTTTATGGCAGCAGGCGCATGGTGGTGTTTCTGCGCGCAGTGGGCCACGCTGTCAACCGCAAGCGCGTGCAGCGTCTGATGCGCAGTATGGGCTTGGCAGGCATGGCGCCCGGACCGAATACGAGCAAGGCGCATCCTCGGCACAAGGTCTATCCGTACCTGTTGCGGGGCGTGCCAGTGATACGACCCAACCAAGTGTGGTCGACAGATATCACCTACATCCGCTTGGCGCGTGGCTTTGCGTACCTGGTGGCCATCATCGACTGGTACAGCCGCAAGGTGCTGTCCTGGCGCATCAGCAACAGCATGGACGCGTCGTTCTGCGTGGACTGCCTGCAGGACGCCTTGCGCCATCATGGGCGGCCGGAGGTGTTCAACAGCGATCAAGGTTCGCAGTTCACCAGCACGGCCTTCACGGACGTGCTGAAGCGGGAAGACGTGACGATCAGCATGGATGGCCGTGGGCGCGCGCTGGACAACATCTTCGTCGAGCGACTATGGCGCAACGTGAAGTACGAGGACGTGTACTTGAAGGGGTACGCCAGCATGGCGGAATTGACGGTGGGCTTGGCGCAGTATTTCGCCTTCTACAACGGGCAGCGGCCCCACCAGTCATTGGGCTACCAGACGCCTGACCACGTCTACCGTACAAGCCTTGGCGGCGGCGCGATGATCGTCGACAGGTTCGGCGACGAGGGCGCTGAGCACCAGGGAAAGAGTAGGACGGGACAGCGCCGAGCAGCTGATGAAGTGGAACTGGGCACAGCTTAAATTAACCGGCAAAGTGTCTTGACTGACGGGTCCACTTTAATATAGGTTGTGCAGAACGGGCCGCCGGCATTCCTTTCGGCATAGCGCTGAAAGCGTTCGTCCGATGCCATGAAGGTTCGGAGAGGCAGGATACGGGTGACAAGAGGAGCATCGAATCCTGGTGCGAGTTCTGCCAGGACGCGTCGCGCAGCCTCGGCCTGAACCTCACCGATAACGTAAATCGCGCTACGATACTTCCGGCGCATGGAGTGGTTCGACGTACTTGAATGCGTCCGCAGATGGATTTCTATCAACGACCCAACCGAGATTTTGTCTGGTTGAAAGGTGAGCACTACCGCTTCGGAAAAACTGTCGTCGGGCGCATCGGCGCGGACAAACCCCTGTTCCACTCGGATAACGCCACGAAGAGCGGCGAAAACAGCTTCCGTACACCAGTGGCAGCCTCCACCAAAGCCGATTCTCTGTACGTCAGGAGGCATCATGATTCACCTTGCGAAGCTGCATGGCCATGACGGCATCGTATCCGTTTTTTCGTAAGAGTGGTGCGGTCTAGAGGTCTGGACGTGAGACCCGGTGGAGACGTTGCGTCTACACACCAGCTTCCCGCTGCGGTAGTACCCAATTTAGCCGGGGAAAGTGGCACGTGTAGCCGTTCGGAAGCCGTTCTAAATAATCCTGATGCTCGGGCTCGGCTTCCCAGAAATCGCCCATCGGCTCAACTTCCGTTACGACCCTACCTGGCCAGAGGCCGGACGCGTTGACATCGGCTATAGTATCGAGTGCGACCCTGCGCTGCGCGTCACTTGTATAGTAGACCGCAGACCGGTAGCTTGCGCCGATGTCGTTGCCTTGACGGTTTTTCGTTGTGGGATCGTGGATCTGAAAAAAGTGCTCCAAGAGTCGTCGGAAGCTAATCACGTCCGGATCGAAGGTAATCTCAATCCCTTCTGAGTGGGTGCCATGATTGCGGTACGTCGCGTTCGGGATATCACCGCCGGTGTAGCACACGCGAGTCGAGATAACCCCAGGGAGCTTGCGGAAGAGATCCTGCACGCCCCAAAAGCAGCCGCCAGCCAGAACTGCGCGATCAGTCATCCTCTGTCCTCGACTTGGTCCAGATAATCCCCGTAGCCTCCGGCCTCCATATCATCGCGAGGGATAAAACGAAGCGCCGCGGAATTGATGCAGTATCGCAAGCCGCCCTGATCCGTCGGCCCGTCGGGAAACACATGGCCGAGATGGCTGTCGCCATGGCATGATCGGACTTCGGTCCGGCTCGTGCCGCGGCTATTGTCCAGCAGTTCCTTGACGTTGGCGCGCACAACCGGCTTCGTGAAGCTTGGCCAACCCGACCCCGAATCGAACTTGTCAGCCGAAGCGAAAAGCGGCTCGCCAGAAACAACATCGACATAGATGCCCGGCCGCTTGTTGTCGTGGTACTCGCCCGTGAATGGGCGTTCCGTGCCGCTCTCCTGAGTAACTTGATACTGTTCCAAGGTCAGCTTTGCGACAGCGTCTGCAGACTTCTTGTAGGTCATTGCTACGCACTCCTTCTGATGTTTAGTAGATCACTATACAAAGTTTGCGGCGAAGATGAGGAGAGAAGCGGCGCAGGGAGCTCGTTGGATAAAAGGACAATTGCTTATCGCAATTTTCGATCAATTGCGTCCAGCCGAGACGCAATCGCTACCTTCTTGAAGTTCGTGCCGCCAGCACTGGGGATCTCGGACAAGGTCTCCCCTCGCGATACGGGACAAGCCCGACTTATGCCGTTGTTCAGGCAGGCGCCGCGAACTGCGGCAGCACTCTAAAAATAATAGTCGGAACAACTTGGTGTGCTCGCTTGGTGCTCAACATTTGATGTGCTGCGAAACAAAGCACTTCTGGGCCGGGCTAAATCTGTCGCCCGCGATCGCACGCGAGCGATCACGGGCCTCGCAAGTTGCTCGGTTATTTCATCATCTTGCCATTGTGATCCATCATCATCCCGTCTTGACCCATCATCATTCCATCTTTCATTTTCATCTTCTTGCCGTTTTTCATCATTACTGAGCCGTCCATCATGACCTTGCTGCCGTTGGACATGGTCATATCGGACTTCATCTCCATAGGTTGACCATCCTTCATCGTCATCATTTTGCCATCTTTCATGGATACGCCGTCGCGCATCATCATTTGGCCTTGGTCATCCATCATCATGCCGTTGCGCATCATCACTTTCTTGCCATCTTTCATCATGACAGAACCATCCATCATGATTTTATTGCCGTTAGGCATGGTCATCGTCTTGTCCATGGCCATGGCTTGGCCATCCTTCATCATCATCATTTTTCCGTCCTGCATCATTACCTGTTGCGCCAAGGCTACGTTCGCAGACATCAGAAATGCCAGAAAAGTAATGGAATATTTGTTCATGTCAATCCTTTTAGAGTTGGTCAGATGTGCCGTCATGCAGAAAGCAAATAAGCTTAAAAGATTTTTAACTATAGCGACGCACTGGATGCGAAATGACAGTCCGGCGCTATGGTGCGTCAGGCACGCCAAGATCATACCAAAATTCCATAAAGGCTAGGTTTGCTCGTCACCCCGCGCTGAAATTCGCCATAGTTTGACGCCGCTGGCTTAACGCCCGATTTTTTCCGTTTTCCCTATTTACCCCGACTAGTGCCAGCCCAAGTCCGAGTCCACTGTTGCGACCGTCGGTCGACCGTTCAGCTTGTTTGAACATATCAAAGAGGCTCGGCAGAAGCTCAGCTGATATACCGATCCCGTCGTCGCTTACAGATATACAAATCTGAGAGAGCTGTGCCGTAAGGGCCACCTCGATGTTCCCTCCTTCAGGGGTATATCGGACAGAATTGCCCATTAGGTTACCGACAACTTGAACGAGACGGGTTCGATCACCTAATACGTAAACGCCTACTTCAGGTTGACGCAACACAACCTCATGATTTCGGCGTTGCGCCGCTGGTGCAATTTGTTCGGCGGCTGAGGAGATCACTTCACGAAGATCAACCAGCTCGTTCTCGATCGACACCTCGTTGCGTACAATGCGCGAAACGTCTAGAAGATCTTCGACGATCCGGTTCATATGACCCGCCTGCCTACTGATGAGTTGGCCAAAATTTACCGCTTGTGTAGGGCTCAATGTCCCCTTGGCTAAAATTTGTGCAGCCATTGCAACGGCCGAAAGAGGGCCGCGTAACTCATGGGCAAGGATCGCCAGAAACTCGTCTTTCCTTTGATCAGCGGAGACTAGCAAGTCTGTTTGCTGATGAAGGTGGCGATTCTCGCTAGAGAGGCTGTCATTCTCGATTTTGGCTTCCCGAGCTTGGCGACCTGCTGCGGAAGCTGCAACATGGCTTGGCAAAGGAGTAAGCTGGATTACAGCGCTTTCAATGTCAGCCAGGTCAAGGTACGGGGCCGCCAAAGGGCGTGCTTTTGAGAGCATGATCATGGCACCGTCGGAAGTAACGTTGAATTCGACGCTATCCAAGAAATGCCGGACCGATGGCTGGCCAGCTGCCTTCGCAATAAATTCATGCGCTGCCTCAGAATTTATTACGTTACTGGACTTCAGGTAAGACACTCGATCAAGCACTGTAATGACGAACATTTGCCGCTCTTCGCCTTCGGACAAATCCAAGGCGACATGACCCGGCCGATCTTCGCTCGTGGCCCTACGAGCTAGTTCTGATACAGCTGTAGAAAGGCGTGTTTGCTCATGCAGAGTGAAGCCGCATACTGCAGCGATTTGTCTTGTCCGTTGACGTGCCGCGAGCACATCTAGTTCATTGTTTAGGGTAATTTCAAGGATATGTAGCATTGCTCTTAACCGCATGATAGTCATGCACGTAGGCATTACCCTACAAATGGCTCGAAGGCGTGCTGATGTCTTGCAGATGAGACGGACTAAACGACGGCGCGAAATCTACAACGCCAAGGATACATAGTTTAGCTACGTAAGTGGGACGTAAGCCCGCTCTTGGCCGAACCCGGCCGTTGAGCTCAGCATAGCAGGCTGTCGGGAGTGAAAAATCACAGACTGTCACGAAGGACCGCATCCGACCCAAAGCGGACGATCGCGATGAGGACCGCTTCAAATCCTTCTAACGTCCTAGGCAAAAACTTTTGCTTACTTGATGCGGTCCAGCGCTTTGCTTTGCGGCGACAGGCCTAGAACGAGAAGCCAACCAACGAAGGAAAGCCCGCGCTGTAGCCCTGTGAAGCACAGGAAGTACAGTACCCATTGCGAAAAATTGTAGGGGAGCTGGATACCAGCACTGCTTACAAATTGTAGAGTCAAGATTGCCGCTAGCGCGCCAACTGGAAGGGCGAACCACCATTTTTGTTCAAGTTTAGATGTCATATTTACGTGTCAAATTTGCGTTGGACTCGCCTGTGCGATCCAAAGCGTTATGTCTGCTTTTGGCCGAAACCGGAAGTTCGGCCAGTGTACGGCAAACGTTGCATGTGTCGCAACAACCAGCCCGACCAGACAGTTTTGTCAGTAACCGTGGCACGCGGTTTTCACCAACTTGTCACAGTTTTCATGTTCTGTGTCACCCGACAGCGCAATAGACAAGGGGCACGCTTGTGCCCCCTTGGTGACACCTGGCCCGCGCCGGCGCCGCGATCGTGTCACCAAACTTTTAATCGCCCAGGTTTACCAGCTGCGCCTCAATACGCTCGATTTCGTCGCGCATGGCGATTGCAGGTAGACGTTGGGCATCGAAATCTGCCTTCTCGGTGGCGCAGACACCATCTTCGATTCGCCCGGTGCTTTGCACGCACTGTTCTAATTTCGTGCGTGCGGACGTGCTCAACGCAGTTTGTGCATCCCACGCTGGCCGGAGCGCGGCCAGTCGGGTTTCGAGGTCAGATTTCGTTGATGCGGCCAACGCTGATGTGCTGGTGTCGGCGGTTTGCTGGAGGATGTTCGCCGCAGCCGTCGTTTGCTTGATGTCTGCTTCCTTCACGTCCGGACAGAGCTTTAGGAAGTTTTTTCGCGCCTGTACCGTCTTCCATGGCTTTGACATGACGATGCCAAAGTAGTGACTAATGGAGGCGGCGCACTCGCCCGGCCTAGTCGGACTCGACAGGCAAAGGACGGCCTCGCACGCGAGCTGCGTAATGCCGTCCATTTGTTGGGCCTGCGCTGATGGAACGGAAAGGAACGGTATCGTTAACGCTACCGCTGCAAGAGTTTTTTTCGTGATCATGTTATTGGTCCGATTGGATGGTTATGGTGACGCCGCGGTGCTGGCCAGGCGGCGTGTTTGTCACCAAGCGAATTTCGCGTGCGCGAAATCAGCGCGTCCTACTCTGCTCCTTCGACGCCTCCCGCGACCGAGCCGGTGAAGGCTTTTCCACGGAACGCGCCACGACCTTTGGGGTTGGCAACTCGATGGTGCCCTTGTTGATCGCTTCACTCACTTTCGCAAGGATGGTGGCGCGCTCGCTTTCGGGATACTTGGCGATGGCCTTGCCCAGAACCTTGCTGGCCGCGTCCACGCGCATTTGCTCGTCCTTGGACAGCTCGCGCGTGATCTTGAGTTCGATGGGCTTGACTTCCCATTGGTTACGCTGCGCGGCGATGGTTTCCGTACCCACTACCTGACCGTCGTTGTCACGCTTGTTGGCTTCGACCGTCACACCCTTGGAACCAGCGAGTGTGAGCGACAAGGCGTCACCACGCTTCGGATTGACTTCACCCATAGCGCGCTCCAGGTCCTTACCCCAGACGGTCCTTTCGCCCTTCTCGGTTTCCAGCTTGACGTAGTAGCTCTCTTTTTCGGTAGGATCGTTGTTGTACTTCGCCGGGCCGTGGTCGACCAGACGACCCGTTTCGACGCGGGCGCCAGAGCCAGGTTCGGCCACGTCCGGCGTAGCAGCGGTCTTTGTGGGCGCGCTGGTGACGGCAGGCGATTCCGGCGTGGCCTTCGCATTGGGCAGCGCCGAGGCGGCTTCCTGTACCGGAGCCTTCTCGCGTTCGGCCACCATCACCACCGTGTTGACCGGCTTTTCCGAGCCTTCAATCGCTGGCATGGACTTGCCTTCGCGTTCCTGCTTGAGCTGGGCCAGCTGTTCGAAGTCGCGTTCGTTTGGCTTGTAGCCCGTCGTCTTCATGCCTTGCGATTCGGCTTCCAGCCACGCGATTTGCCTGAACGTCTCCGTGCCCTTCAACTCCAGCGTGCCCCAGTTCTTGGCCCCAGCGACAGCGATCATGTCGGCAATCACGCGGCGGTCTTCGACCGGTGTTGACAGCTTCTTGCCGTGATCCTCGAAGCGCAGCGCGTCGGTGGCCTTGTCCTTGAACTTGCCGTCAGTGACGTTGTACGCAGTTAGGACACTGGTCGGCAAGGTGTACCCGTTTTTCTTTAGTACGACCTTGCTTTCAGTTCCGGTCGCCGTATCGTCCAGCCCCGGCTGCAGCATTGCTTCGCTCTTGGTCGATGCTTTTGTCAGCTCCGGTTCCGCTTGGCCCTGCTTCGCGGGCATCACTGGTTCGGGCTGATCGGAAGCTTTTGCCTTGTCTGGATTCAGGGCCTCCGGCGTGCGCGGGTCCAGGGAAAGCTTCTCGAAGAAGCTCGCCAGGACTACTTGGCCGACACCGCGCTTGAATGTATTGTCGGCGTTCTTGGTTGGCTCGATTACACGGCCGACATCGACGTCCTTGTGCAGGTTGGACTTCGCATGCACGATGTTCGGGTTGTCCTTCTCGTTGAGCAGGATGTCCCTGCCCTTTTCCTGCAACTTCACCGCTTCCTTCATCATCCGCTCGAAGTCGTCGCCCTCCTTGTGAAGAGTGTAGGTAGTCGCCTCCTTGTCTTTTTGGTAGAGCCGCAGAGCGGGCGTGTCTTTCGCCTCCTTCTGGGTAGGAGGCGACTTTTCCGGACTGATACTTGCTTCAATACTGTTCATGTAAAGCTCCTTGGTTTAGGCCGCTGCTAGGGAGTTTTCTTCACCTGCTGTTGCTTCAAACGCTGCAAAGTCGAAACCAATCGCTTCGCCTATAGCCTCCAAGATTTCACGGCTATTAACGATGTCGTCAACGTCGGTCGTTGCGACTTCTTCCGGCGATAGTGCCCGGTCGCGGTGGGTGGTTCTTACGATGCTCAGGGTAGGCACAGGCGGCGTTGGCAAGCCTATCCGGCCTTCAAAGGCTGGGTCGCTGTGGTAGATGATCTTGTCGGCCAGGATGGGCTTGGTATTCTTCTTCAACACGATGACTTTGCCGAAACCCAGCTCGCGCAACTCCTGGGGCAGCATCAATGCCCGCTTCTGTTCGCTCTCGCTCACGCTGTAGCCCGGCTTGCCGGTTTGCCGCGATTTCGTTCTCGACTTGATCGTCTGATAGCCCAGGAGCCTGGAGTATTCCTCCGCATCTTTCAGGTCGTCAGGCTGATACAGGAGCTTGGTGGTGCAGTTGCTAAGCAAGGTAGCTGCGCCTTCTTGACCATAGCCATCTTCGCTCCCAGCGATCTGAGAATTGTTCTGGTAGATGAGTACAAGGCGCATGTTGAATGCAGCCATGATGGCGATCGCTTTGCGGATGATGTTAATGCGGCCAAGGGCCGTGAACTCGTCCAGCAGCAGCAAGCATTGGTACTTCAGGGTCGGATCGTCTTCCGGCAGGGTCTTCGTGTTCTCGTTGATGGCGATGGAGAAGAAGACGTTCATCAACATCGAGTAGCGCACCAGGTCTTCCGCCGTCATGCCGATATAGATCGACATTTTCTTGCGCCGAACTTGGCGCAGGTCGAAATCGTTCCTCGATGTCGCAGCGGCCAAGACCGGATCGCGGAAGATCTTCAACGGCTCCACAAGCGTGCCGAGGATGTCGCCCTGCCCTTTCTCGGACAAACTGGAAAAGGTGCGCAGGGCATCCACGCACTCAACCGACAGACGCGGCACAGGGCTATTGGTGGCCTCACGCGCGCGAATGGTCGATTCGATCCAATCGCCAAGCTTTTCGCCAGTGGATGGCGTCGCCAGACGAAGCAGGCTCGGCATCGAGAATTCTTCGTCCGGTGTTTCCATCATGTACAAACACAGGCCCATGAACAGGGTCTGCGCGTTACCGGTGAAGTAGCGTTCCTTCTCGCTCTTGATGGGCAACCACAGCACGGCCTGATTCTGGATGTCGCTGATTCGATGTTCGTACTCGGAGCGAACATAGGCCAGTGGATTGAAGCAGTGCGACTTGAAATCGGATTGCCCAGGCGCGAACAAAAAGCACTCTTGTCCGTTCTGCGAGCGGAAGCCCGCAGTCGTCCGCCAGTTCTCGAGCTTCAAGTCCAGATTGAGAATCGAATGTGGGTAGAAAAGCAGGTTCGGGATCACGCATCCAACACCCTTGCCGCCTTGCGTAGCCGATGCCAGGCTCAGGAATTCCTTGCCAAAATAGCGTAGGAACTGGTCGCCAACTTTAGCCAGGATGATTGCCGGCCACTTGTTGTCCGACTTGCCGAGCAAGCCCGACTTGCGCAGCTCGGTCATGTTGGCCCAGCGCGCATCACCATGAAGCTTGCGCGTCGGGCCAGCGAATACCACGTACAAGAAAAAGACTGTCGGGATGACCGGCACCGCGATAGCAACAATTACACCGCCAACGAGTGCGCGCTTGACCTTGATGATGTGGCCGTAGGCTTGCCAGTAGTCCGGCAAGGTCGTAATCGTCACAGCTGCTTCCGGAATGTTCTGCAACTTGGCGAAGACGCGGCCACCGGCATACATGCCTGCTAAGGCAAGGGCGAACACCGCCAGCAGGCCAACTGCTCCGATGATGAGAAACTTGACTATCCTAGACATCCTTGTCTCCCCGCATCATCTTGGTTTTCCGAACCGGATCGTAGTAGAGCTTGGTCATCCGCGTTAGTGAGAACTGGACAACGACATCTATCGACATCGTGACTTCCCGAACCACGTGCGCCCAATCGAGCGTGCGCCCGATTTCCGACTGCTTGACCAGGGTTGCGATCCGCTGGTAAGCGTCGAGTGGATTGTTGGCATGGACTGTCGTCAGAGAGCCCGGATGGTCGGTGTTCAAAGCAGCGATATAGTCGAATGCTTCGTCGCCGCGTAGCTCGGTAAGGAAGATGCGATCCGGCTTCATGCGCAGACAGCTTTTGATCTGCTGCTTAGGGGTGACGAAATCGCCATAGAAAAGATGCACTTTGTTCCAGTGATGAGGAAGCGTGAGTTCGTGCGTGTCTTCGATGGTGATGATGCAGGTGTCTTTCGGCACCAGATCGGCCAGGGCCTTCATGAACGTGGTCTTGCCGCTACCTGTTCCCCCCGACATGCAAACGTTCAGCTTGTGCTCGATACACAGCTCGAAAAAACGCTTCATGTCACGGGCGTTCTTCGCGGCCAGTATCTCGATTTCATGCTCTTGCAAATGCACGTCAGGCGGTATTTCGGGGAAGATCGACACATCACGGAAGTCAGCAAGACGACCAGTATTCACGTAGTCCATAAGGTGAAAGCGCTTGTCGCTAGCGATGCGGAAGGTCAATGCCACCGTGTTAGGCTCGCAGGCTGGCGGAACCACGATCTGACCGCGTTGCCCATCAGGCAGCGTGACCTGCTTGATCGGGCTTTTTACGTCGAGCGCGCTTCCACCATGGAAGATGGAAGCCGCGTTTGCCAGCTCCTTCAAGATGCGCAGATCGCATTCCGGCACCGGGTGCGCAACCCAACCATCGGGAGATTCTGTGATGATCGTTCCGGGCTGGTTCACGCGGACTTCGGTCAGGCCGGGTTGATCGAGGAAATGCTGAATCCCTGACTGCTTCAACTTCTCCCGGATGGTTACGCTCTTGTCGAAAGGAGCGCTGACCAGATGCGAGCGCGCCGGATCGCGGCCAGTGCCGTTAGCCGACTTTTTCGCGTCCGCGAAAACTAGTTGAGTCTCGGGCAACTGCCCCGAGTGCGCGCGCTGTTGCGAGCCTGCCGAGACAATGGGCGATTGTTCGCCCATGCCCTGCATGTTGCCGGTCAAGTTATTTACGAGCGAGTTCATAAACACTCCTGAAATCCATGTCGCGCAAGACGAGGATCGTCGTAGCGCTCCCTTGCGTTACGTAGCCAGTTGGCGGGATGTTGATGGTGTTCTCCAGGGTCTTGCTTGCCAGGTCCTCCCCTGCCGTCGCCGTCGTTCCGAACTGGATGGTTCCGCGCGAATCGCTAGCGCGATTAGCTGCGGCTTGGCCCAAGTCGCTGATCAAACTAAGCAGAATTGCGCCGCCAAAGCGTTCGCCTAAGTGGTTGTCGACCTGTGCGGGAATACCTGCCGCACCCATGGAGTCCGTAGCCAACGAATTGACATCGACGAATACTCCGTTTGGCGTGTCGATCCGCGACCAGAGCGCGGCAATGCGGGCCTGTCCCTGCAACATGACCTCGCGCCGCTCTCCAAACGCCTTGCTCCCACGTTCGATGAGCAAGACCTTGCCGTTCGAGGAATACACGTCGTTCGACACGACGCACATCACCATGCCAGGATGCTCGCTGACAATCGACGTGATCGTGCCGCATGGAATAGCCGTACCACGATGCAGCAGCAGATCGAGGTCTTGCCGCTGGCCAGCCGCACCCGCTTGCAGCACGGACGGCTTTACCTGCTCATCCAAGCCATTGCGCGGCGCATCTGCAACTTGCCGAAGGCTTGGCACTCCAGGCACACCACCAGGTGCAGGAGAACGGCGGCTTCCGTCATCGCCCACGCCACCGAACCCGCTTCCAACACCACCAGTCTTGATGAGTACGTCACCATCCATCCGGCGCTCGGTCACGGTTTGCACTCGCGGAGTCGAGTTACCCACGCTGTTCTGCCCTGCGTTCGTGGAGCCGCTAGCGTGCACGGCCTGACCCGTTCCAGCCGCTCCACCAGCTGCGGCGCCCGGTGCTGCGCCTGGATTACCCGTAACGCCGATTGCGTCGGCTGGCATGGCAAGTTGGCCTTGTGCAGCAGCTTCGGTTTCTGCGGCTCGTTCTTCTTCCATGCGAATGCGCGCTTGGGCATTGGAAAAGTCAGTAGCAGCAACGGCTTGCGTAGCCTTCGGACGCTGTTGCGCCTTTTCGGCCACTTCCTTGCGTTTGTCCGCTTCGAGCTGTTTCATGAAGAGGGTTATGCCTGCGGCCGCAAAAATCAATCCAACGAGAAGGCCACCGGCTACAACCAGCCGCGTGACGTTGTTCTTCATCTTGGTGACTGTAAGGTCCGGTATATCGCGGTCGATTGGCTCTTGTGGTTCCACGGTGTTGACAGTCGTATTCATAGCGGGTCTTTCTGGATGCGAATCGCGTTAGATTCGGTAGTGCCAAGCACGTTGTGTTTGGTGATCGGGTTGTAGCCATCATTGCGCAAGGCCATGACTTGGGTCTTGCCGTATCGGACATAGAGCATCGGCACAACCTCATGCACCACCAAGACTCCAGTTTCTGGTTCGATGTGGAAGTTAGCTATCGCCTCCTCTTCCCCATCGGGCAGGATTTTCGAGACCACTGGCAAAGGTCGCGCAGCGTTGTATGTCAGGTACGTGAAACGCCCATCGTCTTCGATCAGATCGGGCGCGAGGGCTTCATGCCCCTGCTTTTGGTAGTTCTGGTTTCTGGCGCGGCGCGGACCATTAGCCTGTGTTACTGCGTCGATACGCTGTGCACGTTCGCGCTCCAGTTTGGCTTGCCTTGCGTTCTCTTCGGCCAGCCTGCGCGCGTTGTCTGGATAATCAAAGCGGACGATGTTCGTCGGCGGCGTGCTCGACTTGGCAGGAATGGAAATGATTTCAAACGCGTAAGTGCGCTTTGTCGTTACCACCAGGAGCTTGGTATCGGGCTTGATGGCCTTCGGCTTCAACATGATGTTGCTGCCTTGCGGGCCGAGCGTCCAAGCTTTGGAGTCGCCCATACCAATCATGCCCTCGGGCGTATCGACAATCCGTTCATCGCTCTCAAACTGAATCAGGGTTGGTTCTCCTACCCGCGTGTAAATCTTTACGAAGCGGGCGGGGTCGTAGCGCTCCACGCGGATGCGCGGATCGCTCACGGGAGCCGCAATAGCTTGAACGGCTGTCAAGCTCAGGGCCAGTACAGCGATTGCTATTTGTTTCATTGGTCGATACCTCCGATGGTTTCACTCGCCACAGCAGTGCTTTTGGTAATGTCCCGCTCGACCGAATAGCTCGTCACTCGGAAACCTGGCACGTTGATGCCCCGATCCTGATCGGTCATCGGCGCGTCCTCGTACTCGAAACTGACAGTGGCTTGGAAATACTCGACGGTTGGCTTGTTGTTGCCATTCAGCGGGATCGTCTTTTTGGAGAAGGAAACTAAGGCTGTGTCACCGACAAACGAGATCGTCCCGGCTGTCGCGATGACTCGATAGTTGTTCTTCAGTACATTCACCGGCGATTTGGGGTTAACAGGGTCGACAAACTTCCGATAGAAGTCGGCTTCCTGCGGCGAGGAAAGTAACCTTGTCGCGTCATAGAACGATTGGATTAGCTCCCAATCGTAGGACTCCCTGTAGTGGATGTACTGGCGCAGGTAGAAGAGGTCGGTGGCCTTGCCGAACGAGATTTTTCCGTCCTGCAGCGTCTTGAGCTGCACGATTTCCCCGGTCACGGCGTTGTGGCTCCAGACGCTGGGAGGATTCGGTTTGTTGACGAACAGGTTGACGCCTGCGGCAATGATGGATAGGCCAGCTAGAGCCATAGCGCCGGCCGCAACTCGCCATGCGTTCTTTTTTGACTCGCGAGCAGCCTCCGTCTTCGAGTGCTCGAATTCCATAGATTGCTGCAAGTACCACTCGGCCAGCTGGTCGGTGTTCATGGGTGAACCTTTCCCCGCCGCATCCTTAGCTTTGGGCTGTCCTGCGGTCATGGCTTTATCTAAGATCGGTGTCATGGTCGTGATCCTGTTACGAACGCGGTTTGTTTGCGGGAGTCCATTCGCCGGAAGGCTGCGGAGCTTTCGGCGGCGTGCTGCTGCAACCGGCGATGAGTGCTGCGCTAACGAGAAGTGCGATGAGCTTTTTCATGGTGTTCTCACTTTTGTTCAGGGGAGACGGAGCCGCCGCGAGGCGACGAAGATGGAGAGGCGCTGCCGCCAGATTTCGGTTGTTTCCCTTTAAGGCTTGGCAATTTCGGCATCCCAGGGAGCTTGCGGACCATCGCTGAAATGCCGACCCCGCCAGCAAGTGCTGCGGCAATCGAAGGCAGGTTCAATGACACGAACACCATGCCAAGGCATACCAAGGAGATGTACAGGCAAGAGGAAATCGACAGCTCTGTAGGTATTCGCGGGCTGACCATAGCAATTTGAATCTGTGCGGCGAACGAGAACAGCATGACCAGGAACGCGTAATTCAGGCATTGCGCCGTCCAGTTCTTGAATAAGTCGCGCGTCGCAGGGAACAGCGCAGCTGCGATGAAAAGTGGACCTATCGCGACGAGGATGCCGAGGGCCAGCTTAGACAGAAGGATGTATGCGATTGCAACCACCATGAACAAACCGCCGAATACGGACATCGACACGATGGCGATTCCCGCAAAGATCGTTTGCTTGATGCCATCGGCATCCATGTAAATTTTGATGAAGGAGTTCACAAACCCCTGAGCCATCTGGTCGAGTGCAACTTGCGAGCTGTATTCGTTACCGACAACGCTAGCAAGGTCCTCTCCCAATCCGGTTACGAACGGAGCGACGTACAGCGTGTACATGTCGATGTTCAGCCCGAAAGTGATGACGGCCGCCCAGCCCACCATCCTGAAAAAAAAGTCCATCATGTCATCGACAATCTCGGTGTTTCCGCGCCAGTACGAAGCAAGGATCAGCATGATGTACAACCCGAAACAAGTTGCGACGAGCGGCGTGATCAACGCGATCATCTTCGCGGTGCCACCGATCAGGACATCGTGGATCGCCGTGTCGAAGAAGTTGTATAGATCGGTGAAGGGTGTGATCGGCATAGTGTTGGGACACCAGTCCCACTCCGTTATGAATCGAATTGTTGGTAAGGCGGGTGAAGATCACCCGCCCCCGGTCTTACCCGTTACTTCGCAAATGCCGTGTCGAATTCGCGCGACCGCTGTTCAGACGCGAGCTGCATTTCTGCTGCTTGCAGCTGCATCAGCAAGTTCAAGCGGACTTGCTCGTTTTGAATCATGGCGTTCTCCGCCGCCATCCGGTTGGCAAGGTCGGCAGCACCTTTGGCGTCTTGCTGTGCATCGGCCTGGATCATCAGCGCATTGATGTTTGCTACCCGCGTGGCGGTTGCCTTGTACGCGGCCATGGTCATGGCCTTGTTTGCCACCATCACTTCGTGCTGACGCTTCTTGCCGCCAGTCGCCGCGTTGTCGAACTGCTCTGCGGCATAGATCGCTTGCGCCGTGCCGCTCAGTCCAGCCAGCCCACCGGTACGAACTTGGTCATAGACCCCGGCCCATTCATCAGGCAGGTAGTTACGCAAAGCCGGGTTGTTGAGGATTTGGCCCAGGTTGCGAGCGCCGCTGAGCGCTTTGTACTGGCGTTCCAGCCCTTGAATCTGGTCGACCATTTGCTGGTACTGTCGTGCCCATTGAGCCATCGTCTGTGCTTGGTTGAGCACAGCCGGGGCGTCGAGCGTTACCGAGACGGGAATCCCGGAAAACGCTGTCGTTGACATTGAGAGCAAGAGGGCTGCTCCCAATCCCCTTACCGTTCTTTTAGCCATATGAATCTCCATGTGAGTTTTCGCGTCCGCGAAAAACTTGCGACAGCAGCGGTTAGGAATATTTTCGCGGACGCGAAAAGTGGTCCGCTGCGCCTAACCCTGGATTCGTCCTGCCTGTTTCTTGCCTTTGCGGCGAGCCTGGAACTCCGGCATCCAGATGTCCGGATCAGTGCCGACTTCGGACACGACTTCGTTGAAAATCGCGATGTTCTCGGTGTTCCCGGACAGGATGGAAATCTCGTCGTCCATGCCGTAAAGGTCGAGCTTGGCGAAGCAGCTCTGGTTGCCTTGCTTAATGAGGAATGCCCGCGATTCAAGATCGAGCGCCTTGAGGATGTTGAATTCCTTGAGCGTCAGACCAACGCGCTTGTAACTCTCGAACTCAGCCGAGGGATTTGGCAGCAGGATTTTCGTGGCGGTCTGGTCGCGGATCGCGGCGAAGATGGGCGAAGTAATCGCGTCCTCTGGCGATTGCGACGCCATGACCATGAATTCGTCGCGTTTCCGGCCAGTCTTGAGCACGTCGAACATCATCTTCTGCGTGCTGGGATACGAGGCAGGAACATAGAACTCTTCTACGACCGTAGCGAGCAAACCGCCCTGCTTCTGCATCAACGACTTCAAGTGAAAGAGATAGGCCAGTACTGGTTCGGTTGGCTTATAGTCATCGCGCAGGAAATCAGACACATCGAAGCCCACCATTCGCTCGAAGGTGACGCCCATGTTGTCTGCTACGTTGTCGAGCGCCCATGCGAACTCGCCATCCGTTGCTTCGCACCACTTGGCGAGACGTTCGGGCAGCGAGTTGCCGCCTGCGCCAGGGATGTTCTCCAGCAGACGGCTAAAGCGGCGATGCTGGATTTCCAAGCTCATCACCGAGTCCACCGCCACCTTGATCTGGTTGCTTTCTTCGTCTGTGATCTTGCCTTCGTGATCCTGCGCGCACGTCCTGACCAAGCCGTACAGGAACTGGCGGTTTGTCGGGTTATCCGGCAGCTGGAACGGCGCCAGCCCGGTACGTTCACCAGCTTTCAAGGAGTAGTACACCCCACCAAGCGCGGCGATGAAGATTTTCAGACCTTCGTCCTTGTCGAGCGCGAAAATCTTCGTGTCGAAGCGTTCCATGAACCCGATTAAGGCAGTCTCCAGGGTAGTCTTACCGGCACCTGTCGCGCCCAGGATGAGCGTGTGCCCGGCGATTTTCTCGCCCAGGTTGTTTTCGCCTTCCTTGGAATGGTGGAAGTTAAAGTTGTACAAGGACGACGATGCGGTTTGCAATGGAATGACTGCGGAGCCATCACCAATCGGGTTGCCTTCGGATTTCCCGGTCGAATAGTTGTGCATGCCAAAGGCAGCAGCCAGATTGCGACTGGACTTCATCATCGGCCTTGGCTTGACCTTGGCACCGGGAACATGACTGAGGTACGTCCAGGGCGCGGACAACGCGGCCTTGATGAAACGCGCACCGCCGCACTCAGTCAGGAACACGGTAGTGACGAGCGTGCCATTGTCAGCTGCTTTCTCCTTGGTCGGCCCGTAGACAGTCAATGCCGTGTGGTACTCACCGAACGACAGTTCGCCCGAGCTGATGTAGCCAAGCGCTACACCAAGTTCGTCAATTTGGTGTGTAGCAGCGTCATGGACTGATTCGAGCTTGTTCCGCTGATTCTTGATTGCCTTTTGAGACTGAAGCACGCCCATGCACAGGAAGGATTGCGTCAGCGTGAACTCGGTATCCAGGGCCAGGACCTTGTCGAACATGCCCCACTTGGTACGAGCTGGGAACTCTTTGAGGTCGTACGAGACGGCAAACCGTGTGGCGTCGGCACCGCGGATTTCTTGCATGTCGTAACCCCAATGCAGCCACGACGTGGGAATAGTCTCCCTGGCTGGAGCAGCATAGACAGCTTGCCGTTCCTTGAAACCATTGATGAGTCCTCCCAAAAACTCGTATACCTGCGAGAACAGGATGCCGCCCCGGTCATAACTGGTCAGCATTTCAGGGTCGTAGATAGCCAAGCCCTTCATGAGCTGAGTACCTACGTCCTCGAGTTCCTGCGCGCCCTCTTTCAGATCATCATGCTTAAGAAGCACCGAGATATAGAAATTGTTCTCGTAATAACGGCCAGTGCTAAAGCGTTGCAGGTACTTCGTGGCGAACTGGCGCATGAACGTCGACCTGAACTCGAACTGGCTATTGAAAGACACCAGCTCGCGCTTGAGCGACGTCCAGATAGCTAAGCGATTGCCCTTGTCTTTCGCCAGTGATGCGAACACGCGATTGCGGCTGTCAAAGCGGTTCACGATCACATCATCGGGCAATGCCTCGAACGGCATCCCGGCGAGCTTGATCACCAACAACGCCTTGTCGTCGGTATAAGCGACGACGTGAGGCGTGACGTGCCTGCCGATCTTCGGCAGGCGGTCTTCCGCTGCCGGTTGGTTATTCAGAATTGCGCTTGTAGACATGACTTCTCCGTCCGAATTTCATTGGTGACAGGGTGAAGGTGTTGCCAAATCGCTTGGCATTGGTGCGGAGGAATCGACTCCAGATTTCCAGCGCTGCGATCCTCAGTGCTTGGTCGTCGGTCTCACAGACCTGCTTGCAATACAGCAGGACTGGAAGACCGATCGCACCGAAGAAAACCCCCCCAGCCCCGAGAAACGCAGCGGCGACGAGAGCGATGAGCATGCTTCCTAGGCCAACCACGATCAAAGCCACAAGGGGGATACCCCATACCATCGCTACGCGCGAGAGCCCGTTGTACGATGGGTAGCCCTCTTGTTGTTCAGGGGAAGGGGACATGGTCAGGCCGCCCAGAGGAAGAAGGCCCAACCCGCGATAGCAGTTGAACCGCCGACTACTGCGGTCTTCATGATGCATTGCCCGTAGTCCGCCCACTGGATCTTGTCGGTTGCCAGCTGGACGCCTTTCGCGCCCAGGTAGATCACTGCAAGGCTGGCCAGGATCACGAAGAACCAGGTTTTGAATGTGTCCACGGCCTGGGTGCCGGTCGCCAGTTGAGCATGGGCGTTCATCGAAACAGCGATCAGAGAGACCAGGGCAGCAGCTTGTTGAATCTTTTTCATTTGGTAGTCCTAAAAGTTGGTTAGTTAAAACTCTTGAAAAACGTCCCACGTCGCTACTTTCGCGGCTTCGGGTTTCGCTTCTTCCTTCACTGGACCGGCCAGGTTTTCTGTCTTCGGTACTGGCTTCGGTTTCGGGGCTTTCCCTCCTTTGGCGACAACCGGTATTGCTAAAGGCAACTCTTTCCGGGCCTCCGGGGTTAGATTTGCGATTACTTTGTCGACGTAGCTGGGTTGGTTTCCCTCCTTCTGTTGACCTCTGTTGAAATTGCCACTGTAGTAACAAGACAGGGCAGCTCTGGTTGCCGCCATGCTGTTGCCGAATTTCACAACGGCACGCTGATTACACTCGTCGTAGATCGCCGTTCCGGCGAGCGCGTTTTTCCTGGGATCGAAGACCGATTCGTGATCCAGTCCGTATTTGCCGAGATTTGCCTGATTCACTTGGCGGCATCCCATGCTGTAGTTGAATCCTTGGGCTTTAAGACTTAGTGCCGTTTGGACGGCCTCCGCTTTGTTGCGTGGTTGCCGTTCCAGACGCCCACCGACAACGCCGATGGCAAACGGGTTTGCGGATGACTCGACAGCCACCAGGGCGCGTTCAATCGGTGCGTTCGCATAGCGCATACAGTCGTTCGGAATAGCGATGTAGTCGCCCATATCACCCCCCTACAGACATCCGTTGCATCAGTGGCAGACGGCACAATTTCCATCCGCCGACCTCGATGAACACATCCGCTGCTGTGGCACAGTTCTCTTGCACGAACGAGATCGCTCCGATCAGATTTCGCCAAACTTTCATATCCCCGCGCGAAGTGCTTATCTGCTGGGTTTCCTCACGACCACTGAACTGCACGGCTACCGCCCATACGCCCGCGCCCGTTTCATGCACCGTCACGATGTAGCTGTTGCCGCTGGAGGTCGCCAGGAAATCGAGTTGTTGCTTCGTCAGCCTGGAATGCTGTCTAGAGGTTGTCTCGTGCATGATGGGATCAATTAGTTGGTTTGATTAATAATATCAGCTTTTTATAACAAAACGTGATTTTGTTTTCAAAAGTCCGGTTTTGTTTTTTTGTCGCTGATCTGCACTGCCGCGTTATTGTCTTTCCCGTGCCCTGCAATCACCAATGGGGCAAAATATTAGGTAGACGGCGAAGTCTGCTGTACGATGGAAGGTTTTTCTAAACTCAACAGTGCCAAAAATTCCACAATGCAAGAGTTGATTAATAGAACGTCTTACGACCTCATCATTGATGCCAGGTCGGAACACGAATATGCGGAAGATCACATCCCCGGTGCGATTAACATGCCGGTCGTGAACGATGAGGAATACGCCGAAGTCGGCACGATGCACCGTACGGACAAGATGGCTGCGTACCGGATTGGGGTGAAATACTCTCTGGTAAACATCGCCCGACATATCCAGCAAGACATATCGAGCTACCCGGACGGCGCTCGAATCTTGGTTTACTGTTTTCGCGGCGGTAAGCGCAGCAAGCTTTGGTCTGACGCGCTCGAAACCATCGGCTTCGACGTGGAAAAGCTCAAGGGGGGATGGAAGGGCTATCGTCGCTGGGTGAACGAACAGCTTGCGGTGATACCTACTCAGTACCGCTATAACGTTTTGAGCGGTTCGACTGGATGTGGCAAAACACGTCTTCTCGCTGCGCTTCGTGACGTCGGCGCACAAGTACTCGACCTGGAAGCGATTGCATCACACAGGGGCTCGGTCCTTGGCGCCCTACCGGATGGGACCAAACAGCCGACTCAAAAATACTTCGACAGTATGTTGCTGGACGCTATTTCCTCGTTTGACCAATCGCGTCCAATCTGGGTAGAGGCGGAAAGCAAGAAGATCGGCAATGTCCAGCTCCCTGACGCCTTGTTGGCATCAATGAGAAAAGGGCAGACGTACCAAGTCGTGGCCGATATGCCGCAACGAGTGCAGCTCTGGCGCGAAGACTACAGGCACTTCGAGGAAAATCCGGAATGGATGCTGGAACGCCTGAACTACTTGCGACCGCTTATTGGCGGTGAAGAGTTCAGCGCTTGGGAAGCGCTGGCCGCTGAGAGGAAGATGCCGGAACTCTTTGAGCGCCTGATGGTCAAGCACTACGATCCAGCTTACCGGCGCTCAGTCCTGCGCAACTATCCTGACATCGACAACTCGCCAATAATCGAATTGCACGATTTGAGCGCGGCGGGACTGATTGACGTAGCGCGGGGGCTGGAAGGGAAGTAAGCTATTCGCGTACGCGAAAAACTGTAGGTTTGGTGACGCCGCGGCAGATCCTGCAGCCGGCGGCCGTCACCAATTTTCGCGGACGCGAAATTACATCCTTTTGACCATGCGCGCGATTCGAGCGGCGCTGACGCATTCGCTCTGGTATACCAAGTCCTCCCGGCTATCTACATCGTTTAGCCAGCGCTGGAGGCGCTTTGCCATGATCCGAGTGAAAAGCGGCGGGACAAGCGCAACGACAAACATCACAGGATAGGATGCCGGAAGCGTCAACGCATCCTTGGCCATGCTCAGGCGATAGTAGGGCAGGCGCAGATTAAGATGATGCTGCCCATGGTAGGCGTGATTCAACGTCACACAGGCTTGCATCCAGCATCCATCCTCCCAGGCAAAACCAAAGTCCGCCAGATCAGGCGTTTCCCGCTGAGACAATCCCCAATGCTGGAGGTAAGTAATGGCCTGCACCGAAAACGCTGCGCCCAGTATTTGCAGGATGTAGAACAGCAAGCCAGTCCAACCAACATAAAATAAAAACGCACCGGCAATGGAAATCGGTAGTGCGGCTCGGCGCACAGGTCGGCTAAACCACCATGACAGCCCGAGTCGCTTCAATCTGGATGCCTCGAATTCCCAAGCCGCGCTGAAAGACGCTATATAACGAGAAAACGCATATCGATATATCGAGGTTCCGGGCTTAGCCGCATCTCCACCATGATGATGTCCGGTCCTTTCATGGTGGCTAAGGTGTTCCTCTGGGAAGTGACAGTACCCAACAGAAGCATCCAGTATCGATCCCAAGAACCGATCAATCCGACTGTTAGAATGGATCATTTCATGTGCTATCGCGGTATTTAACGATCCGATGATCCACAGTGATAAGCCAATACCTAAGTAGTCGACAAGGGCAAACTCCTGAGTTGCCAAGACCCAGATCGTCCAGGGCAGCACAATTGCCCAGGTAACGAAGTACAAGCGAGGTATCGAACGCAGGTAGAGACAGAGAAGGGGAGAGGCTTTCAAGTTCGGCAAAGAGGTATCATTACCGACGTACTTCCTCAGAAAAGGCACCACCCCAAAGAAAAACAATACGGCCAGCCACGGGAAGCCTGCCAAAATGCCGATTACATAAAGAATCTGGGGAAGCAACACCAGTAGATAACCGGCATTTTTTAGCGCCGTGCTATTTATAACCATAAAAATGCCCTATACACGGCAAGCCAGCGTTTGGTAGGAGCTGGGAGGCTATTAACCTAGCATCCCTTGGGCTTCAGCTTCTCGCACCGCTTGTTCGATTTTATCAACGTCAAATTTCTCTTTGATGGTGTTCAGTCTCTTGTAGACAGCGGCAACTTTGACATCATAGATAGCTGCTAGTTCGGCTGCAACCAACCCCTTCTTTGAAAGTTGCAAGAGTTCCACCTCATCTTCAACCAGACTGAATTTTCGCATTGCTTGCGTACGTAAACGGTTGTTCCACCACAACAACAACTCCGTTCCGAGCGCACCGAACTGCACGCGCTTCTTCATGAGCATCGGTTCACCGACTTCCTCTGGCAAGTCCGAACCTACGTACAGCAGACCCATCCGCTTATTGGCATCGGAAGAAGTATGCGTTGGAATGACCAATCCGCTCCGGAACCCGTGCTCAGCTCCAACTTTCAACATCTCCAGCTGGCCCGGCGTCTGCACCTTGATCTTCGATCCCATGATGGGAGCGGTATTCATTTTCGCGTACTCGAAGAACGGATCATTCATCATCCACATCCGCTTGTTATACAAGCGGCATAGCTCTGGGCTACACCCCATAAAGAAGTGAAAACTTTCGTTGACCTTGTTGAATTCTGGTGGGAGCAGGGTGGTATATACAAACCAATGTGCGCCCAACATCTCCACAACGTCTTTCACTAGCGAGCTAGCCTCGGCCTCAGTGCGGCAGTCAGCCAGCTCGCTGATCACATCCATCACATCCGGAGTTCCATGCATATCGCCCATCGATAGTTCCTCTATTGTCTAAAAATCACCTTTAATACCGCACAACTCCATATGCGGCAATAAAAGCGTTAGACAAAATATATTGAATTCGACCCCCCTCCGTATTGAGAACTATCCAAGCCACATAAGAATCTGGAGCCTTATTCTAGGTGTCTTCTTCCAAATCCTCTGGCTCGACGAAGGAGGAACCACAAGCACTACAGGCCACGACCGCAACCTCCTCCGATGTTGGCGTATCCGGCCACACAATTACGGTTTCAGCAGCGCACTTAAAACACTCTTTTATCAAAACTACGAAATGTTTGGCGCATGCTTCGCAGTTGAAATGATGAAGTTCTCCCTCATCCAACAACTCAAGTTCATCCTTATATTCATGCTGACAATGTGGACAGTGGAAATTGAGAACATTCATAACTAACTCCTACGCGCGAAAATCCACGACTGCACTAAGATTTCAACGTCCATACAATCCTTGCAAGTTTCTTGCACAAACGTCACCGCATCAGCCAGATTTCGCCAAGTCTTTAAATCTCCACGGCTAGTGAAGACATCGAAATATCGGTCTGGGTTTCCAATTTTTATCCCAACTTGCCAAAACCCAGGTTGTTCGGATTTAATCTGAACAGAATAGTTACCCCGATTAGTCTCGGCAATAACTAAAATTTCTTGCTTGTTAAGTCCCATTTGTTGTTAGTTTTTCAAGTTGCTGCCATTTTAAGCAGGATAGTACATTTTACCGTATCGTTTTACATAAGTGATTTTTGCTCAGAAAATCACAAATTGACAACCTGATCAAAAGGCGAACAGAGGCAACACCAACCCCAAGTGCTGGGGCATTTTTCGCTTACGCGAAAAACCGGGATGACCGTTCCGGGGCGCGGTCGCTTCCGCTCCCTTGGTCGCTGCGCGACTGGTCGGCTACGCCGCCCACCCCTCCAGGCCACCACTTGCCGAAGCCCGAACCCCGAACCCCTGAACCCCAACAGCATCAAGACCTACGTCGAGCCGTACGGACTTTGGTGACACCGCGGCGGCGCTGCAGCCGCCTGGCCGTCACCATCATGCAGGCCGTGGTGACAGCTCAGGCCACCAGGTGCGCGATCGGCGTCACCAATGCGATTGGTGTCAGTGGATCCGCGCCGGCGCCGCGATCGTGTCACCAATCAAACCAGTTCGCAGCAAGGTCGACGTAGCGGGCCGGTCGCATCGGGGCTGGCCGGGGTCGGCCCGGCCAAACCCGCCCCTACATGCTCCCGCGATACAGGGGGTGCCGTCCTTCGGCGGCATCCCGACATTCGTCGGGACTCAAATCGCCCC
>Ga0247725_1000521_pt1 | contig 27116 bp, 28 predicted proteins | sample OKSTACKMCFT3sol_FD_183021 | JGI IMG/M metagenome (GOLD analysis project Ga0247725, IMG submission 183021) | Subsurface sediment microbial communities from gas well in Oklahoma, United States - OK STACK MC-FT3-sol | ecosystem: Environmental > Terrestrial > Deep subsurface > Rock core/Sediment...
CTTGACGACCATAGAGCGTTGGAACCACCTGATCCCATCCCGAACTCAGTAGTGAAACGACGCATCGCCGATGGTAGTGTGGTGCTTCACCATGTGAGAGTAGGTCATCGTCAAGCTCCTATACGAAACCCCAGATCGCGCAAGCGGTCTGGGGTTTCTTCTTTGGGGCGCGGATATAGAGCTGCGTGTAGGGTGCGCTGCGCGCACCGACAAGGACGCGGACATGCCGGTGCGCATGGCGCACCCTACGGTTGATCCGCTGACGCTTCGCGAGCAGAGCTCGCTCCTACAACTTGGCAGTGCGCTGTGCGCACCGCCAATGGTGCGGTCAAACCAGGGCGAGCGGGATTGCGGTGCTTTGTCGGCATCAATAAAAAGGCCACCTTGAAGGTGGCCTTTGCTGTTTCTGGGCGCTGATCAATCGCCGCGATATTCGCAGCCGCTGGTGCAGGTCTCGTGGATACGTACGCGCGACAGCTCCGGTAGCAAGGGTTTTACCTGTTGCCAAATCCACAGGTTGGCCAGCACTTCGCTAGAAACGGCACGAAAATCATGAAGCCGAGCTGAACGGCGGTCTTCAGCTCGCTGAGCACGAATGCCGGCAGCAGCAGGGAGAAGTCCAGCTGGGCCAGGTCCTCGGGCATTTCCTCGCCGGCCAGGGTAACCAGGGTTTCCAGCGAGTTCTTGCTGGTCTGCGCCAGCATGAACTGGCTGATGATACGCTTGTCTTCGCCCAGACCCTGTTCGAGGCTGATCTGGTCGGCCTCGAACGGCACGTAGGCCTCGGTGTACATCTCCTGCCAAACCGGGCACATCACCAGCAGGGTGAGGCACAGGGCGATGTCGACCAGCACCGGGTGCGACGGACTCTGCTGCAGGCCAATGGCCTGGCCCAGGATGGCCAGGACGATGATGAAGCGGGTGGGTGAACGTATGAAAGCCAAGGGCAAAGCCGGCAAGCAGATCGCCTGCGCGGCTATGCGTAACTTGCTGTACATCGCTTATGGCGTGCTGAAATCTGGTCAGCCTTTTGATCCGACACTTGCTATTGCGAGATGAGCTTCAAGACGGTATCTACGGGTCTGAGTAGGCCGTCCGCTTCCTATGAGTTAGGCCTTGTAGGGTGGGCTTTAGCCCACGCGGATTATCGTTGGTGGGCTGAAGCGGATCGCCGCCCGGCCCACCCTACGCCGCTGCAGCTCATGTCCCGGCCTCAAAGCGCCTGCCACGCCGTGCTAGACTCGCACGCTTTCGATCTGTGGTGATTTCTCTCCGTGTCTCACGCCGCTCTTGCCCATCCGCCGCGCTGGTTGACCAACGCCCTGCTGCATCCGCAGCCTTGTGCCGGTGTGCGCGACTGGCTGTTCAACGAGGATTCGCTGACCCGGCGCCTGACCGTGCTGTCCAACGACGGCTTCTCGGTGACGCCGCTGCAGGAAGGCTGGCAGCGCCTGCGCAGTGACGAGTGCGCACTGCTCGGCGTGGCCGATGGCAGCCAGGGTTGGGTGCGCGAGGTGTATCTGCGTGGCCATGGGCAAGCCTGGGTATTCGCCCGTAGCGTTGCCGCGCGCAGTGCGCTGGAAGGTTCCGGTTTGAATCTGGCCGAGCTGGGTAGTCGCTCGCTGGGCGAGCTGCTGTTCAGTGACCGGGCCTTTGATCGGGGCGAGTTGCAAGCCTGCCGTTATCCAGCTGCCTGGCTGCCGCAGGAGGTGCGCGAAGAGCGCCTGTGGGCGCGGCGCTCGTGCTTCAGCCGGGGGGCGCTTGGTGTATTGGTGGCCGAGGTATTTCTGCCGGCCTTTTGGCAGGCGGCGGGTATCGAGGCGTAGGGTTCGCACTACCATTGCCTACTCAGGCTATCCCTGTTGTCTATCAGGCCATGGCGTACTGCTTCGCGACGACTGCATGGATGCAGGAGGTAGAGCGACGCAGGAAGCCAAAGCCGAGTACGCCCTGCGCGTTGAACCGCTTGTGGCGGTGAGCATCGACGCTAAAGCGCCTCCCACACACTCTTCCTCGTATAATCCGCGCAACCCGCACGGAGACGCTTTGATGTACACCCGCCTGCTGCAATCGACCACCCGCCTGCACCCGCGCGCCTGGGACTTCATTCAGCTGATGCGCCTGGACAAGCCCATCGGCATCTATCTGCTGTTGTGGCCGACCTTGTGGGCGCTGTGGGTGGCTGCCGAAGGCGTGCCGAGCGCGAAGAACCTGTTCATCTTCGTCGCCGGTGTGATCCTGATGCGCGCCGCCGGTTGCGTGATCAACGACTACGCCGACCGCAACTTCGACGGTCACGTCAGCCGCACCAGGGCGCGTCCGCTGGCCAGCGGCAAGATCAAGCCGCGCGAGGCGCTGGTGCTGTTCGCCGTGCTGGTGGCGATGAGTTTCGTGCTGGTGCTGTTCACCAATGCCACCACCATCTGGCTGTCTTTTGGCGGCCTGGCCCTGGCTGCCTGCTACCCCTTCATGAAGCGCTACACCTTCTACCCGCAGGTGGTGCTCGGCGCGGCATTCTCCTGGGGCATGCCGATGGCCTTCACCGCCGAGACCGGCAGCTTGCCACCTGAAGCCTGGCTGCTGTACATCGCCAACCTGCTGTGGACCGTGGCCTACGACACCTACTACGCCATGGCTGACCGTGAGGACGACCTGAAGATTGGGGTGAAGTCCACGGCCATCCTGTTCGGTGATGCAGACCGCCTGATCATCGCCATCCTGCAGGGGCTGGCGTTGCTCTGCCTGCTGCTGGCTGGCGCGCGCTTCGAGCTGGGCCTGTACTTCCACCTCGGCCTGTTGGTGGCCGCCGCCTGCTTCGCCTGGGAGTTCCACGTGACCCGCCGCCGAGAGCCATTGGTGTGCTTCAACGCCTTCCTGCACAACCACTGGGCGGGGCTGGCGATCTTCATCGGGATCGTGCTGGATTACGCCTTACGTTAAGTGCTGCCGCCTAGCTGTCATATCGCTGCAATAATTCCGTTATCTAATGCGCGCAGACAGTTGAACGAACCGAGGCAGGACCATGGTTGGCAAGAACATCCTGATCGTCGATGACGAAGCACCGATCCGCGAGATGATTGCGGTGGCCCTGGAGATGGCCGGTTACGAGTGCCTGGAGGCGGAGAATACCCAGCAGGCCCACGCCGTGATCGTTGACCGCAAACCCGATCTGATCCTGCTCGACTGGATGCTGCCCGGCACCAGCGGCATCGAACTGGCGCGCCGGCTCAAGCGCGACGAACTGACCAGCGATATCCCGATCATCATGCTCACCGCCAAGGGTGAAGAGGACAACAAGATCCAGGGCCTGGAAGTCGGCGCCGACGACTACATCACCAAGCCCTTCTCACCGCGTGAGCTGGTGGCCCGCCTCAAGGCCGTGCTGCGTCGTGCCGGTCCCAGTGACAGCGAGGCGCCGATCGAGGTTGGCGGGCTGTTGCTCGATCCCATCAGTCATCGTGTCACCATCGATGGCAAGCCGGCCGAGATGGGCCCGACCGAATATCGCCTGCTGCAGTTCTTCATGACTCACCAGGAGCGTGCCTACACCCGCGGCCAACTGCTCGACCAGGTCTGGGGCGGCAACGTCTACGTCGAGGAGCGTACCGTCGATGTGCACATCCGCCGTCTGCGCAAGGCACTCGGTGATGCCTACGAAAACCTGGTACAAACCGTGCGCGGGACTGGGTATCGTTTCTCCACCAAAGGTTGATCGCTAGCGCGGTGTTTCTGCGCCCACGTTCTTCTGACAAGGATGCGCTCCATCGTGAATCAAGACTGGCGTGGCGCCGTGGTGCGCCGCCTGTTGCTGCTGGTTGGCGCCTGCCTGCTGCTCGGTTTCATCACCGGTGAATATGCCTGGGTGCTGGCCTGCGGTCTGGCCATTCATCTGGGCTGGACCCTCAGCCAGCTGCTGCGCCTGCACAAATGGCTGCGTGAGCATAAACCCGACGAGCCACCGCCGGATGGTTACGGCCTGTGGGGCGAGGTGTTCGACAGCATCTACCACCTGCAACGCCGCAACCAGAAGGCGCGTGGCCGCCTGCAGGCGGTGATCGACCGCGTGCAGGAGTCCACTGCCGCCCTCAAGGATGCCGTGGTGATGCTCGACAGCCAGGGCAACCTGGAATGGTGGAACCGCGCAGCCGAGACGCTGCTGGGCCTGAAAACCCCGCAAGACAGCGGTCAACAGTTGGCCAACCTGGTACGCGACCCGCGTTTCAAGGACTACTTCGAGCGTGGCAACTATGCCGATGCGCTGGAGATTCCTTCACCGATCAACGATCGCCGCCGCTTGCAGTTCCATATCACCCGCTACGGCAATCGCGAGCACCTGTTGCTGGTGCGTGACGTTACCCGTCTGTATCAGCTGGAGCAGATGCGCAAGGATTTCGTCGCCAACGTCTCCCATGAGCTGCGTACGCCGTTGACGGTGATCGCCGGTTATCTGGAGACGCTTCTGGACAACGTCGAGGCGGTCAATCCGCGCTGGCTGCGCGCATTGCAGCAGATGCAGCAACAGGGGGCGCGCATGCAGACCCTGCTCAACGATCTGCTCCTGTTAGCCAAGCTGGAAGCCACCGATTACCCGTCGGACAACCTGCCGGTGGCAGTCGATCTGATGCTGCTGTCGATCAAGAACGACGCCCAGGCATTGTCTGGTGAGCAACAGCATCGCATCAGCCTGGAGGCCGATCCACATCTGAAGCTCAAGGGCAGTGAAGCCGAGCTGCGCAGCGCCTTCTCCAACCTGGTGTTCAATGCCGTGAAGTACACCCCGGCCGGAGGCGATATCCGTATTCGCTGGTGGTCTGACGAGAAGGGCGCATACCTGTCGGTCAGCGATACCGGTATGGGCATCGAGGCCAAGCACTTGCCGCGCCTGACCGAGCGCTTCTACCGGGTCGATTCGAGCCGTGCCAGCAATACCGGTGGCACCGGGCTGGGCCTGGCCATCGTCAAGCATGTGCTGCTGCGTCACCGTGGCAATCTGGAGATCAGCAGCGTTCCTGGCAAGGGCAGCACTTTCACCTGCCATTTCGCCCCGGCTCAGGTGGTGCAGCGTGCGCGCTGAGTGCTTGCATTCGACGCGGCGAAGCTCCAACCTCTAGCTATCTTTGGCCAATCCGAACCTTCATGGGCCCCTCCACGAGTCTTCCTGCTCCCGATTACTTCGCCGATTTCGGCCTCATGCTGTTCGCCCTGTTTCTGGTCCTGCTCAATGGCTTCTTCGTCGCCGCGGAGTTCGCAATCGTGCGCCTGCGCGCGACCAAGGTCGATGCCCTGGCCGAGGCCCACGGCTGGCGCGGGCATATTCTGCGCACCGTGCACAACCAGATGGACGCCTACCTCTCGGCTTGTCAGCTGGGCATCACCCTGGCTTCGCTGGGACTTGGCTGGGTCGGTGAGCCAGCCTTCGCCGAGCTGCTGACGCCGCTGCTGGTGGCGGTTGGCGTGGAGTCACCCAAGCTGATTCACGGTATCGCCTTCTTCACTGCGTTCTCGATCATTTCCTACCTGCACATCGTCATCGGCGAGCTGGCGCCCAAGTCCTGGGCGATTCGTAAACCGGAACTGCTGTCGCTGTGGACGGCAGCGCCGCTGTACGCCTTCTACTGGCTGATGTACCCGGCGATCTTCGTGCTCAACGCCAGTGCCAACGCCATCCTGCGCATCGCCGGGCAAGGCGAGCCGGGGCCGCACCACGAGCATCACTACAGCCGCGACGAGCTCAAGCTGATCCTGCATTCCAGCCGTGCCACCAGCGACAACGACCAGGATCTGCGGGTGCTGGCGTCGGCAGTCGAGCTGGGCGAGCTGGAGGTGGTGGACTGGGCCAACTCTCGCGAGGACCTGGTCTTCCTGGAACTCAACGCCAGCCTCGATCAGGTGTTCACCACCTTCCGCCGGCACAAGTACAGCCGCTACCCGATCTTCGACGAGAGCAAGGGCGAGTTCGTCGGCGTGCTGCATATCAAGGACCTGCTGCTGCACTTGTCGCTGCTGGAGATGCTGCCGTCAGCGCTCAAGCTGGCGGATCTGATGCACCCGCTGGAGCGCGTCAGCCGGCACATGCCGCTGTCGCAGCTGCTCGAGCAGTTCCGTCAGGGCGGCGCGCACTTCGCCCTGGTCGAGGAGGCCGACGGCAAGGTGATTGGCTACCTGACCATGGAGGACGTGCTCGAAGCACTGGTCGGTGATATTCAGGACGAACACCGCAAGGCCGAGCGCGGCATTCTCGCCTACCAGCCGGGCAAGCTGCTGGTGCGCGGCGACACGCCGCTGGCCAAGGTCGAGCGCCTGCTCGGTGTCGACCTCGACCATATCGAGGCCGAGACGTTGGCCGGGTTGATCTACGAGACTCTCAAGCGCATGCCTGACGAAGAGGAGGTGCTGGAAACCGATGGCCTGCGCATCATCGTCAAGAAGATGAAGGGGCCCAAGGTGGTCCTGGCCAAAGTGGTCAAGCTGGATTGATCTCTCCTGTGGCTGGCCGGGTGCTCGCTATCTGCTCAGGCCGCATACCCTCTGGCCTGTGTCGAAGTCAGCGTTTCGCTTATGATCGATCGGTCAGTTTCGCTCCTGGTAACCCCCCGCAAACCCTTGTGCGGCAAGGGATATTGCCGTTCGTCTGTTTAGTCGAATCCCTCCTGGCAGAGGCAGTCTAGGTACTTACGTCCCACCTCCCGGTGGGCGGCGTTATCCACTCATTGCCAAGGAAATCGTCATGCAGCTGTCCAGGATAACCCCCCAAAGCAACACTCGCCCTGTGCCTGGCGGGCGCCTCGCAGGCCTATGCAGATTCGGTCACCGACCCGATCTCGACCTTCGGTGTCATCGCTTCGCACAACCAGTACAAGCTCACCGTGGACGATGAAAGCGACAAGGAGCGCCTCAATCAACGTCAAGCTGATCAGCAAGTCGCCCTTCGCCAAGGCCGGGCTCGGCTACAACTACCTGACGCCGGACTAAACCCTGCGCCTGGAGGTGGGTGCGCTCTACTCGATCAATTCCGAAGCGCGCCTGAAGGTCGATGGCGACAGCGACTCCGTGGACCTCAAGGACAAGGTCAATCCTTACGGCGAGCTGACCGTGCTGTGGAACAAGGGCATCAACAACCTGCCGATCAGCACCAGCCTGTACTACACCCAGACCCGCTATGGGCTCGACAGCAACAGCGCCATCGCCGAGCGCAGCAAGCTCAAGCAGGAGCAAGTCGGCCTGCGCGTAGGCTCTGATTCGCGCATTGCATCTTTCCCCTAACCTGCGAATGGCTGACTGAACCTCATCTGGCCAGCGCGTACCTGATCCAGTAGGGTGTCATCCCGCTATCTGGGGCGGCGGCCGGTGGGTCGTCGCGTCGTTTTCATCGTGAGGAAAGAGCGCATGAGTGCACCCGTCGTCATCGTCGGTACCGGTCTGGCCGGCTACAACCTGGCCAAGGAGTGGCGCAAGCTCGACGCGCAGACGCCTCTGCTACTGATCACCGCTGACGATGGCCGCTCCTACTCCAAGCCGATGCTGTCCACCGGCTTCGGCAAGCACAAGGAGGCCGATGGCCTGGTCATGGCCGAGGCGGGCGCCATGGCTGAGCAGCTCAACGCGGAAATTCGCACCCATACCCGTATCAGCGGAATCGACCCCGGCCACAAACGCTTGTGGATCGGTGAGGAAGCCGTGCCATACCGCGACCTGGTACTGGCCTGGGGCGCCGAGCCTATTCGCGTCCCGGTAGAGGGTGATGCCCAGGATGCACTGTTCCCGATCAATGACCTGGAAGACTACGCGCGCTTTCGCAGCGCCGTGGCCGGCAAGCGCCGCGTCCTGATTCTCGGCGCCGGTCTGATTGGCTGCGAGTTTGCCAACGACCTCAGTGCCGGCGGCTATGAAGTAGAGCTGCTGGCGCCCTGTGAGCAGGTGATGCCGGGCCTGCTGCATCCGGCAGCTGCCTCTGCCGTACAAGCCGGTCTGGAGGGGCTGGGCGTACGTTTCCATCTCGGCCCGGTGCTGGCGAGTCTTGACCGCCAGGGGGACGCGCTGCAGGCCTCGCTGTCCGACGGCAGCCTGATCCAGTGCGACGCGGTGGTCTCGGCTGTGGGCCTGCGCCCGCGCACCGCGCTCGCTGCGGCAGCCGGTCTCGACATCAACCGTGGCGTGATGGTCGACCGCCAGTTGCGCACCTCGCACGCCAATATCTACGCCCTGGGTGACTGCGCCGAGGTCGACGGCCTCAACCTGCTCTACGTCATGCCGCTGATGGCCTGTGCCCGGGCGCTGGCCAAGACCCTGGCTGGTGAGCCGACGGCGGTCAGCTATGGGCCGATGCCGGTGACGGTAAAGACGCCGGTATGCCCGCTGGTGGTCTCACCGCCACCGCGTGGCAGCCAGGGCGAATGGACGGTCGAAGGCAGCGGCAGCGACATCAAGGCGCTTTGCCGCGAGGCTTCCGGAGCACTGCTCGGTTATGCGCTGACCGGCGCCGCCGTGCAGGAGAAACTGGCACTGAACAAGGAGCTACCGGCACTGCTGGCGTGATTGCCTGTGGTTCTGTCGGATACGCCACGAAATTGCCTGGTTAAAGTGGCTGGCGAGGCTGGCGCAGTACGATGCGGCATGCCATTCTGCCAAGGGTCTGCCGCAGCGCAGAGCTGTTGCGGCGCCTTGGGCGCTGTTCTGGAAGGACAGCACGGACACAACAACAAAAAACCGTCAAAGAGGCATTTATGCGTAAACCGGAACTCGCCGCCGCCATCGCCGAAAAGGCTGATCTGACCAAGGATCAGGCCAATCGTGTACTCAACGCCGTACTGGAAGAAATCACCGGTGCACTGAACCGCAAGGACAGTGTGACCCTGGTTGGCTTCGGTACTTTCGTCCAACGCCACCGTGGCGCCCGTACTGGTAAGAACCCGCAAACCGGTCAGCCGGTGAAGATCAAGGCCAGCAACACCGTCGCCTTCAAACCGGGCAAGTCCCTGAAAGACGCGGTCAACTGAGCCCGTTACCCGGAGCCGCTCGGCTCCGGGGTCCCCCAGCGCAGCCACGCTGCGACATTCGCTGATACAGCCATGCTTTAGACAGGCTGTAGTCCTGCAAAAAAACCACTACAATGCGCGGCCATCATCTTCGATCACGAGGCCCTGTGCATGAAATTCCGTTTTCTCCTGTGGATGCTGGGCCGTCTGATGGCCAAGGCTAGCCGCGAAAATCCGGCTTTCCGTCAGCAACTGGAAGGGCGCGATATGGTGTTCCAGCTGCACACGCTGGACGGCAAGGTGGCACGCCACTTCACCGTGGCCGGTCAGCGCGTGACCAGCAAGCGCGGCACCGCCACGGATCCGGCCTTCGCCATTGGCTTCAAGGATGCCGCCTACGGCTTTGAAACCATGACCGCGAAGAACAAGCAGCTTGCCTTCATGCAGGGCATCCAGAACAAGGACATCCAGATCCAGGGCAACCCGGCGCTGGTCATGTGGTTCCAGGGCCTGACCAAGTACCTGATGCCGAAGAAGAAGACCGAGGCGCCGAAAAAGGCCGCCTGAACGGCTAATGCCAGTCAGTTAGGCGTCGACGCATCGAAATTGTAGGAGCGGCGCCCCGCCGCGAATCAGGCGGTGTGCACTCGAAAAAGCTTCGCCCCGGGGCGGGGCTCCTACGGAAGATCACTTTGGCAACCTTATCTGGTTGGCTTCCGATAGGCGTCACGGCTGGCCGCGACGCCGTGCTTTGGTTAGGCTGCCAGGCACGTCCCTGTGGAAAGCCCGACCATGCGTCTTTTCCTGTTACCCCTGCTATTGCTGGCCGCCACCACTGCACGGGCCGAGCCAGCGTCTGCCAAGGCCTTGTTGCCGCTGTTCGAACTCGCTGGTATCCATCTGCTGTGCGAACAGAGCGCGCCGTTGGTGCAGCGTGGCCAGGAAGAAACCGAACAGAAGCGCCTCGCCCAGCTCTTCGCTGGCGAAGCCTTTTGTCTGGATCTGGCCCAGCGCGTCGCTGCCCGCTTCGATGCGGCGCAGGGCGAGCAGGCCCGTGAGCGTCTCGACAGCCCGTTGGCGCAGCGTTTCACCGCTGCCGAGCGCGCCGTCGGTGAGCAACCCGAAGGCTTGGCTGAATACCGCCAGCGCCTGCAGGAGCAGCCGCCACGAGGTGCGCGTCTTGACCTGGTCAAGCGTCTCGATGCGGCCGCGCGTACAACCGAACTGGCCAGCCTGCTGCGTTATGAAGTCGGCAAGACCCAGGCATTGTTGGCACTAAAGGCGCGGGGCGAGAATCTCAGCGAGGCCGAACTGCAGGCGCAGACGCAAAAGCAGGCGGATGCCATCCGCCAGTCCAGCGAGCAGGCGGTGAAAACCTTCATGTTCTATGCCTACCGGCAGATGCCCAGCGATCAACTCGCCGAGTATGCGGCGCTTTACGAGCATTCCAGTGTCAGCCAACTGCTCGCCATCAGCCTGGAAGTGGTGCCGCAACTGTTCGCCGAGCGTCGGGAGAAGCTGCGCAAGACGGCGGGCAAGTTGTAAGGGGCGTCGGCCGCTCGGTGCGAGGCGAGCAGCCCATCCTTGAGGGTTAGGGAGCTAGCAGCCGCTCATTGCGGCTGCTGATACTGCGCTGCCAGTTCACGCAAGGCGACCTCGGCGCTGAGTACCTTGCTCACTGCGTCCTCGGCTTTTTCCCGGCTCAGGCCCAGGGCCTCGAACAGCTCATCAGGAATCTCGCTCTGCGGCCCGGCACCGATACCCCGGTTGCGCAGCAGGCTGACAGCCAGGCACACCAGGTTGGCGAAGGCCGCGCTGTCGCCGGCATAAGATGGGTCGTGCTGAAAGCGCAGAGCGCTGGACAGCTCTTCCGGCATATCCCAGTGGCGCATCAGCCAGGCACCGATCTGCTCGCGGGTGATGCCCAGCAGGTGCTGCTCGATATGCCCGGCAGGCAGGTGCGGGTTGACCTCCAGGTGACGGCAGATCAACGAGAAGTGCGGTGGGAACACGTGCGCCAGGACCAGGTAACCGAAGTTGTGCAGCAGACCGGCCAGGTAGGTCAGGCCGGCTTCCGGGCGCTGCGCGCGCGGCATGGCGCGGGTCAGGCCTTCGATCACTGCGGCGGTATAGATCGCTTGCTGCCAGTAGGGCGTGGCGTGCTGCGGCTGATCCTTGGGCAGGCTCAGGGTCTTGCCCAATGCCAGGCCGAGAGCCAGGTTGATCACCAGGTCGAAGCCCAGCACGCGGACGATGGCGTCTTCCACCGAGCGGATCTTGCCGGGCGCGGCATAGTAGGGCGAGGCTGCCCAGCTGACTACCTGGGCCGCCAGCGCGGGATCGGTTTCGACCACGCCGGTGATGTCGTCCACCGTGGCATTGGGGTCAACGCGCAGCTTGATGATCTTCTGCGCGGTTTCCGGCAGCGGCGGAATCTCGATGGTTTCTTCCAGGCGCTGCTGGATGCGGCGTGCGGTAAAGGCCTGCACGGCCTGGGTGATTTCCGCGCGGTCATCATGGGGGCGATCGAGGTTCGGTCTGATCGCACTGACCGGCTCACCGAAACGCGCGGCGCTGGCCTTGCTCAGCAGCGCCTTGAAGGCTTCAGTGGGAATTTCCAGCAATACGCCAGGCTGGCCGGACTCGATCAGCAGACTGGGCACCTGCAGCAGGCGTTCTTCGTACAGGCAGGGCGAGCTGGTCAGGGGCGGCAAGCCGGGCAGGGCGGCCAGATTGTGCTTGCCGAGCATGCGCTCCAGGCGCTCCGGCTTGACCGCCGTGAGCTGGCGCCCAGTCAGCTCGGCCAGGCGCGACAGATCGAGCATGTGGCTACGCGGATAGAGCACCAGCAGGGCACCGATGGCGTCGTCCACCAGCACGGCCTGCAGGCGCGCCTCGCTTGGCTGACCCGGGCGCTCCGCGCGTACCTGATAGGGTACGGCGAGTTTCTCCAGCAGTTGCACGATCACGGCGGGGGCTTGCGCAGTGGCGTTGGCGGCGAGGGCGGCTTCAGTCATATCGATATCCAGCGTTGGCGCATGTGCCCCGAAGTATAACCAGCGAGGATTTGTGCAAAGGTTCGTGGCAACGGTTGTCCTGTGAACAGGTTCACACTTGACCGTATTGCTGGCCGTGACGCAACCAGCGCTCCAACAATGGAGCCACATGTTGTGGCCAATGTTCCAGCAGAGCGTGCGCGGCATCGCGTACGGCGGGCAGCAGATCGGCGTCGCGCATCAGATCCGCCACCTTGAACTGCAGCAGACCGGTCTGCCGGGTGCCGAGCATTTCCCCCGGTCCCCTGAGTTCGAGGTCCTTCTCGGCGATGACGAAACCGTCGGTGGTCTCGCGCATGATCGCCAGGCGCTCGCGCCCCAATTGCGACAGCGGCGCGTGGTAGAGCAGCACGCAATGGCTGGCCGCGCTGCCACGGCCGACCCGACCGCGTAGCTGGTGCAACTGCGCCAGGCCCAGGCGCTCGGGGTTCTCGATGATCATCAGGCTGGCGTTGGGCACGTCGACGCCGACTTCGATCACCGTGGTGGCCACCAGCAATTGCAGGTGGCCTTGCTTGAATTCGTCCATCACCGCGGCCTTTTCGGCCGGCTTCATGCGTCCGTGAATCAGGCCGACGCGCAGCTCGCCGAGGGCCGCCGAGAGCTCCTCGAAGCTGGTCTCTGCCGCCTGGCAGGTGAGCTCCTCGGATTCTTCGATCAACGTGCACACCCAGTAGGCCTGGCGGCCCTGCTGGCAGGCATTGCGCACGCGCTCGACCACCTCATCGCGGCGGCTGTCGGCGATCACCAGGGTATTCACTGGCGTGCGGCCGGGGGGCAGCTCGTCGAGGATCGAGGTATCCAGGTCGGCGTAGGCGCTCATCGCCAGGGTGCGCGGAATCGGCGTGGCGGTCATGATCAACTGGTGCGGGCAGAGGCGGCCGTCGATGCCCTTCTGGCGCAGGGCCAGGCGCTGCTGCACGCCGAAGCGGTGCTGCTCGTCGATGATCACCAGCGCCAGGCGCTTGAACTTCACCTCGTCCTGAAACAGCGCATGGGTGCCGACCACCATCGGGCAGCCGCCAGCGATCTGTTCCAGTGCCGCCGCGCGTGCTTTGCCCTTGAGCTTGCCGGCCAGCCAGGCGACGTCCAGGCCGAGCGGTGCCAGCCATTTGCTGAAGTTGAGCAAGTGCTGCTCGGCGAGGATTTCGGTGGGCGCCATCAGTGCCACCTGGTAGCCGGCCTCCAGCGCCTGCAATGCAGCCAGGGCGGCGACCACCGTCTTGCCGGCACCGACGTCGCCCTGCACCAGGCGCAGCATGGGTTCGCTCTGCGCCAGGTCATAGGCGATCTCGGCACCCACGCGCTGCTGCGCGCCGGTAGGGGCGAAGCCGAGGTTGGCGAGGTACTGCTGCGGCAGCTTCGTCGCCGGCGGCAGCGCCGGCGCCTGTTGCGCGCGCACCTGCTCACGCAGGCGCTGCAGGGACAACTGGTGCGTCAGCAGCTCTTCAAAGGCCAGGCGGTGTTGCGCCCAGTGACGGCCCTCGGCGAGCTCTTCGACATCGGCGTCCGGCGGCGGCCGGTGCAGGTAGCGGATGGCTTCGTCCAGCGGCGCCAGGCGATAGTCGCGGGCCAACTCCTCGGGCAGCCAGTCTGGCAGGCTGTGTGGCCCGAGGCGCGCCAGCGCCTGCTGGCTGAGTTGGCGCAGACGCTGCTGAGTCAGGCCTTCGGTGGTCGGGTAGATGGGCGTCAGGCTCTGCTCCACCGGTGCCGGTTCGTCGCCGCTCTGCGCGCGGTATTCCGGGTGGTAGATTTCCAGGCCGGTGGCGCCAGGGCGTATTTCGCCATAACAGCGCAGCGCCGTGCCGCGTTTTAGGCCGTCCTTCTGCGCCTGGCTGAAGTGAAAGAAGCGCAAGCTCAGTGTGCCGCTGCCGTCCTGCAGGCGCACCAGCAGGCTGCGCCGCCGGCCCATGACCACATCGGCGCCGGCAACGATGCCCTCGACCACCGCATCCTGCCCCGGGCGCAGCGCGCCAATGGGGGTGATGCGGGTGCGATCCTGGTAGCGCAGCGGCAGGTGGAACAGCACGTCCTGCAGGTTTTCCAGGCCGACCTTGGCCAGTTTCTCGGCCAGGGCGGCGCCTACGCCTTTGAGCGCAGTGACGGAAACCGCTGCCAGCTCGCTCACCTCTGGCCTCAGACTGCCTTGGTCTGCGGGCTGCGGGCGACCGAGCAGAGGCGGATCGAGTCGGCCAGCACTTCGATGGCGTTGGGCCGCGGGAAGCTGGCACGCCAGGCAATGGCCACGGTACGGAACGGCACCGGCGCGCTGAGCGGACGCACTTCGATCACGCCGGGCGCATAGTGGTGGCTGTCGACTGCCGAGAACGGCAGGATCGATACACCAAGACCGGAGGCGACCATATGGCGGATGGTTTCCAGCGAGCTGGATTCCACTGTGGTGTGCTTGCCGTGGTCGTCGCCGCCCTTGCGCAGGGTCGGACAGGCCTCCAGTACCTGGTCGCGGAAGCAGTGGCCTTCGCCTAGCAGTAGCAGGCTCTTGTCGTTGAGCAGCTTGGTGTCGATGGTGTCCATCGCCGCCCAGGGGTGGCCGGCCGGCAGCAGCGCGTAGAACGGTTCGTCGTACAGCGGCTTGGTCAGGACATCGGCCTCCTGGAACGGCAGGGCGATGATGATCGCATCCAACTCACCGGTACGCAGCTTGTCGCGCAGGATATGGGTGAAGTTTTCCTCGATGTACAGTGGCATGTCCGGGGCGACCCGGTGCAACTGTGGAATCAGGTGCGGGAACAGGTAAGGGCCAACGGTATAGATGGCGCCGATCTTCAGCGGGGCGGCCAGCTGGTTCTTGCCGGCCTGGGCCAGCTCGCGAATGCCCTGAGCCTGCTCCAGCACCTTCTGCGCCTGGGTGACGATGCCCTCGCCGACCGGCGTCAGGCGTACCGCGCTCTTGCTGCGTTCGAAGATCAGTACGCCAAGCTCGTCTTCCAGCTTCTTCACGCCGACGGACAGGGTCGGCTGGCTGACGTGACAGCGTTCGGCGGCGCGGCCGAAATGCTGCTCCTGGGCAAGGGTGACGATGTAACGCAGTTCGGTGAGGGTCATAGTGTTTATCCATTAAATTGCCGACAAGCATAGCCTTTGCAAACAGATGAACCAACCGGGCTAACAGGCTGTTTGAAAACTATCTGCGTTGTCATCGCTGCGTTGAAAACAGGCTCAAAATGCTCATTTACAACTCGTAAACTCCGCTTTTTCGCCTGTTTTCGCCTTGCGCTGACTGCCTCGCCGACCTTTTCAAACGGCCTGTTACACTGCGCCTTTGCATAAATGTCATGGAGAAAAGCATGTCGGGATGCAACAGCCTGCTGATTGCCGGGTGTGGAGACGTCGGTACCCGCCTTGGCCTGCGGATGGCCGCACAAGGCTGGCGCGTGCTCGGTATGCGTCGCAACGTGGCCGCGCTACCTACCGCCATCGAGCCGCTGGCCGGCGATCTGCACGCCGATGCCTGCCCGCCGGCTTGGCCGCAAGGGCCGCTGGATTACCTGGTGTACTGCGCCGCCGCCACCGAGCACGACGAGGCGGGCTACCGCGCCGCCTATGTCGAAGGGCTGCGCCGTGTGTTGAGCTGGCTGGCGCAGCATGGCCAGCGACCACGGCGCATCCTGTTCGCCTCCAGCAGCGGCGTGTATGGGCAGCAGGAAGGCGAGTGGATCGACGAGGGTTCTGCGGCTGAAGCCCAGAGTTTTTCTGCGGTGATCATGCGCGAGGCTGAGCGTGTCGCGCTCAACAGCGGTCTGCCGGCGACCACAGTGCGTCTGACAGGCCTTTATGGCCCTGGTCGCGAATGGTTGCTGAGCCAGGTGCGCGGCGGCTATCGGGTCAGTGAAACACCGCCGTTGTATGGCAACCGCATTCATGTCGAGGATGCTGCCGGCCTGTTTGCCACGCTGTTGCAGGCGGATGCCGCCGGTGTGCCCTTGGCCGATTGCTACCTGGGCGTCGACGACGAGCCGGCGCCACTGCACGAGGTAGTAGGTTGGCTACGTGGGCAACTGGGCGTCAGCCATTGGAGCGACGAGCAGCGCGTGCGCCGCGCCGGCAGCAAGCGCTGTCGCAACGCCCGCGCCCGTGCGCTGGGCTGGGCGCCGCAGTATCCCAGTTACCGTGAAGGTTACGCGGCGATCCTGGCGGGTCGCTGAGCCGCTGCCGAGATGGATTCCAATCGCCTTCTGGCCAAGCCCTGGTTACCGGGAATCGAGCTGTTCCACGCCGACTTTTCCGGCCAGCCGTTCGGGCGCCACAGTCACGACGCGTTTGCCGTTGGGGCGATCGTACAGGGTGTGGGCGGCTACCAGTGCCGCGGTCAGCGCCACGCGCTGCCAGCGGGAACCCTGTCGCTGATGAATCCCGAAGAGCCGCACACCGGGCACGCCGAGTCGTCGCGCCTGATCTACCGCATGCTCTACATCGAGGAGTCGCGACTGCCGGCTCTGCTTGGGCGCAAGAGCCTGCCCAGTGGCTTTCGCGCGCTCAATCCCCACGATGACGGGCGCGTGGCGGCGGGATTGGCGCGTCTGGCCGGCCAGTTTGAAGGGGGCGATGCGCTGGCGCTGGAGAGCGAACTGCTGGCGTTGCTGGAGCTGGTCTTCGTGCGGCACGGCGGCTTGCGCGAGGCGCGCCCGGCATGTCGCGACAGTGGGGTGACGGCGTACCTGCGCGATTACCTGGAAGCGCACTACGCCGAGGCTGTCAGCCTCGAGCAATTGGCTGCCTTGGTGCAGCGTCATCCGCGCCACCTGATCGAGGCATTTCGCCGTGCCTATGGCGTGCCGCCACACACCTATCTACTGCAGCGCCGAGTACGTGAAGCCAAGCGCAGGTTGTTGCAAGGCCAGGCCCTGGCCGATGTCGCACTGGATCTGGGTTTTTATGACCAGGCGCATTTCAACGGCGTGTTTCGCCGTTTCACCGGGGTCACTCCGGGGCGTTTTCGCGCCGTGGCGCAGGCCTGATTCTGCAGGGCTTAGTGCGAACTTGCATCGGTGCGCGCCAAGTTGTTCGGCAGCGATTGCGTCGCTGTCGAGTCTGAGTTTTTTCCAATACATCGCACCGCTGGTTGTCGACACTGCCTCCGCCAAACGGAGGTGCCATGTTCGCGTTGTTTCTACTGGTTGCCGGTACTCATTTCGCGGCCTTGCTGTCGCCTGGGCCGGACTTCTTTCTATTGATTCGCACCGCGCTGGCCAAGGGCCGGCACCAGGCCGACGGTTGCGCCTGGGGCATTGCGCTGGCCAACCTGCTGAGCATGCTGCTGGTACTGTTCGTCATGGCGTTGTTACCCGCCGAGGGTAGTTGGCTGTGGCGCTGCTTGCAGGTCGTCGGTGGGCTGTATTTCGCCTGGATCGGCCTGCAGGCGCTGGCTTCGCGGCGAGATCTGGTCCTGCCACAGGGTGATCAGCTGAGGCAGGGCGGGGTGTGGAAGGGCATGCGTCAGGGTCTGCTGGCCAGCAGCCTCAACCCCAAATTGCCGCTGTTCTACGCCGGGCTATTCGGGGTCTTGCGCGAGTCGGCAATGCCGGCATGGGGGCTGGGCCTGGCGATGCTGTGGATGACCCTGGTGGTGCTGTTCTGGGATCTGGCGCTGGTGCGCCTGCTCGATCAGGCGCGCTGGCGCAACTGGTTGCAGCGGCGCGTGCGCTGGCTGGATCGCGGTTGCGGTGGCCTGTTGCTGGCGCTGGGAGGCTGGCTGTTGCTGGGGGCTCTATAGCGTGGCGCCGCTCCTGCCCGGAGGCGGCGCATCCTGATCAGCGGCGTTTGAGCAGCCAGCGCTGCGGGCCGGGCTGGTACTCGGGCATCTCGTCGTACTGGGCGCGGTTCTGCGCTTCAAAGATGCGCAGTTGATTGCCTTCATGCACGAACAACCAGGGGCTACCCTGATCACCGGCTTGCAGCCAAAGGCTGTCATGTTCGCCGCTCATGGCCGCGCAGTCGCCTGCCAGGCACAGGGCGAAGCGTTCGGCGCCGGGCAGGCCTTGTACCTGCCCGTCGCTGTTGAAACGCACCAGGCCGCCCTGGCCCAGACCTTCCTCGATCAGCCAGTCGCCGCCCAGGTAGTCGCGGTACAACGCCTGTTCAAAGCTGCTGCCCAGCGGCTTGGGTTCGCCGGAGACGCGGGCGAAGTGCTGCTCGGGCCAGTATTCGCTGGTGATCTGCACCAGTTCGCCATTCTGCATGGCGAGCTGCTCGTTGTAATCACCGTAGAAGGTCACCTGCCAGCGCCCCTCTCCAGCATTCTGCAGCCTGCCCTCGGCCAGCTCGAAGCCATTGCTGTAGCTGGCCTGCTGCCGCTCGGGGGCGATGTGCCATTCGAGGTTGGGGCCGTAGGCGAGCAGGGCTTCGCGCAGGCGACCGCTTTCGCGCGCGGCATCGATGGCTGCCTGGTTGATCCAGGTTCCGCTCGGGTCGTTGTTCGGCGTACTGGCGCAGCCGCTCAGCAGGGCGGCCAGTAACAGCAGAGGCAGCAGGCGCATGGCGATCTCCATGCCGGGGAAGGGCGGGCGGGGCCTGCTGCCCCGCTCGAACGACTTAGAACCTGTTCACGATCTGCTGCGCGTCGGCCATGCTGCGTTGAAACCAGGCTCGTGCGCGAGTCCGATCAAAATGCTCATTTACAGCTCGTAAAGTCGAGCGCGACTCCGAGCGTTTTTCGCCTGATTTCGCCTTGCCTGGCTCTAGCTCGCGAGATCGTGAGCAGGCTCTTACTCGATGACCAGAATGGCGTCCATTTCCACCTGCGCACCGCGCGGCAGAGCGGCTACGCCGATAGCGGCGCGAGCTGGGTAGGGCTGTTCGAAATAGCGGCCCATGATCTCGTTGACCTTGGCGAAGTGCGACAGGTCGGTGAGGAAGATGTTCAGCTTGACGATGTCCTTGAACGAGCCGCCGGCGGCTTCAGCAACCGCCTTGAGGTTCTCGAAGACCTGCACGGTCTGCGCTTCGAAGCCCTCGACTAGCTCCATGCTCACCGGATCCAGCGGGATCTGGCCGGACATGTAGACGGTGTTGCCGGCCTTGATTGCCTGGGAGTAGGTGCCGATGGCGGCGGGGGCCTTGTCGCTGGTGATGACGGTCTTGCTCATGAATCGCTCCTTGTGAGAACTGGCTGGGTCGAGCACCCAGCCTACAGAATCGAAATAGGGGAATTGTGTCAGGCGCGTACTCGGGTGATACGCATCACGCCCTTGAGTGCACGCAGTTTCTTGATCACGCGGGCCAGGTGCACACGGTCATGCACGCTGACCACCAGTTGCACGACGCTGATGCGGCCGTCGCGTTCGTCCATGCTGATCTTCTCGATGTTGCCATCGGCGGCGTTGACGCTGCCGGCCAGCAGCGCGATCAGGCCGCGCTGGTGCTCCAGCTCGACGCGCAGCTCGACGTTGAATTCGCCGGTGACATCCTTGGCCCAGTTGAGCTGGATGCATTTTTCCGGATTGTGGCGGATGTCGACGATGTTCCGGCAGCTTTCCATGTGCACCACCATGCCCTTGCCGGCAGACAGGTAGCCGACGATGGGGTCGCCCGGGATCGGTGTGCAGCACTTGGCGTAGCTCATCACCAGGCCTTCGGTGCCGCGGATCGCCAGGGGGCCTTCGCTGCTCGGCAGGGTTTCGTCGCCACTCTCGGCCAGCAGGCGGCGGGCCACGACGTAAGCCATGCGGTTGCCCAGGCCGATGTCTTCGAGCAGGTCCTCGATGACTTCCTGGCGGTATTCGCCAAGGACTGCTTGTACGCGTTCGGCGGAGATCTTCTCCAGGTGCGTATCGAAGCTGGCCAGCACCTTGTTCAGCAGGCGTTCGCCGAGGCTGATCGATTCCGAGCGGCGCTGCTGCTTGAGGGCATGGCGGATATGCGTGCGTGCCTTGCCGGTGACCACGAAGTTGAGCCAGGCCGGATTCGGCCGGGCGCCCGGCGCGGTGACGATTTCTACCGTCGAGCCACTTTCCAGTGCCTGCGACAGCGGCGCCAGGCGACGGTTGATGCGGCAGGCGATGCAGGTATTGCCGACGTCGGTGTGTACCGCGTAGGCGAAGTCGACCGCGGTGGAGCCTTTTGGCAGCTCCATGATGCGACCCTTGGGCGTGAACACGTAGACCTCGTCGGGAAACAGGTCGATCTTCACGCTCTCGATGAATTCCAGCGAGTTGCCGGCGCGTTGCTGCAGCTCCAGTACGCCCTTGACCCACTGACGCGCGCGGGCGTGGTTGCCCTTGGGCGCATCGTCCTCATTGGACTTGTACAGCCAGTGCGCGGCAATGCCGTTGTTGGCCATCTCTTCCATTTCGCGGGTGCGGATCTGGATCTCGATGGGCACGCCGTGCATGCCGAACAGCGTGGTGTGCAGCGACTGGTAGCCGTTGGCCTTGGGGATCGCGATGTAATCCTTGAAGCGCCCGGGCAAGGGTTTATACAAGTTGTGCACGGCGCCGAGCACGCGGTAGCAGGTGTCGACCTTGTCGACGATGATGCGGAAGGCGTAGACGTCCATGATCTCGTTGAACGCCTTACGTTTGCCGCGCATCTTCTGGTAGATGCTGTACAGGTGTTTCTCGCGGCCGATCACTTCGCCTTCCATGCCCTCGCGTTGCAGGCACATCTGGATCGATTCCTCGATCTTGGCCACGATTTCCTTGCGGTTGCCCCGAGCGCGGCGCACGGCGGCGCGGATGCGCTCCGAGCGCATCGGGTGCATGGCCTTGAAGCCCAGGTCTTCGAATTCCACGCGCATGTTGTGCATGCCCAGCCGGTTGGCGATGGGCGCGTAGATTTCCAGGGTTTCCTTGGCGATGCGCCGGCTCTTCTCGTGCGGCATGGCATCGAGGGTGCGCATGTTGTGCAGGCGGTCGGCAAGCTTGACCAGAATCACGCGGATATCGCGGGCCATGGCCATGGCCATCTTCTGGAAGTTCTCGGCCTGCGCCTCGGCCTTGGTTTCGAAGTTCATCTGGGTCAGTTTGCTGACCCCGTCGACCAGTTCGGCCACGGTTTCGCCGAACTGCACGTTAAGCGCTTCCTTGGCGATGCCGGTGTCTTCGATGACGTCGTGCAGCATGGCGGCCATCAGGCTCTGATGATCCATGTGCATGTCGGCGAGGATGCTGGCCACGGCCAGCGGATGGGTCACGTAGGCTTCACCACTGCGGCGGCGTTGGCCATCGTGCGCCTGTTCGGCGTAGAAGTAGGCTCGGCGAACCAGGTTGACCTGGTCATGGCCGAGGTAGGCCGAAAGTCGGTCGGCGAGAGCGTCTATACCAGCCATGGGGTATTCCCCTCATGACCGGTTTGGCTACCCGCCGCGCAACTTCGACCCGGCATCATCGACTTACAGAGGCTCGTTGGCCTCTTCCTCGAAGGCGGCGAACAGCGGTTCTTCTTCGACGATATCGTCCTGGGCGATCACGTCGTAGTCCACCAGGCCGGCAGCGATTTCGCGCAGGGCCACTACGGTGGGCTTGTCGTTTTCCCAAGCCACTTTCGGCTCTTTGCCGCCGGTGGCCAGCTGGCGCGAACGCTTGGTCGCGAGCATGACCAGTTCGAAGCGGTTATCAACGTTGTCCAGGCAATCTTCGACGGTAACGCGAGCCATGGTGTTCCTCGTAACGTGTGCGGATAAGCTTGGCCCGAGCGGGCGAGCGGACTGGATAGTCTAAAAAATCACCAGCGACAATGGAAGCGCTGTTTTACGCCAGCAGTTCGCTGAGCAGCCCGGCATGGCGCTGCTGCTGTTGTGTTTGCGACAACTGGTTGCTGCGGAATATGGCTTTCAGGTCGCTCAGGGCGTGGTTGAAGTCATCGTTGATCACCAGGTAGTCGTATTCGACGTAGTGGCTCATTTCGCTGACTGCTTCGCGCATGCGTCGTTCGATGATCTCGCCGCTGTCCTGGCCACGGTTAGTCAGACGATGGCGCAGGGCTTCCTGGGTCGGCGGCAGAATGAAGATGGATTTGCTCTGCGGCATCAGCTTGCGCACCTGCTGCGCGCCCTGCCAGTCGATTTCCAGAATCAGGTCGAAGCCTTCGGCCAGCGTCTGCTCGACCCATTTCTGCGAAGTACCGTAAAGGTTATCGAATACCTGGGCATGTTCGAGGAACTCGCCGCGTTCGAGCATGGCGTTGAACTGTGCATGGTCGACGAAGTGGTAGTTCACCCCATCCACTTCGCCCGGGCGCATGGCGCGGGTGGTGTGCGAGACCGAAACGCGAATCTGCGCTTCGCTGTCGATCAGGGCCTTGACCAGGCTGGTCTTGCCGGCGCCGGAGGGGGCGGAAACGATGTAGAGGGTGCCGGTGGTGGCCATTAGAGCTTCCTGAGCAAATCTTGATGGGCGTGAAAACGTAGCGAGCGACGGCTAGACAAGGCGAAATCAGGTGAGAAAGCGGAGTTTACGACTGTAAATGAGCATTTCGAACCTGATTTATACGCTTCGCTCCCCTTCGGGCCAGCCTTTGGCTGTTACTACGCTTTGCTTCGTTTCAACGCGGTATAGCCTAGCGCAGCAGTTTTCACTCGATGTTCTGCACTTGCTCGCGCATCTGTTCGATGAGCACCTTGAGGTTCACCGCAGCCTGCGTGCTGCGCGGGTCGAACGCCTTGGAGCCGAGGGTGTTGGCTTCGCGATTAAGCTCCTGCATCAGGAAGTCCAGACGCCTGCCGGCAGCGCCGCCGGCCTTGAGTACGCGACGCGCTTCGCTGACATGAGTGCTGAGGCGATCCAGCTCTTCGGCCACGTCGCTCTTCTGCGCCAGCAGCACCAGCTCCTGCTCCAGGCGTTGCGGATCGAGCTCAGCCTGCATCTCGGCGAAGCGGGTTTCGATCTTCTGGCGCTGGCCGGCGAGCATTTGTGGTACCAGTTCGCGCAGTGCGGCGACCTCTTCGAGGATGCTGTCGAGGCGTTCGTTTAGCAGCTTGGCCAGCTCGGCGCCTTCGCGGGCACGGCCTGCCTTGAGTTCACTCAGCGCCTGGTCGAACAGCTTCAGAGCGGCAGCGTTCAGGGCTTGCGGGTCGGCCGAATCGGCCACCAGCACGCCAGGCCAGGCCAGCACTTCCAGCGGGTTGAGCGGGGCCGGCTGCTGGATCAGCGCGGCGACCTGTTCGGCAGCGGCGATCACTTGGCGGGCGCGCTCGCTGTCGACCTGCAGTTGCTTGCCGGCGTTTTCCTCGGCGAAGCGCAGGGTGCACTCCACCTTGCCGCGTGACAGGCCCTGGCGCAGGGCTTCGCGCACGGCGCCTTCGAGGTCGCGAAAGGCTTCCGGCAGGCGCAGGTGCGGTTCCAGGTAGCGGTGGTTGACCGAGCGCAGCTCCCAGCTCAGTGTGCCGTGAGCGGTTGCCTGCTCATTGCGGGCAAAGGCCGTCATGCTGTGAACCATGGGATACCTCGTGGAAGTTGGCTCGAAAAACGCAGGATTGTAGCTCACGGCACCTACCCATTTCATGTGCAGGCGAGCGGGTCTGCCATCTGCTGGCGCCAATTCGGCGTGTCGCCTTGCTCGGGCGCCCCTATAATGCGCACTGTTTTCACTTAATGAAGTAGGTATCGCTCGATGAAACGTCCCAGTGGCCGCGCCGCCGATCAGTTGCGCTCGATTCGCATCACCCGCAACTACACCAAGCACGCCGAGGGCTCGGTGCTGGTGGAGTTTGGCGATACCAAGGTGGTCTGCACAGTCAGCGTCGAGTCGGGCGTGCCGCGCTTCCTCAAGGGCCAGGGCCAGGGTTGGCTGACGGCCGAATACGGCATGCTGCCGCGCGCCACCGGCGAGCGTAATCAGCGTGAGGCCAGCCGCGGCAAGCAGGGTGGTCGTACTCTGGAAATCCAGCGCCTGATCGGTCGTTCGCTGCGCGCAGCGCTGGACATGAGCAAGCTGGGCGAGAACACCCTGTACGTCGATTGCGACGTGATCCAGGCCGACGGTGGCACCCGCACTGCCTCCATCACCGGCGCCATGGTGGCGCTGATCGACGCGCTGAAGGTGCTGAAGAAGCGTGGTTCGCTCAAGGGCGAGCCGCTCAAGCAGATGATCGCGGCGGTGTCGGTCGGTATCTACCAGGGCGAGCCGGTGCTGGATCTGGACTACCTGGAAGACTCCGCCGCCGAGACTGACCTCAACGTGGTGATGACCAATGCCGGTGGCTTCATCGAAGTGCAGGGCACCGCTGAAGGCGCACCGTTCCAGCCTGACGAATTCAACGCCATGCTGGCATTGGCGCAGAAAGGCATGAACGAGATCTTTGAACTGCAGCAGGCCGCTCTGGTCGACTGAGCCCGTAACGAGCAAGGAGCATCAGGATGAACGACGATCTGCAAAACCCGCTTCCTACGCCCAGTCAGGAAGCGCGCCAGTGGGCCATGTTCTGTCACTTCGCCGCGTTTCTCGGCCTGGTGTTCCCTTTCGGTAATCTGCTCGGCCCGCTGATCGTCTGGCAGATCAAGAAGGATTTCGACCCCTTCGTCGATGCGCAGGGCAAGGAAGCGCTGAACTTCCAGATCAGCGTGGCGCTGGCCGCCGTGGTCTGTTTCATCCTGATGGTGGTGGTGATCGGCTTCCCGCTGCTGATGCTGCTGGGTCTGGCCGCGTTGGTGCTGACCATCATCGCCGGTATCAAGGCCAACGAAGGGCAGAACTATCGCTACCCCTTCAGTTGGCGTTTGGTGAAGTGAACCCGTGCGTACTTAATCGGCACTAAATCTAGTGCCGATCAGGCAAGTTCCCGCAGCCGCTTTTCGTAGGAGCCCCGCCCCGGGGCGAAGTCTTTCAAGTGCGCGCCGCCCTTGTTCGCGGCGGGGCGCCGCTCCTACAAATCCGCTGCGCCGACATGCTAATGACGGGCGTTAGGCGCTAAGCCTGCGCTCCTGCCTGTCGATCAGACGCTGAGAATCCAGTCGTAATCGACGATCAGCGGCGCATGCTGGGAGAAGCGCGGTTGGCGTGGCAGGCGCGCGCTGCGCACGCTGCGGCGCATGCCGGGGGTGAGCAACTGGTAGTCGAAGCGGTAACCCAGGTTGAGCATTTCCGCCTGCTCGTTGTCCGGCCACCAGCTGAACTGGTCGCCTTCACGGCTGACTTCGCGCAGGGCGTCGACATAACCCATATTGCCAACCACCTCATCCATCCAGGCGCGCTCGGGCGCCAGGAAACCGGGAGATTGCTGGCAATCGCGCCAGTTCTTCACGTCCAGCTTCTGGTGCGCGACATGCAGCGAGCCGCAATAGATGTACTCGCGACGTTTGCGCCGTTGCTTGTCCAGATAATGGGTGAAGTCGTCCATGAACTTGAATTTCTGATTCAAGCTCTCGTCACCGTCCCGTCCGCTTGGCAGCAGCAGGGTGGCGATACTGACCTTGTCGAAATCTGCCTGCAGGTAGCGCCCGTAGCGATCGGCCATCTCGAAGCCGAGGCCGCTGATCACCGCCTTGGGTTGCAATCGCGAGTAGAGTGCCACGCCACCTTGGCTGGGCACTTCACCGTCGCATGCATAGAGGAAATAACCATCCAGCTGGAAGGCTTGGTCGTCCATTTCAAAGGCAGAGGCACGGGTGTCTTGCAGGCAGATCACGTCGGCATTCTGGGCTTGCAGCCAACTGAGCAAACCTCGCTCGGCCGCAGCCTGAATACCATTCACGTTCACACTGATGATCCGCATAAATGGCCCCCAAAAACACATGCATGTATGATACCCGAGCTCACCTCATTTAGCTAAATCCGTGCCGTCCGGGACTTTTCATGCAAGCGTACCAGCGCGATTTCATTCGTTTTGCCATCGAGCGCGGGGTTCTGCGTTTTGGCCAGTTCACCCTCAAGTCCGGGCGCACCAGCCCCTATTTCTTCAATGCCGGCCTGTTCGACAGCGGTCTGGCGTTGGCGCAGCTGGGGCGTTTCTACGCCGCAGCCATCGTCGACAGTGGTATCGATTTCGATGTGTTGTTCGGCCCGGCTTACAAAGGTATTCCGTTGGCAGCAACCACTGCCGTGGCACTGGCCGAGCATCATCAGCGCGATCTGCCCTGGTGCTTCAACCGCAAGGAAGCCAAGGATCATGGCGAAGGCGGTACCCTGGTCGGTGCGCCACTCAAGGGCCGTGTGTTGATCGTCGATGACGTGATCACCGCCGGTACCGCGATCCGCGAAGTGATGCAGATCATCCAGGGCCAAGGCGCACAGGCTGCCGGCACCTTGATCGCGCTGAACCGCCAGGAGCGTGGTCAGAGCGAGCTTTCGGCGATTCAGGAGGTCGAGCGGGACTTCGGTATGCCCGTAGTGAGCATCGTGTCACTCGAACAGGTACTGGAATATCTGGCAGAGGATGCTGAACTGAAGCAATATCTGCCGGCCGTCGAAGCCTATCGCGCCGAATATGGAATCTAGCCCTAGTACAAGGTAGTCCTATGCCTGCACCGCGCCTGACTCGCTGTATGCTGCTCTTTAGCCTGCTGCTGCCATTGTCGGGGGGCGCGGCTGAACTCTATCGTTACGTCGATGACAAGGGCGTAACCGTGCTCAGCCGTCAGGGTGTGCCGCCGGAATTCATCGGCAAGGGCTATCAAGTGCTCAATGATCAGGGGCGTGTCGTGCGGGTGATCCCGCCGGCCCCGACGCCTGAGGAGTTCGCCCGCATGCAGGCGGACAAGGCACGCGCCAGCAGCGATGCTCAATTGCTGCGGCTGTACACCAATCTTGATGATGTCGACCGTGCCCGCGAGCGCAAGCTGGCCGAGCTCGACAGCGTCACCAGTGTCGCTCGCGGCAACCTGCAGTCGGTGCGTACCCAGCAAGCCAACCTGCAGAGCCAGGCCGCCGACCACGAGCGTGCCGGGCGCCAGGTGCCGGAGCATTTGCTGGCGCAGATCAATAACCTCAAGGAAGAGCAGCAGCGTCTGCAGCGCGATATCGCCCGCTACAAGGAAATCCGCACTCAAGCCGAGGCTGGTTTCGCCGCTGATCGCGCGCGCTTGGCCGAGTTGTTTGGCGAGCCACAGCGTAAACCCTGACCTTCCGCTCTGCGGCGCAATCGTCGCGAAATTCTCGATCTTTGCCGTGAGTCACTGCGGCAGCGGTGCGC
>Ga0247725_1000522_pt1 | contig 27052 bp, 26 predicted proteins | sample OKSTACKMCFT3sol_FD_183021 | JGI IMG/M metagenome (GOLD analysis project Ga0247725, IMG submission 183021) | Subsurface sediment microbial communities from gas well in Oklahoma, United States - OK STACK MC-FT3-sol | ecosystem: Environmental > Terrestrial > Deep subsurface > Rock core/Sediment...
ACGCCCCGGTGAACAACTTCCGCTCGCGCCGCGCCCCGTTCGAGGAGTGGGGCGAGCTGAAGGGGTTCTAGACCCTAGCCTTACCCCGCGAACTGGCGCGGGCCGCTGATGTCGGGGATTTCCAGCACCCCGGCCTCGCCGCTCTCGTCGCCCCAGGCCATCCGCTTGCCGTCGGGGCTGACGGCCAGGGCGCTGATCGGGGCGCCCTTCTCGGCCTTCAGGGTCTCGATCCGGCCGTTGCGCATGTGCGCGGCCCAGATTTTGCCGTTGTCCTGGGCGGCCAGGCACACCGGATGGACGTCGACGCCCGCCACCCGGACGACCATCGAGTCGCGGGAGAAACCGATCTCGGCGGCTTCCTTGCCCATGGGGCCGCTGGCGCCGGCGAACGGCCAGATGACCGCGCCGTTGGCGCCGGCCGTGACCAGCAGATTGCCCTTGTCGAAGAAGGCCAGGCTCTTGATCTTGGCCGGATAGCCGCCCATCCGCATGTCCTTGCCGTCAGACAGTCGCCAGCCGTGCAGCTGGTTCTCCTGCATCGACGAGATCAGGAACTTGCCGTCGGGGCTGAAGGCCACGGCGATGTGGCTGCCGGCCCATTTCAGAAGCTGCGGCTTCTGGTCGGCGATCCGCGCGTACCAGAGATAGGCGCCGCCATAGGTCGCCGAGGCCAGGCGCCGGCCCTTGGGCTCGAAGGCCAGGCCCGACACCGTCTTCTCGTGCGTGAAGGTCCGCGCGAAGGCCGGGTCGCCGGCGTCGCGGACATGGACCTCCTTGCCGGCGGTGAAGGCGATTAGGCCCGAGGCGGCGCTGGTCGCCACGTGCTCGATCCACTTGTTCTTCACCTCGGCCAGGACGGTCGCGACGACCTCGCCCTTCTCGATTCGGGTCCAGACCACGCGGCCGTCGTCGCCGCCGGTGACGATTCCCGCGCCGCTCGGGTGGGCGGCCGCGGCCAGGACGGCGCCGCCCAAGGGGCCGCCATGGGCTTCCACGGTGACGAAGCCGTCCTCGGTCTGCAGGCGCACGGTGCCGTCGCCCAGGGCGAAGGCGGCGCGGCCGGAACGGTCGAAAAGGGCGTCGGTGACGAAGGCGTCGAAGGAAAAGATCATGCGCGCGAGATAAGGCGCCAAGCCTTCCACGGCCAGACTCTTTCAAGGCGATGCGTTTCCGGGCGCGTTTGGTCCCAGGCGCCCGTTCGAACGGCGTTCGGCGAAAAGTCGAAAAAAGGGGCTTGCTATTGCGCCGCGTCGTCGGGCTTTACTTCCGCGCCCGTCTGCGCCAGACGTGGCGACGTAATGACATTTCAGGCGCGCGCGGGGCGCGTGGCCTTCTGGGAGACAGTCAGGCATGGCGGCTAAACTTGCTGGCGGCGGCGGTGGCCGTTATTCGCTGGGCCAAAATTCCGAAATCAACGTCACGCCCTTCGTGGACATCCTTCTGGTGCTGCTGATCATCTTCATGGTCGCCGTGCCGATGGCCGTGACCTCCATCAAGATCGACCTGCCTCCGGCGGTTCCGCCGCCGCCGAACGCGCCGAAGCCGAAGGAGCCGGTCTTCATCTCGATCCAGAAGTCGGGCGCGGTCTTCATCGCCGACAAGCAAACCAGCCTGGACGGCCTGGAAGCCGATCTGAACGCCAAGTTCGCCGCCAACGGCCAAGCCGGCCCGAAGGACGACCAGCGCATCATGATCCGCGCCGACGCCGACGTCATGTACGCCGACTTCATGGGCGTCCTGAACCAGCTGCAGACCTCGGGCTGGTACAAGGTCGGCCTGATCAACGAGGACATCCACTAAGGATCGTCCTCGGCGACAGCCAAAACACGAAAGCCCCGGCGCCTCAGGCTCCGGGGCTTTTTTGTTGTCCGGAGCAGCCCTTCTCCCCTTGCGGGAGAAGGTGTCGCCAAAGGCGACGGATGAGGGGTCGCGCAAACGAAAACCGCCGCGACGGCAGTCAGGCCTGTCGCGGCGGATCTCGTCTTCAACCCCTCACCCGGCCCTAGCGGGCCACCCTCTCCCGCAAGGGGAGAGGGAGCCTCTTCTCTAAGCCGCCGTCGCTTCGAAGCCCGCGCGCAGCTCGGCCTCGTCGAGGTCGCGCCCGATGAAGACCATGCGGCTGTAGCGCTTGTCCTTGTCGGTCCACTCGCGCTGGAAGTCGCCCTCCAGAATCATGTGCACGGCCTGGAAGACGAGACGCTTGTTCTCGCCCTTCACGTCGATGATGCCCTTGGCGCGCAGGATGTCCGGGCCGCGGCGGGCCAAGAGGTCGTTCAGCCAGGCGGTGATCTTCTGGCCGTCGACCGGCTTGTCCAGGGTCAGGGAAATGCCCTTCACGCCGTCGTCGTGCACGTCGCTCTTGGCGTCGTGGTGGTGATGGTGGTGATGGTCATGACCGCAGTGCTCATCGTGCACATGGTCATGATCATGGTGATCGTGACCGCAGTGTTCGTCGTGCACGTGGCCCGGCTCGCCGTGGGCGGGATTGAGGAAGTCCGGCTCCAGCTCGGTGATGCGGTCCAGGTCGAAGCTATGCTTGCCCAGGATGGCTTCCAGCGGAACGTTCGAGCGCTGGGCGCGGTGGATCGGGGCCAGCGGATTGATCCGGCGGATGCGAGCCTCGACGTGGCGCAGGTCGTCCTCGGAGACCAGATCGGTCTTGTTCAGCACGATCTGGTCGGCGAAGGCGATCTGCTCGACCGCTTCCTTGCTGTCGGAGAGGCGCAGCATGATGTGCTTGGCGTCGACGACGGCGGTCACCGAGTCCAGCGCCGTGCGCGCCTTGACGTCCTCGTCGACAAAGAAGGTCTGGGCCACCGGACCGGGATCGGCCAGGCCCGTGGTCTCGACGATGATGGCGTCAAAGCCGCCCTTCCGCTTCATCAGACCTTGCAGAACCCGGATCAGGTCGCCGCGCACCGTGCAGCAGACGCAGCCGTTGTTCATCTCAAACACTTCTTCATCCGCGCCGACCACCAGGTCGTTGTCGATGCCGACCTCGCCGAACTCGTTGACGATCACGGCGTAACGCTTGCCGTGCTCCTCGGTGAGGATGCGGTTGAGCAGGGTGGTCTTGCCGGCGCCGAGATAGCCGGTCAGCACGGTGACGGGGATCTTGCCGGAAGCGGCGGAGGAGGCTTGGGTCATGAAGCGCTATTTAGGCGCTCGCCCCGGCAAACAAAAGCCGGGGCGTCCTTACAGTTCGAGGAACGCGACCCCAAGGCCCATGGCGATCAGGGCCAGGCCCAGGATCGTCGATTCGTAGCGGGCGACCCGCTCCAGCCCCAGGCGCTTGACGCCGGCCAGGCTGAGGGTCGTGAACAGCAGCATGCCCGCGGCGGTCGCGGCCATCAGGACCGCGCTCAGAGCCAAGAAGCCGGTCCAACCGTGCTTCACGCCGGCCAGATAGATCGGCAGAAAGGCCTCGCAGGGCGACAGCGTCAGCAGCACCACCAGGGCGATGATGGCCGCGCGGTCGGAAGCGTAGCGACGGGTCGTGATGTCGCCTTGGCCATGCTCGTGCCGGCCGCGCCATAGATAGAAGAGTCCCAACGCCCCCATCAGCGCGCCGACCACCCAGCCGAACACCGCGCCCATATGGGGCTGGACGGCCAGGCCCGCGCCGACCAGGACGACGCCCAGCAGAATGGTGAAGGCCACGTGGCCCAGGCCCGCCAGGGCGGTCACGCTCAGGGTCTTGCCCGCCGACCAGTGCTGTCCGCGCCCGACCAGGACGAACGGCAACCAGTGGGTTGGCAGCGCCGCGTGCAGGAAGGCGACGGCGAAACCGGTGGCGGCGATCGGGGCGAGAAGCGTCATGTTCACGCGGAGCCCTATAGCGTGTTATAAAGTAACACACCAGGGGTCATCGCGAACTTCTCGCATTTAGCGGATTCAGGGCCGGATTCCCGTGGTGACGCCGTTGACTCTCGGGCTCGCGGCTGTATAAGTCGCGCCCTCTTCGCCCGCCGGGTTTCCGAGCGGGCGTTCCCTATTTTGCGAACGCACGTTTTTAAGGCGCTAAACCTATGTACGCGGTGATCAAAACCGGCGGCAAGCAGTACCGGGTTCAAGCCGGCGACCTGCTGGTGGTCGAAAAGCTCGAAGGTGAACCCGGCGCGGCCGTGGCCTTCGGCGAAGTCCTGATGCTTGGCGAAGGCGAGGCCGTGACGGTCGGCGCCCCCACCGTGGACGGCGCTGTCGTCTCCGGCACCCTGATCGAAACCCGCAAGGGTGAGAAGGTGAAGATCTTCAAGAAGATCCGCCGCCAGGGCTACCGCCGCACCCGCGGTCACCGCCAACTCGAGTCGGTCGTGCGCGTCACGTCCGTCGCCGGCGCCGGCAAGGAAGCCAAGTGGGAAGGTTCGATCGACCTGACCCCGAAGGTCATCCTGGACGCCCGCGCTCGCGGCCTCGGCGACGCCGCCGTGCCGTTCTCGGTCCCGGCCGCCGCGGAAGCCGCTCCGGCTCCGAAGAAGGCCAAGGCTCCGAAGGCCGAAGCCGCCGCCGAGCCGGCCGCCGAAGCCGCCCCGAAGAAGAAGGCCGCCCCTAAGAAGGCCGCCAAGACGGAAGACGGCGAAGCCTAAGGCGACGCCCCCAGAGGATAGGAGAGCACAATGGCTCACAAAAAATCTGGCGGTTCGTCCAGCAACGGCCGCGACTCAGAGTCGAAGCGCCTTGGCGTGAAGAAGTTCGGCGGCGAGAAGGTTCTCGCCGGCAACATCCTCGTGCGTCAGCGCGGCACCAAGTTCTACCCCGGTTCGGGCGTGGGCATGGGCAAGGATCACACCCTCTTCGCGCTCGTGCAGGGCGCGGTGGGCTTCGTGACCAAGAAGCACAACCGCACCTACGTGACCGTGACCCCGGCCGCTCAACCGGCCGAGTAAGCACGAACCAAGTTTTCTTCGGATCGTGCTTCAGTTGAAGACGATCCGGACAGACGATCTCTAGCGGGGAGTCCGGAACGCCGGGCTCCCCGCTTTTGTTTTGTCTCGCCGCCGCAACAGGACACGCCACGGCGGCGTCACGGTTCCGCATCAAGAGAACCGGAGGAACCTTGGGAGGCGCCGATGTGCGTCATCGAAGAAAGACCCGTCATCGAAACCCAGCGGCTGACGCTGCGCGCCCCGGCCCAGGCCGATGTCGAGCGCGTGGCGGCCTTTTGCGTCGATCATGACGTGGCGCGCATGACCACGCGCATGCCCTCGCCCTACACCCGCGCCCACGCGGAAGACTTCGTGGCTCGCTGCGGGACCCAGGACCGCTCGCGCGACAACACCTTCGCGATCGAGCTGGCGGACGAGGGCCTGATCGGCGTGGTCGGCCTGTTCACCACGCTCGAGGGCCAGGTGGAGCTGGGTTACTGGATCGGCCGTCCCTACTGGGGACGCGGCTACGCGACCGAGGCGACCAAGGGCGCCTTGGACTGGGCCCGCGGCGCCTGGAACAAGCGCTACGTCACCGCCGGCCACTTCGCCGACAACGAGGCGTCGGGCCGGGTGCTGGTCAAGGCGGGCTTTCTGTACACCGGCGTCGTCGAGCACAAGCCGTCGGTCGCGCGCGGGGCCCTGGCGGCCACTCGCATGATGGTGTGGCTGGCCTAGAGCGCGCCCTTAAGCCGCGCGGTGGGTGTGGATCACCTTCTGTGGGCCTTCGCGGAAGCGCTTCTCGGCCGTGACGATCCGCTCGCACAGGGCGTCAAGGTCGGTCAGCAGCGAGTAGGTGGCGTAGATGGGGATCTCCATCATCGCCACCTGCGCCCGCGGCATGAACTCGGTGTACTTCTTCCAGGCCACGTGGCTGTCGCGCGCGTTCAGGGCGCGTTGGCCCAACGGATTCCACAGGTCCAGATCGATCAGATCGTCCCGGCACTGCTTCATCACGGGCAGCGCGATGTACAGGAACAGGAAGGTCGGGGTCGCGGCCTTGGCGAACTGCGGCTGCACTTGCAGGTGCCAGATGCGGTAGGCCTCGAAGAAGCCCGCCTTCTTGGTCGGATCCGGCGGCAGCCAGGAGGCGTTCTCGTTGATCAGGTCATTGGCCGTGGACGAGCGCTTGATCAGTTCATCGGCGCTGGTGCCGGCCGGCATGGTCTTGGACAGCGCGTTGACCGGAATGGCCAGCTTCTTGGCGACATCGGTATAGGCCACCTGCTTGCCGGCCATCGGCGTCCACTGGCCGAACGACGGCGCGCCCGGCGTGCTGGCGCGCTTGGTCGCGGCGGCCTTGTGCAGCAGAAGCTGTTCCTCGCGCTGCTGTTCGGCGCGCAGGCGGTCGAATTCTTCCTCGTGCGCGGCTTGCTCCTCGGCCGTCATCCAACGGGCGCGGCCCGGGCCATAGGTCCGCTCGTAGCGGTTCAGCAGAACGAGGGTGTGGTCCGTCGAGGGGCGTCGCCCCACTTCGCCGAGGAAGGTCTTGAAGTCGCGCCACTGCGGCGCGACCCCGGTCCCGCGGCCGATCAGGATGTTGCGGTGGACGGAGGCCTCGGCGCTGTACTTACGGTGAATTTCCTGCGTCGAGAGCTCGACCAGGTCCTTCGCCAGCACATCATCGACTTCTACTTCGGTCGCCAAGGTCAGCCTCCCGTTCCGCCGGCGAGAAACACGGCGGTTCGCTAGCCATGACTCTTTGTCGCATAACGTGTTTTAACATTTCGTCACGAAGACGAACGGCGGTCGCGACTTTCTTGAGGTTAACGAACGTGACCAAGCGTCACGGTGAAAACGGGGTTTTGGCTCGACGCGCGGGACGCCTTGGGACAAAAGGACCCCATGAAATTCTTGGACCAATGCAAGATCTACATCCGCTCCGGTAACGGCGGCGGCGGGTCGGTGTCGTTCCGCCGCGAGAAGTACATCGAGTACGGCGGCCCGGACGGCGGTGACGGCGGTCGCGGCGGCGACGTGTGGATCGAGGCCGTCGAGGGCCTCAACACCCTGATCGACTATCGCTACCAGCAGCACTTCAAGGCCGGCACGGGCGTGCACGGCATGGGTCGCGCGCGCCACGGCGCCGCCGGCGAGGATGTCGTCCTCAAGGTTCCCGTCGGCACCGAGGTGCTGGAAGAGGACAAGGAGACCCTGATCGCCGACCTGGATCATGCCGGCATGCGCGTGCTGCTGGCCAAGGGCGGCAACGGCGGCTGGGGCAACCTGCACTTCAAGGGCCCGGTCAACCAGGCGCCCAAGTACGCCAATCCCGGCCAGGAGGGCGAGGAGCGCTGGATCTGGCTGCGGCTCAAACTCATCGCCGACGTCGGCCTGGTGGGTCTGCCCAACGCGGGCAAGTCGACCTTCCTGGCCGCCGCCAGCGCCGCCAAGCCCAAGATCGCCGACTATCCGTTCACCACCCTGACCCCGAACCTCGGCGTCGTGGACCTGTCCAGCAGCGAACGCTTCGTCCTGGCCGACATTCCCGGCCTGATCGAGGGCGCGTCGGAAGGCGCTGGTCTCGGCACCCGGTTCTTGGGCCACGTCGAGCGCTCGGCGACCCTGATCCACCTGATCGACGCCACCCAGGACGACGTCGTCGGCGCCTATGAGACGATCCGGGGCGAGCTGGAAGCCTATGGCGACGAGCTGGCCGACAAGGCCGAGATCCTGGCGCTGAACAAGATCGACGCCCTGGACGAGGAAACCCTCGCCGAGAAGGTCGCCGAACTTGAGGCCGTGGCCGGCGTGAAACCCTATCTGGTGTCGGGCGTCTCGGGCCAGGGCGTGAAGGCGCTGCTGCGCGCCGCCTACAAGCAGGTCCGCATCCGTCGCGGCGATCTCGAGGAAGAGATCGAGGAGGACGAGGACCACGTCGACGAGACCCCCGGAGGCTGGACGCCGTGAGCCAGGCGGCCGAGGCATATCGGAACGCCCGTCGCATCGTCTTCAAGGTCGGCTCGGCCCTGCTGGTCGATGACAAGACGGGCGCGGCCGACCGCGCCTGGCTGGAGGCCTTCTGCGCCGACGCCGCCGCCCTGCGCGCCGCCGGCAAGCAAGTGCTGGTGGTCTCGTCGGGCGCGGTGGCGCTGGGCCGCCGACGCCTCGGCCTCACCGGCCGCAAGGCGACCTTGCCCGAGAAGCAGGCCGCGGCCGCCGCCGGCCAGTCGCTGCTGATGCGCGCCTGGGAGGAGGCCTTCGAGCCGCATGGCCTCGGCGTCGCCCAGATCCTGCTGACCCGCGACGACACCGAGACCCGCCGCCGCTGGCTGAACGCCCGCGCCACGACCGAGACCCTGATGGGCCTAGGCGTCGTGCCCGTGGTCAACGAAAACGACACCGTCGTCACCGAGGAAATCCGCTACGGCGACAACGACCGCCTGGCCGCGCGCGTCGCTCAGATGGCGGGCGCCGACCTCTTGGTGCTGCTGTCGGACATCGACGGCCTCTACACGGCCGACCCGCGCAAGAACCCCAAGGCCCAGCACATTCCGCTGGTCTCGGAGATCACCGCCGAGATCGCCGGCATGGCCGAAGGCGCCAACGCCGCCGCCGGGGTCGGCACCGGCGGCATGGCCACCAAGATCGCCGCCGCCCGCATCGCCCGCGCCGCCGGCTGCGCCACCCTGATCACCCTGGGCTCGCGCCCGCGCCCCCTGGCCGCCATCGCCGAGGGCGAGAAGGCGACGCTGATCGAGGCCGGCGCGTCGCCCGCCGCCGCCTACAAGGCCTGGATCGCCGGGTCACTCGCGCCCCAGGGCTGGGTCACGATCGACGCCGGCGCCGCCAAGGCGCTGGAGGCGGGCAAGAGCCTGCTGTCGGCCGGCGTGCGCGCCATCGAGGGCCCGTTCGAGAAGGGCGACGCCGTCCGCGTCCGCGATGAGACCGGCCGCGAGGTCGCCCGCGGCATCGTCCGCTACGACAGCGCCGACGCCCAGCGCATCGCCGGCCTGCGCTCGGACGCCATCGAGGCCGAGCTCGGTTTCACCGAGGGCCCGATGATCCACGCCGACGACCTGGCCGTAGCCAACTAGACGTTTCCAGTTACGAGCATCCCCATGGCCTACCGATCCCTCCGCGAATTCATCGACGTCCTGGAGGCCAAGGGCGAGCTGGTGCGGGTCAAGGAGCCGGTCTCCAGCGTGCTGGAGATGACCGAGATCCAGACGCGCCTGCTGGCGACCGGCGGCCCGGCGGTGCTGTTCGAGCACGTGCTGCTGCCCGACGGCTCGCGCTCGGAGATGCCGGCGCTCGCGAACCTCTTTGGCACGGTCAAGCGCGTGGCCATGGGCGTCACCCTGGGCGGCGAGCCGCGCGAGACGGCGGGCGAATTGCGCGAGGTCGGCGAGCTCTTGGCCTTCCTGCGCCAGCCCCAGCCGCCCAAGGGGATCAAGGACGCCCTCGACATGCTGCCGCTCGCCAAGACGGTCATGAGCATGCGGCCGGGCGCGGTGAAGAAAGCCCCCGTGCAGGAGGTCGTCCTGACCGGCGACCAGATCGACCTGACAAAGCTCCCGGTGCAGACCTGCTGGCCGGGCGAGCCGGCGCCGCTGATCACCTGGCCGCTGGTGGTGACCAAGGGCCCTGGCAAGGACCGCGAGGACGACTTCAACCTGGGCATCTACCGGATGCAGGTGCTGGGCAAGGACAAGTGCATCATGCGCTGGCTGGCCCATCGCGGCGGCGCCCAGCACTATGCTCGCCACAAGAAGGCGGGGAACAAGGAGCCCCTGCCCGCCTGCGCCGTTCTGGGCGCGGATCCGGGCACCATCCTGGCGGCCGTGACGCCGGTGCCCGACACCTTGTCGGAGTATCAGTTCGCCGGCCTGCTGCGCGGGGCCAAGGTGGATCTCGTCCCGGCCAAGACCGTGCCGCTGATGGTGCCAGCCCACGCCGAGATCGTCATCGAGGGCCACGTCCTCTTGGACGAGTTCGCCGACGAGGGCCCCTACGGCGACCACACCGGCTACTACAACAGCGTCGAGAAATTCCCGGTCTTCCAGGTGACGGCGATCACCATGCGCAAGGACCCGATCTATCTGACCACCTTCACCGGCCGGCCGCCGGACGAGCCCAGCGTGCTGGGCGAGGCGCTGAACGAGGTGTTCATCCCGCTGATCCGACAGCAGTTCCCCGAGATCGTCGACTTCTGGCTGCCGCCCGAGGGCTGCAGCTACCGCATCGCCGTGGTCTCGATGAAGAAGGCCTATCCCGGCCACGCCAAGCGCGTGATGCTGGGCGTCTGGAGCTATCTGCGCCAGTTCATGTACACCAAGTGGGTGATCGTCGTGGACCACGACATCAACGCCCGCGACTGGAAGGACGTGATGTGGGCGATCAGCACCAAGATGGACCCGGCCCGGGACATAACGGTGATCGAGCACACCCCCATCGACTACCTCGACTTCGCCAGCCCCGAGAGCGGCCTCGGCTCCAAGATCGGCCTCGACGCCACCGACAAGTGGCCGCCCGAGACCAAGCGCGAATGGGGCCAGGAGATCCGCATGGACCAGTCCGTCGTCGACGCCGTCAGCGAGAAGTGGTCGCGTCTCGGCCTGCCGGGCGACGGGACGCCGATCTGGAAGTAGCGACGCAACCGTGTTATTACTTCGTTATAACGAGGTAACGCCATGCGTTCGTCTGTCCGAAAGATTGGCAACTCCGCCGGCTTGATCCTGCCAAGGCCAGTCCTAGACGGCCTGGGCGTCGAAGTGGGTGACCCCCTAGAAATCACGCTCAACGGCGACGAGGTGATCGTGAAGGCCAGCAAGCGCAAAGTGCGTGAGGGTTGGGAAGAGGCCGCAAAGAAAATCGCCGCTCACGGCCTCAGCGAGGAAGAAGTCGAATGGCTGGAAGCGCCGCTGACGGCTGAAACCGACGAGGATTGGACGTGGTGAACCGGGGAGAGGTCTGGCTTGTCCGCCTTGACCCGGCCGAAGGCGGCGAACTCCAGAAGACGCGTCCATGTGTGGTCGTGTCCCCATCGGACTTGAACCCCTTCCGCGTATCGACAGTAGTGCCGTTGACCACCGGCGGCTTTGCAGCGCCGTTCCGGCCGCCCGTGACCTATCAAGGACGCGACGGGTTCGTTCTTACCGATCAAATCCGCACCGTCGCCCGGTCTCGCATGGTGCGACGACTTCCAGACATTGATCCCAAAACCCTGTCGGCCACCCTGGCGGCGCTAAGGGAAATGTTTGAGGAGTAGGCGTCGCCCGCCCTTCGCCCATTACCCGAGACTCAGCATGCGTTCACTTGCCCTCGCCGCCGTCATTCTCTCGTTGGGATCCCCCGCCATGTCGCAGACACCCGCCAGCAAAGCCCCGTGGGACGAAGCCTTCCTGCCGCCGGCCCCGCACTGGCAGGGCGCCAGCCAGGCGCTGATCCGCGACAAGGCCGATCCGTGGGTGACGCCGTTCGAGGCCGACGCCGAGCACGACTTCTCGCCGACCTACGCCGACACCCGCGCCTGGTTCGACAAGCTCGACAAGGCCAGCCCCCTGATCCGCGTCGAGGACTTCGGCGTCTCGCCGCAGGGCCGCGCGATCTTCGCGGTGATCGCGTCCAAGGACGGCGAAAAGCTGGATCCCAAGAAGCCGCTGCTGCTGGTCCAGGCCGGCATCCACCCCGGCGAGATCGACGGCAAGGACGCCGGCATGATGCTGCTGCGGGACATGGCGTTCCACGGCAAGGACGGGCTGCTGGACAAGGTGAACCTGGTCCTGATCCCGATCCTGTCGGTCGACGGCCACGAGCGTTCCGGCCCCTACTCCCGTCCGAACCAACGCGGGCCGCGCATCCAGGGCTGGCGCAACACCGCGACCAACCAGAACCTGAACCGCGACTTCATGAAGCTGGACCAGCCGGAGATGCGGGCGCTGAAGCGCCTGCAGGCCAAGTACAAAGCCGATCTCTATGTCGACGTCCACGTGACCGACGGCATGGACTACCAGTACGACGTCACCTACGGCTTCAACGGCGAGAACGGCGTTTGGAACCGATCGCCGGCCATCGCCCAGTGGCTGGACGGGGTGCTCAAGCCCGTCATGAACAAGAGCCTGGAGGCCGAGGGCCACATCCCGGGCGAGCTGGTGTTCGGGATCGACGAGCACAATCCCAAGGCCGGCTTCTCGGACGGCGGCCTGGGCGAGCGCTTCTCGAACGGCTGGGGCGCGGCCGCCCACGTCCCGACCATCCTGATCGAGAACCATAGCCTCAAGCCCCACGCTCAGCGCGTGCTGGGGACCTATGTGTTCATCGAGACGGCGATGAAGCTGCTGGCCGACAAGGGCGGCGACCTGCGCAAGGCGATCGCCGCCGACAGCGCCCTGCGCCCGGCCGAGATCCCGGCCAACTTCGTGTCCGACGACAAGCCCGCCTACACGCGCGCCTTCAAGGGCATCCGCTACGAATACTACGACAGCCCCGCCTCGGGCCGGAAGGAAGTGCGCTGGCTGGGCGAGGCCGATCCCGAGATCTGGAACATTCCCTTCTACGGCTCCAAGCCCTCGCTGACCCTGAAGCGCCCGGCCGCCTACTATGTACCCAGCTACCGCGCCGACATCATCGAGCGGCTGAAGCTGCACGGCGTGGCGCTGGAGCCCCTGCCCGCCGACAAGACGCTCAAGGTCGAGATGATCCGCCTGGTCGATCCCAAGATCGCCACGCGCGCCAATGAGGGCCACGTGCAGATCAGCGTCGACAAGGTCACCACCGAGACCCGCGACTGGACCTTCCCGAAGGGCTCGGTTCGCGTGCCGACCGACCAGCCGCTGGGCGACCTGGTCGTCCTGTTGCTGGAGCCGCAGTCGAACGAGAGCGTCTTCGCCTGGGGCATGGTCCCCGAAGTGCTGAGCCGCGTCGAATATATCGAACCCTACGCGATCGCCCCGCTGGCCGAGAAGATGATGGCCGCAGATCCCAAGCTGAAGGCCGAATTCGAGGCCAAGCTGGCGGCCGAGCCCAAGTTCGCCGCCGATCCCCAGGCGCGCCTGGCCTGGTTCTACAAGCGCACGCCCTTCTACGACGACCATCACCTGCTCTATCCGATCGCCCGCGAGGTCGCGCGGTAGCGCCGGGTTGCCGTTCCCGGGCGAAAGGTCTCATATGGCCGGCCGCTCGGGGGCGGGCGGCGTCATAAGGTCTTTTAAGTCATGGATACGATCGTTTCCGGCCACGCGGCCGCCCTCTGGGCCGGCCTGCACCTCTTCCTCCTGCTGATCCTGTCGGTCCTGGTCGTGCGCCTGCGCCAGAAGCACAAGGTGGCCCTGGGCGACGAAGGCATCCCCGAGCTGGCGCGCGCCATCCGCGCCTTCGGCAACGCCACGGAATACGTGCCGACGGGCATCGCCGCCTTGGCGGTGCTGGCCGTCGCCGGCGCTTCGAGCCTGACCATCCACGTCGTCGGCTTCCTGCTGTTCGCGGGCCGCGTGACCCACGCCATCGGCCTCTCCAACAGCGGCGGCGTCTCGATCCCCCGCGCGGCGGGCATGATCGCCACCTGGCTGGCCTACATCTTCGCCGGCGTGGCCCTGCTGATCTCGGCCATCGCCTAAATACCCTCGGCCGCTTGCCCCGGCCCGTGCGCGTCGTCCATAAGACCGCATGGACGAAAACCTGCTGCATGACGTGGTCGCCGCCGCGCGCAAGGCCGGGGCCGACGCGGCCGAGGCTGTCTTCGCCGAGCGCCAGTCGCTCTCCGTCAGCGTCCGCCTGGGCGATCTGGAAGAGGTCGAGCGCGAGGAAGCCCGGGATCTCGGCCTGCGCGTCTTCATCGGCCAGCGCAGCGCCACGGTCTCCGGCTCCGACATCTCGGCCGAGGCGCGCGGCAAGCTGATCGAGCGCGCCGTCGCCATGGCCCGCCTGGCGCCCGAGGATCCCTACGCCAGCCTGGCGCCGCAGGACCGCCTGGCCCGCGCGCCCTATCCCGAACTCGACCTCGTCGATCCCTACGAACCTTCGGCCGAGACGCTCGAGACCCAGGCCCGCACGGCCGAGGAGCACGCCCGCGCGGTCAAGGGGGTGACCAATTCCGACGGCGGCTCGGCGGCATGGTCGTCGTCGCGCTGGGCGATGGTCACCAGCGAAGGCTTCCACGCCAGCCACGCGGCGACCGGCCACTCGATCTCGGCCTCGGCCATCGCCGGCGAGGGCGCGGGCATGGAGCGCGGCGGCGAAGGCCGCTCGACCCGTCACTTCGGCGACCTTCCCGCCGCCGGCGACATCGGCATGGAGGCCGGCCGCCAGGCGGTCGCGCGCCTGAACCCGCGCAAGATCAGCTCGACCACCGCCCCGGTGATCTTCGAGAACCGCCTGGCGATGAGCCTGATCGGCCCGCTGCTGGGCGCGATCTCCGGCCCCTCGATCGCGCGGGGCACCTCGTTCCTGAAGGACAAGCTGGGCCAGCCGATCTTCGCCCGCGGCGTCCACTTGCTGGAAGACCCGCACCGCGTGCGCGGCCTTGGCTCGGCGCCGTTCGATGACGAGGGCGTGGCGACGCAGGCTCGCGCCCTGATCGACGACGGCGTGCTGACCACCTGGCTGCTGAACACCAGCTCGGCCAAGCAGCTGGGGATGACCACCACCGGCCACGCCTCGCGGGGCCTCGCCGGCCCTTCCGGCGTGTCGACCCACAACCTGACGCTCCAGCCGGGTGAGAAGGACCTCAAGGGCCTGATGAAGGACGCCGGAACCGGCCTCGTCGTCACCTCGATGTTCGGACCCTCTCTGAACGGCAATACCGGCGACTGGTCGGTCGGCTGCTCGGGCTACTGGTTCGAGAACGGCGAGAGCACCGGGCCGGTCACCGAGATCACCGTGGCCGGCAACCTGATCGACATCTACGCGCGTCTCGTTCCCGGCTCGGACCTCGAGCTTCGCGGGGCCAGCAACAGTCCGTCGCTGCTGGTCGACGCCCTGGCCATCGCGGGCAAATGAACGACCTGGACCTGATCCTCGACGCCGCTCGCAAGGCCGGGGAGCTGGCGCTCACCGCGCGCGAGAGCGGCCTGAAGATCTGGTCCAAGAAAGGCGGCTCGCCGGTCACCGACGCCGACCTGGCCGTCGACACCCTGCTCAAACTGGAACTGAAGTCGGCGCGGCCCGACTATGGCTGGCTGTCGGAGGAAACCGCCGACGATCCAGCGCGCCTCTCCACCCGCCGGCAGTTCGTCGTCGACCCGATCGACGGCACCGTGGCCTTCATGAAGAACAAGCCGTGGTTCGCGATCTCGATCGCCGTGGTCGAGGACGGCCGGCCGATCGCCGGGGTGGTCCACGCCCCGGCGCTGTCCGAGACCTACGCGGCCACGCTGGAGGGCCCGGCCACCCTGAACGGCGCCCCGATTTCGCCCAGCGCCACCGACCAGCTGTTCGGCGCCGCCATGCTGGGCGACGCCAAGATGTTCGCCCATCCCGCCTGGCGCGAGCCGTGGCCGGAGATGCGCATCGAAAGCCGCAACTCGATCGCCTACCGCATGTGCCTGGTGGCCTCGGGCGCCTTCGACGCCGCGGTGGCCCTGTCGCCCAAGTGCGAGTGGGACCTGGCGGCCGCCGACCTGATCGTCCGTCGCGCGGGCGCCACGCTTAGCGATCATAAAGGGCGAGACTTCGCCTATAATCGCCCCGTTCCGCAGGTTCCGAGCCTGGTTTGCGCCAATCCGGCGCTCGCGCCATTGATCCTTAACCGCGTCGGGCATATCGAGCTGCCATAAAACCAATTCCTCGCAGGAACTTGCTCCAAATGCCCGATAAGCAGCTTCTTCATATCGTCATCGGCGGTGAACTGAAGGACGTCGCCGGCACTGAATTCCGCGACCTGTCGCAGGTCGAATTCGTCGGCGCCTATCCGAACTACGACGAGGCCCACAAGGCCTGGAAGGCCAAGGCCCAGGCCACCGTCGACAACGCCCACGCCCGCTACTTCATCATCCACGCCCACAAGCTGCTGGATCCGAGCGAGGGGTAAGGGTTCTAAGTTCCTCCCCCGCATCGCGGGGGAGGTGGCCCAGAGGGCCGGAGGGGGCTAACTCAGCCAATTTCTAGCTGGCCCCCTCAGTCGCTCCGCGACAGCTCCCCCGTATCACGGGGGAGCATCTTCACTCCCGCCGCAAAATCTTGTCCGTCAGCACCTTCCCCAGCATCCCGGCGCGGAAGGTCTTCTTCATCGCGACGGGGTCGTAGTCCTCGCTCTCGACCCACTCGCTGAAGGTCAGCCCCTTGGGCTCGCCCTTCTCCAGATACTGCTCGAAGACATAGTCCAGCACGCCGGTGTTGCCGTGCTTGATGTGCAGATAGCGCGGCCCCAGCTGCTTCATCGCCTCGCGGATCGGCTGGCCCAGCCGGTAGTGGGCGTAGAAGACGCTCATGATGCCGGCCCGGTCCGCCCCGGACTTGCAGTGCATCAGGGCCGGATATTCGATCGTCTCGAACAGTTCCTTGGCCCCCCGCACCCGCTCGCGGATCGGAACCTCGCGCGAGGTGATGGTGAAGTCGACGAAGTTCAGGCCCAGGCGCTGGCAGGCGTCCTTCTCCAGCGCGTAGAAGCTGCCGTCGAAGCCGCCGCGCAGGTTCACGATCGTCTTGATCCCCTGCTTCTTCCACCAGGCCAGCTGGAACGGCCACGGCTGGTTGGCGCGGACCATCTCGGGGCTGATCCAGTGGGCGTTGGAAAAGCCCAGGCGCAGATAGGCGTGGTCGTTCCACAGGTAGTGGAGATAGGTCTTGAACCGGCCCCAGGGCGTGGTGAGGTCGAACTTGGCCAAGCGGGACGATCCTTGCGAAATGCGCGGTCTAAGTAGGGTAGAGCGCCCGGAAAGGCAAAACCGGCCCCGATGGCGTCGCTTTTCGCGGGCAGTGCGTCCGCCAAGTCATTGACAGCTTCGCCTCGAAATCCGACCCCTCGCCCATGACCGCCCAGGACTCTCCGCAGCTTTCGAACCGCGCCCTCGCCGCGCGGATCTGGCGCGAGTACTTGCAGCCCCGGCGCAACAGCCTGGCCGCCGCCTTGCTCTGCGCGGTCGCCGTCGCCGGATTAAGCGCGGCCCTCGCCTATGTGCTGAAGCCGGCGGTCGATCACCTGATCTCCCATCCCCAGCCGGGCGCCCTGTGGCGGATCCCTTTGCTGATCGCGCTCATCGCGATCGCGCGCGGCGTCTTCCAGGTGTTGCAGACCACCTCGATCAACCGCATCGGCAACGGCGTCGTCGGCGACATGCAGCTGCGGCTGTTCGGCCGGCTGATGCGCTCGGACCTGGCGCGCCTGCGCGGCGCCCATTCGGGCTCCTACGTCTCGTCGATGCTCTATGACGCCACCCTGATCCGCGAGGCGGCCACCAGCGGCGTGGTCAACTACACGCGCGAACTCCTGACCGTCGTCGGCGCGCTGGTGGTCATGTTCCAGCTGGACTGGCCGCTGGCCTGCGGCGTGCTGATCATCGGCCCCGTCTCCAGCCTGTTCATCCGCCGCTTCTCGAAGAAGACGACCAAGGCCGCCAAGGGCGCCATGGGCGAGACCTCGAACCTCTCCACCGCGATCATGGAGAGCCTGGACGGGGTCAAGATCGTCAAGATGGAGAACCGCGAGGCCTATGAGGAAGGCCGCGTCGCCGCCGTGATCGAGCGCCGTCAGCGGCACCTGGTCAAGGGCTCGAACGCCAAGGCCATGGCGGCGCCCGCCACCGAGACCTTCGGCGCGCTGATCACCGCCGGCGTCCTGGCCTATGCCGGTTGGCGGGCGACGATGGGCCAGATGAGCGCCGGGGATTTCTCGGCCTTCCTGGCGGCCCTGGCGATGGCCCTGCAGTCGCTGCGCCAGGTCGCCAATCTGCAGACGGTGTTCAGCGAGGGCTTCACCGGCGCCCGCCGCCTGTTCGCCGCCCTCGATGTCGAGCCGACCATCGTCGATCCGGTCGACGCCAGGCCGCTGCCGGCCGGCGACAGCGCCATCGCCCTGAGCCACGTCACCTTCTCGTACGGCGCGGACATCCCCGCCCTGTCCGACGTCTCGATCGAGGCGCGCCAGGGCGAGACCGTGGCCCTGGTCGGCCCCTCGGGCGGCGGCAAGAGCTCGATCCTGAACCTTATCCCGCGCTTCTACGACGTGAACGGCGGCGCCGTGACGATCGACGGCCACGACGTGCGGACCGTGACCCTGGCGAGCCTGCGCGACCAGATCGCCCTGGTGACGCAGGAGCCCTTCCTGTTCGACGACACCATCCGCGCCAACATCGCCTACGCCCGTCCCGGCGCCAGCCAGTTGGAGATCGAGGCCGCCGCCCGCCAGGCCGCCGCCCACGACTTCATCCTGGCCCTGCCCGAGGGCTACGACACCTCGGTCGGCGAGGCCGGGACCCGCCTGTCTGGCGGCCAGCGTCAGCGGATCGCCATCGCCCGCGCCTTCCTCAAGAACGCCCCGATCCTGCTGCTCGACGAGGCCACCAGCGCCCTCGACACCGAGAGCGAGGCCCAGGTGCAGGCGGCGCTGGAGCGGCTGATGGCCGGCCGCACGACGATCCTGATCGCCCACCGCCTGTCGACCGTGAAGAACGCCGACCGCATCTACGTCATCGACAAGGGCCGCGTCGTCGAGACCGGATCGCACGCCGAACTCGTGCAGGCCGGCGGCCTCTATGCCCGCCTAGCCAAGGCCCAGGACCTGGACCACGCCCCCGACGCGCCGCGCCTGGAAGGTGACGCTTGAGACCTCTGCGTTCGCCGTTCGTGATCTGGCTGCTGTCCTCGATCTTCGCCGGCTATTCCAAGCTGGTCTTCAGGACCCTGCGCATGACCGAGGAAGGTCGCGAGCAGGCCGAGGCTGTCTGGGCCCAGGGCCGCGAGACCGGCGTCGGCGCGATCCTGTGCTTCTGGCACTCGCGCATCCCGATGTCGCCGCTGAGCTGGCCGCAGGACCTCTCGCGTCGCCAGGACATGCGCGCCCTGATTTCGCGCTCGAACGACGGCGAGTTCATCGCCCGCACGGTCGAGAAGCTGGGTTTCCCCGCCATCCGGGGCTCGTCGGCCAAGAAGACGGACCTGGCCAAGAACAAGCACGGCGAGCAGGCCTTCCGCGACATGGTCAAGTGGGTGAAGGACGGCGGCGGCGTCGCCATCACCCCCGACGGTCCGCGCGGCCCGGCCGAGCACATGGAGAAGGGCACGCCCTCCCTGGCCCGCGTCACCGGCGCGCCGGTGATCTTCGTCGGCCTCGCCGCCAAGCCCTGCCTGCGCCTGGGCTCGTGGGACCAGACCATGATCCCGCTGCCCTTCGCCAAGGCCGCCATGGTCTGGGATGGGCCGACCGGCGCCGGACGCGGCGACGACCCCGACCAGCTGGTCGAGGACTGGGCCGCGCGGCTCTCGGCGGTCACCCGCCGGGCCGAAGCCCTGGTCGAAGATTGATCCGGCTGATGCTTGGTGGGATGTAGGGCCATGGCTCACGATCACCCCGGACACGCGCACCACCACGATCATGACCATGGGCGTGATCATGATCACCACGATCATGATCACGCGCACGGCCACCATCATGGCCACGGCCATCACGGCCATAGCCACGCGCCCAAGGACTTCGGCCGCGCCTTCGCGGTCGGCACCGCCCTGAACCTGGGCTTCGTGGTGGTCGAGGCCGCCGCGGGCCTGATCACGGGATCGCTGGCCCTGCTGGCCGACGCCGGCCACAATCTGTCGGACGTGCTGGGCCTGCTGCTGGCCTGGGGCGCGGCGGTGCTGGCCAAGCGCGCGCCCAGCCTTCGCCGGACCTATGGCCTGCGCAAGGGCACGATCCTGGCCTCGCTGATCAACGCCGCCCTGCTGCTGGTCGCCGTCGGCGCCATCGCGTGGGAAGCCGTCCGCCGCTTCGCCGATCCCCAGCCGATCGAGACCGGCCCGGTGATGGTCGTCGCCGCCGTCGGCATCGCCATCAACACCGCCACGGCCCTGATGTTCATGCGCGGCTCCAAGGAGGACCTGAACGTTCGGGGCGCCTTCCTGCACATGGCCGCCGACGCGGCGGTGTCGGCGGGCGTGGTGGTCGCCGCCTTCGCCATGAGCCTGACGCACTGGCTGTGGCTGGACCCCGTGGTCAGCCTGGCGATCGTCGCCGTGATCGTGCTGGGCACCTGGGGTCTGCTGCGCGACTCCCTGGACCTGGCGCTCGACGCGACGCCGCGCGGCATCGATCCCGGCAAGGTCCGCGACTGGCTGGCGACCCGTCCAGGCGTCTCGGAGGTGCACGACCTGCACATCTGGGCCATGAGCACGACAGAGAACGCCCTGACCGCCCACGTCGTGCGTCCGCTGGACGCCGATCACGACCAGTTCCTGCACGACGCCTGCTCGGAATTGGCCAGCAAGTTCAACATCGGCCACGCGACCATCCAGGTCGAGAGCAGCCACGGGGCCCATGCCTGCCGCCTGGCGCCAGCCGATGTTGTCTAGGGGCGTGGTGTGACCCTGTCCCTGGGCCTCTATCGGGCCGCCACGGGCCTGCTCGAACCGCTCGCGCCCGCGCTGCTGTCCCGCCGCGCGCGCCGGGGCAAGGAGGATCCGGCCCGACTGTCCGAACGACTGGGACGCGGCGACCGCGCGCGCCCCGCCGGCCCGCTGGTCTGGCTGCACGGCGCCAGCGTCGGCGAGAGCCTGTCGATCCTGCCGCTGGTCGAGCGCCTGCGCGCCGAACGGCCTGGCGTCACCGTCCTGGTCACTTCCGGCACGACCACCTCGGCCGCTCTCTTGGCCAAGCGCCTGCCGGCCGACGCGATCCACCAGTACGTCCCCGTCGACGCGCCCGGCGCGGCGCGGCGCTTCCTCGCCCGCTGGAAGCCCGACCTGGCCGTCTTCGTGGAGAGCGAGCTGTGGCCCAACCTGCTGCTGGAGGCCAAGGCCGCCGGCACGCGCCTAGCCCTGGTCTCCGCCAAGCTGTCGGATCGCAGCTTCGCGCGCTGGAGCCAGCGGCCCGACGCCGCCCGCCAGCTGCTGTCGGCCTTCGACCTGATCCTGGCCCAGGACGCCCGCGCCCACGAGCGCTTCGAGGCCCTGGGCGGACGGGTCGCGGGCGAGGCCGACCTGAAATTCGGCGCCGCGCCGCTGCCGGTCGACGAGCCCGCGCTGGCGGTGGAGCGCGCGCGGTTCGCCCGCCCGCCATTGCTGATCGCCAGCACTCATCCGGGCGAGGACGAGGTCGTTCTGAACGCCCTCGCCGCCCTCTCCGACCGGCCGCCGGCGGTGCTGGCGCCGCGCCACGTCGAGCGCGGTCCGGCGATCCTGGCCCTGGCGAAAGCGCGCGGTCTCTCCGCCGTCCTGCGCAGCCAGGCGCCGGGCGAAAGCGCCGATGTCGTCGTCGCCGACACCCTGGGCGAGATGGGCCTGTGGTTCCGCTTGGCTGGGACCGCCATCATCGCCGGCAGCCTGGTCGAGGGCATCGGCGGCCACAATCCGCTGGAGGCCGCGCGCCTGGACTGCCCGGCGATCAGCGGCCCGTTCGTCGAGAACTGGGCCTCGGCGTTCGCCGGCCTCGAAGCCGCCGGCGGCGTGGTCATGGCCTCGCCGGAAGGTCTGCGCGACGCCCTGGCCGCCGACTTCGCCGATCCCGCCGCGGCGCGCGACCGCGCCGCCCGCGCGCGCGCCTATGTCGACGCCCGCGACGTCGAGGCGCGCGCGGGCCTCTCTCGCATTCTCGAGCTGGCTCCATGAAACTCGGCACACCCCGCTGGTGGTACGTGAAGAGCGGCGGTCCAGCCCCGCTGACCCGCGCCCTGCTGACTCCGCTCTCGTGGATCTGGGCCGACGTCACCCGCCGGCGCATCGCCCGCACGACGCCGTCCATCGTCGGCGCGCCGGTGATCTGCGTCGGCAATGTCACCATGGGCGGGGCCGGCAAGACCCCGATCGTTCGAGAGCTGCTGCTGACCCTGACTCAGCGCGGCGTCAACGCCCACGGTCTGTCACGCGGCTATGGCGGCCGGCTGAAAGGCCCGGTGCGGGTCGACGCCACGCGCCACACGGCCAAGGACGTCGGCGACGAGCCGCTGATGCTGGCTCAGGACTTCCCGATGTGGGTCTCGGCCGATCGGGTCGCGGGCGCCAAGGCGGCGGCGCGCTGGGGCGCCCAGGCGATCGTGATGGACGACGGCCACCAGAACCCGACCATCCGCAAGGCCCTGTCCCTGGTGGTGGTGGACGGCGAGACGCGTGATGGCGAATGGCCGTTCGGCGACGGCCGCGTCTTCCCCGCCGGCCCGATGCGCGAGCCGCTGAAGGTCGGGCTGTCCCGCGCCGACGCGGTGATCGTACTGCTGCCGGTCGATGTCGAGCAGCCCGACTTCGATCTCCTCGTGGAGTTCGGCGACATGCCCGTGCTGGTCGCCCGCTTAGAGGCCGCCGCCCCCGTGCCGAAGGGGCCTCAGGTCGGCTTCGCGGGCGTCGGCAAGCCCTGGAAGGTGGAAAAGGCCCTGACCGCCGCTGGCTGCCAGCTGGTCGACTTCGCCCCCTTCCCCGACCACGGCGAATATGACGAGGCGACGCTGCTGATGCTCGCCGACCGCGCCAAGGTCTATGACGCCGGGCTGGTGACGACGGAAAAGGACTGGATGCGCCTGCCGCCCGCGTGGCGTGATAAGGTCACGCCCTGGCCCGTCCGGGCGCGCTTCGATGACCCGGCGGCGCTGGCGGAGCTGCTGGCGAGCGTGGGGGTGTAGGACTCGCCTTCTTCCCCCTCCGGGGGAGGAGCGCCGACAGGCGCGGAGGGGGCAAGTCAGAGCGTACTCACCTAACTCCCCCCGCCCGACCGCTTCGCGGTCGTCCGCCCCTGGAGGGGGCGGAAGGACACCCCCCTTACTTGTAAACCACCCCGCCCTTGATCACCGAGGTCACGCGGCGCAGCTCGGTGACGTCCTTCAGCGGGTCGCCCTTCACGGCGATCAGGTCGGCGGCCTTGCCGGGGGCCAGGCTGCCGATCTCGCTGGACAGCGAGAAGTGGTCGGCGGCGTTGACCGTCGCGGTCTGGATCGCCTCCAGCGGCGTCAGGCCGGCCTTGACCAGCAGGGCGAACTCGCCGCCGTTGTCGCCGTGGGCCGAGACGCCGGTGTCGGTGCCGAAGGCGATCTTGACGCCGCCCTCATGCGCGCGGCGGGCCATGGCCAGCATCTTCGGACCGGCGTCCAGCGCCTTGGCGGTCTGGGCGGGGGTCAGGAAGTTGTTCGGCCCGGAGGCGACGCGATAGACGAAGTCGCCGGCCATCAGGGTCGGGACCAGATAGGCGCCGTTCTTCTTGAACAGCGCGATGCTCTCGGCGTCCAGATAGGTGCCGTGCTCGATCGAGTCGCCGCCAGCCCGCAGGAAGCTGTTGACGCCATCGACGCCGTGGGCGTGGGCGGTGACCTTGCGGCCCATCTTGTGGGCGGCGTCGACGATGGCCTTCAGCTCATCGTCGGAGAACTGTTGGGACAGCCCCGCGGCGGTGTTCGAAAGCACGCCGCCCGTGGCCGTGATCTTGATGATGTCGGCGCCGTGCCAGACCTGCTCGCGCGTCGCGCGACGGCAGTCGTCCGCGCCGGAGCAGACCGAGGTCGGGCGCAGCACCTGCATGACCTCGTCCGAGTAGCCGTTGACGTCGCCGTGGCCGCCGTGGATCGACACCGCCGAGCCGGCGGCGATGATGCGCGGTCCCGCCACGTCGCCGCGCTTGATCCCGTCACGCAGGGCGAAGATCGCCTGGTTCTCCGCGCCCAGGTCGGCGACCGTGGTGAAGCCGGCCATCAGGGTCTTGCGCGCGAAGCCGGCGCCGACCAGAGCGTCGTCCGCCGACGAGCGGGTCACGTTCTGAAGACGCGAGTTCGGGTTCTGCTCGTGGGTCAGGTGAACGTGGCTGTCGATCAGGCCGGGCAGGACGAAACTGTCCTTCAGGTCGACGACCTTGCCGCCCTTCTCGGCGACGTAGCCATCGACGATGCGGACGACCTTGCCGTTCTCCAGCACCAGGGTCTTGGCGGTCTCGACCTTGCCCGTGGCCGGATCGGCCAGCAGCCGGCCGGCCTGGACAAACACGGTCTCGGCGCTCGCGACGCCACCGAGCGCCCCGGCCATGACCAGGGCGCAAGCGCCCGACAGCAGTTTTTTCATCTAGCCCCTCAAGCCCCCGCCTTGCGCGCGAAGTCCCAGGCCCCCTTGGCCAGCACCGGCACGCGCGCCTCCATCAGCTGCGCATGGGCGCTGGCGGCGGTGCCGTCACGGACGCGGCCGACGATGCCCTGGCAGATGCCGGCCAGTCTGAAGAGGTTGTAGCTGAAATACCAGTCCAGCTCGGGCAGGCCCGCGCGACCGGTGGCCTTGCAGTAGCGGTCCACCGCCTGGGGAATGGTCGGGATGCCATAGGCTTCCAGGTCCTTGATCTCGGCCAGCCCGCCGCGCTGGTCGGACGGCATCACCCAGTTCATCAGGAAGTAGCTGAAGTCGGCCAGCGGATTGCCCAGGGTCGACAGCTCCCAATCCAGCACCGCGATCACGCGGGGCTCGGTCGGGTGCAGGATCATGTTGTCGAGGCGGTAGTCGCCGTGGACGATCGAGGTCTGGTCGTCGGCCGGCACGGTCTTGGCCAGCCAGTCGATCAGCCGGTCCATTTCCGGGATCGGGGTGGTCTCGGAAGCCTTGTACTGCTTGGTCCAGCGGTCGATCTGGCGGGCGAAATAGTTGCCCGGCTTGCCGTAGTCGGCGAGGCCCACGGCGGCGTAGTCGACATTGTGCAGGGCCGCCAGGGTGTCGATCTGCGCCTCGTAGATCGCCCGCCGCTCGGCCGGCTGGTAGTCCGGCAGGGTCCCGTCCCACAGGATGCGGCCCTCGACGTTCTCCATCACGTAGAAGATCGTCCCGATGACATCCTCGTCCATGCAGAGCGCATAGGCCTTGGCGACCGGGAAGTCCGCCTTGTTCAGGCTGGAGATCACTTTGTACTCACGGTCGACCGCGTGGGCGCTGGGCAGCAGCTTGCCGGGCGGCTTGCGGCGCAGGACGTATTTCCGGCCCGGCGTGACCAGTTGGTAGGTCGGGTTCGACTGGCCGCCCTTGAACTGGCGCACTTCCAGAGGCCCGGCGTAGCCCTCGACGTTCGCTTCGAGCCAAGCGGCCAGCTTGACCTCGTCGATCGCGTGGCGCGGGTCGACCGGCTTGGTGCCCGAGTTCAGGTCCTGGGCGGACTGTTCGGCGGCTTGGGCCATGGCGCGGTTCTCCCCAACACTTGTTTGAAAGGGAGTTTAGAGGGTGATGAGCGCCGCGCAACCCAAAGATCCTCCCCCGCTAGGGGGAGGATTAGGACGCCTTCAGCGCCCGCCAGCCGATGTCGCGGCGGTAGAAGCCGCCTTCCAGGCTGATGCTGCCCAGGGCCGCGTAGGCCAGGTCGCGGGCCTCGCTCAGCGTCGCGCCCAGGGCGCAGACGTTCAGCACCCGGCCGCCGGAGGCCACCAGGCGGCCCTCGAACTCGCGCGTCGTGCCGGCGTGGAAGACCACGACCGCCTCGCCGAAATCGGCGTCGGCGCCCTGGATGCGGCCGCCGGTCTTGGGGGCGTCGGGATAGCCCTCGGCGGCCAGCACCACGCAGATCGCCGCCTCGTCGCGCCACTTCGGCGGCTCGATCGAGGCGAGCTCGCCCTTCGCGGCCGCCAGCAGGATCGGCACGATATCGCTCTCGAGGCGCAGCATCAGCGTTTGGCACTCGGGATCGCCGAATCGCGCGTTGTATTCGACGAGCTTCGGCCCGGTCGGCGTCAGCATCAGGCCGGCATAGAGCACGCCGACATACGGATTGCCCTCGGCGGCCATGCCCTCGACCGTCGGGACGATCAGCTCGCGCCAGGCCTGGTCGATCAGGGCCTGGGTCAGGGCGGGCGGCGGCGAATAGGTGCCCATGCCGCCGGTGTTGGGCCCCTCGTCGCCGTCATAGGCCCGCTTATGGTCTTGGGCCGCGCCGAAGAAGATCGCTGTCTCGCCGTCGCAGACCGCGAACAGCGAGGCCTCCTCGCCGTGCATGAACTCCTCGATCACCACCCGCGCGCCGGCCGAGCCGAAGCGGCCGCCCAGCATGTCCAGCACCGCCGCGTCGGCCTCGGCGCGGGTCGCGGCGATCACCACGCCCTTGCCCGCCGCCAAGCCGTCGGCCTTGATCACGAACGGCGCGGTCAGGGTGTCGAGAAAGGCGCCCGCCGAGGCCGCATCCTCGAACACGCCATAGGCCGCCGTCGGCAGGCCGTGACGCTGGCAGAAGTCCTTGGTGAAGGCCTTCGAGGTCTCCAGCTGGGCCGCGCGCTGGCTGCCGCCGAAGCACGGGATGCCGACCGCCGCGAGCTTGTCGGCGAGACCAACCTCCAGCGCCGATTCCGGGCCGACCACCACCAGGTCCGCGCCGATCTCCTGGGCCAGGGCCACGAGACCCTCTGCGTCGGTCGCCTTGACGGCCTTGAGCTCGGCGACCTTGCCGATGCCGGGATTGCCGGGGGCGGCGACGAGGCGGCCGCACAGCGGCGACTGGGCGATCTTCCAGGCCAGGGCGTGCTCGCGCCCGCCGGACCCGACGAGGAGGATGGTCAGCTTTTCCATGAGCGCGGGATGTGACGCGCGGGCGCCGCCGGGTCAAGGCGGAACCCGCGCGCCTTGTTACGCCGCGTAGCCTTTGAACGCGTCGTCCTCGGCGTCGGGGCCGCCACGCACCATGTCGAGAGCGAAGCCCTTGACCCGCGCCTGCTGGGCGGCGAGCCCCTTGCGGGCCTCGGCCTTGGACGCCTTGCGCGAGAAGGAGCGCTTAGCGGGCGGCTGCGCGGCCGCGCGACGCTCTCCGGCCTCGATCTGGAAGAACGCCATCGAGGTCTGAAGCTCCTCGGCCTGGGCCGCCAGCTCCTCGGACGTCGCCGACATCTCTTCCGACGCCGAGGCGTTCTGCTGAGTGACCTTGTCCAGTTGTTGGATGGCTTCGTTGATCTGGCTGGCGCCGATGTCCTGCTCGCGGCAGGCGGCGCTGATCTCGGACACCAGTTCAGCGGTCCGGCGGATGTTCGGCACCAGGGTCATCAGCATTTCGCCGGCCGCCTGGGCGGCCTTGACGGTGTCGGTCGACACCTCGCCGATCTCGGCGGCGGCGCATT